>OODP01000063.1_pt1 | contig 109662 bp, 137 predicted proteins | sample 1671011 | NCBI WGS metagenome assembly OODP01 (sample SAMN06348113, study PRJEB24527) | human gut metagenome | biome: human gut; feature: ankylosing spondylitis patient; material: feces | host: Homo sapiens | place: China | collected 2015-10
AACCAAATGATTTAAATTGTTTGACGGAACAAATATAGTGGCATTATTTGACATTCCAAAGAGTTTCCCGATAAATTCGTCAAAATTTTTCCAAACAGGCTACTGGGGTCGGCTTATACGGGTGATTTTATGCTTCCGACGCTCGTACCGTTCATTCCTAATGAACATTCTATTCTTGTGAAGAGCCTCAACCTTTGCTCTCCAGTAATCCCTTTCAGCCGTGATACGGTTGATTAACCGTATCATCAGCATGGCTTTATTCACTTTCATAAGACTTCAATGATTTGTTCGATGTGAAACTTTCTGACCTTTCCCTCTTCCAAGTCCTTCCCGGATAGGTGCTGACCTCGTCTTTCGTCTATCTTTATTACACGATAGGCTCTCTTAGGAAGTACCATCCGTCCGACAACGTGTTTGTCAGGCATACCGAACTCTTCGAAACGTACCCGAACAGTATCTCCGACCTTTACCCTGTCACGCATTTCCTCGAAACTCTTGAAGTCGAACACAGGGGTTCCGGCTCCTGAGTGGTTTAGGAACTTCGTCAACTCGTCACGGAGGTTTCTCACTTCGTCATGTGACATCACCTGAAAGAACGTTGCTGTCGTTCCGTCAGTGATTCCTATCTTTACGGTTCGCCCATACTTATCAGGCTCTTCCGTCTGAATGATTGGTTTCAATGTCTTCATCTTTATCTTCATTTATAAACTGTTTCATAAACGGGCAATCGTCCCCACAGGGGTAAACCATACCATCACCTCCTGGGTCTTGCCACGTAGGTAAGGCACGCAAGTCGGCTGTGCAACACGTTTGACCATCTCCGAGGAGAGTAGTATTGAAATGCTCACAAGTTCTTCTGTGCGCTTCTATTTGCTCTTTCGTCTTCATGACCACCACTGATTTTTAACAACTTTCATATAATAGTTTCTTACGACATCTGGACTGGCGTTGGCATAGAACGCTGGGGAATCGCAGAAGTTATCGAAGAACGGCTTGGTAATCCCCCCCCCCTGCGGAACTCCGCTTCTATCAGGTTCTCGAACCGTCCTTGGGCTTCCCACCACTGTACTTCCTTGGGTACAGGCTCAACCGCAATCTTTCGTAGGAGCGTATTCAGCAGGTCTTCAGGGTCGAAGATGTTGAGTCCCTCAAGATACTCGGTGAGATTTAAGCCTGTTGGGATTTCGTCCTTGAAACAATGCGTAGGGATTTTTGCGTTTCTGATTGAATCAATCTTCGTGTCCCACGTCGACTTGTTAAGTTCTATCCATTCACGTTCATCAGGACGAGTGTCGTAGATTGTGAAGTATCTGTCCCGTTCGTTCTCGTTCGGGTAAATCATCAGATACGACATCCCGAGGCTGTCGAACACTTCACGTGCCTTCGGGTGCATAGCACACACGACAATCTGACCTCGCTCAATAGCCTCAACACAGAACCAAGCATAGTTTTCAGGGAAGTCAGGATTAACGATACCTTTCTTCTTGTCGGTGTAATACTGTTTCGAGAAGAACCCGTCAATGAATATAGGGTGTATCATCGTAAGATATGTCTTGCCGATACCTGGATATCCGCACACGGCATTAATCTTACCATCAAGGAACGCTCGACGTATCGCCAAGCGGTTCTCCGTCATTGTTACAGGCTTGCCCATGACTCCTAAATTTTCTTCTGAAGTTTCAGCCGTGTAATAGCGTCCTTGCGGGAGTAAGCCATAATCGTATGACCTTTCACAGTGAACTCCCTCAACTCACGAACAACGGGTTTCGGCTTCCGTTGATTATCATTACGTCGAACCCCTGTATTGCGTCGAGGAGTTCTGAATGGGTCATTTGATTGTGCTGCCGCCATCATCAGAGCGGTCATCAGCAACATTCTTTTCATTCTTGTCATAATCGTCTTTGATTTTTATATAGTTTCTACATCTATAATATCGTATCTTGTCTCGACAGTAACCGTCATAAGCACAGGTTTCACAGAGCGCAACCTTTCCTTCACGGTTCTTACCATATAGGGAAGTGTCCTCTTCGTTCATGACTTCACTCGTCTGAGATAAATACCTTCTCCCTGCGGGAGTTTTCCATGCTCTCTGATATAGTTGTCTCGATGCTTTATGCAAAGGTCGCTGCGACAAGCGCAGACCGACCCCTCGAAGCAACACGGGTAACAAGATGGGTTCTTCTGACCCAAGCGTATTTCGTACCCATCCTCTATGGTGATTAGTTTGCTCATGATATATTGGATTAATCATTCTCGATGTCTATATTCGAAATAACGTAGTGCTCCCAGTATCAGAAGCACTACGAATGTCAGGATTTCTTTCATGACTGAGCCTTATTTAGTTCCCAGAGCCTTGTTAGCACGCTCGATTTTACGCTTGAGGGAAGCGATACGGTGGCGGATAGCCTTGGCGTCTTCCTTTGACAGTTTAGCGAACTCCTCAGCATTAGCAACCAAAGCCTCTTTCTCAGCAAGTTCAGCGGAGTAGGTAGAGAGGCGAGCCTCAGCGTCACCAACACGGGGAGCGGACTTCTTTTCACCCTCTACAGAGGCTTTCTTTTCCTGTTTGGGAGCCTTGTCAGCCTTTGCCTTCTTATTGGCTTTAGAGGCTTCTTTGACCTCCTCTTCGCTCTTTAACGGCTGGGCTGGCTTAATAAGTTCAGCGGTATTCTTTGCGATTTCAGCCTGACGACGACGTTCTTCACGTTCTGCCTTTTCTTCTTCACGGTGACGAGCCTCAATAGCAGCGTCGCGGAGGTCAGTATAGATGATGTAGAAGCGGTGATAAGCGTCGAACAGTTCTTTCTTGCTGTTGGCTTCGGTGTACTCCTGAGGTGAGAACAGGCTGTTAAGACCTTTGATAGCAGCACAGATGTCATTGATAGCAGCGACCATGTTAGGTTTGCTGATGTACTTCATTGCCTTCTTTTCGTTAAGCATATCTTCGTTAATTACGAAAGAGGTTACATTCTCGGAAGCGATGTTGTTTACAGTTGTCTTCATAATTCTAATTTTTAATTTGTTTGACATTGTTGATTTAATTTGACATTACAAAGATAGTGCTTTCTATTGAATCAGCAAAGAAATTATCCGGAAATCTTCAAAGAATTTTCAAGATTTTTCTGGTTTCGTCGGTTTAGTCCATTGTAGAGTCTCCTGTTTGAACTGAGCATTATAGCGAACTTCCCTGAACGGATGTCCTTTTGCCAGTAGTTCAATGGTCTCCTCAAGGAACTTCTTCGGAATACCTATATGAGTGTCATCAATAGGAGTGACCACACGCTTCGGCAGCCACCTCCCAAAGTAATACTCTTTTCCTTCCCAGCACACAGGGTGTCCGGGGTTCTCAACTATCCAGAACGTCACACGATACTGAACAGCCTTTTCGGTCTCACCGATTTTCTCAACTGTTAGTGTTCTCATCTCAAATATATTATTGTTTCGGCTACATTCTCAACGGAGTAGGAGCCACTCTTCACTCCGTCGTATATCATCTGGGCAACTTTCATGAGTTGTTCCTTCTGTCTTTCCTGACGTACCTGTTCAGCCGTCTTTATTACTGTACAGGTGTGCGTCTTAGGAGCAGTCTGATGTGGACCGATAGTTCGTGTCCATTGAACACCCGAAGCCCACCAGGACATTCCCCTGTCATCACCGTATATTCCTGCGGACGATGAACCGTGTACAATATGAGCCACATGGGTTTCCCCAGTGGCTATATTCGTGACCTGTATTATATCCCCGACTGTCATACGTTCTCAGATTTAGGTTCAGGAAGCCAAGCGATGACAATACTGTTCGCATGAATCCATTTACCGTTGACAAGGCTGCTATCTTTATAAAAGCAATGTCTCGCCACCTGTAAATCGCCATACTTTCTGTACAGGACAATCACGACTTGCTCCTCTTTGGGTTTGGCGTCTTCAACCTTTATCCAGGGGAACAGGTCATCTTCATTGACTTCTTGGAACCTGTCCTGGCGTTCTTCATCAGTCATCACGTAGAAGGAGTTCTGGTTTCCGTAGGGAACCTCAACATGAACGAGCCATTCCTTTTCGCGCACCAAAATGTCTTCGCCTGACGGAATGACGATAACCGCCATCATCTTTTTGTCCGTACCTTTGTTCAGGAACGCTCCCTCGATTTGTGTATAGGGTTTATGCTCAAGAATGAACTGACAAATTTCATCACTGTTTGTACCATCGTACTGAATAGCCTCTACCTCGTAGCGGTCTAATCCTCTTAATTTTACTGCCATATATCTTCTCCTTATTTATTGGTTTGTACTATTATCCCCATATCACATAGTTCAGAAAACGAACCACACCGTCCCACCACTCGAGGAACAGTACCATTCCCCACAAGATTAGGAAGACGAACACGGCTATCCAGAACCGCTGCCACCATACCCTGTACTTCTTTACTAGCTTCTTTCTTCCGAAGCGTCCCCAAAAGAACTCAAATACTGTCCAAATTATTCTTTCCATGATGATTATAGTGTTATATTATTTTCAACGGCTGCAACAGCCAATATCCATGATTGCTTGTCACTGATGAACGCAACTTTCTTTCCGTAGGGGTTCATCGTCTTGTCGACTGTTTCGGCTATCTTAGCAGCGAAGCCGTCTGTCGCCTGTACTTTACTGATGAACTGTCCGAGAGCATTGAAAGCGATGTCGAAATAGGAGTTGTTATTCCAGCGGTCAGTTCCCGCCATGTCCTTGATTTCATTCGCTAACTTCTGAGCCTGTTTATACTGTTCTGAGCCTTTCTGTAACATAGTTTGATTCCTCCTTTGATTTAATTGACTGAGCAAATGTACTGGGTTCTATCGACATATCAAAGAAATCCCGGAAGAATTTCCGGGATATCCTCAAGATTTATTTCTTCACCTGTTTAAGATTGGCTATATACCGAGCGTGAAGGCATTGTATGTTATAGCCACCAGCCAGGATACAACTCGTTTTAAAGATGTATCGAGCGTCTTCAGTACGTATCACCCACTCGCCTACATAGTTCCCCTGCTGACCTTTAAAAGAGATGAGGTCAAACGACTGTATCTTGTCTTTGATAGGAGTGAGTTTCTTCTCTACCTGTAATTTCAGTTTCGCAGTAGCCTGTTCGATTGTGAGCCGTACCTCTTGGTCACGCTTTGCATAAAACTTCTCACGAGACTCGCAGTAGAAGTGTATGCTCAGAACTCCTGAAGCCTGTATTTCCTTATTACGAATGTATTCCGGCTGGCGGTCGTAACGTACTCCAGGAGTGTGTACCATTTCGTCCTCATGAGTGTAACCGCATAGACTGTAATAGGTACGACGGACAGCGGTTTGGTAGATGTGATTGAGTGAGCGAGGGAAGGACTCTTCATTCTTTTCGAGTTGTTTCGTAGCCTCAGCCACAGCGTCCTCGCGAGATTGATGTTGGCTTACATATTCGCCTGACAGGATTTTCTCGTACAGGTTTTTATAAGAAGCATAATCACGAATGACTCTTGAGATATTGTCAGCGTACCACTTGGAAGCCTGACAGGTTCTTTTCGCTTCCTCGTTACGTTCCCAACCCTCTTCCCAGAACTTTTCGATAGAGGCTTGAAGTTCGTCAAGTGTCACTTGAGCCGTGGCGAGAACCTCTTGTTGGATTTGACTGATTGTTTTCATACTGTTTACTTCTTTATTGATTGACAGTACAAATATAGTCATTCCGGATGACTCAGCAATGAACCATCCGGAATTTTCTTGAAGAATTCTTCGATTATTTCCTTAGAAGTTGTATGAGATATCCATCAGCACACGACCTGTTTCCTTTCCATCCCTTACTTCGAGGCTGAACGGGTTGACTGAGCAGCGGAGTTCGTTTACAGGGTTCTGAAGAGCAGCCTGTACCGTTTCACAAATCTTTTCGGCTTTACTGTCAAGACGGCTTTCGTTCTTACCAGCACCACGTGAAGTATAGCCACGGAACTGACTGAACTTGAACTTTCCGTCAGACATGAGGTGAAGACTCAGACGACCACGATGAGAGGCTTTCTCTTTGTCAGGACGGTTCATAGTGAATGAGTCGATTGTCAGGTGTAACTTCGCTAACACAGGTTCCAAGTCATTGATGATTTGTTGAGCGACTACTCCATTAGAAGCAAACTCCTGTAACATACGATTGAGGTTTGACATCTCTTTTTCTATCTCTGAACTGTACTGATTGAAGTTTTCGTTAAAATCTTGTGACGTTTTCATATCCTTATTTGTTTTAATATTTGACATTTGATTTACTTTGATGTTACAAAGGTAGTGGATTCTGATGAATCCGCAAAGAGTTTCTCCAACTTTCTTCAGATTTTCCTCAAGATTTAACTTTTCGAAACAGTCATTTCCGGCTTAACTCGCTGTGGGGTGACCATGTTAGGGTGATGACAACTCCCCATGACGGACGCTGTTACTTCTGTACCGAATTTCCCGGAGTAGATGCAACCAAATATCCGTGTCTTGGTGGAGAGGTTTTTAGGGTGATTTACAGGCTGTTTTCGACGCCAGCGTGTCAGTCTCGTGATAACGGATAGTGAGGCATACGATATCGTCCCAAATGACAGCCCACGGAGTCCTGGGTGTGGAGTAGGAACAGTCATCGGGCACGGTTCTTCGGGGTTGAGTCGCGCAGGATTCTGGCGCAGAAGAGTGTTGCAGTCCGGATTCGAAATACCCCGAACCTCCAACCACCCACTCCAATAACCCCACTGACCAACCCATACCACACCTCAATAACACCCAGCCTCAGCCATACCCCTCACCTCAATACCACCCACACTCCATACACCATATAGACCTATATAGGGAGGCTCTATCCCCATCAGTGATTATCACCCTCTATTCTTTTATTTGGTAGGTATAAGACATCACCAACCTCATCACCTCTCATATACCTATCTAATAGAGGCTAAAGATTATGAGGCTCAGCATTATACCATGTTGATGGTGGACGTCCCTGTACGAGACGTCCAGAGGGATGTAACAAGCCATCACCACTGACTCATCACATCCCTCTGACATTTGTGCAGAACCCGAAGTCGATTATCGACAACCGTTCATTGAATCTATCGAGGCGACTGTCTCTTCCTCTGTATCACATCACACTCCTCTCGCAATTCCTTCAACGTTCTTGAATTGTGCTTGAGCGTATCATTAATCACACCAGCCACCTCATACTGTTCATTCTGGACAGCCTCTTGATATGCCGTCTCGAGCATCTTGAGATACATACTAACAGTCACGATTTCAGTCTCCAACATCTTCAAGTATAATATCTCATGATTGTTGAACACGTAATTGAACTTCCGACTCAACAACGTGTATCCCCATACTGACAGCACGATAACAGCCGTCAGCAGTACGCACAATATAATGAGAAGAACTATCATAGCACCATCCAATCTTTTGCGAACATATCATTCCAGTCCGGAACGTAATTTGTAGCCACAGTCGATGACGGGTACTGCTTCACTATCAGACACTGGTTACGATAATGAATATCCCCGTTGGCTGTCTTTCCGATGAACTGTTTAGCACTGTCTGGAATAGACTGCATCTTAGGAACAACCTCAGCCGGAATGTCACTGTCGATTTGCTTCACCACAAACTTATCCCCAATCCAACTTTCTCTCGTGACACATTTACCAGCCTCGAGAGCCTGTAATGCTTCACCAAAAGGCAAGCTCTGATATGGGTGATTGAAGTTTATCACATCTTCTTCAGTGATACATAGCAACCTCATTCGCTTGTGTAATAAATTGGAATATTCTTTCATAACTTCCAATTGTTTTCCCATAATTTCAACCATTTCTTTCGAAACATCATCGTCTGACAAATGTGTAAAGAAATTGTCTAACTTTCCAATTCGTTCATTCAGTTCATTATACTCCTGAATGAGCCTTTCTTTAAATGCTTCCATACGCTTCTTCTTTTATTCTTGATTGTTATCTAACCATTGCTGAATGGTGCTCAGCAATTCTTTTGATTCCTTTCCATTGAGCCACACCCGTGTAACCATAGTGAGGTGCTCATAGATATTGTACGACAGCCGTATTGAACCGTTCTCGATTGAATGCCCGTTCACATTGAAGCGGATATCAACATCGCTCAATTCTTCAAGACATTCGTGGAAGTCCATAGCCTGTGACGGTGTGAGTTCAATAACCTCATCAGGCTCGTACAGGCTCCAGCCCACAACCAATGAACATTCAACATTCTTCGCCTCAAGTTCCTTCTTGAGTTGAGCAGGGTTCAGTCTTCCCTCGAACCCCAACAGGGTTTTCGTCAGCACTATGCCTCTGAAATTCTTGTACATTACATGGATATTCCTTCTCATATTTCCTTTCCGAATTGTTTAAGTTCTTCAATTATTCTATCCCGATGTTCCTGTTTGATATCACGGGTTCTTCCTATCCGTTCCGATTTCAGTATTTCAAGCCTACCATCCTCGTGAACCTTTGCTGTGGTCTTCACTGCGATATCGTTACCGTAACCAAAGTCCACAGCAATGATGATGTCATTGTTCTGAGCGAAGTGTATCATGGTACTATCCCCAAATTAGGTTCGTTTAAATGTTCTTGAATATACACGAGGCATTCCTCACGTGTTCCATAATAGCGGTATAGGTTCTCAGGCTCAACTCCGATAGTAGTGTCTATCACGGCACATTCCTCTTCGCCATCACCTTCCTCCTTTTCGATGTTCATCGTTTCTTCATTGACAATCAGGCTGTCCACCTCTGTATTCATTTCATACAGGTAAATGGTCGTTCCGTCTTGATTGACAGCCAACTCGCCCTCGTCTTCATCAAGAAACACTTCCGAGATTTCCCCAACGAATCCTGGGGTTAAATCCATCAGGCTATCGCCCTCATGAATTTCTTTTCCGGCTGAATCTTTGTAAACCATAATCTCCTTTCCTTTCTATCTTTTAAATGAGGCATCATACGGTCGTTCTAAGAAACTTTTACCACACGTGCTGAAACCTCATTCAGATTGTTACTGTTATTCGCTTATAGGAAGTAAGAACACCTTATCGAAGTTCTTTATTACTGACATTGATGTAACGTCGCTATCAACTAATATTTTCCCACTCTTGATTTCTCGTACTGTATAGAGAGTCCCGTACACGTTCTTCACTGTCTTGAACCTGTCGCCAACCCTCAACTCTTCCAACTTGACTTCTTTATACCCTGAGCCATCGCCAAGACACAGAACTTCCTGGTCTTTGCTGTTTACCCGTACACAGTGAGGACAGGCATGACAGGCTGAACTCCCTATCTTGCAGCCTCCGTGAATGTTGCAGTCAGGCTGTAACTGGTTCCCTTCGAACCAAAACTTCATCTTTAACATATTACCAACATCTTTTAAAATTACTCAATTTCTTACCACATCTCGCGCACTTTTCATAATATCCCGTAACATAGTGTCCTCCCTTGCGAGGCTTCCCTCCTTTACGGTTCAGAATGTTCTGTTTACCACGCCAGCGTTCTTCTATAACCGTTACAGGCTGATGACCGAACCAATCACACTGGGTCTGCCGCCATTTCCTGATTAGGGATTTTTGAATCTTCTTCCACTTCTTCATACGTTGCATTGAATCGTTTCTCAGACATGATAAATAACTCTCCCGTCTCGTCCGTGAACACCATATCCCCACGGGATACGGACTTCGTACCGCTGTCGCCTATGGCTTCGATGTAACACTCTTCACGGTTCGTGAACTGTTGGTCAATATGGTAGTCGTTGGCTTTCAACTTATCTACCACCTCACTGAATGTATCATCGCCCAACTGAACGATGTCAAACATTCCTGAAACTTTCGCTTTAAACTTCTTTTTCATTCTTTTCTGGTTTTTGATGTTTAAAATACTTTTCGCCAAATACCTTGTTTATCCCGCCACCAACCATGAAGCCACCTGCACACAATAGGAACACTCCCAATTCGTTTAAATTTGTCTTGATGTACCCGTTGGTCACGACGTCCCAAATAAGACAGAAGCACACCACTAAACCGATAATGGCTCCTATAATTACGGACAGCAGCAAGGCAAACGATTTACTGCTGTCCAATGTCCCTGACTTAACAAGAGACCTGAAATAACTTGTCATTCTCATACCTGTATAGCGTTATGACGAACTCCTCTTTTATTTGTGAAGGACGTCATCGTATGCCTGCAACTCTATAAGTTCAATGAGGTCTCGCTTCGCTCTATGCATAGCGTTCTTGACCTGTTGAAGAGTGAACCCCAGTTCATCAGCCATTTCTTCGTAGGTGAAGTCATCAAAGAACCGCATCTGAATAACCCGTCTTGATGTCGACGGCATCTTCTGCATAACGCTCTTTACATATTCTATTCGCTGATTGAACGACAGGGATTCTTCAGGTGTACGGCTGTCGCCTATTACTTGTAACGTAGGTCGGTCATCTTCGGTATCGTCGAACCCCTCATCAATACTGACGATATTCACTCGGTTCTTCTTACGACAATAGTCTATCGCACAGTTCCTACCGATACGGACTAACCACGCACTCAATTGATAGTCTGGTTGGAAGCGTTCCAACCGCTCAAAAGCCTTTTCGAATGTTTCCATTACGATGTCGGCTGTTAAATCTTTGTCATTGATAATCTCACCAATCTGTATAGTGAGGATAACATTGTACTTCTTGAATATCGTTGTAAAGGCATCCTGGTCGCCACATAAGGCTCTTTGAACCAGACCGAAGTCCTTCTCGCGATGTGATGTTTTCTTTCTCATGATTACACTTGTTTGATTTACGGAAGCAAATATATGTATAAAGATTGACATATCAAAAGAAATCCCCGATTATTTTCGGGGAAATCATTAATCGTCATCTTCGTCGTCGTTTGCCTCTCCTATTTGTTTGTAGAAGGATTTGTTCTTACAGGCTGCTGCCATCATATTTATCGCTAATATATCCTCCATTGTGAGGTCGTTGTCTTTCTTCTTTGACCGTTGGGCTTCGTACTCGTCACAGGTTTCTGAAGCATACATCTTGAATTTATCATAATAGGCTATCTGAAACAGTTCCCTCATGCGTTTACGTTCAGCCAAATAGTTCTTTCTGTGCCACTCCCACATCTGACTAAACTCAATATATTCAGCACGGGTGAACTTACATTTCACTATCTTCTTACGACCTCTCTTCCACAGTTCAACTTCCTTGAGATAGCGTTCAGTCGTACCATATACACTGACGTACAACTGTAAGAACAGTTTCTGGACTGAAGTTCTCATCTCGAACTCATACCACTGTTTCTCTTCTTCATCAAGTTTTGACTCATCGATACCGTATTTCTCGCACAAGGCAGACAATAGGATTTTTGCGTTCGTGGCTTCACCACCTACTCCTCTTTCGGCAAGAGCCTGTAATTTACGTATCTTAAGCAAGATACCAGTCGGGACGGATTGTTCTTTGAATTCCATATTACATTGTTTTATTGATTTGACTGTACAAATGTAGTGGTTCAGATTGAGATATCAAAGAGTTTCCTCGGGAATTCTTCAAAATAAATTGAGCCGAACTTCCCAGTCCGGCTCAACCTCGCAATATTTAAGTGCAATCCAACGGCAGATTTACCGCATTATTATAACGTGATTATACCTGTTTCATCACATTCGTGAAGAATACGAATGTCGGGTATGGGCTTCCCGAATTAGCGATAACACGATGTTTCACAAACCCATTTTCTAACAGGAACTTCGCAAGACATTTAGAGGCTTCTACATATCCGTAATTAATATCATGCGCAAGCCGTCTATCCGCCTGAAACGCTTTCTCGAGCGTATCCTGTCTATATACCTGATATCTCAACTCAATTTGTTGCGGAGGACAATCATGTCCAGCAACTATTCCGGCACCAAGGAAATCCTCAACTGGAAGGAACGGCATACGATACAGTTCCGTTGGAATCATTCCTGGTATAGTAATAGCACTATCCCCGTGCCAAGCCGTGTCATGAACCTTTTTCACGAATGGCTCAATGGTTTCCTTCATGACCTTATAATCGTCATAGAGTCCTCTACGACCATCTTCCCAGCCTTCCTTATAAACAGGCTCCAACGCTTTAACACTAAACAATAGACGGAACGCCATCTTCATACGTTCCCACACACTTCTGTTTCTTGGTTCATCTTTCATATCTATGAAATTATTTGTGAGGGAGCGTGAACTCCCTCTGGTTATTAGTTATCATTTCCAAACAGTTGTCGCTCAACTTTGAAGCCTCTTCTCCAAGTCTTATTCTGTCGACCGCATACTTGATTATACGTTTCCCGGAAGAACAGGGTTAAATCATCATCCTTGACATCTTCCTTACAGAACCCGTCAAACCATGCCCAGATGTTAGGACGGTACTCAATACCAATCTCTATTTTCATAAAGTCAGGATTAGGAACTTTATCGGTTTCCCAACGTCTGATAGTCGGGTCCCACTTGTTTACTTCGAACCGTAAACCTTTACTCTCAGCAGCCTGTTTTAATTCTATTAAAGTCTTCATATTATTCCGTTGATTTATTGTTTGACGCAACAAAGTTAGTCATTCTTTTGATATATCCAATGATTTATCCGGAATATTCTTAGATTTTCCTGAAGATTTTATTCTTTGTACCTTTGTACTCGTTATATAACTGTTTATAAACTCTTTAATATTAAAGGAAAATGATTAAGACTGGTTTAACTGAAGAGGAACTCGAACGTAGTGCCCTCTTGCTAAATGGTTTACTTGCTGACCACTTCACGCTTATGCTGAAGACTTGGCAGTTTCATTGGAATGTCGTAGGAGACTCGTTTGGTTCCTATCACGAGGCTATGCTGAAACTCTACGAAGAAGAAATTGAACGTGTTGATGATGTTGCTGAACGTATCCGTGCTCTGGGTAAACGTCCGCTGGGTTCTATGGAAGCAATGTTACAAAACAACCACATCAAAGAATTCGGTATGGGTGAAGCCGTCCCACAGGCTCTTGACATGTGGAAAATCATTCGTGACGACTGGGATAAGTTGATACGCTCTATCAGAGACATTCACAAACAAATCCCCGAGAATGACCTCGCCACTCTTAACTTCCTCGAGGACATGATTGAAAGCATGGAAAAGGAAGCATGGATGGTTCGTTCTTACAATGTTACTCCGACAGGCATTTAGAAGCCTGTACACGGGTAAACAAAACAGGGTGAGTCTTTCGGCTCACCCTTTCTTTTTCAGAATACCACTATCTAAGCATAAGTTATTTTCATTTGGAACCACGGAGTGCTTGTCCCATCATCTACGAAAAACGCAATAGAGGAACTTCCTCCTGAAGTAATTTCACATTGAAAATCTACAGAAAGACCATCGTCTGATACATTGATATCAGTAACACTTCCATCCCCAGCCTCTCCTCGAATTATTTTTGTTGGGGAAAGAAAATTCATTTTAATCCGAATAAATCCAGAACTTATTATAGTAAAACGTCCCAAAATACTTTCACCTTTTTGAATGAAAAAGGGAGGTTGAGGGTTCATTACTATAAGCCCTGGAGTTTCATTAACAAATATCGAATTTAGGTAAACAGTTTCCATTTTTCTTTGATTAACTGTTACGGTTCGAGTGATACCCCCCCCCCGAAATGGTTATCGTGGTAGAGCGAGCATTACCCGTGTTGGCTCCTGCCTGAACGGTCACTTCCTGTGACCCCCCCCCCATTGTCTGGGGTGATTGTCAAAAAGTCTTTTTTCATAATCTTTGAAATTAAAATTGTTAAACGAAATTTATTTATGATTGCTTCGAAGCCTTATGTATTTCCACCACGCATAGTGTTTACGAGTCTTAAGATAGTCAGGGTTCTCATCATTATTGTGAGCCTCTTCCTCAAGACTGATGTCGTGATATGCACAGTTCTGTTTCTTGTGGAACAGCCTGATGAATAGGTACTCAACCCCATACCACAGGTAGAAGAACAGCCAGAGCATCTCCTTCATTTGAGCCGTGTGTATCGACTCGTGCGTGATTGTTGACTCCAATAACTATTTACGCTTGGTAAACAGTATTCCGAAGAAGTTCAACGTATGATAATTCCCGAACGGGAACCATGTGTTATAAACTATTTTCATTCTTGATTTCCTTTCTTCTTTGCTTCGCGACGTGCTTTCCGTCTTTCACGTCTCGCTGCGGCTTCTGCTTCCGCTTTGTTTACATTTACCTCACCCTCTTCTTTTTGTGCCTTGTGACGAGCAATAGACTCTCCTATCGCACCCTTTACACGCATATTCTTCTTCTGCTTGTAATGCTTGTTAAGATTGTAGTCTATTTCGAACTCACCTTTCGGCTCTTCGGGTTCATCTGGTTCCGGAGCCAGTACCACACCATTCTCCTTGAGGCTCATATCCTTGTCGTCAGGTGTAACAGGGTTGGCACGGTTGTCTTCCTGTGCCTTCGCTGCCTTCATTGACTTCAATCGTAGGAGCATATTCTTACGAGTTGTTTCGGCTGTGGTTTGCTTCTCAGGTTCCTTCTCATCAATGATTTCCGTGATAGGGGTAAACTCCTGAACGAACTCTTTAGAGGCTCGCTCTATCTGGTCCCAGTCGTACTGTTTAATCAATGCCGACGGCAACTGTACCTGTTCACCGTCCATTAAGTTACCGTTGAACCCGTTGAACTTCGCATACCATGAGGACGCCAACTGTGATATCAACACGGTTGGATTCAACCCTACCTTTGCAGCCGTCAAACCCACTACCAACGCATTGATAGACATCTGCTTCATGACCGTCATTACGTTGGTTTCAGCGTGAAGTGTGGCATTGATATCAATCCGACCATCAACGGTCATCTTAATTTCATTCCCCTTAACTTCCTTGCGAGCCTGTTCAATGATACGAAGTATAAGGTTACAGTAATCGACGTTGCTTCCCCCTGCTGCTCTGTTCTTGATTTCAACCTCTACCAGCATTTGGTTAAGGACTTCAAGACGACCTGTTTCAGTGGCTATACGAAAGTCCTTATTCTGTAACACGTACTCGGCTCGACGTCTGGTAATCAAGTCTCGGTTCTCCACGTAGAACTTCTTCAGTTCTTCTTCGGGAACCTTAATCTTGTATTCCTTCGCCATAACCTTGCTGACATCGGTAACGGTATAGAACTTCCCAAAGAGTTCCATTATCGTACCTGTATAGTCGACAATGTTACGAGGCTTCCGGGAACGGACTCCCATAGCCTTATTCAACTCCAACACGGCTCGTTGGTAGGCTCTGTCTAACTGTAAGTATTGAAGACGCTTGGCGTTGGCTGAACGAACAGCCGTAATGTCCCCACCATACGTCTTCACAACTGCCCCCACATTCACCGTCTGTTGGAAGTCTATATTGATTGTTTTCTCTTCCTCCGTATCCTTGTTTAGGACGAGGTCAAAATATCTTTTAGGAGACAGGTCTCGTTCCTCTTTTGCCCATTCAGCAGCGACAAACAAGTCCTTCACCTCGTCCGATGCTTCCGTAATGTAATCAGGAGCCGTTCTCATGATACGGTCAACGTCGGCTTCCGTAATTACACGTTTCGGGATGGGTTGTTTCTTTTCTGCCATTATCTTCCTAAATATGAAAGTGGCTGGTTTCCCAGCCACTCTTGATTGTTACTGAATGTTACTTCTTTTTCGAACTCGCTTTCTTAGCAGGGGTCTTTGGTTGTTCCTCTTCCTTAGGAGCCTCTACTTTCGGTTTCGTTGCTTCTTCCTTAGGAGTGGTCATTACGACAACCCCTGTGAACTTGGTTTTCGTAGCGGAAACAGTTTCTGAAGACGGTGCTTCTTCATCGCCCACACCGTTACCAACTTCGATAGCAGCCTCAGGACTTTCAGCACGAACCAGAATGAAGAACGGTTCTTTCACCACTTTACCCTTGTCGTTCTCGCTGAGAAGTTCAATCTTAACTTTGTAGAATGGGTCTTCGTCAGCACAGCCGTCTGTCTTTTCAACACGCTGTATCTTTGACGGTTGAATCTTAGGAATAGAGAAGTCCTCTCCCTTGAATTGTTTGTTCATGAACTCCGTTACACGTGCTTCGGCTTCGGTGTAACTTTCAACCTGGAACAGCCACAGTTCCTTGACGGTCTTATACGCATTGCGCTCGGTGACGGTCAACCGTTTGGTTCTTACTTCGAAAAACATATTCGTCTCTTATTTAATGATTAATAATCGTCGTCCTCGTTCTTGTTTCGCGAGAACAGCGTGATGTCTTTAATATCAACGTACCACCACTCGGTTCGAGTTGCACATTTGAACCTGTCGGGGAATTCGGCTCGTTTCGGATACGTATCCAATACGACGCACAAAGTGTTTTCTTTGAATTGATGACCGCTGTTATTATGGCGGATGCGTACAATGTCCCCTCTTCGGATTTGTTTCTGACTCATAGTATTTACTTTTTATTTGGTTCATCATTTGCGGACATAGCACAAGACGTATTCAAGAACTGAATAGCGACTGAAACAGAGTTTTCAAGGGACACTCTTGACACTTTCGCAGGGTCAATGATTCCTGCCTCAAACATATCTTCTATCTTCTCAGTAACAGGGTTGAAGCCTTTCCACCACATTGGGTCGTTATCTTTCGTCAGGTCAACTTCGATACGGGTTGCGTTCACAGAAGCATTTTCACACAACTGATTGAACGGAGCCATCAACGCTTGAGCCACTACATTCCAACCAATAATGAAGTCAGGATGCTCCTCGTGAAGTGAAGGCATATTGCGTAGGTGGTCTGACGCTCTCAACTGAACCGTACCGCCTCCGGGAACGTATCCCTCTTCCAACGCTGCCCGAGTTGCGGCAATAGCGTCGTCAACACGGTCTTTTCTTTCCTTCATCTCTACCTCACTGTCCGCACCTACATAAACGACGGCTGCTCCCCCTGTAAGTTTCGAAATACGTTCACGATACTTCTCTTGGTCGTAAGAGTTCGTATTCTCCTCCATTAGATGTTTAATAGCCTCTACTCTGGTATTTATATCGGCTTCCGTACCAACGCCTCCTACGAGGATTGTACGATTAGTTGAAACGACTGTACGTTCACACTCGCCCAGCCAGTCTGTACCGAGTTGGTCAAGCGGACGTCCAAACTCATCGCCTACCACCTTTGCACCTACCTTAACAGCCAAGTCCTCTATCATGTCCTTCTGGATTTGACCATATCCGGGAGCCTTTACGAAACAGGCTTTCAACCCGTTCTGCTGCTGAATGTTTGTAACGAGGAACTTGATAACGTCATTAGACGCATTAGGAGCAACGATAAGAACGCTGCGTTTCGCTGAATAAACTGTCTGAATGATAGGAAGGATTTCCTGGGGATAGTTGATGTTCTGTCCGAAGATGAGAATATACGGCTTATCAAGCACGCATTCCATACGCTCTGGGTCTGTAACGAAGTACGGGTTCACCAAGCCTTTCTCCCACTGAAAACCTGTGGTCACTTCGACTGTGGTTTCATTTCCCTTGCTGCTTTCCTCAACCGTAATCACTCCGTCGTTTCCTACCTTTCCGATAGCCTCCGAAATGATACAACCAACCTCCACATCACCGTTTGCGCTGATAGTGGCAATCTGATTTACACGGTCGAACTCGGTCTCACCAATTTCCTTCGCCATCGCTTTAATGAACGAAACGGCTTCCGAACGAGCAGCCTCCATTCCTTCTTTGAAACGCTGTGGATTCTTGACATTAGGAAGAACATTCATTCCCTCTTTGATGAGCGCACGGGTGAGGATTGTGGCTGTGGTCGTACCGTCACCAGCCTCGTCACAGGTCTTTGCCGCAACGGTCTTAACAAGCGTTGCTCCCATACGTTTCATCGGGTCGTCGGTATCGTACGCACGAGCAACTGTTACACCATCTTTCGTGATGTGAGGGATTCCATACCCTTTGTCAATGATTACTGAATGTCCCTTCGGACCGAGAGTAGAAGATACTGCATTAGCGAGTTCATCAATTCCTTCGAAAAGAGCCTCTTGAGCAGATTTGTTGAATAAAATCTTTACATTCATATTTATTACACTTAATCGATTTTTATTTAAAAACGCCCAGTCCAGGAGTCAGGTTCCGAAGACTGGGCAATTTCTTGATTTATTTCTTCGGTCGTTGTGGTATCTCGCACGCACCTCCGGCACAGGCTGTCGCAATTTCACTGCCAGCCTGTTTAAGCGGTTCTTCCCATACGATGTTGTCGTAGGAAACAGGCTTCATTCGACAGATGGCTTGCCACTTGTGGTATGCGTTCACGTGCTTCAAACAGTATGATGTCTTCTGACGGTCGCCTTCCATATACTTGTCGGCAAACGAATTGAAGCGACGCACCCAATCCAACCGTCTTTCAACACGTCGTTTTAGATAGTCAATGACACAGTTCACGTCTGAGAAACAGATACCGTCAATGTCAACAAGGAAACGTCCGTCCTTGATATTCTCAACAACGAAGTCGGCTATCTGTTTGTCGTTAATTGTAAGCAACTGTGGAGCCAACCCCATCGCTGCGTTACAGGCTTCCCAAACATCTTTGAACACGTCATTCGCATCAACGATAAGACCGCTTGACAGAATTGCTCCTGCTCCGTAGCGTTCCGCCAACTCAACCTCGTCAAGAACTTCGGTGTACGGTGCTTGAGGATAGTCCAAATCACCGAATGATGATAACAGGCTGATACCACCAAACTGGTCACGATGTTCCCACAGGAACTCCCGTACTTCATCCCATTCATCTGGGCGAACTGTACAGGTATTTGACACGTTCATTCGAAGTTTCGGATTGTCAAGTGTAGAAGGATGAGTCAGGTTCGTACCGTACTCAATCCAGTTCTGTTTCGTTAAGAGAACATATTTCAGGAATTCGATTGCTGTCAGGTTCTGTTTCAACAACGCTCCTTCGGGAAGTGTAACAGGGAAGGCGATAACCTTTTCACGGTCAGGAGCCCAAACGCTCGCTTCTACCATATCCGGATTGACACGTTCCCACTCTTGAACAGCCTGTTCAGTATCCGCAGCCTGAATGTGACGAATGTAGTGACGAGCGTGTCCGGCAGTTATTCCTGACAAGGTTCCAAGGAGTTGTGAACTGTTCCCAGACGGCTTCACAACTGTACACCGTGCAGCCTCGTTGATACCTATCATTCGTGCAATCTTCTTGTTGGTCTCTACAACGATTTGAGCACCACGCTTCTGTACTTCTGGGTCGAACAGGATAGCAGGGTTCTCACAGAGACCCGTAATGCCCACACCAATAAGAGCGTCCCGCTCCGCTATCAACTGTGACCATTTCTCAAGCACACGGAAATTCGTGTAACCAGCCTGCAACGTACAGATAGTAGAGGCTGCTTCACAGGCAGCATAGAAATCCTCAACTGTCTTTACCTTACCACCATTGATTTCCGCAAGATTACAGAATCCCCAACCCGTATGATAATCACCGTTCTCGTCTTTGATTTGCGGGAACATACCTACCTCTCCACAGGGGTTGAATACAAACCACGGAGAGTCGATGAATACAAATCCTGGCTCCCCATACAACTTGGTATTCTCGTAAATACTGTCAAACACTTCCTTCGGTGTATCAGGTAGGATGGCTGCTGAATTGTTACTCCGGCACAGTTCCGGCATCGTTGCTATCCAGTTACCTGTTTTGCACGCAGCCATTTCAGCATCGTCAGCGTCAAAGATACTTATCATCGCTGAACGACGCACACCCCCTGTCACCACGCTGTTCGCACAGATACAGATAAGATAGTGAAGTTCAAACGGTCTCAATTTCCGTCCTTTAATACGTGTAATGATGTGGTGGCACTTCTCTATCGCCTGACGCAACGGTTCGGGTCCAGGAGCCTTAAATCCCCCTCTGATGTATGCACCTTTCGGGCGGATTGCTGAATAGTCAAACTCAATGTCCGCACCACCATAATAGTAAGCGGTCATCATCTTGCCAACAGCCTCTGCCCACCCCTCAATCGTATCAGGTATCACGAATTTCTCAGCCTGTTTCGAATTATCAAATCCTTTGGGCACAGGAAGCCTATCCGTATGAACGTGCTGAACGCTGTAACCTGTCCCAGCACCACAGAGCAACAGATACATGATTTCCTCGAATACACGTACACGGTCAACGTAGGTAGAGGAACAGTTATAGAAGCGAGCGTGCTTCTCTAACATCAATTCTCCGCCATATTGTAACGCACGCTGGGCTCCCAATACACGTTGCTCGGAATACAGGCTGTATGCGTGAGCAAACATCTTACTGAACTCAGCCTCGTCCTCAGGCTTCACCATACCGGAATAGCGTTTCAAGTGCATATCCATTACTCTGTTCACGGCTTCCTGCCATGTTTCCTTTTTCCCATCATGGGTTTGGGAATACTTGCTCAAAAACACGTACTCCCCGACCACTGGTCGACTGTCCTTTTCAATCATGTTTCTCTTCAATTTTCTTGGTTCTCTTTTTACGAACTGTTTTGGGCTTCGGTGCGGGTTCTTCCTTGCGTTCTGCTATAATGCAGCACGGCATCGATGAACCCAGCGTCAAAGCGAGCACGTCAGGGGTTCCCAACGCTTTGTCTTTCGCTCTGGCTTCCGAAACAATAGACGCAAATATACTACTTTCTACTTCAAGATACAAGGGTTGAGGTCGGTACGTGTTCTCATTCCCGGATTCCTGCTTCGCCATTTCAATGCGAACCCGTTCCGCCTGGAAATGAGTTTCAAGAATTTCTTTCGTAGGTAGAAATCCTTCGAAAGCCTTAATCTTCTTGCACGCCAACAGGCAGACTTTCACTGACTGTTTACCACCCTCGTACACTTGATGAGGAACCATCAGATACAGGTCGATTGGGGTCTGTTTCTTTACTTCTTCCATAATTCAAATTATTTAACAATATATTAAACTCTTTCTCGCACGTGTTATAGCCACGAATTGGAGACACTTTTCAGCATATAAAGCCAGTTCAGTTGTCGCATACTTACTTGGTAGGAGTTCCGGCTGTAGAAAGAATATTCTGTCCGCTTCCAACCCCTTACTTTTGTGAATTGTCGACAGCGTGATACCACGACTGGCGTTCTCTACAAATATATCGTAAATCCGGGAGCGCACGGTTTCCAAATCACCGAAATATTCGTACAGGCTCAACAAAACATTCACTTTCTCATTCAACTTGTCGTATGCCTCACACTTGGTTGGACTCTTAACTCCCTTCTTCTGCAACTTACTTATCATGTTCTCAAGAACCTGTTCAAGTCCCCATACGTCCTCGACGCTGTCTATGAGCGATACAAGTTCATCACCGAATTCCTTCCCAAGAATTGTACACTTCTTCCCCTGCCGTAACAGGGTGATGAAAGCGTCAACCAACGGAGCGTTATTCCGGCACAGAATGAAATCCCCTTCCTGAGCGTCCTTAAACGTACCATCCCCAACGAATCCTTTAACCGCTCCAGGAGCAGCCACTATACCATCGGGGAACACTTTACAGGCTTCGGCAACTATATCCTGAGCGCAACGATACGTCATTGACAGAGGCAGCGTCACTGTATTAGGAGCGTTCTTGATAGCCTGTAACGAGTCAAGATTACTCCCCATGAATGAATAAATTGATTGCTTTTCATCACCCACCGCTATCAGGCGACCTCGTGGTGTCTTACACATCTTCACGACCTCAAACTGTAATGGACTGATATCCTGACACTCGTCAAGCATAACGACATTGTACTGTTTGAAGTCATTCCGATGAACGTATTGAGTCGCATAGTATAACATATCAGTGAAGTCCATAGGTAGTTTTCCCGACCCACCTTTTAGGAAGTAATTATCAGCAATCTTTTTATTGAGCATACGGAGTTCTATTGCTCTCTTAGCGAGATTTTCGTCAGCCTCTTCACCGTACCTCTCCCCCAGTGATATTATTGCCTCTACATCGTCTTGTACGAGGTTAAAGCGCATGAGGTCGTAGAGCCTGCATATCTTCATTATCATTCCCGGAATACGTTTCGAGTGAACCCCTTTGAAGTTCATCTTCTCTTTTGCCAAATTGAAGTTCTTTGAATCCGACAACGCAAAATTCAGACTGAACGCTTTACACAGGCTTGACAGCGCACACGAATGTAGGGTGGAAGCCTTTACGGTTCTTGGGAGTCGTTGACCCAACTCCTCTGCGATTGACTTATTGAACGCCAAGAATATTGAACTCTTTATAGGAGGAGTTATCTCCGCTAACTTACAGAGAGTGAATGTCTTTCCACTCCCTGCCGTTGCACTGACGAAAATGTTTCTGTTCGTACTTTGGTATTCGTCAACTATCGCTTGTTTATACTCATCTAATTTCGCCATATACTAAATCTTTTCTACTTTATAATCGATGTCCAATTGCCCATTATAATACGACTCAAACAGGTATGTTCCATTAACCCGTTCAAACAACTCCTCTTCATTTGCGTAGAAGCAGTCGCCTATAATGTTCACGTCTCCACCCACTTGATTCAACTCCGCTAATTTTTCAGTCTTTTCCGGGAACACACAGTCAGAACCATCATGATGGAACCAACTGAACCCCTCAAGCGGTCTGTCCTGAACGTAACTGTCTTGCGTCTTATAATTCGCCAAAGCATCCGCACAGGCATTACCATAAACCAATGGGTCGGACAGGTCTTTCCCGTGTCCGTTGATGTGTGATATGCCGAACACCATCTTTCGACGGCTTTCAATTTCTTTCAGGATTTCCTTCCAAAGTTCAGGATTCTTAACTCCCCACCACCCGTTGGCTCGCCATTGTGAAAGTAGGGACTTCTTGAAGGCATTCACCACGAACTCGCTATCGGCTACGACATGAACCTTTGTATAGACGTCTGGGTCTATCATCTGTATTGCTGCCAGCAACGCTTTCATCTCCATACGAGATGTCGTCGTGTTCCAAAAGCCTCTTCTCAGGTGTATCTCCTGATTTCCATAAGGAATGTACACCCCGAACCCACCTAATTTCCGGTCGCTCTTTGCATTACAACTTCCGTCGGTGAATATTGTTATATTAATCCTCTCTTTTGGAACCATATCACTCAACCTTTCTTATCTTTAAGCCGTGTATGGTTTGCCACCCCTGTAACCGAAGAGCGTCCTCAACCTTGTCCGCACTGACAGCCATAACAAATTCCGACTGTTGCTTGATTTGTCCTTTACGTTCTTTCGTACCGAAGAACTTTGCTTTGAATTGAATTTTGTCCATTGTTATCACTAAATTATTTGATAATTACATAACGGCTCCCGATGGCTCGAGTTTCCGTCATTTCAGATGTTTCTGTAAGAATTTCCTTGCCAACAGTTCGTTCTCGCTTTGCCCCCTGTTCACCACCCCTGTTATAAGGCTCTTATCCTTAACGGTTTCCCTCATTTCGACGTCTATCGTATCGGGTGATAATAGGTAGGTGATATTTATACTATTCTTTTGCCCCATTCGCTCAAGACGACTGTTCGTTTGTTCCAGGTCGGTTGACTTGTCAGGCAGTTCAATGTAGAAGAGATTCGAGCAGTTGTCCTGAAGACCGTCCGTACCTGTACCAGCCGACTGAATATTCGCAAAGAGTAACCGATGTTTCCTCTGTGAAAACTCGTTCACAATTTGTTGCTTCTTATCAGCCGAGACCCCACCCTGTATTATCGGAGCCTTAAAGTATTTCGCCAGTTCCTGAAGCGGTTCACGGTGTACACCAAAGACCACCAACTGTTCGTCTTCATTCGCCTCTAACCAATCCTTGATGTATGATTGTATGAACGGCAACTTCCCTTTCACCGACAGAGATTTCAGCGTGTTAATCATTACAAGGTGTGGAGCGTTCACGGCATTGTTTGCCTTCTCGATATCTATCTTCTCAAGATACGCTAACAGGTCTGACTCGGCTCGCCTGTACTCCTTGAGGTTCGCAATAGGAACATCAACTGTTTGCTCTACCAGCGGTGGGAGTTCCTCAAGAACGTCCCTCTTATTCCGCCGTATGTAACCACCCATTCGTAACAGTTCATGAAGTTCCTCGAGGTTACTGAACCCACTGTCGTCGAACCCGTATGCGGTTTGCTTCCCGTTGCAATATCTGAACTTGAACTCCAGCGTATCACCGAAGATGTCATCGAACCGCCTAATTATCTTGAACGGCTGTATAAGGTCGGCTGGCTTATTCTGAGTCAGCGTGCCTGTCAATCCCCATACGTGTTCTATTCGCTTGGTTATCTTCTTCGCCATCTTGGTTCGAAGAGCCTTTTCAGACTTCAAGAAGTGTATCTCGTCCAAGGCACAGGCTCCCCAATACTTCTTGAGTAGTTCCTTGAACTTGGCAGTCGGCTTCTCCATGTTACGTTCCCCGAGCACATCGTAATTGATAATCACGACATCGCTGTCCCATACGGAAGGGTCGAACTTTCGCTTCCTTTCGATTACACCTACTTTTCGGTCAGGCATCCACTTCGCCCATTCCTTCTTCCAGTTGTACTTCACGGACGCTGGGGTAACTATCAGAGCCGGAAACGCTCCAAGTAGTTCAATGATGATAATCGTTTGGGCTGTCTTACCCAACCCACAGTCATCCCCATTGATACAGTTCCCGTGATTAATCATATAGGCAACCCCCTCGCACTGATAGGGACGGGGAATTCGCTTCATTCCTATCTCTTTACAGGCTTGCTCAACTTCATTGGCTGTTATCACCTCTTCGGGTTCCTCATAATCAATCACACGACGAGAGGGAACGTAGTTCATTCCCTCCTTGAATCCGTTCTCTTCAAGCCACTTCTTCAACGGGTTCACCGTGACAAGTGAGAACGGAATGTACCACTCCCTGTTTTGGGGATTGTATCCCGCACCAGCGAACTTCTTTACAGAAGCCACCAGCGCAGGATGGTAATCAAATCCAATGTACCAATACTCTTTATCTTTGTAGTAGTATCTCATTTTCGAAATCTTCTCTCGTTACGATACGAAGTCCTCTTTGTTTAGCGGTCTTCATCTTAGAGGAAGTTGAGTTGATGTCGGCTACGACAAGAACTGTACATTCTTTGGTTACACCGTTCAACACCACGTGTCCCTGAGCCTGAAGAGCCTTTTCAAGTTCCTTATTCCGGAATCCTGTCATACAGACGTGCATCTGTTCAACCCCATCAGGAGTCTCAACCTTTGGCGACTGTACATAAGTAATAACGACTCTTCTGTCTTTTCCCCTCGAAATATACGTTTTTAACCCCTTTACGAAAGTCAAAGCCAGCACCTCACCTATTCCCGGAATAAGTTCACATTCGTGCTTTAAAGCGACAGCAAACTCCGCTGTAAACTCATCACGATAAGAATTTCTTAATTTTTCAATTACTCTCTCATCCAAGCCGTCTAAAATTTTCTGGCAGGTCGCCTCAGCAATCTTTCCATCAAATACATTTATGGCTGTTAGGTAACGAGCCAACGGTACTCCGGCAAGAACCTTTTCAATCTGACTTGAAACGGTCTTCCCCTTTGACTTCCCTAACAGGTTCTGGAACTCCGCAACGTGTGACTCAAGAATTGTGTCTATCGTCTTATAGCCGTGTCCATACAAACGACGTATCGTAGGCTCTTCAAACTGTTCGCAACCCATCGTGCGGAAGAAATACACCATACCAGAGATTACTCTTTCCTTGCACGACTCATTTGAGCATACAAGGTCAACGTGCGTTTCGTTCCATTTAAGCGGTTCACCACAGGACGGACAGATAACAAGGTCATCCATCATATCGGTGTACGCATTCTCGTTATACTCAATCGTCTTCAAGTGTTTAGGAATAACGTCTCCACCACGTGTTACTTCGATAAACGCTCCCTCACAGATATGCTGGTCAATCAGGTAGGCTGCATTATACGCTGTGGCTCGGGATATGGTTGCTCCGTTAATCTCAACGGGTTCGATGATAATTACAGGGTTCAGAACACCTGTCTTCCCTATTCCCTTTTCTATACTGATAACCTTTGTCTGATACACGTCACACCACTCTTCCTTCTTGAACGCAATAGCATAGGCGGGATTTCCGTTAGGAAGCCGTCCCAGTTGTTCACGGACGCTCTCCTCATCAACTTCTATCACCACACCATCAATCTTGTATTCAGCGTCAAACCTGTCATGAAGTTCCTCATCAAGCAACAGGTTCATTTCCTCATCGTCGAGTTCCATTATCTCTTCAATCAAGAAACTGACATACGGAGTAACATTATGGAACGTTCTTTTCAATTCTTCGAGAACGCTTGACTTGTCGCCTGTAAGGTCAGAGCCATAACGCACGAAGTCCACGTTCGCCATGAAGCGGTTATTCCAGCCGTCCGGAGAGTTGAATATTCCGGCAACCATATTACGAGCGTTCTTATAGGCGAAGTCGGCTTGGTTGTCCTTGAGGTGAGCAAAGGTCTTTTTCTTCATGATAACCTCACCCCATGTGTGCATGAGGTGCGGTTCCGGATGCTCGCCCTCGCCATTGAACATGCGGTCGAAGTGTTTCGTTGACAACTGTCCTTCTACACCATCACCACGAGTCCACGCTCTCTTATCGTCTTCATCAACGACAAGGCTTATTCCGTCAAATTTAGGAGTGGCGACAATTTCCTTACAACCTGCCGCAAACATCTTCTGTAACCATTTGCGGAAGTCCTTGATTGTCTTGATTTTTTCGAGACTGTACATAGGGACAGGCAACGGCTCCATACGGTCGGTGGCTTCCTCTACGATACCTTTCTTGAAGAACTCGTCCTCCGGACTGTTTACTCTCAGAGTTTCAACCATGTGGTCGTAATCAACATCTGATATTTGAGGATTGCCCTCACGATAAGCCTTATTGAGAGCCACCAACTCGGCTCTCAGGCTGTTAATCTTTTCTTGACTCAATTTTGCCATAACGAAATTATTTATTTTTGGTGCAATTTGTAATTGTTGTGACTGTACGATTACCAGATTTAAATGTGGAAACCATATACAGAAGATTTTCTTCTTCCTCGTCCCATACCCAATACAATGATGAATGATTGTTATACTTCATCAAATCTCTACCAGTTCTTCTCGCGATACGAGCAGCCTCTCTTGCTGATGTTGTTTCAACTGTGAAAGTATCACCTCCGTTGTATTGAATATTGAACTTTTTCATAACCTTTGATTTTTAATGACACTACAAAGGTAATGGATTCTCATGAGATTACAAAGAGTTTTCCCCGAAAATCTTCAAAAGGCTGAAGAAATTTCTACAATCTCCCCAGCCTTTTAACGCTTAACGTCCAATTTTCGGTTTAATCTTCCATCATATTGTGGTAAAGTTCGAGTCGGATTTTAGCATACGCTGCTTCGACGTTGGTGAAGGCACGCTGGTTGTTCACCCCTTTATCATTATATATTTCCGACTCGACTACCTTTGCCACCTGTTCAATCCATTTCGTATTCGTATAGGAAGACAACTTCTTGCCACGGAACGTAAAACAGTCAAACTTGGAATTTCGGTCTTCATGTAAGTTTGTCAGCAACTGTCTTATTTTCTTCGCTGTTCCTTCCTTATCCGAGATATGGTTCTCTTCACGAACCCTCTTAATAATACGGCACACCCTTTCAACCGCAAGGTCGAACGCCATATTCGTGACCGTCTTGATACGCATCTGCGTCTCGGGGACAAGTCCCTCGGATATGTTACTGAGTTGAATGTTTTGATTCCTCGTCTCAGCCAACAGTTCTTTGAAAGTTTCCCGCTGTGCGCTCATTGTGTCGTTAATGACTTTCATGAACCAACGGAAGAAAGTCACCCACATCAGTGCTGACAGCACCAAAAAGAATCCGGCTGTAATAGCCATCATTCCGAAATCTCCAATGCTCTTTCCTGTCTCGATAGCAGGATTAATCATGTCTGTACCCATCGTTATTCCTTGATTTTGTTAAAGTTTTCACTCGTTGTTATCTTTATTGGTACAAAGATAATAATTCAAAATGAAAGTCTCTAACCTTGGTTCAAGGACACTTTGGTAATCCAGAAGTAATTATCCGTTCCAAACTTGAAATCCTCTTTGTGAACTGACTGAATTCGCTCACGAAGCCTCTGTTCCGTTATTCCACTGGCGAAGTTATGCCCGATGTTTGCGAGTAGCGGTGTAACCTCTTGAGCGTCCCGTACTTCATTGTATCGACATTCACGTGTCTTCAACCGTACTTCCGGAGCAACGTAGGCTCGGAACTCACCCATGATTTCCACCACGAGTATCTTACAGTCACAATTCATTACAAGTCCTCGACAAGCGTCAAGAAACTCTTTCTTAGCAGCGTTATTTTCCATAACCAATCATTTTTTCTATTGCATTTTTCTTTCGTTGTTCTTTCTCATCCGCAGCACCACGCTTCAGTTCCCTGTCAAACCGTTGGCGAAGTATCTCCTTCTTTTTGTCGTCAGGCAGCCCCTTAAAGACGCCAACGCTGAACTCTGGTATAGTGCTCTCAACTTCTGCGAAAACCATCTGTTCGCGACAGTTAGAACACTCATACGGCTTCCCCACAATAGTAGGAACCATCTTCTTGAGTTCTTTACTGTACTTCATCACGTATTTTCCCGGAGTAAACGCCACGCCATGAAGTTCACAGGCTTCATTCGGGCAGCACAATACATATTTCATAAATAATGCCTCCTTCCATATTCAGCGATTAATAAACTGTCAGTCAAGTTGTCATCGGCTTTCGTACAGTTCTCCGTCCGACGTAAATCCTGTCGAGGGAACAACCGCTTCGCTGCAAGCACTGACATCACTTTCTTGTCGGGGTTCGGCTTGATGCCCTCGTACATTTCTTTTTGCCACTTCTTAGGAGTCACCAGAACAATTCTCAAACCACACATGATGAACCCCATGCGGAGCGCATAACATACTCCCCCGAAAGTGAACGTAGCACCCGCAGCGGAACGTGGTAGAGCGTGAACATCCTCTATCACGACAACCGTGTTATTGATGTCACACTCCTCCGATATCTGAATAATCAATTCTGACAGTTCATGCAGGTCAAGTTCCTTCCCTACCTTTGGCATCGGATAGTGCTTGATACCTGTACTTTTCATCACCGTGATGAACCCCTGTTTTCCTGGGTCTACTCCGATAACTGTTTGCTTCTTTTCCATACTATTCTATATAACTGTAACCGTTTTCCTTCACAACGGTGAGAGTGGTTACACCAGCACGAATATTCATGACGTGGCTGATTACATACACAGGATGATTAACATCGCTCATTGACTCAAGTAGAAGAGCCAAGCCCAACGGGTCTGTCCCCTCAAGAACCTCATCAATCATTAGGAAGTGAAGTCCTCCCCATTGGTTCGTTCCGTTAATCATTTCCTGAAATGCTTGTATCAAAGCCATTTCAATTCTTGCTCTCTCACCTCCGCTAAACGACCAGAATGATTTATATTCGCCCTCGCCATTGATGACCGATACAGTTATCTCCTCTTTGATTTTCCCTTTCGCATTACGTTTGAACCCGTCTATTGATAGGCGAAGTTCTGAACGCTGCTTCTGTAAGGACATATTCGCGAAGTTCTGAATTATCCGTAACTGCTCACAGGCGAGGCTCATCTTGAACTCCTTGAAACGCAATCCCCACTGTACCATGTCTGATACCTGTTTCTCGCACTCTCCGTATTCCTTGTTTGCCTTTTCGAGTTTCTTTTTCGTCAGGGCAACAAGACCTTCCAGTTCGGCTTCCTTGGTTTCCATTTCAGCCTGTTCAGCCTTTTCAAGATGTTCAACCAACTGTTCGCTCTCACTGTTACAACGTGATTGAATCCCTTCTTGATGCTTGATATCTTCTTGGTAGGAGGATATCATTTGGTTGCTTCGGGTTATCTCCCCACGGATTTTTGTTATCTCCGCTTGAACCTCACGAATGGCTCTAACTGTACCCTGTTCCTGAACACGTATCTTCATGAACTTGTCGTCGTACTTCTTCACTCGTTCCTCGAATGAGTTAAGTTCTTCCAACGCTGTTTTCGCAAGGTTTTCCTGGGTCTCGGCTTCCTTCTTCTGGCTTTCAATTTTCTTCCGAGTAGTAGGAACATCAACCGTTTCATCTGATGTCACGAACTCCGTTCCACACTTCGGACACTTTACAGTTCCTTTCAAGATAGCCGTGAGGCGGTTGGCTTCGGCAGTGTACTGTGAGGACAGTTCCTGTGCTGCTTTACGCTTCTTCCTCGCTGCCTCTACCTTTGTATCGGTCGAAGAACGTTCTTTCGTTAGAGAGTCATATTGAGCCTTATAGTCAATCGCTTCTAATCCCTCTAACTTCTTAGAGGCTTCAGCGACTTTCTTCTGGTTGTCCTTGATACTCTGTTCAGCCAACTTGATAGCCGTCCGGGAATTCTCAATCTTCTTTTCCGCTCCGTCGTACTCCTGTATGACAGCGTCAATTCGTTCGTTTATACGCTCTATAAGCGATTGTCGTTCCTCCTCAAGATTACGTTCTCGCTCCTCAGCCAACTGTGTCTCATAGACGCCCAATTCACCCTCTATCTTCTGAACCTTTCCCAAGGCAACAGCCTTCTTCTCTTCCAACGGCTTAATCTTCTCTTTGATTACGCTGTCAGAGTCGTCTAACTGTTCAGCCTTAATGAAGCGGTTTATCAACGACAGTTTGTCGGAGTTGGATGACGAAACGAATGACTTGAAATTCTCCTTGTTAAGGATATAAAAACTCTTCAGGTCTTCCGAGGATATACCTATCCAGTTCAAGATGTAAGCGTTTCCGTCATTGACGGTTGCTACCTGTACCGAACCCTCTTCCTCATTAATCATGAGTTCCAATGACGCTGAACCTTTCTGTCTCAGGGTTCTATGTATATTCAGCGTTTCTTTCCGTATCGGGCAGTAGATGTCAAGCCAGATGTCCGCCTCTTCTTCACCCCACAGGATTAAGTCCCTGTCAAGTGTTTGTTTCTTGAGCGAGTTAGCAAGGATTGCATACGCAATCCCTGCTTCCATCGTACTCTTCCCTGCTCCGTTCGTTTCCTTTGACTCTATCTCCGTCAGGTTCTTTCCCTTGATTAAGACAGGCTCATTCACGAACTTATGTTTCAGTTCCTTGAATGACAGGAAATTCTTCAAACGCAAATAGGTGAGTTCCATACTAAATTGTTTTCATGATTTGTTCTTCGATTTCTTCCGCAAGGTCAATGTCGCTTGAGATTATCTCACGAGCCTTTTCTTGACCCTGTGCCAGCGTCTTTCCTTTGTATTTAAAGAACGAGCCAGCCTTTTCAATGATTCCCCGTTCAACTCCTACGAGTAACAGTTCCGAAGCCTTATCAATTCCCTCACCGAAGCGAATGTCGAACTCGGCTTTCCTGAACGGAGGCGCAACCTTATTCTTCTCAACTTTCACCTTGATGTGGTTAGCGGTTTCTTCGCCACGGTCTCCAACTGTACCCGACTTCGCAATGTCCAACACCTGCGAAGAGTAGAAGCCAAGAGCCTTTCCTCCTGGAGTAGTCTTCGGTGAACCGTACACCACGCCAATCTTGTCACGATACTGATTGATGAAGATTACCAACTGTTGGTTCAGTTTAATGTCACCAATCAATCCGGGAAGCCACGTAGCCATAAGCCGAGCCAGCACGCCCATCTTAGCATCACCCACATCGGCTTCCAAATAACATTTAGGGAACATTGCCGCCACCGAGTCCATCACGATTGCTCCGATTGCTTTCGACTTAACAGCCTCTCTCATGATTTCGAAACATTCTTCCGCAACTCCTGGTTGGCACAGAATAAACATCTCCGGAGATATGTTCACCCCCAGTGCTTCTACATAATCCATGTCAATTGCGTTCTCACGGTCTATGTAGAGAACCGCTTTGCCCGTCTGTTCCTGTATGTTCTTACAGGCTGTCAGAGCCAACGTAGTCTTTCCTGAAGACTCGTAGCCACGCAATTCAATGATACGACCCATCGCATAACCGCCACCAAGTGCCAAGTCGAGCGACAGGCTTCCTGACGATACGAACTCTACTCCTTGAGTATTGTTTCCCGCCACAACTTCTTTGCCGAACTTCTTTTGTAGGGAGTTCACCAAATCTTCTACTCCTGCCATTGCATTACTTCTTTTAATAGTTTATATCCTTCATCATATTCGTAGCCTTTTTCATCGCAAAATGCTTTGAACTTTTCGGCTATATCTGTTCCGGACAGTTCCTGAACCACTTCGGCTTCCTCAGCCTCCGTGACTTCAACGTCCGTGTACTTTGCTTTCACCGAGATACCGTGTTCGGTGAAGACTTTTTTGTTGACAGCCTTAACAGCCTGTTGGTCTCCCACAAGCGTTATCCGAACGTTGACGCCATCTGTGTTCGTTTTAGCGAGTTTTAATATCTCTTCCTTTGAGGTCTTAAGGACATCAACTTTTATTTCCTTATACGGAACGAATTGAGCCTTTACGAACTCGAAGGACGTATCGCTGTACAATACCGTAAATCCCTTCTCCTCATCTTCCCCGAAGTTATTCTGACGGGTACTCGGTAGGTGAAACACGTTGGCTCCTGGTTGCTGAGCGTCATGATAGTGTCCCAGCATGACCTTTCCGTACTTCGAGAACAGTTTCAACGGAATCTTGTTATTCACGACCTTCCCATCATTATTGATAGAACCCTGTACGGCTGTATGGCTGAACAGGATTGATATCTTACTCTTCGGAGTAGGTAGTTCAGCGAACTTCTCCAACCATACGTCTTGTGCGTAGAATGGTAAGAAGTGGCATTCAACCCCTTTCAGGTCTATACAGGTAGGAGTCTCATACAGGTTGAATCCTGGATGATACTTATACGCTGTCAAAAAACTTTCGTCTGACTCATAGTCGGTCTTATCATGATTTCCGGGAATACAGAGCAACGTGATACCATGTTCATGATACAGTTCTATCATCTCTGTTAGACAAGTGAGAAGTTCTTGTCGTTGGCTTAATCGTGAGTCGAAGATATCCCCAAGCCATATTACAGTATCAACCCCCTGTTCCTGAGCCAGCGCAATTTCCTGCTCGGCTATATCCAACAGTTCAAGCGCATTCGCCTCCTGGAGATGTTTATCTGTACTTATTATTGCGATAGGTTCTTTCCTCATTGTCGAAATTATTTAAAATGAAAGTCCAAGTGTATAACGCTTGGACTTTCACTCTGATTACTCATTGTTTACTTCTTTTTGTTGCGCATAGCACGGATACGGTCTATCGCACTTTGACCAGATGAACTACCAGCGTCCGCAGCAGGTCTTACTCCTGGAGTAGGAGCGGGAGTTTCATCTTCAGGTTCGGGGTCGGGTTCATCGCCACCGTCATTGTCGCCAGCGTACTCTTCACCACCATCGGCATCACCGTCATCAGAACCATCCCATCCGGGAACGTGTTCAATGTCGTATCCAAGGTCTTCGTGTTTCAGAGCCAACTGATAAGCCTCTTCCAATTCAGCACCCTCGAGTTCAAGTTCCTCGTATCCTTCACCGTACTGACGAATGAACTCCTCGTTTACAACTTTCAGTTTCTCCTCGGGTGTGGGTTCGGCTTTCTTCTTTGTAACAGCCTTTTTCGCTGGAGCCTTTGCCGCAGGGGTTGCTTTCTTAGCAGTCGGAGCCGCAGGTGCTGCAGGCTTCTGTTCCTCTTCACTCGGACCGAAAGGTAGGTCATCAGCACCAGACGGTTTTTCGCCTGTCTTCTCTTCAATCATGTTCTGAAGTTCCTCTACCATGTCAAGGAAGTCATCCTGAGCAAAGATTTTGTAAGAATTGGCGTCATCGAAGCGTTTCAAACCATCAAGCGCATAGTCAAAGTCACGCTTGCCATAGCAATCAACATACAACTTCTGAAGACTGGGCAGTCCCTCAAGTTCCTCAAGAACCTTGTCGGAAACAGCGTTCTTCTCAAAGTAGTCTTCCCATGTCTGTCCGACTTTCAGTGGTAACGACTTGAGCGTTTCAACTGTCTTGTTATTCTCGTCCTTACCACGACTCCACTGAATAGGGAAGCCAGTTGACGGGTCGCTGAACATATCTATCGCAGCCGTGTCGTTCTGAGCACACAGGTCAGCAGACTCTTTGTTCAGGGCTTCCATCTGTTTCGGTTTCAGGCTGTCACGGTAAATCTTTCCTTCGATGAAAGCATAGTACACGTACTCCAATTGAGGACGAATTCCGGGAACCCACGTACCGTTCTTTCCACCCATACGATAACCCGTAATTGGGTTCAGGAAGCGAGCACGTTCTTCTTTGTCCTGAAACTGTTCAGCCTGTTCGTAGACACGCTTGATGTACTCTTCGATGATGTCGTACGGATAACCACCGTGAAGCGTCGCCAAGAAGATTTTCTTGTTTGAGATTTTCTTCCCGATAACTTTTCCTTCCTTGTCCTTTTCGTCGACTTCACACTTGAGCATCGCTGTCAGCATAGGCACGTAGGGAGAGTCTCCTGGTTCGTGTGCCGGAAGAACACGTTTCACGGTGATACCGTCTCTTTGCTTCCAAAACTGAGCATACTCGCCTTTACCACCAAAATACGTGTCATACTGCTTTGTTTGCTGTACCGTCTCACTAACAGTTGAGAGCGGTGCTGCCTTCCATTTACTTCTGTCTAATGGCATAATACTAAATTTTTAAATGTTGATAATTATCTGTTTTCCTTCACTATTCGTGTAACGTCTTCGAGGAACTTCTGTTCGTAACTCTTAATAGATTCCATCAGTTCGATGATGTCCTCAGCCTCTTGTCCGGCACACTTGTTGGCGATTAACTGTAATGCTCTCGGGAGCGTACAACCATAAGCCATATCGTCCATTTTACCATTAGGATGGCGAGGACTGTCCGACTTCTTTAATTGGTAAACGTCATAACTTGATGCGTGACTTTCAACTGGTTTCAGGTAGAATCCGTCTGTGACTTTAATGTAACCTTTGAATTCTTCTACTGCGCTGGATTGAACTGTTTTCTTTGCCATAATTCTAATTATTTGAATGTTTAACTTAAATTTGATGATACAAAGGTAATGGAATCATTCGAATTATCAAAGAAGTTCCCCGAAAATTCTTCGAAAAATTTATTTGAACCCTGCTTTCTTGATGAAGAAACTGTTTACTTTACCCTCTACCAATTCCCCGAGGAACTCCGTTGGGGTGACAGGTTTGAGAAGGTTGTTCAACTTCTTAGACTTGTCCTGAACCGCCCACTGAAGTGCGTCAAGAACACTGAAATTCTTCTGAGCATCAATATACGCAATACAGAGATTCTGATAGTCTTCGTCAAGTAGGAGAGCCTCGTCAAGAGCCTTTTCCGACAACTTGATTTCCTCAACTTCCCCGTCTTCCAAAGCCAACGTAAACTTTCCGCCATTACGGTTCGCCTCGCGACGCCATTCCTTCTTTGTCTGGGCTTCGTAAACCTCTTTCTCGAGTTTACATTCCGCGACTTTCTTTTCGGCTTCAGCACGGAGCAACCCTACTTTGTTCAGGAGCGCACTGACTGTAACCGCTTCACCATATAAATTACTGTACTCAATAGAAGTGAGTTTATCGATGTCAACCGTGTCCTCAAATCCATTAGTTACCAACGTCACGGGGACGTCATTGAAATGTACGAGAATTTCCATAATTTTCTTCCTTTTATCTTAGTAAATTTATAACGTCAAAGTAACGATATTCGACTCGAAACAGGCTCTCAGCGTGTTCACCTCTTTACGGTTGTCGTAGGAAAGGATACCATTGATGAGTATCAGGTTCGCTCTTCCGCACGATAACAGGGGTTCCAACTGTTCGTATTCCTGCTGGAATATCACAATTTCGATAAACTCATAGTTCGCCTCTAATATCAGACGACACATCGTATCCCCCTTGCGGGTCTTCTTAATCTCCATTTCAGCAATGAACCCAGCCAACACGACGTACCCGTTATTCGGCTTCACTTCCGTGTCATGACACTCCTCAAGAGTAGCATATTCGTAGGCATCAGGGAACTCCCCAGCGAACCTGTCATAGATTTTCTGGTAATCAAAGAACGCCAGTCCGGATACTTTCTTTTGTAGAAGTGCCCACCACCAAGCGTCATTGGCGTGGAAGTCGGCTCCAACTAATACAGGGTCATCTTCCTTAACATTTCCCTTCGTTGTTCCAAGGAAGTGTACCAACAGGTCTATTCGTTCCTGAGGTTTCTTTACCCCCTCAAGACTGTCGAACGCTCCTGCCAATATCAGGTTTCTGATGATACGGCTGTTCACTGCTGAACCCTTCCATTTATGTCGGGTGATGAAGTCGTCTAATGACCAATATTGACCATTCTCTGTACGTTCCTTTATAATTTGGGTTGCAGCCTTTTCTGCGACCTGTTTGACTCCTGTAATTGACCAATACAAGGCTTTCTCTTTGAAGTTGATAACAACATCGGTATCCGATATATTGATATCCACAGGACGTACCGTACAGACTCCCGTCTTATTGATTTCCGCAATGTAGCGTGAATAGTCAGACTCCATCGCATATTTAAACGCCACCGACCAATACTCAATAGGATAGTGAACCTTTATCCACTGAGAGATATAGCCTGTAATCGCATAGGCAGCAGCGTGGCTTCGGTTAAACAGGTACGTCGAAGCCTTATCAATAGCGTCCCACACCTTTTCGGAGTATTCCTGGGTGACGTTATAGTTGTCCCGATAGTAAGGGATAAACCGTTCTTTGTACTGCTGGAGAGCCTCGTATTTCTTCTTCACCATCGCTTTACGAACGTCATCGGCTTCCACCAACGACAGCCCACCCAACTCACGACAGAGTTGCATGATTTGTTCCTGATAGGCAAATACTCCATACGTGTTATTCAGTATCTTGTCCGTTCCGGTGAAATACTCAACCTTTTTCTGACCCTCTTTACGGGAGACGTACTCGTTATGGAAGTTGTTCTCCATTGCTCCCGGACGATACAATGAGATAGCAGCGATAAGGTCTTCAATATTGTCTGGCTTCATCTGACGACAATAACCTGTCAATCCGGAACTACCAAAGTGGAAGTTATCCTCGTTCCAACCATTCTTGAAATACCTGTACACCTCTGGGTCATCCAACGGCACACTGAAGATGTCTAAATCCACACCCTCGTGCTCCTTCACCAACCGAACCATGTCCTGGAACTTGTCAAACTGTTTCACACCCAGCACGTCCTCTTTTAGGAAGCCAGCAGCGTCCATCTCACCACCTTCCCACTCGGTTACATACTCCTCGCCATTCTTACGAATAGGAACCCAATGAAACATATCGTGTTCCTCTGGGAATACCATCATCGCACAGGCATGAATTGACTGAGCCTTTGGTGCGGGCATTATCAGCATTACTTCATTGATGAGGTCTGAATGTTCAACGACAAAGTTCTTCACCCGTGAATGAGCACAGGCTATCTTGAACAGGTCTTCAGGCTTCCTGTCTTTGACGTCAAACACTTTCATCATTTCGTTCGTTTCCTGGAAGTCCAACCCGTACACACGAGCCATATCCTTGATGGCTGCTCGTAACTGTAATGCGCTGTAAGTTCCCACGGAGCATACCTGTTTCCAGCCGTACCGTTCTTCCATGTACTTCTTCACACGGGGACGGTCTTCACCAGGATAGTCGCAGTCAATATCAGGGAGTGATACCTTAACACGTCCTGCGTTCAGGAAACGCTCAAAAAGTAGGTCGTATCTCATTGGGTCTAACTTGGTAATCCCCAACAGGTAGGAAACAAGACAACCACCAGCCGAACCACGACTGATACCCGTCATTATACCGTTACGATGGCACCAGTTGATAATGTCCCAAGTAATTAGGAAGTAATCAATTGCCTCCCCTAACTTTATAACACCCACCTCTCGGTCTATTCGCTCCATAATGACCTCTTCACCCCAATCCTCAATGAGGTCTGGGTGACGCTCAAGACCGTCGGCTATAAGAGACAAAAAGAGGTCTTCATTTGTTTCGAACTGCTTCGCCTCTTCCTTCGTCATCTTATAGTGAGGCAAGTGTCTCTTCTTTACGTCGATGACAAAGGTTATCGCCTCAGCAATGTTTTCAAGGAATTCCAACCCTTCCATGAAACGGCTGTACACATCCATGAACCCTTCTTCGGTATCCGGGAACATTTGAGCCAACTCAACAAACAGTTGGTCGTTCGATTTAAAGTATTGATTATCGCTCTCGTAAGCAGTTGTTCCACCAATACTATGTAGGCGAGGTCTGATACAACTGTACTCCTCGTCAAGATACCACGCATCAACCGACGGAACGGGTAACAGGTTCTTATCCTTGAAGAATTTCTTCAGGTTCGTCAAATACCATTCGTCACGGTTATCATCTACATATTCGCATGGGTCTAACTGATACACGACAGCATCTATATGCAAGTCTTTCAACTTGTCGTAATCCGTTGTCTTCGGGTCAAGGAACATAATCAAATCATCATTGTTAGTAGTGATTTTATTGAAATCCTCAAGACCGATGTACTTCGGATTGTCACAGTTGATGAACTTGTTTATAGTAAGGAGGTCTCGCCAACCCTTGTCGTTCCTTGCATACACCTTAACAGTGAAGCGGAAATCCCGAGGCTGGTCATATACCACACACTCCATACCAATCACGCTCTTGATATCGTTCTTCTGGCATTCCGCTTGAAACTTCAATGCTCCGGCAAGTGAATTCTTTTCACAGATACCCAACGTCTTCACTCCAAGGAACTTTGCCTTCTTACACCAGTCGGCATACGTTCCCGTCCCGGACATCATTTCATACTGACCATGAACTCCCAAGAATACAGGGGTCTCAATTTCCTGTTTCGCTTGACCGATATATTTCAGCCGTGTGAGTTTCACATCATTCTCTTTACCTTTGGCGAGCATATAATACACTCCTCCAAAACTAAATGCGTAGAAGTCACACGATGTTTCGACGGATTCCTCTCCTGAGCCTTTACGCTTCGGGTCGGCAGGAATACCTACAAAGTTGAACCCGTCATCAAACAGCGCACCGTCATACGCTGGCTGATACAATTCAAAGGTCTTCCCTCCTATCTCGACCACGTAGTCAGAAATAGGAGCGAAGTCCATTAAATTCTTCTCAAGATATTCTTTGAATTTATCCATTGATTTTCTGCTTAACAAGTTCCGTTATATCGTCACCATCTTTACACCCTAACGACAGGAAGTATTGAGCAAACTTCTCACTGATGTGGTCATTCAATTCATAGGAATCGGAATGGTAATCACAGAAGTATATCTGAACCTCTTTGCCTGTCGCCTCGGCAACCTTAAAGATAGCCTCAGCCTCACAGTCAAAACGCAATGAACCGAATACGATATCGCACATGAGAGCGTCTTCTTCAGACATCTTTGCCCAACTGTTTGTAACAGCGTTTGCCGTCCAACGTGCCCATACATCTTCCCCAGCCAATGACTTTAGATATTCACCTGTGTGCTGTAACAGTTCACGACCCTCAATCCGCACCGAGTCAAGAATATTAGGAGAATCACCCTGTGCGAAAAACGGTAACAGGATATCGCTGCTCAACTGTTTCCACTTCGCATACGCTGTACCCGTACAGTCAATTCCCTTTGATTCCCCTGTAAAGATGTTCATCAGTGTTTGGCGAATTCCTTCACTGAAATCCCCCATAATCATTGGTCGTTCTTCACACGCAGCACCAACCATAAGTGCTTCTGCTTGGTACGATTTACCGGAGCCAATAACCCCTACCAAGCCATATATCTTTCCTTTAAGGCTCATATTGATTCATGAATTTTTGAACGCTCTTGAAGAGTTTCCAGTCGTCCGTGTACTTCTCCAACAGTTGTTCACAGTTTATAATACAAGTCAATAACTTCTTGGACGTGTTCCCAAGAGCCTGTTCGTTCTTACAGAATATCCATAAGTCCAAATAATCACAGGTCTTGAAAAGACGGTACTGGAGGTCAGTCATTGTCTTCTTAATTTCTTCATCGGAATACGGTAACAGGTTCGCGTCACCATGACAGATTTCGTATTCAATGATATCCCATGCCGCAGCCGTATTATCATTGAATTTCTTTACGCACGCATTAAGGTCGCCTGTAACACTTTCCACGTAGTCGTGGAGTAACACCTTGTCAAACACGTTGATGTCGTAGGAAACGTCCTCTTCTGAGGCAAACCAACGGAATAACATTCCTACCACCAACCCGTGTTCCAGGAGGTTGTACCCCCTGTGATGGGGGGTATTAGGCAACCTCTGAATGTCTTTCATCCCTAACAGGATGTCAATCTTCTTGAAATTCATAACTAAATCGTCTTTATTTTAGTGAATAATTCTTATCCAATGAACAGTTCGTTCAGTAACGGGTTCCGGAATTCTACCAACTGTTTTGTCCAGTAACGGAAGATAACCTTTGCCCAGTCAGAGAACATCTCATCTTCAAACTTTTCAATGTCCGCACGCAATAACTCGAAGTCCTGTTCTGTACGGTTCTCACTGTTACGACAGTTTTCTTCGAACTCGCTTAACTGAGCGACAAGCGCATCGAACTCCTCTAAAGTTTTAAACGTCGTCTTATAGGAAAAGTTTACTCCGGACGGATACGAATTTGGGTCTCTTTTAGCGATTTCTTCAGCCAACGGAATGAAGTCCTTATAGACATGAAGATTGTCTGCCTTGTGGTAATATTTCCCGACAGGCACGCCCACTATCGCTGCGACGTACTCTTGCATCAATGTAAAGTTGAACACGTTCACCGCACTGAATCCCCAGATAAGGTCATTCGAACGGATATCCACGTAACAGTTCATCTTTCCATTCACTATCATGAAGTGGATTGAACGGGTGCACGGTGTATCCTTTGTGATGAGCAGTGAAGCCTTTTCCCCGTCCTCTTCATTCTGGTTAAAGTTGTCAGAGATAGGGTCGTGAATTGTGATAACCGCTTCACGGGTATCGATGTCCTGCTTGAACTTTTCAATGACGAACCGTAACTGGTCAGTCACGTTCTGATACAGTCCGGGAGCCTTCAATTTTGAATAACGACCGTTTTCGTCTGCTTTACCGTTCTTATACTGTCGCGGAAGTAACTTTCCGGACAATGTTACCATCGAGTCAAAATTGTCCCCGTAACGACGTATTCTGGGTCCATATCCTGCTCTCATGAACTTTCCGTCGTCTGAGAAGTTTACAAGGTTCTTCACGTAAGAAGCAGGCATTTCAAGACTGTTATCCCCACGAGCCAGCCACAGGGACTCAATCCACCCCAATGTTTTGTTCCATTTACGCTCCGGAACACGAACATAGCGGTCGGTCGGATTAGTTATCTCAATGAGGACGGCTCCAGGGAACTCACGACATTCGAACCCTCTTCGGGTAACGTCAATCCCTTTATCCATCAACTCCTTACAAAGTAGTACCAGCGCACTACTCAAATTTTCTGCTTGAAAATACATAAGTCTTTCTTGATTTAATCGATTAATAATTCTCCTGGCTTGGGCAACTCAGCGTTCCACTTCGGAGGGAAGACGAACTCAATCTTCTTCGGACTCTTTTCGTAGGTGTGCTTGATACGTTCATTTCTACCTTTGTTGAAAGACGCACCCAATCCCTTCGCAAACTTCGATGTTTCACAGAAACAGTTCTGAAGATTTGTAAGAGTAGGAACAGGCTCCCACGGTAACGGGTTCCACTTCATACCTGTCTTTTCGCAGAAGTCGCCCATCAGCCTTTCAAAGTTGTCGTGAACCCACTTGATAGTGCCCACATAGTCATAACGCTTTCCGGACGCTCCGTCAAATGTCCAGCCGATACCTTTCAGCGAACCTGGACCAGTGATGACAAAATCGTTTTCCGAGAAGTTGAACAGGGGTGAATAATTCAGGTCAATGCAATATTGCTGAGCCGTGAAGTCCCCGTAAATTTTCATATTCCTGAAAACCCAATACAAGTCCTCAAAGGTCTTCGCCTCTAAGAAGTCATACAAGTGTCCGCTCTGAAAGATTTCGTCCTCAAAGATACGGAAGTGAGCACGATGTTTGCTCATGCCTGTTATGTGCTTATATTGGGGATACTGATAAAAGAAGCAATTCACGATGTATGCGTTACCGTATATCGTGTCGCCACTGTCGACTACCTTATCCAAGAACTTCGCTATGTTTTCCAAGCCTGTTTCGTAGGTGATATCTCCGAACTCCTTTTCCAACAAATCCCACGTCTCGTTCTTATTGAAATGCTTGAAAAGCAATATGCGAAAGAACATATCCTCTGGCTCGTATTCTTTACCATTGTAAATCACACGGCTCAACAGGTATTGACTCACACGGTCAAGACAACGATACACGTTGGTGAACTTAAAGTTCCTCAATATGTCGTCATCCGTCCACGGAGCCTGTTCCCCATTGTACTTTCGCCAGAAGATATTCATTCTCTCGCACATCCAATATAGATAGTGAAGGAAGTTATCGTTAGGAGTCGGACTGAAATTATTTTCCTTTCTTGCCATTCTCAAATGTTTCAAACGAGTTCTTTTCAATGTAGTCCGACGCTTTACAGAAAGCCACGAACTCTTCACATAGTTCTGACAGCCCAAAGAAATTGAAAATATGAACACCCAAGTCCCAGACCGGAGCGTCATACGGTTGGTCGTGAAGAACTACACAACCGCCAGCCTCATTCACCTCTTCTCCCTCTCTTTGAGCCTTTTCGAAGTCGTGCATAAAGGTTCTGTGCTTTCGCCACATGCAATCCCCCTTAGGAGGCTCGCCAGACCTGTATGCTATCCGAGCACAATACTCATCCCATTGGTCGTCACGGTAATCATACCTGACATGGAGAATGTTCGTAAACTCACTCTCTCCGCATAAATCCAAGGGACGCAATCGCCATGATACAGTTGTTCCTGCACCATCAATCAAAACTCCATGCCCTGCCTTAGACGTTTCCTTCAAGAAGTAGGATAGACCCTCAGCCTTGCACAGTCGCGACGTCATACTGTCGTAACCTTGCCAGCGTCGGATACCGCCATTCTCATAGAATTTCCCAACGAAAACCATATTGAAGTCCTCGGAGTAAACCCCGACTTCCTTTTCCTTTCCGTCAAGTGTCTTAAACTTGTATGGGTGAAGTTTCATACCTAATGATTCGAGGAACTCGAGGAAGAGGTAAACCCTTGTAGATTTACCGCTCCCCGAGATACCTTTAACCAATACTATGGATTCCCCGTCAACCATTTACTTCTTCTTTGGAGTTTTCTTTGCGGGTGCAGGTTTAGCGTCCTCAGCCAGTTCCAATGCTGTTACACGTTTCTTGATAGGCTTGTCGTCACCGAACTTGACCATACACTTTTCTTTGCCGTCTCCGGACTTGTACAGGCGAGTGATTTCACCAACAGCGTCCTCGCCTTTCAGGGTAACTTTCGAACCTACTTTCAGTCCCGGAATTTCTTCCGATTCTTCGAGGTTCTGACGTTTTGTTTCACGAGGAGTCTTGTCGGCTTTCGCTGACTTCTTTTCCTTCATAGACTTGTCTGTTTTAGACGGAGTCTTGCGGTTTTTCTGACGTTCCTCGTACTCTGCCTCAGCCTTTGCCAAGCGTTCTTCCTCTTCCGGAGTCAGTTGTTCTTCTGACTGATAGGTAGAGTTGCGTTTGTTCTGACGCTTCATTGCTGCTTCAGGTGAACCATCCTCAGGGTCTGGGTCGTCATCAGCGGTTTCTTCTTTCTTCGGAGTAGCCTTTTTCGCAGGAACCTTTTTGTCTTCCTTCTTAGGAGCGGACTTCTTGGCGGGAGCAGCCTTTGCAGGTTGTTCTTCGGCTTCGCCACCTAACTTGTCAAGGAACTCTTGAGCCACCTTAACTTCCAATTCACTTGAGTTTTCATTCTCAATGATGTCGTTCAACTGTTCAGCAGTGAACTTTCTGTACTTCATTCGAAGTGCCAACGCATTGTTTGCCATAATCGTTTTTACTTTATTAGTTAAAAATTTATTTTCAGTGATGTTTTATCACTTATCTCGGTACAAATATAATGTAAATATCTCGAATAAGTTTTGATTTTCTCGCGAAAAATCGAAATTATTTTTTGCCGGAATGACCAAAACCTCCCGCACCTCGTTCTGTATCAGTCATTTCACTGACATCAGAAAGTTCAGTAATTTCTTCGACTTTCGCATACGGAGCGAAGACAATCTGGGCAACTCTGTCACCATTTTCGATTGTCTGCGGTTCTGTTGACAGGTTAATCAGCGGAACCCCTACTTCCCCACGATAGTCAGCGTCAATGGTTCCAGGAGCATTGATTACGGTCAGACCCTGTTTAACAGCGCAACCGCTGCGAGGTCTCACCTGACCCTCGTACCCCTGTTCGATTTCCATATACAAACCAGTAGGGATGATTTTACGCTCCATCGGAGCCAATGTGATTGAACCCTCGGGAAGATAGGCACGCAAGTCCATACCCGAACTGTCTGGAGTTTTGTACTCCGGCAGAGCATTTGTGCTCTTGTTTACGATTCTTAATTTCATACTTTAAATGATTAAAATGAATGTTACAACCAATCAAAATTGTTTATAATTGTGATGTCATTATATTTAACGAGAAAATCACCTTTCGAGCCTCGAATTTTGACTTCCTCCTTAGCAGGATTGTTGCTTACGACCTCCATTATCGTCCCTTTGTACAGGACTTTGGTGTCCCTGTAAAGGATATACCAACGGTCATAATTTCCCTGAACTCTTCTCTGTTCTTCGTCTTTGTACTGAAACGCTGGAAGACCTTTCTTCCCCCAGAAATTCTTTTCGACGAACTCCGCCACATTATATCCAGGAGTGAATATACTGTCGACGTTGAATTTCACACTCAACTCAATAATCTTCAACCGCTTCTTCTTAGCAATATCCGCTGCGACTGACGCATACGTTCCATTACGGTATATAGAGGAACGTAATTTGTGAGTCAGATACTCCAATTGAAGCCGTGTCAAAAACTGTCTGTGGCGCAGTCCTTTGTCCTCACAGGTTTCTTCTCTTACTTTGTCCATAATTACTCAAATTTTTATTTCCACTTTATTATAAAAGAAGCTAATTGGGTCGACCGCACCCCTCAAAACTTCTTCGAGATATTCTAAATCAATGTTTCCAGGGTCTATTCCTGGCTTCCTAATCGCTGTCACGTACACACGGTCAAACAGTTCCTTCATCTTTAATGCCGACTCTTTGCTCTCGTTTATAGTTCCAAAATCGTACAAGAGTATGACGTTCTTGATACCTTTCTTGAGCATCATGTTAATCTGTCCTTGACCGATATTATTCCCGAACGTGAAGCAACACTTGATGTCGTCAAGATGTTGAAGTCCTAAGAGGTTGTCGATGTTCACTTTGTCAAAGATACCCTCAACAATGATAACCGTTTCAGTCCTTCCCTCTATCAACTCATCGCAACCCCCTAACAGGTCTTGAAAGTTATTCTCGGAGTTCCTGTAACGTAACACCAAGTCAGCCTCGTGACGCTTGTATGCCTCAAGATTTTCTTTGTGCCATTCCTTCGAATACCTACTGCGTGCCCACCACGCCACACACACTCCGTTGACTTTCATCTTGAAAATGATGAAGTTCTTCAACTTCGCTTCCAACGGTGTATTGGTATAGGAAGGCTCGAACTCCGCATAGTGTTCAGGTCGGAACCCACGATTATTCAGGTACTCATCATCCACAAGCGGTTTCAGCCGTAACGGAAGAGTAACAGGCTTTAATTCTTCTTCCTGTACCTGTTCCGCATCACCCTCCATCCACTTTGATGTCTCCCCCTGAATATCACCTATCTTTGGACAGTTCTCAAGTTCATTCGGCTTAACTGTATAGGAGCGTTTCGCGAGGTCTGTTCTACCGAGTTTCTTGAGGAACTCATAGACGGATACCTTACGAGGACACTTCCAACAGTGGAACGTCGCAACGCCATTCATATTGAAGATGATACCCCACTTCCCTGCTTTTCCGCAGAAAGGACAGTCCATATCCTTATTCGTGAGCCACCCCTGTGAACCAAATGGCGTGAGATTGAAATCAGCGATTATCTGTTCCTTATCGTACCGCATAACGAAATTATTTCTTGCGAGGTACAGGCTTCCTCGTTGTCTTCGGGGTTTCCTGTACACCCTTGTTTGCTAAATATTCCTTGAGCGACTGTTTAGTCTGTCGCTTATTCAACGTCTCTTGTGGCTCCTGTGCAGCCGTTTCACCCTCGCCAACTACCTTTGTTCCGTACACTCCTGGTGCTATCTCTACTCGCTCCTTCTTCTCCCCAACGGCTGCTTCTCCGTTACCTTTACGGCTGCGACGGCTCTCAAGCCTGTCAAGAGCCGACATATCCAACACCTGCTCAACGATTGTTGAACGTGATATATCGTAGAAGAAGCCGTTCTCGTAATTAGTAGGGATTCGAATGATGATACCATTGTTTCGGTAGTTTCGTAACTTATCACAATAGATACGAGCCATGTTCTGTTTGCCCTCTTCAATTGTAATGTTACCTGTAAACACGAACGAGAATGGCTTGATAAGTGTGCGGTCACCCTCTGTATTCTGGCGAGTGATTACCCGTGTCGGGTCGTTCCATACTTCAATAGGAACGTCTCCCGTCTGGGTCGCTGTAATTACGGCACAGTCGTATTTCTTCGCGATATCCTTTAATCGCTGGGCACACTTCTGTAACCTGTATTTGATGAAGTTCGGGTCGAAGTCAATCTTCTTGTTTTCCCCTGTCAATAACAGGTCAATAGAGTCGACCGTAACCAAGTCAGGATAATACCCATACTCTTTCTTATAGTCCTCTATCGCAGCCACCAAGTCGGCTATCGTCATGTCCATCATCTCTTCAGAAGCGTACACGTCAATATCACTGTTCACTGTTTGTGCCCTCTTGATGAGTGCTGAGATACGTTGTCGGGTCTCATCGCTGACATCACCCCTCATGATTTTCGCATAGGTAGTGTTCGCCAACATTTGGTCAAACTTAACAACCGCCTCATCACGACCACCCTCTAACTGAAAGTGAAGACAGTGATTGTGAGCGATTGATGTATTATACCAAGAAAAGTATTTAAGAGCCGTGGATTTACCAACACCGGAACGCATGATTAGGAGAACGGTATCCTGGCGAGGAATTCCCCCATCAGTAATTTCGTCAATCGTTGATATTCCTGTCGGTATCTTTGCCCGACGTGTTTCATCCTCGGCTTTCATTTGTGCCGTTCCTATGTTACGATAGAAATCCCTGTACACCCGTACAAACTTTCCTCGGAACTTATCTAAGGAAAAAGCGTTTATTTCCGCCATTCTTTTCTCAAGAAGAAGCATCGCTTCCTCTGGCTTCCCTTCATTATACATATCCGACACTTCGTGCTGAGTAGCGACAAATGTCTGACGTCTAATAAAGGTTTCCAATTGCCGTGTCATAGGTTCCACCTCTGGAAGTTTAATTCCCTTGACCTCAGCAATCTTCTTTGAAACTTCCTCGTTGTTAGGGAAGGTCATTTCCACCATACCAAACGTCGCCAGATTACCCGTTTTCTTCATCGTGTCTGCCAACACTTTCAGCATCGCTTTACAACCTCCCAATTCTCGGGGAAAGTTACTTAAATCGAGATTATCTACGACCAACTCCGCAAACTGTTTGTTTGCGAAAGCCAATCTTAACATCTCTTCCACGAAATTCGGGCTGAGAATCGCATCAACCTTTTTTGCCATATCTTTTCAATTTATACTGCGTCAATTTTTATCATTACTGTACTCTCTCGCAACTTGTTAATCGCCATGAAAGAGGAGGACACGGTATCATCGTGCCCACTGATACTCTCAAGAGTTCCCTTATCGCTGCGAAACGCAACTGAGTTGAACTCCCCAAACATCTGGTCAATCTTAGCAGCCGTGTCAGGATGATACGGACACTTGATTACACCTCTCTCAAATAACGCTGCAAGTGATGCCCACCCTGTTCTCAGGTCTTTCTTATTCCCGGAGGTCGTCGTGAACGGTGTAATATTCTTGATACCCATCTGGACGCACATATCCGCCAATATACTTTGAAAGCCGTTGTTTTCTACAACTATCTCGTTTGGCTTAAACACCCTGTTCAGGAGGTCAATCTTCTGTATCTGTTCATTATGCGACAATCCCTTTTCCCGGAATATATAGAGGAGATAATAATTCCCCTGGACATCCTTCCCCCAAACTGTATAACAAGTATAGTCGGCTCCCACATTTCCCGAAACAGCAAAGTCACAACCCATGACCACCCTCTGTAACTTGATAGGGAACGACTCTATGTTATCTACGAGCCTGATGTTTTCCATCCCGATTGTACTCCTCTTTAATATCTCCCAAGGGAAGATTGTACTATCGTCGGAAATAGGTACGACCAAATACTCACGAGAGAATACGAGCGTCCCCAGAGACGCTTTTTCCTCCATAAGTTTTGCCCACGTAAAACGGTCAGGAGCCAACAGGCGACCGTCCGGGAATATGGCTGGGTACTCAAAGACACGGAACTTTGGGTCTTTCTTTAATTCGGCATACAAGTCCTCTTGCTGATACGGTGTACCATCAACGATGTTATACCCATACGGCTCAACGATAGGAGTGATAGCACCTTTAAACAGGTCTCTCAACTTCTCACGCTGTTCAAGTGAATAGATACTACTCTCGTCTGGTAAGTCATCGCTGACTGCTGCCCCCACGTGAAGACCACGAATAAACCCGTCTTTTCCACGGAGGTGAAGTTTCGTCCCGTTCTCGCACTCAATACTTGTCGCTGCCAGCGAAGCCTTTCCAGTAGGGTTCAGTTTCGCTGCCAAAGCCTCATTCACACGGATTTCCTCAACCACCTTGTCGATGTGCTGTTTACCCAGTTTCTCCGTGTTCGTAATAATACAGGTTTCCTGGCGATTTTTATTGTCAGGAATATCAGGTCGCATAAACGTCGGACGTCGGTAACTGTATAATCTCCACAGCGGAAACGCCATACAGAACTCGTAGGAATTGTGAACGACTGTACCATCCTCTAACTGAAACAGGTGGTCACCATCGCACATAAACCCGTAATAAGACTCTTCCCCAATAGGTTCAACCGTTATATTCCCACGCTCGAATACAGGCTTATCGTAAGAGAACACCCTGTACCCCTGGAACCGTCTTTGCTTCTTGACAGGATATTTCAGGAATTGTCCCATTTCTATTTCGACATACTTCTTCCGCTTCGTGTCAAAGAGGCACATCGTGTGCGCTCGATTCACGGCATACGGCATACCATTCTCCTGCTCAACCCTGAACATCTGAGCACGACCGATATGTCGTGTCAGAACCTTTCGGGGAGTGAAGTCTAACCCCATCACTTCCATTCCGGGATAGATGTCCTCTATATTCTTTACGGAAAAGTCAGCCATCAGCACCCGTGTGCCTCTCGCAAAGCATTTACCGTGAGAACGAGCAGCAAGATATGCGCTGTTCGGATAAAGTTGCACCATGTTTCCCCATTCAAGATTTCTCCAACCCTGACGGAAATTAGGAAGCATAGTTGTCTTGAAATAGTTGTACGACTGAACTTTCAGCGTCTCGTCCATTGACTCTTCCAATTGGTCAATGTAGTTAAGCCGTTCAGTTTCAAGCGTGGTATTTAGGGAAAGAACATTATTCGTCTGAATGAAGATTTCCGATAACAGTGCATCGACGTCATTACCATAGCCACCAACCAATTGATTGATAGCCACAGGTGGTAACGACTCAAGCACGTTGAACGCAGTAGAGAATACCGTGTCCAACTGTTTGTACGACAACTTTAAATCTTCATTAAAATGTATCATACCAATTGGAACCTTTCTCTAAATCTTGACTCTTTTCTTGTAGATGAAATTGCTGCCACAGGCGAAGAACCCCCTGTGCCTCTCATGTGCTCAATGTACTTCAGCATGAGTTGAGCGTTTGCTCGGGTATCCACCAACGCACGGTGGGCATCTACCAACTCAACACCCTCCAGTCGGCAGCACGTACCGAGTTTATAATTTTCTTGCTCTATCGCTCTGTAATAAGCCATCTTCTGAGTGTCCTCAACCCAGCGCACATAGTTATAGAGGTCATCTTTGTTCCACTTGAACATCTCTTCAATAAACGGAATATCAAATCCCTGAAAGTTATGTCCGCACAGTACGGCTCCGACTTTCGGGTTCTTATACTTCGACAGTATAGAGGCATAACCCCTGTATGCTTCTTTGATATCAACACCATTCTTGAACAGGTGGTCTTGGGAAAGACCGTGTGTCGCTTCTGCCTGTGGTTGCCATACATACTTGTCGACATAAGGTTTGATGATGACATCGTATTCATCAACTATCTTCATATCCCAAATGTCTATTACGACGGCTGCTACTTCCACCAACAGAATGTCATGAAACGCCAGTACAGGCTCTTTTCCTTTACCCCCTTTTGACGGGAGTCCTGAAGTTTCTGTATCACTGACCGTGATGTACCTCAAATTACTTTTTGCCATAATCGTCTTTATTTTAAGAAATCATAAATTTCAAATCCTCTAAATCCTTATCGCGAGTTTCGATGTCATCGTACACCAGCGTCAAATTGACGACAGGGTTCTTTTCACCTTTTAACCCCAACGGAAAATCGTTCAACACGATTGTAGGCTCACCCTCAACCGTCATATCGCCTCGGCATTGAATGACATAGAACTTGATAAGAACTTGGTTGGTTCTATCGTGAAACTGAAAGACTTTCGAGTTGAACTTCTTTTCAAGTTTCTCAATGAACCTCGTGAAAGCCTCAAGAAACTTTTCCTCGGTCTCTGAATTCTCTTCTGATACTGTTAGGAGGTCAGCCAACCGCTTCGCACCAAACAGCAAGCAAAGCCTCACGAGGATACCTGTTATTCTTTCATCCATTTCGGTTACAAATTTAATAATTATTACTCGTCTTTACAAACTGAACTTCTCGCACCAAATTCGTACTTTTGATGACAATCTTCGCAAGTCAGTTCGATGTTACTTTTTACCAGCCTTAACTCGGGATAAGCACCCTTCGATTTGATGTGGCTAAAATAAATCGGTTTAAGCGGTTCTAAGAGACGCTTCCCACAATGCGTACAAATGTGAGGACGCTCCGCCCATATTTCCTTAAAGAGAGCCAATTCACCCGTTGCTGGTCGGAGTTTAGGTTTCTTTGCCTTACTTCTTTCAGCACGCACCTCAAATCGTGACTTCCCGTTGTGAAGCCTTTTATAGTTACAGTCGTCGCACAGACACTTGGTTCGGTTCGTAATGTACCGATGTTTCCCGCACCCGTTGCATATCTGATATTTTTCAGTCGTCTTCGCCATAGTCTGTCATACGTGATACTTCCCTTATTGTAACGTGAGAACCCTGTAATTGCTGTGTCTCCGTAGCACTCTTCTTTTCAGCACTTTCCGAAATTTGTTCGTACAGGCTTTTCCCGCTGGCGTCCTTTGTTCCAAACAACATCTTACAGTCCTTTTCGAACGGACAAGTATAACAAATTTCATCCTTCGGATTGTAGGGACTACTCCCGAACTTCGCTTCACAGAAATTCGGACCCGATATTCTTGACATTCTCAACCGTTCCCTGCGAAACACGTCATCCGATACTGCTTCATAAGTGTTTGTCTTGACAGGGTTCACCAACTTCTTCTCACGTGCCCAATCCCTTGCATGCCACTTTGCTTCATCAGAATATTCATTCCAACGTCTCCATGCTTCTTTCCCCATGAACCAACTCGGCATCGGTTTGCGTTCATGGTCTTGACCCACAAAGACATAGAATTGAAATAGGAGGAAGTTCCAAATAAAGTCCGCTCCCGCAGTCGGGGGAAGCGTTTCCATGAAAGAAACAACCGCAGAACGATGTAAAGGCTTATTCATCTTGAGCGTTCTGGGCTGTTCCTTCATTCTCATTTGCAGATACTCGTATATCCGCAAAATTATCTTCAAAGTTTCATTATAAGAATATAGCATAATCATCTTTAATTTTGTTCCTTCCAAGTGAATCCCTTGCAAGTTTTTATAATTCCATTAACACAATTTCTTATCGCTCCTCGAGAAACGCCAATATAATCGGCTGCCTCTGTCAATGAACTAAATTCTTTGATTTTTCTTCCATTCAAATCACACATAAATAACGTCCTCTTAATTAGGTGGGAATCGCTCATTTTCTTACGAACTTCAGTATTCCATTTCCTGCCCCAATTTGGATGGTTTTCTTTTCTAAAATCAGCATGATTTTCAGAAAGTTTTCTTCGGTGTTCTTCTGAAAGTTTCTTTCCTTTGTGTTTTGAACTAATCTTCTTTTTCGTTTCAGAATTCAAATGTTTTCCAAAACAATAGTGATTCACACCTGAATTTTTCTCAGATATTTTTCTTTTGGTTTCATTTGAAAGTTGTATTCCCAAAGAACCCTCACCGCCGTCAGTTTCGTTGTACCCGTTGCGTCGGGTATCGAATTTCTGAATAAAGTGTATCTCGAGGAAATCGAGTTTCTTCTTCAATTTCTTCTTGTTATTAGCTTCGACCCACATGACCTCTTCGACTGTGAAGTTTTCAACTCCGTACTTTCGAATGGCTCTGTGGAACTTACATTGCGGATTTCTAAGTGCTTTTGAAATATGCTTTCCAAATCGTCTTTCAATCGACATCACCGTCTGCCCAAAGTACAGTTTCCCAGTGGGCAGACAGGTAACGCAATATATGTGACCGATTATTCCCATAAAATTTCCACATCTATTTTTTCTTCTTGTGGATATTTTATGGGAACATATCTCCTTCCGGTTGGGTCATTAACATCAGGTTTGCATACATCATCGTACTGCTGCTTGGCAATCTCGGTATCAACGTGACGGCAGAGCCACAACCCTATTTCCGCACCAGCCTCTAAATCACCTACTTCCAAAACAGCGTCTTCGGTCATGTCAATGAACTGTGCCCTAAACGGTTTATTCGTAGGAGCCATGACATTCTCCATAGACTTCTGGTTGTATTTGTTCACTACATTCATCGCACCGACAGCCATCTTATAGGAACAAATCGCTCCTTCTTGACGGCTTATCTTCACTGTGATATTCGTACACGGTGTATCGAACTCATTCTTCAGCACGATGGCACGATATTCATCCCTTCCAGACTTCATTGTCATCAATGATATTTCATCAAAGATGTTGCTGAAGTCATCATTTGCAACAGGGGTGGAGGATTTGAATCCTCCAAGTGAACGCTCGGGATTGGGCTGTTCACCATTGTACCCTGTGGTCGTAGTGTAGTAAAGTTGCATATCTTTATGAATTTTCGTTTACTTTTACCATGACGCCTTCATATTCACCAGTTCCGGCTTGAGTCGGTACGGTAAACAGTTCGTATCCTCCGTCAGCAGTCTTAGTTTCGAAGTCCCAGAAGTCCTCCTCAGTGTCCTCAACGAATGTTGCTGTGTACACCGTATCAGCCTGAGCAGCGATATCCTGAATGGCTGTCTGATTGTGAGCATTACCATTACGCAACCATCCGGCAAACTTGTAACCAGCAGCAGCCTGAGCGCATATCTGTACAGTCGTACCCATAGGCACAGAAATTGACTCTTCTGCCTTGTCGATTGTTGCTGAATTGTTGATTGAAACGGCTCCTTGAGTTGTACCACCACTGGCTGTCTTGACGGTTATCTTGACATCCTGTACAGGGTCGGGGTCGACTTCCAGCACGATGTTCAAGGTCTCGTTCTTTCCCGATACGGTATAGTTGCCCGTTTGGGTTAGGTATCCTGGCTTTGATACCGACCAAATCAATGTACGACCGTCTATTGCCTCAACGCTGTTTGTGATAACACCATCGATGATTACCTGTGCGTCGGCTGGCGTCGGGTTGATTGTGATTGTATAAGTCTGACCCGAACCTCCTGAACCACCCAGCGTCCAATATTGTGTACGCTCGTCAAGAATTGTAACCGAACCACCGTTATTACGGACACGAGCGATATAATACTCATTCGCATTCTTAGGAGGCATTGTACCTGCTGATGGCTCCTCTACAAAGGTCAATTTATACGTGTCAAAGGTATATAATCCTTCCAACTGTTCATCGGTGAACCTGCGACCCATAGGAATACTTCCCAGAACGATTACCCGTAATTGAGTCTCAGCCTGAAACGCAACACCGCTTGAGAGAACGATGTTGTTATTATTGATGATATCAACGATTTGATACACCTGATTGTTCAATGGCTGTGAGCCGTCTTCCTTTACGAAACGAATACAGGTAGGAACGCCAGAACTCTGTCCTCGTACGATTCCATTGAAATTGACAGTTCCTGACACGTTTCCTGACGTATCAACCTGAACAGTTCCATTCTCGTAATTACGTGAGTCGGGACCGACTTTCAGCCAATAATACTTCTGGTCGTTAGGAACAGGAAGGTCGAGTTGATTGTCAACTCTGTACCCTTTCAGGTCAGAGCCAATCACATATCCTCCCACCATGTTAATCGCTCCCAGAGTTGTGGAAGCCGTCACTTTGAACGCTGAACCAGCCTTTCCTCCAGGAGATACCAACCCGAAGGAAAGAGAGGCAGCGAAGATTGCGGAAACTTCAGGCTTCTCGTTCAAGAAGCCTATCATCCGTGTGAGTTCTTCTTTCTCTAAGAACGTACCTCTGTGAATGTTTATCTTACTCATATTTTCAAATATTTATTTATCCCTGTTGGTCAATTTCAATTCTTATCGGAGTTTCACCCTCATCACCTGACATCGGTGTAACCTTTGCCCAGTTTTCAGGTAATGGGTCAAGTGCCCATTTCTTAGAGGCAGAAACAACGATTGTCTGAATACCACCTGTTGCTGGTATCTCAACTGCAGACGGAGTGAATGTCAATTCGCTGTTACGCTCGAATATAGCCTGAATGTCGAGGTCATGGTCACCAACCCAATATTGAGTCGGGTTCCGAACGTCTTCCGTAGCATCTGTGATGATGTTCCATTTCTTAAACGTATATCCCGAACTCGGTGTGGCTGTAAGCGTAATTTCTGTTCTCGGCAAACGGCTTCCCTCAACTGTTGCAGTTCCCCATCCTGGTTCAACGATTTCAATGTTTACGTCAAGAGGCAAGTTCATCGTAATGTCAAGCGTCTTGTCTTTATCCATTGTTACTTCCCCAGTCTGGGTTATTCCTTTGGCGGTGATAGTATAGCGGATGACCTCATTCATTGACACTTCGAAACGAACATATCCATTGGCGTCCGTCGATGAAATAAACCCGTTGCTCAACTCTACTTGCGCACCCTGTATAGGTTGCCCGTCAAGTTCTCGTTTGACATTGAACGTCAAGAAGTAGGAAGTTCGTACCACCCAATCCAGCCACGTGTACGACACGACATTCTTGTATGATACAAGGTATCGTCTCACGAACTCTTCGATATCGTTCTTCGTTCTTGCTGACTTGATTTGGGCATACATTGCTATCACGTTCTTCTGCCCCAGATACCCCTGTGAGAACGGGAGGTCAAGCGGTTTAAGAACTATTCCGGCAATGAGAATATCCGCTGAAATTGAATCCCTGTCCTGAACGATATAAGGAGCCATATACTTCACATCACCAATGAAGCGAAGCGGTCTTCCGTTCTCAAAATTCAAATACAGGCTTTCGTCTTTCTGTTCAAGCACATTATAGATGATACCCCTCAATCGGTAGTATATTCCTGGAACCTTACAGGGACTCTGATAACGAGAACCCGTGAAGAAACTGTTTGTCTCCCGCCAGTCGGTGATACGCACCTGATTGATAAGGTTAAAATTTGCATCATAACAGTTCACCCCAAACTCAATGTTCTGGTTCCCTAAACTCAATGCCTTTACCCATACAGTCACTTCGTAGTCCATTCCGGGATAAACCTCCATCGCCTTACTTTTATCGGCTTCGGTTGATATACCTACTCTTCCCCCACCTGTCGGCTGGAAAACGTACATATTATCGATGAATTTTCGTTTCACCGCACCGAGTATAGGGTAATCCTTCAATGGTCCAACTCCGATAGTGTATGACTCCGAAAACTCAGCCGGAACGTCCTCCCCTGTATAAATTTGCCACGGATAAACTGTGTAAATCTCATTCGTCTCGGGAGCACCTGTACGCTTCATCTGAAGTTCATCTTGGTCAAACTGTATCAGGTCGCTGAATGTATCTCCGGCATAGTCGTGTCCATAGTCCCAACCCTTTGACACGGCATTAACAGTTTCCGTACCATACCAAGTAGGAGAACTCCATCCTAAACACCAACCCACGTTTTGTGGGGATAACACTCCGAAGATGAACTCATTCGGCTTTTCGTAGCCTACCAACCGTCTTAACTCACCCTCTATCGTCCCACCCGTTTCTACGACTTGATATGTTCCTCTCTTGTAGAATTCTTGAATCCAATTATTGAACAGGTAACGACGCTGGTCAAGTGTATCAATATTCTCATACACCAACCCCCATCCTTCGATGAATTCCTTCATGAGCAAATCGCTGTTCTCCAACTGACGATAGTTTCGTGCATAGATTACAACAAACGCAAAATAGTGAGTCATCGTGAGGAAGAATGTATTATAGTCGTCTTGGTTGTTGCGACTCACATACATTGGGACTATTCCAGGCTCAAATAGCTTCTCTAAGACATTTATCGCCCACGTCAGAACCTGTGGGTCGTTGCTGTCAAAGAACGTCTTAAAAATCGTCTTATCGTAAATGGTAGTTGATAGTGGGTCAGCGTATGGGTCAATAAAGGCTCGCGTCTTGACATACGGTTTCGTCACGTAGTCAAGAACCAAATCACAACTGTCAGTGAGCCGACCCAGTTCACTGAAAGTTTCTTTCGTCAAAGTTATCCACTCGGTGTACGTTTCACCCCCATCCCTTGAATAGCGGAACAGGCTCTGCTGGTCAGAACGTGCTGCCCTCAGAACCGTTACCAATCCCGCAGGTGGAATCATCTGGGTGTGAACTGTAAACCCCTGTCCAACTCGAGGAAATTCTTTAAACTTTATTGTCGCCATCGTTACTTCTTAAATTTTCTTATCAGCCAAAAGATTCCTCCACCAACAGTGGCTATCCCTGTGTAGAAGAATATCTTTTCCCACCACCGTAACGGCATACGTTTCGGAACCTCAACTTTCTTCTCGACCTCAACGGGATACGGAGCGGGAACTTCCTTAACTACTTCCTTTTCCTTATATACCACTTTGACCGGAATACTGTCTTGCTTGTTTTCAATATCATGCTCGAGCAAACCCGATTCCCCATGATATGTTGCGGTTGAACGAGCGTATTTCGTTTCAACCGTGCTTGTCGTGTCAGGTGTGATTACTTTCACATACTCCTTCTCGAGTTGTACCTGTACGACTGTGTCCCGTACTGTTTCCGTTACTGTAACAGTCTTCTCAACGGGAATATAAATCTTTCGGCTGCATGAAGCAACCAAAAGAACTATTCCCACCAGCATAAAAGCCACTTTCGAAATCTTTTTCATATCTTTATTATTCAATGGTTATCCAAACATTCCGCCCAGCCTTAATCGCTTCACGGACAAGTTTCTTAACCCTGTCAGTGACGTTGAACTGGTTCCTCAGTTGTTCCCTTCCAGGAACCCTGTCGCCTGTCAAAATGCATCCTTCGGTATGTCCGGGATTGGCTCCTGCGTGAATAAGTATCCCCAAGAAGTGAGGCACGTCTTCAAGAGCAGGATATTCTTTTCCGAATTTCGAAGAATACCGATAGATAACTTTATAACGTCCTGGAGGAATACAGGTTTCTCCGTACACCTTTTCCGGACACTTGCATGACTTCCCCTTTGGAGTATAAGGACAGGTCTCAGGAAGTTTCCTTTGGCAGTCCTCAAGCGTATCAGCAATTCTCAACCCGTTGACACTCATGACTCCCATGGTTGCCGTAGAAGAAAACTCCTGTCTTTTCAATTTTATTTCCAAATCTTCCATATCGTTCCTTATTTAATATTCACCGTAAAAATACTGCATTTTATCTCTTGAAACAACTCTAATTTGCGGGATAGAACACCGGAGAGAACTCTTTCGACTCGTCAAACATCACGTTTCCTTCCAAGTCCCTCATGATGAATTTCTTAATCCTCGGCAGCATGAAATCTGATACAGGCTCATCAACTGATGGCTTGAACCACTCTGACGCAACGTAGCGAACTCCCTCTGTGTTCTTTACGATTTCCAACAGGTTATCCCACTCAACACGCTGTCCTGGCTCCCAGAAACGGAAGTCAAGATACTTCGTCATTCCTACCTGTATATTCTTTCGAACGGTTGCCGTATCATAGCCAGCCTCCAGTTCACAACGGAAATCAACACCGTCTTCCCCTCCGACTTCGTACCACGTAGCGTTCTCCAACTTGATACCCATCAACTTCCCGGAAACTATCATGTCTCCGATACCGAAATAGGGAGTCGCTTTTTCAAGCAATGTCTTCAACTCTGCGTAGGAAAGTTCTTGACCGTTCTGTGTCGCCAACTGTATGTGAATAAACGAGTCTTCCATGATTCCTACAAACATAATCTTGAGGATTCTGTTATCGAAATTCTGAAAGATTTGAGTCAGTTTCTCAATCGTCGCTGTGGCATACACGTTCTGGTGGTTCAGGATACGTCTCCGGAACATTTCATCACTCTCCTTGTCACGCCCACCAATGGCATAGTATTCATTCGTACATTCGTAATGCCCTTGCGGAATAGGGTTCACGGTCGTAATACTGTTCGCATCAACATTCGTAAACAGTCCTATTGCCTCGCTTCTCACCTTTACATAACCATACCCCGACTCGCCAACTGTAAGAGAGTTTTCGATGGCGAAACGAACGCCATTTGTGCTCACAAAGGTATTCACTCCAGCCGTGTACGTTGTTCCTGGCTCAGCATATACTCTGATGTACGTAGAAGAACCCAACGCTCCGTAACGAGCCGTCACTCCAAACAGTGAGGCTGCTCTATCCAAGTAATCACCAGCAGCCGTTTCTGGAAAGATTTGAGCCTCTACGATAGCCACATCCTTGATTGCCTTTTGTGCAACCTTTGCCGTCGCATATGCGGCAGCGTTCAAAACGGAGTTGTCGGTGATATCTGACACTTTATCCGTTTTGTTCAAAAATGTCTCGACCCAAAGATTTTTCAGGAATGAGATTGTGTTATTTACTTTCGTTATCATATCTGAATATTTGTTACAAGGAAATTATTCGTGACTGTCTTCGCCTGTATCTTCATGAAGATTGCGTCTTCTTTACGGTACAGGTCAAGAAGATTTACCTCAACCCAACGAGCGTCCCTCTGAAACATATTGACAAGATGCTTGAATAGGGACGGATACTGTATAGCATTCACCGAACTACCGATTGCCTCGTTAGGAAGCCCATAATCCGGGAACTCCGGAATTGAACCTTTCAACGAATTGATGATAGTGTCAAGTGCCTGTCCTATCGCTGCCTCGTATTCAAGTGTCGCCAAGTCGTCATTTTCGAACCGGAAGTTCTTATCAATGTCCTTTCCGAGTATCTTCTCAGAATCAAGATTATCAACGATGTTAGGAATGTTGAAATTCCCCGTGGTACGAATGTTGATTTTGAACATCCCTCCACCCTTGTTAGCATCGTAGTCCTCTTCCTCTACCAAGTTGTTTCTTGCGATATCAACCCAATCATCCTGAGGATTGTTCGAACCTAACTGTGACGATACGTTCTCAAACGTCTCACGAGTCTTGAGAACCCTCTGAAGTGCAACGTTCATACCGTACCGCCCAATGATAGCGGAACGCAACCATCGGGATGAATTGTCTATCGTCCACAACTTCGTTTGACACTCCGTGAACATATCAAGCAACTCCCATGAATCTACTCTCGCCAAGCCTGTTGCCTTGAGCGTGAACAGGGGTTCAATCTCTCGTGACTGTTTTAACAGCGTATCAAGCCGTCCGAATGAATTCCCGATATCAATATCGTCCTGACCTGTATAGTATGCAACTATCAGAGGATAGTAGGAATTCGCGAACAACGCAAACGACTCAAAGAACGACTGAATGTCGTACCCTGTTTGCTTCTTAAAGGTCTCTAATGCGTCTCTCATAACCATCCCTCCAATACTGTTTCAGTTACAGGTTGCAAAGCGTCTGTAACCACTGAAGCGACCTCACTCACTCCCGTCTGTATCATCGAAGGAAGTAACTTATCAAGCAACGATTTGTTATTCTTGTTAGAGACTGCTTCCAGCGGAGCCAACGCTATCAACGTCAGATTATAATTCCAAATCATGTTTTTCGACAAGTCCTGAGAAAACTGTACTCCGCTCGGTGGAATAGCCACAAGATAACTCTCCCCGAGTGCCATATTATAGAAGTACAGACGCAACGGCTTGCCCTTGTCGTCAAGACCCACACTCTTACTTGCCATAGCCTGTAATATCTTCATCACACCATAACCCGTCTTGACGTTCAGATTAAAGTTCGAAAAAGCGAGTCCCGAAATTGAACCGCTTTTCTTTGTGATGTCGAACAGGTGGTATTTCCCAGCACTCACACTCTTACTTGAAGAGTTAATGCTCACATCTGGCTTTGGATTTATCAGGATTTTGAATTGACGACCGAAACTCCCCTTGATGTTAATTTCCTGAGGCGAATAGGAAGGAGTCGACAATACTGTTACTCCAGCCATTGACTTCTTGATATTCGTTCGAGTAGGTTCAGTCTTTGAGATAGAATCCGGCATAATAGGGAATGTCAGATAATCTATCGTATTGTCATCACTATCCGCAAGTTCCAAAGCAACCATGTACCATTCGAAGTCATTGGGATACAGGCTCGCAAGAGCCTGTCCCCCGATTGACTTCGCCATGTTCATAACTGTATCTAATGCAGACATATCTTTAAATTTTTCTACAAATATAGTAAATCGTTACAATATTTTTCCTGGACCAGTCGTAGCACCTGTCTGAGCAGTAGCAGAACCAGCGGTCGAAACAGGGATTCCAGCCTGAACCTCACCCGTCTTGACAAAAGCGTCAATTGCGTCTGCCAACCCGTTCGCGAACTTACTATCATCAATCTCAGTTTCCTTTCTCGCGTCTGTCATCAATTTCAATATTGATTGTGCGAGTGCTGTTTTATTTAATGGCATAATCTCTTATTTATTAAAGAATTGTTTCAATAAACTGTTCAATTCAGTCGTCTTCTGGATTGTAGGTGGTAACGGTGTACCACTCGGACCAACAGCCGTTGAAACTGTCAATGTTGCTATCGCATCCACAATCTTCGTCAACAACTCGTTCAAACCTGTACCCCCATTGATAATCGCCATTTTCCCATTACTGATTTCAATCATCGCTTCTCCTTGAGATAGAGTCACTTTCTTGTCCTCAAAACGTAAGGTGCAATCGAATATCGTGGTTTCGGCTTTGCTTCCATTTACCGTGTGTTTGTAATCGGTGTCGCCCACCTTTGTTTCGGTCACGAACCCTTGCTCCGTTATGGTCGTTTTTGAAAAGTCTTTATCCTCGTCCTCACCATACGTAGCAAACACACTCATTTCTTCCTTATTGACGCTTATTCCCGACTCATTTTCGGTGACAGGGTCAATCATCTTTGCGGTGAGTTCCTCAAAAGCCTCTATTTCGGCTTTCTTACTCGCAGTCACTTTCACTGTACCCGTTGAGCCAACCTCAAGAAGAGCGTTCTCATCCCCAAGCGCATTTATCTTGAGCGTTCCGAACTGTTGCCCTCTGACGTTGATGAACAGGGTTCCTCGCTTCGCACTACCTGTAATGCTCAAAGAACCCTTGTCCCATTCCCGAAGGATTGAAAACTCTTCATCGCTTCTCATAGGGATTCTCCCATTCGTTGATACAAATGTCCCCACGACCATCGGCTGGTTCATGAACGACTGTGAAATCCACATTACTGGCGTTCCCTTCTCACCAACCTTGCGAGGGAACTGTATATTCTGAAGAGCCTCGTTCGAAATGAAGCACTCGTGAATAATATTGCCCTCGCTATCATCGATGATAGATATCTTATTGGTTCTGAAACAGGTATCAACGAATTTATCTCGGTCAACCCCCTCCGGAATCAATACATATCCGAACCCAGTTGTTTGCTGGACTGTCCCCTGTTTGCGTACAGGGGAAACTCCTTGCTTTCCTACTTTCTTAAGCCTAATCTGTGCCATCTTTAAACATTTCTCTTTTTAAGAAGAAGTTAAACACACTCGAATTGACTCCAAACTTCGTAGAAGAAGGAGCAATCGTTTCATCCTTATGCTTTGGGTCACGTTTCTGAATGTCGGCTCGTATTCCGTCTATATCTACGATGTTGAAATAATTGTTAGAAGCATTCGTAATATACTCAACCAACATTCCTCTTTCAACTGTCAACACCGTAACACGGTCAATGGCATCGTTCGTGAACGATATTGTATTGTTTACGGCTGTAACATAGAACAACTCCTGCGTGGACTCTAAGATAATGAACGTACCCACTTTGATACGTCTATCCCCATTCAGCGTTATCGTTCCTTTGCGAGTGAACGGAAGATAGCAGGTCGTCTCCACAACGTATAACAGGTCATTCAATAAGGCTTGCGACATTGTGTTGATATTCTTCTCATCGTCCTTTCCTTTCAGGCTCTTTTCTGATAGGTAAATATCATTCGTGATACACCGCTTATTTCCGAAACGCTCCACGTATTCATTCAGGAAGATAATAGGAACCAACGCCAATGACGAAAACTGTGAACTACCTGTCAAAGCATTCTGAGGCATTATCCTGTACCAAGCATAAACACGGTTATCGTACTCAAGGGAATACGACAGTAAATCCTTCGGCTCTACTCCAACGTACTGTTTCGAATTGACGACGCTCTGTATCGCTGTCTTCGTGAACGGTGGTTGGCGAGCCATAAGGTCGTATTCATTCCCCCACGTATCGCCCCAAAATTCAACGAAAGGCTGCTGGCAAATCTTGTTGAAGAAATCCATCAGGGTTCCTTCGGGGTTCGTCAGCGAGCGGTCAACGATACGTCTGTCTGACAGTTGTGAATCAACCCACAACTTTATCATCTGCCATACCCCTCGTGCTTCCGGACGTTGAGCGCAATGCGCAAAGATACTGTCAGGCACGATACCTATGTTAGACAACTGGTCGACGATGAATGATGATACAGAGTCAATCCTCTGAAATTCGTATGCGAAATAATAGTCATAATTTCCTGTCACCATATTACGCTTGAACCACGATGAAGACGGGTCTCCGCCATAGAACCAACGGTCAGGACTTCCCTCGACAAATTTCAACGGAATAAAGTAGGAGCCATCCTCAACTAACAACTTTGACAGGTCTCGCCCATTTACGCTCACCGAATAATCAGTGCTATTGGCATCTACATTCGTTGACACGGTATCAACCAACCCCATCATATCCCATATCAACTTGTTATTCAATTCTGACGGCTCTACGATGTGTGTGCTCGACTGTCGCTTTCCTTGGTCTTCATACTTCTCTTTCTTCAGTTTCTCGAACCGTATAAAGACCATGTCATTATGCTGTATAAACTTCGAGAACCAATCCCGATTGATACTCCCTCGCTTATCAGTGATGTTGAAATGGTTAGCGAAATCATCCCCGAATGTTTGTATTGTCAGCGTATCAGTAGGAACCAACTCGAAAGAGAATGTCCCCATTTGAAAGTCCTTTTGAGTCGAACAGGTTCTTATCCATGAACTGATGTCGTATATCTTACCGAAAGCGTGAGAATATACCCACACTTTGATATTCAATGCCTTCATCTGAACGTGATACTCCTTATTCTCATCACCTGAACCCAACGCTGCCGCACGCTTCCGTGCCGCATACGAGTCGTTGATAGGCTTCGAACTACTTGATTCCCCATTGTTCGTAGGTGAGTCCCAAGGAACATATTCGGGGTCGGACAAGAGTTCTGCCTGTTTATCTGACCAGAAAGCCGAAAAACTGCTATACTGGCGCATAAACAGGTCGGACGCAAGTATCTCTTGCAGTTCGGTTGTTATCTGTTTGTTCGGTATAGCGTACCAAGTACCGATAGGAATCAACGGTGGCTTATTCTGCTCTATTTCGCTCTTATATTTCTCTTTCATGAGCGGAGAATAATTGTTGATTATTATCTCCGCATTTGTCCAATGACCGTCTGAAAACTTTAAGAAGTCGTCGACAGTCAAGTCTTCTTGATACCCCTGTTTCTTCAGGTCGTCAAGGAAATCTTGGATAGTCGCTGCCTCGCGACTATCTCCAATTCCCTTAAACCAATCGGTCGAATACGGTGGTATTTTCTTTTCCTCTTCTGCCATAACCCTTATTCTTGAGTGATTGTTAAATTATTCAACGCTCTTGACGCTCCATCCTTCGTTCCCGCAGCAACAGATTCCCGAAGTTTCTGCAACTGTTCATCTGTAAGTTGCAAGGCAGGGAAGCCACCCTGTTGCCCTGAACCAGAACCCGCACTTCCAGGAGCAGGAGCCACGATTGTAACAGGTATCGGACCCTCTTCTTTGAGAGCCTTTACCACTGAAGCAATAGAGCCTTTACCACCAAGGATTTCTTCGTATCCGTCCTTGATTTTTCTATTCTGGGTTGCGGCAGTAGAAGCAGCGATATCACCAACCATACTTCGAGCCTCCGCTTCAGAATACTCAGCACCCGTTGAACGACCACGTCGAAATATCTTCTGAGCATCGTTTCCGGTTGCCTTTTCCAAATCAATGATGTCGGTCATTGACAAGTTAGGGAAGATTGACTTCATCACCTGTCGACCCATTTCACCACCACCCGTCATCTTCTGTATTCTTTCAAAGAACTGTTGCTGAAGTTCAGGCTTCTCCGGCATCTGTTCAATCATCGCTTGTAAATCCGATAATTGAGCGTCGGGACCAGCAACCTCTCTTGCGGTTCTCAAAAGCAACGCTTGGCTGACGTCATCTTGACTTATATTGTTTCCCATCAAAGAGTTCTGTACACGCTCTAATTGGCGACCCTCCATCCCAGTAGCGTTCTGTATGCTTGTCATCGAACGTACTATTCCAGCCGTATTGATTCCACCTGTCCTGTTAAGAACATTTTCCGCCATACGGTTGAACGATTGTAGGTACTCACCAAGTGTCGACGCAATGTATTGGTCACTCTTTCCGAGACCTTGTAAGTTAGTGTCGAAAGCCTGTACGACGTTGGCTCCTGTACGACCTGAACGGTCAAAACGGGTTGTCGCCAACACCGAAGCAGCGTCATCTTCCGATAAGCCTCTAATCTTACCAGCCATTAACAGTTGGTTCACATCATGAAGCGAAGTGTTCCGTTCATAGACTCCTGCCTTCTGTAAAGTTGTAACCTGCGACAGATAATCTGTCATATTCAACCCCAGCGTCCGGGAAGCCCATGTAGGAAGTTCATCCCTGTCCGTTACCAGCCCAGCCTTATCAGCATTCCTCAACTGCTGTACCTTCTGACCATGTTCCCATTCTTTCCAACCTTTTGCGTCTTGCTCAGTTCTTGGAAAAGCAAGCATTGAGAAATCAAGTTTTGTTGGGTCTTTCGGTTCAGATTGTTTCTGCCTGTATGACCAGTCAGTCGCCATCTTATAATCATGGTACGTTGTGTTTCCACCCGTAACATAATCAACATTATCCCCGAATGAATCAAGGAATTGGCTTCCCAACGCTTGTCGATAGGACATACGATGTAGAGCGGAATAATCACCCAACGCTCTATCGTTCTGGGTTGCCGCATTACGACCAACTTCCTTCTTTTCGGCTTCGGCTCCGGATATACCGAATGTCAGCATATTCAGCAACCAATGATTCCCCCTGTTATTCCGACGCTGGAATTCATTTTCAGCACCGTACTGAGCAGACTCATATTTCGCTTGCTGACCTAATATCGTACCAATCCCCATGATAAGCGCACCGAAAGGAAGCATTCCCATCAATCCGCTCATACTCGTAGGCATCTTGAACCCTTTACCAAACAGTCCAGCACCGCCTCCCTGCCCAAGAGTAGGCACATCAGGAGTTTCGGGTGCAGGAGGCTGTGGGGGTTCCCCAACGCTGCCTGTTGGCAAGACTCCATTAGTGTCATCCCTCTGGGTCTTTTCCATCAAGTCTGCTATCCGTACAACTTCTGACAGTATTTTATCGAGAGTCGTTTGCTGGCGTTCGGTCAATTGAGTATTTAAAGCACGACCAGAGGTTCCCGGAGTAACCGCACCCCCTCCACCGCTTAAAGGTCGCCCAGTATAAGGGTCTATAAGCGTCGGTCTTCTTTCAGTCGGGGTATCATTAGGAAGCCCACCTTGCATTCCCCCTGCGAGAGCGTTTCGCTCCTTTAACAGGTCGATTTGCTTTTGGATGACTCCAACCGTTTGTTCAGCGATGTTTTTGAACTCGCTTTCCATTTTGTTGAAGTCGTTCCACAAGGCTTGGGCGTTCTGTCGGAGTTCCTGAAGCGGTGACGCATCAGCCGATACCCGTATTCTCTTGTCTTCCGCCATTTTGTTCTAATTTAAGCATTTCTTCAATTTCTCTTTCAGCCTCAGTAGAGAAGTCCTCAATCGTTGTCGGAGCCTTAAAGATATCCCCTATTCCGGGAATGTACTTATCTTTATTCTTCTCGTGTTCAGCCTGAAACTCTTTTAGATATAACTTGTCTTCCTCGAACTCAAGGAGTTGATATATAAAAGAAGATTCCCGATGTTCAGGGGACATAAATGAAACATTATGCTTTATTCGCCACCACCTGTCCAACGGGAATCTATTATTCCAACTGACCACACCCTGTATCAGTTCAGAACGTCTCATGTTACTCCTCTTTCTTTACGTCATCACTTTCTTCGCCTTTAAGCAGTTCAGTAATTTCCTTGAAGAACGGAGCAACAGTCTTGAAGTATTCATCGCGGATAAGTTTATAATCCCTAACGTCAAGTTCTGAAAAGTTCTTCACTTTCAAGTCCTCTATCAGTTTAGGGCAAAGAACTACAATGACTGCTTCAATGTCAATCATGTCCAAAGCGTGTTGAGCCTGAACAGAAGGACTCATGACCATCGAGTTATAGAAGCCTCTTGACAGGCTTTGCTTCATCGCCTCAATCTGATAGAACTGTCCCACTGTGGGGAACTTCACAGGGTAACTGTGACCCTTGATTTCAATTGTTACTTCATCTTTAATCATAATCGTTTCTTATTTAAAGCAAGGCAGGATTACCCTGCCATGCTGATTGGTTCAAGATAAATACCACTAATGTCGGTTCCCGCAAGACCAGCCTCTTGAACGCTGAACGATTGTGTGTTCAGCAGACAGCCTTGGAGACGAGCAATGGTTTCACCCGTGTTATCAACTTCGGTAACAAGTTTCGTCGCAGCGTCTTCGCTTGATACCGTCTTAGCATACACCGTGATGTCGAACGCAATGTCGCCCAGAACCAAACTGTTCTTAATCTCCGCTATGCTTCCGAACTTCTTCAGCATCTTCTTCATAATCGGAGTATTGAACGAGATGAAGTATTGGGAAACACTCCATTGACAAGTGTAAACCACAGGGGGAGCCTCCTGATAAGTCAGGCTGCCGAGTCCCTGTACATTTGCACGCTGTACGTTCTCGGAGAAAGTCAGGTTGCGGACGTATCCTGCAACCTCGTTATCTATTTTGATAAACGCTTTCGGTGCTGTAAAAACTCTTCCTCTTGCCATATCTTTTAATTTTTAAGTAAGAATCCAGTGAAGAAAATCTTAGTGATTTCGCTGTTCACCACCACCTCATAGGTGACATCGTAGTAGTCCTCAATTCGGGTTGCAACTACATTCTGGAAACGCTGTATCAAGTTGTCCTGATTAGCGGTTGCCACACGTGATTGCAAGAAATTGATTGTCCAAGTCTCAAGAGCACCTTTTGACAAGGTATTCAAGTTCACACCATTTTCATCGCCCAACAGGTCGATTTCTGCATTCACCACACACTCTTTGTTCAACTGTGCGATAACACGCATGAACTGAATGCTGAATGAGAGACCTTTCTTGTTAAACAATGTTTTGTTATCTTGCAAAGTTGTAACACCCTGTAAGACCACGAAACGACCGAGATACGGGTTCGGATAAACCACAACCAAACCAGCCTTAACAGCCTTTTCCATTTCCTTCTCGTCAGGAATGTGCTGAAGTTTATCACCACCGATTGTCTTGTTAGTAACGGGGATATAGGGAGGTTTGCCGCTGACACGTCCAATGACCTGACACAGATTGTAGAAAACACCCCACCAGCGTACCTTTGAAGCAACAAAGTCGCTCGCAGTACCGATACCACCATGAACACAAACCACGTATGCGTTGTTGAACTGTTTCGCCATACCCAGTGAGTCGTTGAACTTCAACTTGCTGTCGTATGCACCGACATACACAAATTTGTCGAACTTCGCCTGAGTATTGCGGTGTGCGATAACCTTGTTATTCGTAGCACCAGCACCCGAAGCACCGATTTGGTCTGTGAATACGATGTTATACTCAACATCAGTGATTTGAGCCAACAGGTCGTCGAGGTCAGTCGGCTTATACTGTTCAGTCGCTCCAGTAGCTACTTGCCATCCTTCATTGTCAGCAATGTCAGAAGCATCTACTGAACCATCACCCGTGATTTTGCTTGATTCATCAAGAATGAATCTTGACCCAAAGTTCTCATCGGTTTGGCACCACTGAATAACCTGAGCCAACGTAGTACATTCCGGAGTCTGACAAATCAGATACGGGTCAGCCTGTTCAACTGTCAATTCATCGTAGGAAAGTTCAACCCCTGTAATCGGGTCTTTATAAAGACCTGTAAAGGTTCCTCTCCAGAATTTCATAATGAACGCATTCGGGTCTTCCGTTCCGGCTTCAATTGTCCACGCATAACCTGTTTTCAGGAAATCGCCTTCAACCTCGCCATTTGCATTCAATCCTTCGTCGATAGTTTTCACTACCAGCGTACCACCTTTCGAACCACCACCAGTCGGGGTGAACGTCATAGTTGCGGGAGTTGTCGTACAGGCACGAGCATACAGTAACTTACTGATACCAACCGCATCCGCATTATACGGGTCGGGAGTAAACAGAGCCTCTGCGCATTTCCAGAACATTCCGCCTTTCACGAAGTCACGAAAATCTGATAATGTCTCGAACTCATAGACAGCGTCCTTTCCTTGCTTGTCGGTGCCATTAACACCTGAACCTCCACCGAAGCCAGCACCATAAACACCCGTGTCAATCAAGAGCACGGTTCCATAGTCCAAATTTCGGGAAGCACTACTCTCTCCGGAAGTTATCGTTGAATATACTCCGGGAAGAGTTCTCAATTTTCCATTGAAATAAACGCTTGTTGCCATATTATCTTTATTAAAAGTTTACTAACTTATTTCGGAATAAAGGTATAAAAATTTTCCAAAACATCAATAACCACAAATCTTTTTGAGGAAGGGCAAGAGCCGAAGCTCCTGCCCAAACTCATTAAGAAATTTTCCAGCTCGTATTCGTCGTTATCTTAAACGTTTGCGAACCACCCGTTGCGCCATAAGACAGGCTCGTTGGAGTGACGTCAAGATACAAAATCTTCGCTACCAGTGTTCTCGCACCTGTTACCGTGAACTGATAGGAGAGACTTGTGCTCACCCGTGTGCTGCCCTCGTACCATCCGTCAAACACGTCAGCACTATTGGTCTTGGTACATACAACCGTTGCCGAAGCACCATAGTTATAAGACCCACCGCCAGATACTGAACCACGTCCCGCAGCCGAACTGTCAAGACTGACAGAAATCGTGTACGATTTTGTCGTACGAGTTCCTCTTGCCTCAAGTGTCAATGCGCCAGTAATGTTTGTTGGAGCATACGTTACAGCCGTGGACACTCTGGTTGAACCATTGTACCAACCATCGAATCCATAAGTGTATTGAGCGTCGCTCGACATTATCGTAGCAGTTGAACCAGCGGCATTCGAACCATAGCTCACACTTTCACTTGCACGGCTCACAGAAGCAATATAACTTCCCTTATTATAGGTGACAGTATAACTTCTCAGGCTTCTCGTTCCCTTCGCAGTGTACGTTGCATTAGCTGTTACACCAGTCGGAGCATAAGTTGCTGAAGATGTTATCTTAGTCGCTCCGTTATACCAACCATCAACCCCATAGGAGTATTGAGCAGTCGTAGCGGAAACAGTCATCGTTGAACCAGCAGCGTTGGCTCCGTGAGCAACACGTTCTGAAGTTCTACTCAGACTTGCGACATAATCACCAGCCGAATAAGTTATCGTATAATATTTCTTCGTGAAGCGAGCATATACGGTCATCGAGGCTGTTACACCTGAAATCGCATACGATGCTGAACTACTCAACAAAGAACCACCTGATGCACCAGCAGAATACCAACCATCAAACTGATAACCAGCAGCAGCCGAAGCCGTGACAGTTATACTTCCTCCGTGATTTACACTTCCACCACCTGAAACTGTTCCACCCGTTGTTCCGGCTGTATAGTTTCCTGTGCCGTCTGTATTACGATAATACGCTGACGGGGAGACTGTATATGAGTTAATGGTCGCTTTCGCTGTAAGAGACAAATTAGACTTAACAGCCGTCGGAGCATACGTCAATGATGTTGAAACTCTGGTTGCGCCATTGTACCAACCGTCAAATGTATATCCCGCAGTGACTGTGGCTGTACAGCCAGTCGCATTAGCTCCCCAACTTACAACTTCAGAAGTCTTACTGATTGTGGCGATACCTGTTCCCTTGACATAAGTCACGGTATAAGTGTTCGTCGTGTATTCAGCCGTATAGGTCGCATTCGCTGTTACAGTCACTTCACGAGAGGCAGTAGTTACACCGTCAGACCATTTCGAGAATGTCTTTCCTTCAATAGCCGAAGCAGTGATAGTTACTTTCGTACCGTAATCGTAAGTTCCAGAACCAGAACCGTTCACGACTGTCAACGTGTACTTATTCACTGTCGCAACGCCACGAGCCTCAAAGGTTCTCGCTGCCGTGATATTCGTAACACTCAACGCCAGAGCCGTTCCTATCTGTGTACTTCCTTCATACCAACCACCGAATGAATAAGTGTACTGAGCCGTATTTGCCGGAAGAGTCGCTGTACAGGTTGCAGTTCCACCATAATTAACCGTTTCACTCGTCTTGCTGATAGAAGCGATATTCGCATTCTTCGTATAGGAGACTGTGTATGTATTAATCGTCGCAGACGCTGTCAATGTACAATTAGACTGAACTCCTGACAGAGTAGCCTTTCCAGCAGTTACCGTCAATGTTCCTGTTCCGGAGGTCTTAGTCCAAGTCGGAGTATTGTATCCCGCAGAAGCAACCGCAGTTTCTGAGGTTACTGTTCCGTTATACGCAACACGTTCTGTGGTCTTCGTCAAAGCATTTACACCTGTTCCTCGAGTATAAGTTACTGTGAACCAATTCTTTTGGAAGCGAGCATAAACCGTAACAGCAGCCGTCACGCTGTCAATGACATAACTTGCAGCCGTACTTACTTGAGTGCCACCTGCATCGTACCATCCCTGGAATGTATAACCTGCCGCTGCAGCAGCCGTTAAAGTCGCTTTAGAGCCATAATTATAAGTTCCCGAGCCTGTTACCGAGCCACCGTTATTTCCTGTCGTAAACGAACCAGTAGAGTCCGTATCACGGTATTGAGCCGTTCCTGTAATAGTAAACGTCTTAATAGTGGCTTTCGCAGTGAGCGTCATGTTACTTGTTACGTTCGTCGGACCATACTTCAGAGCCGTACTAACACGAGTCGCACCGTTGTACCAGCCGTCGAAGTTGTAACCTGTCGTCAAAGCAGCAGTAGAGCCAACAGCGTTTGCACCGTGTTCAACGGTTTCGCTGGTAGGAGTCACTGAAGCAATTCCCGTCTCTTTTGCATACGTGATGACATAAGTATTGATTCCGAACGATGCAGCATACGTCGCATTTGCCGTGACATTCGTAACAGTCAATTTCGCTGTCTTCACACCGTTACTCCAGCCACTGAACGTGTATCCAGTTGCTGCTGTCGCAGTAGAAGAAGCCTCCCCACCATATTCAACACGAGCCGAAGTAGGAGCGACAGAGCCACCCGTTCCTGCGGTGAATGTTACGGTGAACCATTGACGTTGGAATCTCGCTGTCAGGCTGCGATTGCCTGTTGCGCTGAACGTATAGGAAGCATCATCTGATACCTTATTCGAACCCTCATACCAACCAGCGAAACTGTACCCAGTTGCTGGAGTGGCTTTGGCTGTAACAGATGTCCCGTGAGTAACTGTACCGCCTCCGGAAACAGTTCCTCCCGTCGTACCACCTGTGAAGTCGCCTGTCTCAGCAATACGGAATTGCGCAGCCAATGTGATTGAATAACTTTTAATAGTGAAGACCGCTTGAATTGTACGGTTCTTCGTGATTTCCCATCCCGGATACGGGTTGGTCGTTGACTCACCACCTGTTTCGTCAACCCACTTCGTGAAATTGTACCCAGTCGCAGGAGTCGCAGTCGACTTGACAGATGAACCATAGTCATAAGTTCCTCCTCCAGATACCGTTCCCGCTCCAGTGGGCGTGATGGTGAATGAAAGGGTGTATCTGTTAAGCGTCCGAGCACCAATTGCCGTGAATGTTCTGTTCGCTGTGATATTAGGTACGCTCAATGAAAGGTCGGACGATATTTTCGTGTCGCCCTCATACCATCCTGTGAAGGAATATGTATATTGAGCCGTATTCGCTAACAATGTAGCCACCGCAGTTGCTGTCCCACCCCAATTAATCTTCTCAGACGTCTTATTGATAGTGTTGATGTAATCACCTTTCGAATAAGTAACAGTCCAAGTCGATGTGGCTTGCGTGATAGTTACTGTCCCAGTCACTGAAGATGTTGAACCCGTTACAGAAACTTTTCCTGTACGTTTCCCCACAGTATTCTTTGGGATTGGAATTTGCATTGAAAAGACAAACTCATCAACCGCTCCTGGGTCGTCAGAAATTGACGTCCCGTTCACAGTCAATAAGCCATTAGCGGTATAATTCGCAGGAAGAACAATAGGGATATCATTCCCTGTCCCAAGGGAAAAGGTTATCTTCGGTGAGTTGCTCTTTCCAGAAACAGTTATCGTCGAAGCACCTTCCCCCACGTCAAATGACGTTTTGTCCAGGGTGATATATTCGGCAGTTGGCTCTTGCTTTACTTGGTACGATTTTGCCGCTTCAATTCCTTTGACGACAGCGGTAACGACTGTCTGGCGTTCCAAGCGTCCTTTATGGATTGTGCCTGAATTCGTCAGAGTAGCGTTTCCCTCTCCCGCCATAGGATTTACGGTCAACCAAGAATCTTTCGCCATACCTTAAATTCTTTTTAAATAGTTACTAACTAACAGTCCAAGGCACATTCGTGCTGACTTGGAATGTCTTACTTCCACCAGCAGCGTCGTAATCCAACGAGGTCGGTGTAACATCAAGATAATTAATCTTAGCAACCAGACTCACTGCTTCTTGAGCCGTGAATGTATAGGTTGCGTTCGAACTCACCTTAGATGAACCACTGTACCATCCGTCAAATACGTCACCACTCTTCAACAAGTTACATTTCGCAGTAACTTGGTCTCCAACGTTCACTTCCGCTGTCGCTGTCGCTCCCGCAGTACCATTATTGATTTGAACCGTTCCTCGGCTTGTAACATCGGAATTGACTGAAAGAGTAACTTGGAACGCACCCTTCGCAATGTCTTTCAACATCACATAGTCATTATTTCCGTAGGAAGCCAAAGCATCAGCGTCAAATTTATTGGTCGCGATAAGTTCCTTCTTGCGGACGTAATCGTTAGCAGCCACGCCAATATCGCCAGGAGTTATCCCAACGCTGTCGGCAGCCTGTTTCGATGTCGCATACGGATTATTTGCCATGATTAAGAAGTTTTTCCAGCACCTGACTGGCAATCAACATATTTCTTGAATACGATATTCCCTGATACGGAATTAATCTTGTCGATAATTCCTTGCCCAGTGAGTTTATCAAGAATGTTCTTTTCCGTCAGACTATTCAAAATGCTTGACGGATTGTCTTGCTGAGTCTGAACCGCTGTCAGCAGTTCGTCGACTTTTGCTCCTGTAAATTTCGATTTGTACGCCATATCTTTTTATTTTAATGGTTATTCTTTCAATACACCAAAGTCCTCCCCAGTACTATCCTGGAACGGCTCGTCACTATCAGAAGGAATGAACGGTTCCCGAAGACCCAGTTGAGTAATCGTAAAGGAAGATGTCAGGGGGATAGTCCCTTCGGTGATTTTACCTGTTACAGTCATTCTCCTGTCGAACCCCTCATTCGTTTCAACTGAAAGAGGGACAGCAGCCGTCATGACTGACGGCTGTGCCTCTACTTTGCTTTTCTTTAACCGTTTCTTTCCCATTATTTCTAAACGTATTAGGACAGTTCCCAAGAAGTATTAGAAACGATAGTCTGAGATACGGCAACACCACTGGCTTCAAGAGTAATTGTATCCTGACCGAATGCGAATTCAGGGTCACCAGCAGATTGCTTGATTTGAATCTGAGCCGTCTGACCTCCAGCGGTTGTTACTTTCAACGCTGCTGTCAATTCGTCAACTGTCGTATTGGGTGCAATACCTGTGAAAGTGATACTAAACTCGAACTCCTGTTGCGCTCCAGGGTCACCAGTGATAGCCACATTGTTAGTGGTTTCCTGTCCACCAGCGGTGTACTTCGAAGGAAGTGTCAATTCAAGACCACCCTCGACAACCGCACGAGTTTTAAGGTCAACCAATTCGAAGTTCAACTTCGAGGAGTTGGTTTTACCTGTAATCGTCAGAGTTCCACCTGTCTTCGATACAGTTGTTTCCGCTCCATCATTGAATGAAGCAAACTCGGTTTTTCCTTTCTGGATAACCTTGTAAGTCTTGTTTGGCGAAACTCCAACCGCCACACCTGTTACAGTCGTCTCACGTTGTTCACGACCTGTGTGAGCCGTACCCGTGTTCTGAACTGTCGCATTACCGTTTCCCGAAGCGGGAGCAACGGTCAACCATGCTGCCTTTGCCATAATAACAAACGATTTTATAAATTAAACTAAATTATATCACCAACAAAGATACAAATAATTAGGAAGAAATACTACTCCAATCTCCAAGGGGTCTTCGCTTCAATCTCCTGTTCACCTTTGTTGTTCATCTCATCAAGCCATACATATCCCGAGCCAAACTTAAACAGTTCGTCACCAACTGATAACACCCAATCAGTATTCGAATAGATAGTGTTCTCGCCTGTTGCTAACAGTGAATCCAGCCATACATACGGATTGGAGAATTCGAAATATTTGTCCAAAGGAGGCGGAACCCATCCTGGGTCTGACCCAACAGGTATCGCGTCTTCAATGACAAATCTTCTCACAATTTCAGGTCGAATAATGGAAGCATAATCGCCAATGTCCTCAACCTCTATTGATACGTTCTTAACCAATATCGGCTGCGGAAACAGAGCATTTTCCGCTATCAATTCATTCGTGCTGAAATCGAAGTAAGCGAACTCCTCCTCGAATGTATTTCTGGCTCCAATGAGCAACGCATATATAACTTCCCCCATCAAAATTGACTCAAGCATATTCTCACTGAAGCACATCAAATCAATCTTCGACAAGGCTGGTTGACGGAACCCCTCACGTTCATATTCAGTCCCGCCAAACGTGTCTAATACGGGTGCGCCATAACCGCCAAGCGGTGCTGGTTTATCCGTTGAACGTCCTGGCTCCCTTACGATAATACAGGGGAGATGACTCTTATCCTTCGGATACTCCATCTTTACCTGTATCTTTCGGGGACTCGTATTAGTTCTCAGGAACAGTTTCTTTGCTTGCTCATAGAAGTCGAAAGAGCCGTCCCTCGTCCCATAGAACATATGGTAGAGGAAAGTCTCATGCTCCGGAACACTTTCGTAATCATACTGAATGTACTGAAGCAACCCATCGACTATCTGTTTTATTCTCGCAATTAAAATCATCTTTATAATTGATTTAAAAATTCATCAATCGCCATGTCAGCAACCTCAAACACCTGTGCCTCGTCGAGTGCCCTGTCCATGAACTTCCGAGGTTCAAATCCCGGATTTATCCAACTTAACGGGTCGCTCTTATCACTCACTCTTCGGAATGTGAAGTATCCCCCACGATTCTCCTTATCAGTAGAAGCGATATCAATTCGTACGAGTCCTTGATATTGAGGTGCTTTGTGAGTATAAGCCGGAATGATTCCTTCGGCTGTTTGAATAGGTTTACGCTGCCCGAGTTGTGCGTACTGTATAGGAAGCTGATTCTTCTTTACAGGCTGTCCACCGTTACTCTTAGCAATATCGTAAATCTCTTTCGGCAGCCGATTTTGAAACACCATTGATTCCGCCACAGCATCAGGAGTAGCGTACCGAAACGGAATTGTCAGATACCAACCCCCACTCGCAGATGTCTTCTTCTTTGAGGAGTTGGAAAATCCTGGCTTCATGTCAAAGGGAGCCTTCCCCTCTTCAAGAGCCAAAGCCAACCCGTCCTGTCCGGGAGCAAGCCCAAACACCACTTCCGTCGGACTCACCCTATCAACGTACATGGCATTCTTATACAGTTTTCGGGTCTTCTTTAACTCTCTATTGACAAGGTTCTCCCACTTGTTTACATACTCAGTCACCACCCGATTGATAATCTCGCCACCGAGTTCCTGAGCCTGCGAACCTGTAAGAGCAAACTCCGCTACGATTTCACTCAAATCAACGTGTATCGGAATCATTGTCGTCGTTATATATTATTCCACTTCCATCGTAATTAGGACGCTGCATGTCTATTAGGTGAGTTCTCCGTCCCACACCCTGTATCGGCATCTTGAGGATTTGAAACTGTCCGCTCTTCTTATCCTTACCTAACGAGGCTCGGATTTCGTGAGGCATATCAATGATGTGGTATTCCACCCTGTGTTTGTACAGGACTGAAACACCTGTCTCTGGAGGAACGTTCCCAGGAGCAAATCTCAAGCAATACGGGTTCTCGGGAACTATCTCATAGACTGATGGGTCTAACTTGATTAACGGGGACTCGGAGTCCTTAAAGGTGTACACTGCCACGATACCATCCTCTATTGGGGCATAAGAGAGAAAAACAGCAACCTCGTCACCTATCATCTCCCTCGCCACCAACATTTCCGTAAACGAAGCATATTCATCCTCTACCGTCACTCTATCAAAGTAGGAAAGGAAGTCTTTATCTTCATCCCGAACGGTTATCGCAGCCGTACCCATCAATTCCGGAGCCCATTGAACGTACTGTGTATTCCTGTTCAGACCTGTTACAAGTGCTTTGGTTCTCCTCGGATTTACGAAGAAGTATCCAAAGCCGTGACAGTTCTGACAATCAGGTAACGGACTGCCCGAGTTTCCCTGACACGGACAGCGTATCGCCTTTTCACAGATTATATCATAACCGTGCGCCCAAATAACCGAGTTAAAGTCATTCGGGCGAAAACTCACTTGAGGCTGTCCATATAAGGACTGCTCGGGAGCCTCTGATATAGGTCTTTGTCCTGCCATTATACGTATCTCCTTTCATTATTAAAACGCTCATTCTGTGAGCGACTCATCTTTAACCGTGTTTCCGCAGAATGCTTTCTTCCAAGAAAAGGCTTTCGACCTTTTCTGGCTTCTGACATCTTCCTACGAGTTTCCTCAGAATGTTTCTTACCAACATGAGCAGCAAGTAACTTCTCCTTGATATATTCCGGCATCGGGACCCCTTTATTCCACGGAGTTTTCCCTTTGTGAATTTTCGACATTTTCTGCCTAAACTCTTCTGTCACTTCTTTACCTGTGCCGTCGCCACCTGGAGTTGAATTGTACCCGTTTTTATACGAATCAAAGTGTTCAATACAGGCTTTCTCAAACAAAGGTAATCTTTCAATAGGAACATCGTCAAGCAAGCATTCCATGTGAAAATGTTCTTCGCCATATTTTCTAATCGCTGAATGAAATTGAAACTTATCTTTGTGATTCAACGACGCATATACGTGTTCATGAAATCTTCTCGAAAGTCTTCTTGAAGTTATTCCCACATATACTTTATCGTTTATGTCATTCCAGATAATATACAATTTCCCACCTCTTAGCATACCACGAATTTTATTTCATCATAAATTAACTTTATTCGCTTCACTGTCTCCTTGATTTCACGTTCATACTGAACCAATCTCGCCCCATACCCTGCGTTGGTTGCTGATGATGTTGAACTAATTGATTGACTCAACCCGTCAACCCCTATCGACTGGGCAGCGATACCCGCACCCAATATCAAGTCACCAGCAATTCCAAGTGGTCCGAACGTAGCCAATTTCCCCGTCAGATTGATTAGGTCCATAGGCATATGGTCGAGGTCGAAGCCTGTAATATACTGGAAGTCCCAATAGTCCGGAATCATCCTGAAGTGCTGACTTCCTAATTGGGTTGTCAGACCACTCAAAATGACCTCAGCATTGGCAGTAGCAACAGCCGAACCCGTAGGAACGATTGAAACTCTTCGCTTATATAGACCATAACTGTTCTGGTGAGTTGTCAGCCATTGTGTCGGATAGGAAATTTGCTCAAGATTGTTGAACCGTCCCGTCAACGATATCGGTTTGTTGACGGGATAGTTCGTAAACAGAATAGGGAAACTCTGCCAATAGTCGGCTCGGTAAAATGTCAACTTCTCTTGGTCAATGAACTGGCGCATCAGTTTCAGGTTGAAGAAGTTCTCAACCTCTCTTTGAGCAGCCTGTATATAGAACCGCATGCTTTCTGAGCTGAATGAAGTCCCGTCGCCACCCTGTATGGTTATCCCGTACAGGTACAAAGAAAAAATCTCCGTAGGATTAAACATCATCCCCGTGTTCTTTCTATACTTCATTGTCAAAACAAGTTGTCCCATCTCGCATTACTCTTTAGAAGCGTTTACCAAAAATTCGATGATTTCGGCTTTGGTCTTTTCAGCGATAGCGGTCATGTCAATACCACCCTCCTGACCGAAAGCAATCAGTTCATCTTTCTTCATTGCACCCAATTCCTTTCGGAGAGCAGCCTCTTCCTCTTCAGGAGTAGGAGTTTCCTCACCACCTTCGCCACCTGTTACGTCAGCGTCACCCTCTCCCTGAGTTTCGTCGCCTGTGCCCTCTGCTGGGTTCTCTACGACAGTTTCAGGTGCAGGGGGTGTAACTGTCTCGGCTGGGGGAACAGTTCCCGCAGCGAGTTGAATACGAGCCTCGTGTTCACGATTGTATTCGTTCTTCCAGTTTTCAACCTCTTGCTCGAGTTCCTCAATCTTCTTTTTGTTCGCTGTATTGACATTTGTCAGGCGAGCGATTTCTTTCTTGTACCACTCTTCACGGTCTTTGAAGTCTGACTTTATCTGAACCTCTTTCGGGGTTTCGAAAACAGGCTGTTTGCCGTGTTCGTACAGGTCAGGGATTCCCAACTTGAGAACTTCCTTACCAAAGTCGTCTTCGACATCAGCGACACAATTTACGAACTTCACGTTCTTACCATTGTAATTGATGGTTTTGTTTCCCGCTTTTCTGTTAAACAGTTTCATAATTCTTTGAATTTATTTATGATTATAAAATTAATGGGGATGGGACATACACCCCATCCCCATCATTATAACGTAATTGTCCTCGTTATTAGGTAGTCGGCAGACCAATCTTACCGATGTTGATAATACGAGCAATCTTTCCAGGCATATACTCTACCGGAGTTCCGTAGTTCAATACAGAGAATGAACGTCTCGGACCAACAATAGCGTAATCCAGTTTCATGGTTCCACCCAGTTCCAGATACTCAATCATTTCACTTCCGTTGAAGTAAACGAGAGCAGACTTGGTTCCGGCAATCCAACGGTTGCGGTCATGAACCTCTCCCGGATTAGCACCGTCCCAGCCAGCAGCAAGTTCAGTCTTGCTAACTTCGAAGATAGGATAGAAATCAGCAGTGCCTTTATCGACCGGATTAGCTTCGGTACGATAGATGACATAACAGGTTTCAGGATAAGCCGAAGAGTTCGCACCAGCAAACTTCAGAGTCACGGACTGAGTTGCGCCAACAGCCTGTTCAGCGTCGTTCAACAGAACGGGTTCAGACTCTCCGTAACGGTTCTTTGCTGTAACAGCATAGAAGTAGTTACCAGCGTGAACAGAACCAAACATTCCCTTCGCGTCAACGGCAACAGCAACCGGAGTCGTAGCATCCTTGATAGGAGCGTTCGGAGCCTTGTCAGAAGTCTTACCACGACCCAACTTAATCGGCTGGTTGAAGTCGAAGTATTTGTCCGCTTTGATGTTCACCTTACCAAACTGAGTGGTGATGTCGTTTACCGACTGACCCATAGTTGCGCCCACAACGCCACCAGCCATACCAACGATAACACGTTTAGACTCGTGGAAGAGTTTCACGTAGTTGTTGAATACGACAGGAGAAGAAACGATACGGTCGATGATACCGTTTCGGTCGTTTACAACTGCCTGAGCAGCGTCCTCAACCAAAGCGTCGTTCAGAACAGAACCGTTTGCGTTCAGCACGGCAGGGTCTCCGAAGTAAGCGTCAAGCACCTGTTCAGAAGTTTTACCCAGCAAGCCACCTGTGATATCGTTGATACCAGCGATGTGCTGTGCGAATACACCGTCGAACTCTTCAGGAACTTTTGCCGAGTCAGCGTCAATCACTTTCTTGTCCAGGATGGTCTGAAGCAAGATGGTCTTGTTTTCAACTTCCTTGGTGTACAGTGAACCAACGACAGTCTTGACAATCATACCCGGATGAGTAACCTGTCCAGTCACACCTGTGAACTTGACAACGATTGACTTCCGACGATATACAGAGTCGGTCTCAGTAGGAGTTTCGCCTTCCTGATTGAAGATGCCCACTTCCTGACCATACTTGTACAACTGATTGTATTGATGAACAGTATTGTCAATCTTCTGACGGTTCAACTCATTCCAGAACACCAACTGGTCCAAACGGTTTTCAAGGTTCTTCAGCACAGAATCCAAGGATTCAGGTTTCAGACCTCCACCGTTATTCAATTGGTCGTTGTACTGCATACCAGTCAACAGACCTGCTTCCATCGCCTTCAAGATTTCATCCGAAGACATACTTTCCAACGGATTTGTAGCTTCCGTTCCATTGTAATTGAATAAATCCATTTTCGTATATTTATTTTAAAGTTTCGTACGAAATTATTTCACGAGACGGACGTTCTTCTTGTTGTACATATACAAGGCTGCGTCTTTACCGATGTCCCCACAGATTGGGTCAAGCAAATAGGCAGTTGTATTCTCACGCAAAGACTTCTGGATTTCGGGGTCGCTTTCCTCCTCAATTGATTTGGCAATCAACTCACGAACAACTGAACGGTCTCTTGAGATACTCAAGACAGTTTTGTCATCCTCGTCCTTAGCACCGCCACCCTGTTCAATGCTCTTTTCGATAATAGCCTTGCTCAGACCAGCACTCTTAAACTCCGGAGCCGAGTTTCCGAAAGCGATAATCGCCTGTCGCATACCGTCCAAAGATTTTTCAATCTTGTCAGTAATCGGCTCCAGAGCCTTTTCTACGATAGCCGGAATAGACTTAATCAAGTCATCCTGAGACTGATTGAACTTGCCAAGCAAGCCGTCCTCAATACTCTTGATGATGTTGGCAGAAATTGACTTGGTGATATCGTCCTTTTTCTTGTCGCCATCGCCACAGCCGTTACCCTTTTCGAGGTCGGGGTCGTCATCGTCCTCTTCCTTTTTCTTGTCAGGGTCTTTCTTGCCCTTGTCTTTTTCCTTCTTCTCGTGATTTCCATCACCGTCGCCTTCGCCATGGTCATCCGGACCACTTTGAACCGACTTTTCCAATTTGATTGAGCCGGATTCAATCCAACCAGCAATCACCTCTTCTGTAAACCCACTGCCAAGCAATGATTTTACGAGGTCGTCATTTTTCTGTTCATCAGTTAATTGTACCATACTACTTTAATTTTTCGGATTAAAAATATTACAAAATTTCTTTTTCCTAAAATGAGTCATCAAATGCCCTCTTGGATAATACGGAATTTTGAATCGATGACAATCCGTTTATTCCCTATCACCTGTTCGAACATGACATCACGCTTGAGTTGGCTCTTGAGTAAATCACCAGTAGGAATGAAATCCTGAGATTGAATACCTTTCACGAAATCGATATACGAATTGAAGTTTACAGGAGTAAACGTCAGCGCAATATTATTGATAATTGCCTTCGTGATATGTTTTTCGTTCTTTGGGTCTCGCTCCAAGGCTTTTCCCTCAATAGACATTCCAGGCTTTCTGGTTGAACCGCTTTCGCGCATTTCAATACACTTGTCCCAAAAGGCTCTCGCCTCGGGAGACTCGCTCCATAACTTTCCTTTCACCCAAAATTTGTTATCGACTATTTTCCCGTCAAGCGGTTCACCAATCCAAAACCTACTTTTCAATTCTTTTGCTCGAACTGTTAGGTGGTCAAGATTGAACAAACCATGCTTGAGGAAATAGTCTATAACGAACCCATTGGGCTCCATTGAGTCACCCTGATAATCTTTGCTGTCGTCACTCGCGATACCCTCAAATATCATATTCTCGTAGCGACGGTCATCACCACGAGGATACTCGGCAGCGTCAGACTTCATGAAGTCTATCGGCAACCAGAAGTTAAAATCATTTGGGGTCTGCTTCTTCATACTTCCACTTTATAAATTTGTGACAAAGTTACAAATCATTTTAGAAAGTTACAAATATCGGGTCTCCAACATAATCGGTTCCACGCTCATTCGCTGCCATAAATTCTTCTTGAGGAGTCCGGACTTTCATGGGTCCAGTCATCAATGAATATTTCATTTCCTCGAGAATACGCATCATGTCGTTGTCGTCACCTGTAAACACTATCTCAACCTCTGTTAAGCGGTTGGTCGACGGGTCTTCACGGTAACGAGTGTCATGAATAATTAGAGGCTTCACAAATTTGAGATGACCGTTTGTCCCAACTGTTACTTCCTCCGCTCCACTGATACCTTTCATGATTGTTTCAACACACTTCATCGGGTCTCGTACAGGTACGGAAACTTTTCGTTTGTCCCCATCCATAGATTCCGGTTCAAGCGGTTTCACGGCTTCGATATCCAAAGCCTTTTTCAGGATTGATGTAAATCCTGGAACGAATGCTTCGGGAGTGATACGTCCTTCCGATAAGGCTTTCATCAGCGGTTTGGCTTCCTCTATCTGATGTGGCTTCATCAGCATGTCAAGAACTATCTCTCCTTGGTCGAAGATAAACGGCTTCAAAGGAATCTGTCCCAAGTCAATGAATTCAGCGAAACAATGTTCCGACGCATCAACTGTTACAGGCTGCAAGCAATCCACCCAAACTTGGAAATACTTAATATGCGCATCCTCTGTCTTGTGCTCTCCAAGGTACACAATTCCCCTCCCCTCAATTGGGTCAAGATTTGTCTCCTCTTTAAGTTCCCGAAGCGCAGCCGTCTCAAAGTCCTCTCCTGGGTCAACATGACCTCCAGGGATACATACCTTACCAGTAGGAACAAAGTTCTCAACACGATGTAAAACGAGGACTCTACCATCCTTGTCAAAAGCAACCACATCAGCGTACTTTGTCGGCTCGCCTGTGATTGACTTCACGATGTCGAAATACACCTGTTTAGACAGTTTGCCACCACGATAAGCCTCTTCAGCCTGTTCGAGAGCGTCAATACCTTTACAGATGTCACCAACGTCGGGGTCGTTACGGTATGCCTCGAGTGATTTCAATATCTTGTTTCTTTCATTCACGGCTGACGAAACTTCCTTCTGGTGCTCTTTTAGGAATCCTCTGTACTTTTCAAATACTTCGGATTTCTTCTCCTCAGGTAAACCATCCACACCGTCAATGACAGACTTCTGAATTGAAAACTTGTCGGACAATTCCTGACCCAAAGTTTCAAGGTTCGCCAACTGACCTTTCAACTTCCGATAGTCTTCAACCTTTTCTTGGGTTGACTGAATTCCTAAAAATTTCTTCAAGTTCATAATTATCATCTTTTAGACTGTATATTCTTTATTTCCAATTGTTATCTTCGCTCGACTCTTCCGTTCAACCTTTCGCTCATAATTCTTAGGAGGCTCGAACTGATGTGTGTCAGGGTTCCATACATATCCCTTCGGCAAGTAACGCAAGTCGCACCGACAGAACGGGTGAACAGGGTGTATCGTCGCTTTCCAATCTTTCGACTTTACACCATAGTTCGTACCGTTTGCCATGAGTTCCGAAAGCCTGAACACCCGTGGCTGGCTCCCGATACCCCCTGTTAGGTATAGCCGTATGCAATGACGACAGGCTCCAGGGAAAACATCGAAGTAAACCAACGGGTCGGGGTCTTCTTCCATCATGATTTCGGCTCTTCCGAGATTGTATATATCTTGACTTTCCGTCTCAACGATACGTCCCCAATCCCGCTGCCAGTCATTCATTTGGTTAGCGAGGTTTGAAGTAATCTTCTTGACGGAACGCTTCTCGAACGTGCCTTCGAGCATCTCCTTCCGTAAAGTCGTATCAGCCTTTGCCTGCTCTTGAGCCTGTAAGTAACTGAGTTCCTCTGCGGAAATTGACGCTCGGACATCGTTCTTGATGCGGTCGGCAAATCCTTTGATATGAGTATAAGTTTTGTTGGCGGCAACCTTGTAGAACGCCATTTCCCTCGCTGTGGGCTCAAATAAGCCCATTTTAGACAGAAACGCAGTAAACTCGGAGTAAGTCATCTGAGCGGTGGCTTTCGTCCCAACAGCAGCCGAAACACGACCAAAAAGAAACGCTTGATAATGGGAGGGGAATTTAGGAATCAGTTTCACCAAGTCAACCCCTTTCTTCTTCAGGAGCGCAAGGTCTTCAGTTGTTAGGTAGTCTTTCCCCAACACCTGTGCAACCATCTTCACCACTGCAAGGTCGATGTTTGTCAAAATCTTCTTTATTTCATCTTCCGTGAATAACATTATCTTTTCTTCTTTTGTATTTCAACCATAGTTTCAACAACGTCTCCGAACAGTTTAACAGCGTTGAACGCATTCTTCCCTTTACCCTCGTATTCCTTTTGAACCTTTGGATATCTCATCGGGTCGACGTGATGATGAATTCGGGGTGATGCTGGTGCTTTCATTTTCTGATTCCTAATTGTGAGTCAATAAATTCAAGAGCCTTTCCGAGAATAGGGTTCTCCATAGACTTTTCAACCATCATCGCCTGTATAGCCTCTTCCGCTGTTTTAGGTGAGTCGTTTCCTTCTTCGCCATCGACGATTTCGTTCATGCCCTCGCCACCCATCATTTTGTTGCTCTGAGCCGACTGATACACCGTGTTAAGGATAGTGTCCTTATTCGGGTCGAACTTTCTGCCTGAATACTTTTCGAACATATCCTCGAGCGATACAAAGCCAGCCTCGGACTTCTTCTTATCCAATTCAACCTGTGCTGCCTCGTCCTCGATTTCAATGCCTGTAAACACGAGTTCCAAGCGGTCGTCAATTTCGCTGATGATATACTTATTCAGGATATTCTGATAGAACACTAACAGCGGAGTCAGACCTTTCTGTTTAGAGTGGTCGAGACGTTCCTTCTGTCCTTCCTGTCCAAATATACGGGCAGCGTCCTGGAATTGAAAGCCCAACTCCGATGGGTCCATACGGTACACGGCACACGCAATTACCAATAGGAACTTAATCCATTCAGTGAACTCCATGTCTCGGTTCGTCTGCTGTAAATCAATCCACTCAAGGTCTATTCCCTGAATGACGGGTATCTTGTGAGAATTGTACACGGTACTCATCGTCTGTTTCCAATCCTGACGAAACTCGTTCAGGGTTCCTTGGTCGACGTTTCCGTTCTTCACATTGATAAAGCCTTTCGGCTGGCTACCTTGTTTGAAGAAGTTACCATTGTACTGCATTCCCCACAAAATCCATGTCACGATTTCAATCAGCGTTTCCAACTCCGAACAGCCGTATCCATTACGCAACACGTTGGTCGTCTTGTTACGGATACCATAACCCAACTCCCACGGATAGAAAACTACATACTCATCTGATACAGGGTGGCGGATAATCTGCCCATCCCATACCATAGCATAGCGAGGTAAATAACCATGCCAGCGAAAGTTCTCAAACATCTGTCTGTATCGTGGGTCGTTTGTGTCTAACTGTCGTATCAGGGCAGCGTCAACAGCACGATACTTCTTGAGGTTCATGTTCCTTGCACGAACGAGTTCAAATGTCATCTGGTCAAGCACAAGGGAGTCCCTCAATACTTTACGGGTAAACTCTTGAAAGTTGTCCTCGCATTCCCATTTGTCATTCTCTCCACCGTCTTCAAGGAAACGAACTATGTAATCGACAATCTTCTTGTCTTTTGCTGACAGTTCCTTTTCGTCAGAACCCTCCGAGCCTGGACTTCGCTTGTAACGAATTTGGTATCCTGGCTTCTGGTCGTCAACGCTGTACTTCAAAAAGTTCTGAACCTGTTCAATACGTGTGTTGATGATAGCCTTAATGATGAAGATATCGCCCATTCGGTTTAGAGTCCCAAATGCTATACCGTTGTTCGGGTCGCGATACCCCTTACCATTGAAGCCTATCTCCGACGGGTTCCAAAGGATTGATTTAATTTCCGGCTGGGGTGCTCTCCTGCCGTGCTTCTGTTGCTCAGCGATAAACGCTTGTGCCTTCATCACCTCTTCAAAATTCTCTGAGTTTAGGGACTTCTGAAGACGGTTCCTCAACGCTATCGGAGCAGCCTGAGCCATGATTTGGAGTTCCTGAAGAGACAGTCCATCAAGACCGTCTATGGGAGCCACATTATTGGCTCCCACTGAACTCCTGTTTTTTGATGAACGGTTCTTCTTACTTCCCATAATTAAATAGTTCCAGGAGTGACGTATGTTTTGGCTTCATAGGTACGACCACCGTAAATGAAACGGATAGTGAACCAAGTTACCATTTCCGGACGCAAAATACCCAAGTCTTTCACGATTTCAAACATCAGTGAATTGGAAGCCTTTGCGGTCAGCGTTTTCTTGTCTTCGCTCAACTTGCCCAAGTCAGCAGAATTTCCACGGAACTCAAGTTGTCTTTCGTCGGCAAATACCTGCACTTGATACTCTGATGTTTCCTGTTCATCAGCGTCAGCAGCGATTTTCTTGAACTTCGCAACCAGCCAAGGCAGTGATGCCTTAGAAGCAGCGTAATCGTACTGGTCTGTATATGATTTGGGAACCACAGCGTAATATGTCGCCTCGTTAAAAGCCACACCCAGTTGCAACCCGAAGATTGTACCTACTTCAGCAGGAACGCCACTTGTGAAGTCAGCAGACTCATCAATGATAAGTTCATTGCCCTCGTAGCATTCTACCTTACATTCACAGGTCTTAGCAGCATTGAGCATCATCGGGATGGTTACTTCGTCTCCCATCTTGAAATTCAGACCAGCCTGTACCAGACCATGATAATTTTTACCAATGAGTCCGGTCACCATGAAGTTGTTGATAGTTGCTAACCCATCGGTCTCAACCGTAACAGCCTCCGCACCTTTCGAATAAACATATTTCTTCATCTCTTTTATGTTTTAATTCTACATTTATTAAACGATACAAATTTACAAACAAAAACGGCACTAATAAAGCATGATATCCTTATTCTTTCTTTTGGCTCTCTTTACCACGCTTTTCCAGTTCCCCCTTAACTTTCATTATAGAGTAAAGCAACTCCGCTCTCTGAGACTTCTTGATGGCTTCAAAGTTCTTATTTAAATCGTTCACAAGTCCTTTCTCCATCTTCTTAAGATTGTCGGTAGGGATGTTCTTAATGTTTGACCACTTTTCATCAACCCCCTTTCGAACTTTCTCTGACAGGTATTTCTTAAGATTGACCTTTCCACTGTTAGGAACATCCTCAAACTTAACACGGGTGTATGACTCTTTCACCTCTTCTGAAGTTTCTTCTTTTTGACGCTGGTCATACAGTTTGTCTTCAGCCTCGTCTAATTTCTTATACTCAGCCTCATACTCGTCTTTCAACCGTGATGTCTCCGCATCGTATTTGTTAGTCTTCTCCTTCAAAGTGTTCCACAGTTCTTTGCGCTTTTTAGCAGCATCCGGATGGTCGCTTTCGTACAGTTTGTCAATCTCACTTCGAATTTCATCAGCCTCTTTGTCGTACTTCTGGCGAGCCTCTTCACGCTTACTGTCATACTTCTTCGAGGCTTCTTTCTTCTTTTGCTGAACCTGATAAATAGGGTCGGAAGCCTTGTCTGCCTTCTTTTCGCTTTTTGGTTCCTGAGTTTCCTCTTTAAAGGCATACTTCTTATCACCAAATTCTTTTTGAAGTTCGTAATATTTTTCGTTACCCTTTTGATTGACGTCCCCAGAATTTTTAAGATACCCCATCTTAGAAAGATTAGGAGAAGTCCCTCTTTTCATTCTTGCAGCATGTAAATCCCTAAAGATACGATATCTCTCAAATTTCTCTTTATCGTTAGTGATGGTAACAAGTTCTCCATCTTCATCTAATTCCTCTTTCTCCCCAGACTTCGCTTCTGGTTTCTTTTCCTCTTTCGGCTTCTCGCCTTTCAATTCAGCAACCTCATCTTTCGCCTGTTTCAAGCGTTCTTCATATCTCTCTTTCCCGTCACGCTTGATTAAGCGTTCTTCGTTGTCTTGTAAATAAGCCAATTTCTTACGAGCCTCACGCAAATCCTCTTTATCGGCTTCGGAAGCCTGTTCAGACGCTTCTTTCTTGCTTTCGAGCCACTCAACTTCCAAACCGTTTTCCTTCGCATATTTAGTGACTTTACTAATCCGACTCTGAGTGTCGTACATTGAAGCACTGATTTTACCGTCTTTAATGCGAAAAGTCTTTTGTTCGATTTTCACGCTCGTAGGAGTCTTCTTCTCTTCCTCTTTCTGGGCTTCGTTTATCTTCTTACTTGTTTCCTTCGCTTCCGCAGCATTACGTTTCTCTTCGTTTGCTTTAACACCTGAATGTATCTTTTCAGCCTGTCTTTTTGCCAACTCTAAATTATTCTTCTTTTCTATGAGAACCATAATTTCTTCCTGGGGAAGTTTCAACTTGCCTTCGTTGATAGCAGCGATAACCTTATCGACAGCCTCAAGTTCCTTTGCAGGGTCTTTTTCGTTAGAGGAAGTCTTCTCAGGCTTCTCTTCCTCTTTCTTTTCAGAACCGTACTTCTGCCCCACGCGATGTTTGCGTCTATTCTCAGAAGTATCAGCGTATATGCCTGAACGAGATTTTTCTAATCTTTCATTCAAAATTGATTTTTCTATTAGTGTCGTCATATTCCTTACAGTTTAATTTGATTACGCAAATATATTACGTTATCTTGAATAATCAAAGAGTTTCCCGAAGAAAACTCCTAAATTATTCCCAGGACTCAGGAAGAAGCGACTCTTTCCCGAGTTCTTTAGCACGCTTTTTAATCCACCGTCTCGCAGCGGCAGGGTCTTTCGCCCGACCAACACTACGAATGGCGTCTTTCAAATCCTGAGTATTACGAATAGGGAAAGAGCCATCTTTCATGGCTTCTCCCTCTTTCGCCAATTCACGTCTTTCCTTTTCCGGAAAATCGTGTTTATTCAATGATTTCTCAAGCAGCGTTTCCATTATTCAACCGGAATTTGGTTCTTGTACGGCTGACCCACACGTCCCAGACGCTGATTGTCAGGGGTATCAGCATAAACACCTGTTCCCAACGACTTCATGATGTCGCCCTCCGTTTCATCGTTCAACGATTTCAGGAACTCCAATGTAGGAGAATAAGCCTGTCCAACACGGTTCAGGCGACGATTTTCAGGGGTGTCACGATATACACCTTCCAAACCTTTCATGACAGTTCCGTCAGCAGCCGTTTCCCACTCAACCTGTTTAGGACGATAGAAACGAATGACGTCTTTACCCTCTTCGTCAGCGCATACGGCTTTCTGGAGATACATTACGTCAGCCACGAAAGCCTCTTTCTCCTCGGCTGTAAGTTCGTTGGCACGACTCTTCATGATTCCTTCCTTGTAATAGGAAGCCACCTCATCGGGTGTGAATACCTCGTATCCATTGTTACGAGCAGTTTCCTCAAACAACTGGAGGGAAACTTTCTTTCCTTTATTTTCCATACGACTTGTAAAATTTAAAATTCTTTGTGAGCAAAGTTATTCATAAAATTTTAATATGGTAGGAGTGAGTTCAACGGTATGGCTCTAAAATAAAAACGGGCAGTGAGAAGATTCACATCCTCTCATGCCCCAGATTTCTGTCAAATACTTAAAACCTAAACTTTTCTTTAATGAACAAAAAGAATCTTCTTCAAAAACTTCTTAGATGTCAATCAAACAATGTAAATCAAATCAAACTTTAGACGATGTTCGATTAGGCGAACCAGACCGAACACAAATATAACGCTGTCAATGCACAAAAGTTTTTCTCATTTCCATATCTCCTAACAACATCGGCTGCGACAGCAGCCTCTCAGGGCGAAGTCCATCGGAGATGGCGAAGCCTGTAAACTCCGAACGCAGTGAGGTGTGTTTTCGACGTGAAAATGACTTCTTAAAATTTCCGTTCGGGACTCTAACTTGTATTCTATTGAAACTTCTATTGTACTCATATATTGATACACAAATTTTCGATTCCGTGAGTCGTCCCTATTTTATGGGGAGTCTTCACCCACAAATTTTGTTTTATAAAAGGTGGTTTGAGCGCAGTATAAAAGGTGGTCTAAGGGGTTATAAAAGGTGGTTTGAGCGCAATAAAAGGTGGTTTGAGCGCGTCGACAAATTTATAAACAGGCTTTTGAGCGCAGTTAATTTACAGTCTTAATTCGAAGCCAAGCCTGTTTTTAAGGTGGTGGAAATGATTCTACCCCTTTTATAAATTTTCCCGTTATATTTGTGTAGAAATTAAACATTATATGATATGAAAAGAAATAAAGGAATTATTCAATCGAACTTGGCGACCTTTGGCGTCTATAAGTTCACATCGTGGCAAATGAACTGTTTGGTTCATCTTGTCGAACAGTTGCAACCTGCTATGTCCCGTGATGTTGACTGGCTGAACGCTGACTTGAAAGTTTTCCAGGAAACTCTCCCCCTGGATAAGAACGGTAATCTTCTCATCCCTATACAAATGAATGAGATTGATAAACACCATCACGGCTCTATCGTTCTTAACGAAATAAAGAAGATGTTCAAACAGACGATTAAATACAACTTTACCAACGAACAGGGTAAATTGGTTCGGAGGGAGTGCTATCTTATCTCTACGATGGATATTGACGAGGATGACAACATCGTACTGGGAATGCCTGTTACAAGTTTACGTTGGCTTCTGTATTATGGTAAAGGAATAGGAGGCACAATTTACGACAAGAAGTCTGTCGTATCAATGAATGGTGTCTATGCCAAACGTATTTTCATGATGTTAAGTCGTTGGAAGGACAAGCGTGTCTTCTCTATGAAGATATCCGAACTTATGAATGAACTTCAAACTCCGGAATATGCTGTTAAAGATTTTGAAAAATATGTTTTAAAGACCGCTTTCCGAGAAATGATTAACAACCTCAACTCGGTTCTCCAGTTCAAATACTCCCTTTCCTATACAGGTACAAAAGTCGGGAAAGGAAAACGAGGATTCGATACTGTCACGTTTAAAGTGTATGATAAACTTTCTGAGGCTCAAATGGAAGAGTTCCTAACAGACTCATGGAGCAACAGAATAAATGCTATCTAATATGGGCAAAGAAGAAACTTTAACAGTGCTGAATCTTCAGGCGGAATGCGACCGTCTGAATAAGAAGATTCTCTTTCTTGAGAAGGAGAACCGTGAACAGCGCAAAGAGTTGTCCGACTATGCCAAGCGAGAAGAACAACTGTTAGGAGAGATTGAAACGCTCGAATCGGAACTTCGTGAGATTACCCGTGAACAGCGTCCTAAATATACACCCACGCAACCTGTGGAATCTGTAGAGGATTTTCTTCATCCAAAAGTAGATACTGGAACTGGGCTGAACCGAGTGGGCAAGAAAGGCTTCGAAGAAAAGTGGGAAGACTTCATGTATGCTTATACAGATGAAATCTTCATTGAGGCTAACCAGCCTGATGTGCTTTTCTATCGTGACAGTGCCGATAATTGCTTTGTCACCCCAACGGGGAACACTCGGTTGCCTTTCCCTATTCTACAAGAAGACCTCGACCGCTATAATATCCTGAAAGTTCGACCATTGACTTGCGAGGAAATGGAGGAAGTGTGCAAAGAGTTCGATTTAACTTAAATTTCAATTACAATGGTACAAATGAAGCCTTTTCATTACCTGTACGTCATCATCGGTATGTTGGTGGCTGCGTTCTTTGGAATCTCACTTGATATGGGTATCACGTGTATGATTCCGGTCTCATTCGTTGTCATTGGGTTGTTCGCTTACCAGAACATGAAGAAAAATCTTCCTGTCGGACAGGCTATCCTCAACGGAGGTCTTCCACCACTGATAGGCGGTCTTCTCATTTGGCTATGCTTTCTACTTGGTAACTGGTTCAATGTAGGTGGCTGATGAAGAAACTGATATTCCTTTTCTTGACATTGCTGATTGTAGGCTGTGCGACAACTCGGAAGACTGTGTTCTTCGAAAGAGTGACTCCACAGCCTCTTTCAGTAATTGACAGCCTGAACACCGTTCACGGCTTGAGCGTCCCTACGAATTTAGACTCGTGGGGAAAGACGTACTTCATCGGGAGCGACTCCGTGATGACCACTGTGTATGTCCTTACTGAAAAGAAGGATAAAGTTCTGTATATCTTTTCAGTCACACAAACGGCTGGAAAGGATGATGTTCTATTCAAATTTAGGCAAGAATGATAACGAAAGGACTTGGATTTATTGAGAGTGGCGTCAATCCGAATGATGCCACTTATGCTGCTCCGAAGATTGAACTCCCGAAGCGGTATGAACTGCGGGAACAACTTCGGGTCTATGACCAAGGGAGCAAGGGAAGTTGTGTGTCCTGTACAGTTGCGGAAATGTACAACTTCTATTGCAAATCGAAAGGTCGTGAACCATCTATCGGCTTCGAATACCTGTACGACCAGCGTTCTGACAAGACTATTGACGGAATGATGCCTCGTGAGGCTTTCGAGATTTTGAAAGGCGAACACCGTGTCGAAGTATTCGCTCGTATTGGCTCTCTGGACGCTCTCAAAAAGAGTGTTCTTACTAATGGAGCAGCACTTATAGCGATGAATGTATTTTCGTATAATGACGACTTCTGGAACGGTGATGAGTTCATGGGTGGTCATGCAGTAGCGGTTGTCGGCTATGACGAAACAGGTCTCATCATCAAGAACTCCTGGGGAACATCGTTTGGTCGGGGTGGCTACACTACTCTTCCATACAGTCAGTTCAACAAAGTTCGTGAGGCTTGGACGCTTCTGTCTTAAGCCTGTTTCTCCCTAATCATTGAGCACTTCCTTTGGGAGTGCTCTTTGTTTTTCTTCGAAAATCAAGAAGCAGTCTCCCTGTCGCAGGAGGCTGTCCCATCCGTAGGAACATCAGTAAGATATAGTTCCTCGGGTTCAGTTTGGGGAACTCTTTACATTTACACGGGTGTGGATAGTTATTCAGTAAATATCAATCAATCCGTGAATGTCGAAATTGATTTGAAAGATGATTCCTTTAGAACGAATAATGACTATTCATCTGGTTCAATTGAGTCGTTTACCCTAACTTTAAGCAATTGTCAGATTTCAAATGTCAATAATATCACCACAAAAATTGTTCTATGCAAATTGTTCAGAGTGGCTCAAATGTTGAAATTAGAATAACGAATGTTGACACTAATGACGACAGCCTACAATATGCTGCATATGGATATGGAACTTTGACAATTGATGGGAAGACGCTTTCAAATATTCGATTTATAATCGAAGGCTCTCATTATTAATCTTCATTTGGAAAGGAGGTCTGATATCAGACCTCCCAACCATAACAATTAACTGCCCGAAGTTGTACGTATACGGACACGAATATTTCCCGTATCTTTTGTCGACCCACCTGATTTAAGATAGATATCTATATTGTGCATACCTGTTTGACCACCATCATTGATAGCATTGATAGTGACAGTCTTTGAGCCTGTACCTGATGTTGGCGAAGCGTTTAGACTAAACGCATTAGAAGCAAAGTCGATTGACCATGAACCACTTGCTGGTGCAGTAACCGTAACAGTTCCAGAGCCTGAACCGTATCCAGAAATATTGATATTTGTTGAACTGATTGACCATGCTTCAGCCTCCTGCGACAGGGAGACTGCTTGGGTCTATTATTTTAATGAATAAGGAGGATTCTGGCGGGAGTCCGTGAATAACCCGATAATTCCCGCCAGTCCCTAAATTTAGTTTAAACGCACTGTTTGATTATTTGCTTCAAGTATAAATGACTGTGTCGTTGAACCGCTCCAACTCGTTCCCATACCAGTCATCTTTCGAATCCATACCCTGTCACCAGCCTTTAAATAAGTTCTTGTGTGACCTTTTGCAACGTCGTTTACACTATATCCTGGGTCAGGACTCCATATTTCTTGAAAATCTTCTCCTCCACCCATCATAGCCGCATACTGCATAGGGGTTCCAGTCGGAGTTGCACTCGAATTGAATACAAAGTAAGTATTCTCAAATGTACCACTACTTTGGTAAGTAATAGTATATTGAACGCCAGCCTGATTCAATGATACCGAAGCAGTTTTCCCCGATGTTGTTTGAGTATAGGAAACAGTTCCCGACCGTTTATTACTTTGATTTGCCGCAGCAGTAATAGAAGAACCATCCGTGTTCTTGCTGAACCCTGTTCCACTAATTGTTGCGCTCCACGATACATTTTCCTGGGTTGATGTTTCGACTCCGTTTACTCGTGGAAAGAATGGTTAAAGGAATTTTCTGGCGAAAATCAATCGCAAAACCACTGCGTCCACGTTATACATATATAAATTGAGAAGTCATGAACAAAGAAGAGAAAAGAAACAAGCAACTTCTCGATATCCTCGAGAAGGACTTCGAGGAACTCTCCCCAGGAGAACTCCAAGTCATTCGTAACGAAACTCGGAAAATATACGGTATCGAGGGGAAGATAGGAACAGGCATAATCCTGAACTCCTACCTGAATATGAAGCGAAAGTTCATCACCGAACTTGAACAGGTTTTGGTCTGTCCGAAAATGACTGTTAAGGACTTCGGACCATTCGCAGGACGGCAGGTTGTTACCAACAAGATACCCGTTCCCACGTTTGACGGTCTTAACGGGGAGCCTGCAGGCATTTTCTATATTGATGGATACACTTATCTCCCCGTCCTATCTGTATCGTATTTAGACGACCAAACAGAGGTGATTTGCCTATCTCCGGAAGGCTCGTTTTGCAGGATAACGACAAAGGATTTTGATTTCGAGATATAAACCGCTAAATTTGCGGTGAATTTCATTTAGTTATAACTAATTTTAAGAATTATGCAGAAAGATTTTATTACAGCAACTCCGGACTCCGGAGGAAGTGGTAGCACAACTGTGACTGCCACGGCTCCTGCTAACCAGACTGAATCGGCACGCAGTACGAGCCTTTCAGTTGCTGGTGGTGGGATGACACGTACTGTTGGCGCAAGTCAGGCTGCGGGAGTAGTAACTTGGAACTATTACTTCTCCGTGACTCCGACATCGCTCAGTTTCGTCGCTGGTGGTGAAACGAAATCCGTTACCGTAACTTCCTATCGAAAGAAAGTTATAAACGGAGTCGAAACATCAACCCAGGAAAATGTGAACTATACTGTGTCCGTAACAGGTACGGGATTCTCTGGTAGTGGCACAACCGTCACCGCTGCTGCGAACTCTGCGACGTCGACGAGAACAGGAACTGCCACCTATACTCAAGCCACGAGTGGTAAGACCCAAGCAGTCTCCCTGTCGCAAGCAGCCGTCCAGAAAATCTCCGTATCACCCACGACCGTATTCTCAAGCATGTCAAGCCCGAACACTGGTCAGTCGTATGCCACTACGATTACCGTTTCGAACGCTCCTACCAAACCCAATGTTTCAGTTGCCATGACTATGAATATTGACGGTGGAACTTTGAAATATCAGATGGGTGATGTCGGTACTTCTGACCCTGTATCGGCTGGAAATAATACATGGACTTTCAAGGTATGGCCAACCACGTGGTATCAAGCAACAGGTGGTGACGGAGGCGGTCGTCCCGCTTTGGTTCCGGGATATTACTGCCAAGGAACTATTACTGTGGGTATTGGTTCAAATACTGCAACAGTAAAAATTTCTGGAAAGTTTAAAAATCTGTAATAGATTGGGTCGGTGATATCACCGACCCTTCCCCCCACTACATAATGCCTCCCAAATGACAAACTTGGTCAGAATTTTGAAGGGTAAATGTATATACACCTGACATCGTCCACCCCGAAGATACTTGCGTTCTAACATAGAACTTGTCTCCTGGATAAATATTTACGAATGAACCTGGACGGGCAGCATCATTTACCTGAAGTGAACCTGTCCATTCAACAGGGTCAATATTTAACCCCTGTGAAGATAATGCGTTAAAATTTCCCGGAGCAGCAGATGGTTGGTTTGCAGTATTAAATAAGAAAGCGTTTGCAAAAGCAACATCTGAAGTGAACGAAATTTCATAGGTAGGTATTACGACGGCTGCTTGCGACAGGGAGACTGCTCACAGGTTTCAACAAGAAGAGCGGAGTTTTCGGCTCCGCTCTTCCCTGTCGTCAAACAATAAATCAAAATATGAAAACACAACAAAGAGAATTCATTTTCCTCTGATGATAGTAGTATAACGGTCATAGATGGCATCCCAGTTCTTTTCGACAAGTTTGCATTTCTGAGTGAAAGACTTATCGTTGAAAGTGTTGATGTTTTGAAAGACTCCGGCTTTCAGTTCCGGATGCCACATCTTTAGGAAGATACCCTGTTCACTGATGAAGCCTATTTCCTCCCCCTTGTAAACAAGCTGTGCATATTCTGATGTGGGCATACCAGCTCCACCCTTTACCGTTGTACGGTTGATGACGATAGGTGCTATCATGATTGCTCCTCCTCTTCTTTGAGTTTTTCAGTAAACGGATATTTCTCCCACAGTTCTTGAGCGTGTTCTTTGACCCAGTTTACAGCTGCTCTGTGGTCGACACAATTTTTGAGTCTCAAGCAAATGTTCTTTGGCGTACAGTACAGGCACAGTGATGAGTTTCCTGTTACAGACATGATTGACTCACCTTTGTAGAAAATCATTGAGTGTCTTTGTTCCCCTCCAGCACGCTGAAGTTTTGAAGGCTTTTCGCCTCTTTTTGATGTGAACTTTATCTTTGCCATAGTCGTAATTATTTAGAAGTGAACCATTCAGGAGCGGTCTGACCGTAACATTCACAGGCTTGAACGATGCTCTTATTAAGAGCTTCCCGATGAATGGATATAAACTTATTTAGGTTATCAGTTGATTCCTTTAAGAGACGTATTTGATAGTCTGCTGAGTCCTTTTCGGACGTACAGGCTGTTGGGATATCTTCCCTCGCTTCATACAATTCATCAAGTAAAGATTTCAATTCTTCGACTTGACTTTCCATAGCACACAGTGTACGATTTGTAACTTCCCAAGAACTTTGGTAGGAAGAACCACTTTTGAATGTTAGTTGATGTTTCATGACTATCGATGTTTAAATTTGACAGTACAAAGATAATGGGAAGAAATGAGATTGCAAAGAAAAATCCCGGAATTTCTTCCGGGAAATCTTAAATTATAACATTGATATGAATATTAGTTATATAAATGAAACGAGGCTGTCGCTGTGCCACCTGCTCCCATATACTGAACCGTAATATCGTAATAACACGAAACTGAAGATGGAGCACCAGATTTCTTCATAAACTGAACTCGTTCCCCGTACTCTGATAATATGGTCACGTCGTAATAGGAAGTATTTGTCGGAACGACTGTAATCTTATTATTTCCAGATTTGCTAAAATCTTCAGAAATTAAAGTATCCCCCTCATAAACCGCTTTTCGAAGCCTAAATTCTGGAGTAATAAATTGGTTCGAAAAACGTGCTTCAATCGTTCCTTGAGCGGATATCCACCCGTTACTTGTTCCAGCAAAACTGTCAAAATTATACTGAACCTCAGTAACAGTTCGACGAGCAGCCGTTTGGCTCACATTAATCGTTCTGGTGATACCCCCCCCCCCGAAATTGTGATGGTAGAAGTTCGTGCATTGCCAGAATTTTGAGAGGCTTGAACTGTTACATCAGTCGTACCCCCCCCCCAGACTCGGGAGTAATTGTAAGAAAATCTTTATTCATGATTTTTACTTTTGAATTAAAACGAAGTTATTTATGCTATTGACGTCAATTATAGCCGATTTAGGAAGTTATAAGTATGCCCCGAACAAATTGTCCGGAGCACACCTTTGATTGCCGTGTAGAGCCTTATAAGATGACCGCAAGGTTTGATACCACGTCATCGAAGTAATCCATTTGTGTGATACTTGCTTTATCACCGAAATACTTCTTGAGTTTCTCAGCCACATACGCACCAGCCGGAATCATCATGATGGGCGAAGTAATGCGTACAGGGTAACGAACGACACACGTATATTCACGACCCTCTTCTTCATTGACCGTATAGGAAACAAGAAAGTGAGGAGTGGCGAGGTCGGCTGGCTTCATTCTTTCATCGAGAACATGAGCCGTCGCAAGTTTCTCACCGTTCAGGAAAGACAGGTACTCCCAATAGAGAGGCTCAATCTCACAATTCCCTTTGATGAACTTCTGAGCCAACTCCATAAGATATTTCACGGCATCTTTGTTGCTCAACCCTATCGGAATGATGAATTCGTTGATGTACAGGAACGGTTCTTCACGCTTGTCATTTCTGTCGAGCGGATATACTGCACAGGCTATACGAGCCAGACCAAGTTCCTTCGGGTCAGTATCGTCTTTCACGACACGATATCCCGGAATAGGACAGTCGATGAATTCACGGGTGTCCTCAGGATTGTCCGGACTGTCAAGTTCACCGACTGCGCTCAATACCTGTTCACCACGAATCAGAGCCGGAACCCAAGCGGTGCGGTTTTCGTTCTCATCGCTGATGCGAGCCCAAATCATTTTCTCCTCAGGAAGTTTTTCCTCGGAGTCAGGCTGAAACAGGTTTCCTTCCGGAGTCTTGACGTACTGTTCAATCTCCTTGTCGGTCATACCCTGTGGGTCAAGTTCATGAACCAGAGTGATTCCTAACAGTTCCCAGCCCATACCGTCCTTTTCTTTATTCATGGCTGCTTTGAAATCGCCAATCAGATTGTCGGTGAGAAGTGCTGGTGCGGGCAAAAGGTAGGATTTTTGAATGATGCGTCGGCTGAATGCTCCAACCTTTCCGAACTTGCCTTCGTAGATGTAAATCTTTTTCCCTTCAAGAGACTGAGGCTCATAAGCCTGTGCGCTCTTTCCGTTGAGTTTCTTCGAACGGCAAGTCTCGCATTCAGCATCACAAGCAGTTGAGGTGAAGCAATAGTTTGGATACTTGCCGGAGGTTGATACTGCATGAAGCGGTGTGCCCTTTACTTTACCAACTTCAAGATACGATAGACAGAGGTCGTACATCGTGTCAGCATCGATTTCTTCTGTTATACTAACAGGCATTTTGAATTCTTGAATCTTTCCGTCAGAGTCGGAATAGATGAAATTATAAACTACTTTCATAAGTCTGAATTATTTAGGTGATTAAATTTGAATTGTGTAAACGGGTGTATCGAACATCGATATCTTTCCCGGAACCAACTTCTTCTGTTTTGCATCAGGAGCCTGAAACATTACAGGGGTTGCGTGGTGTTCCGGCACATGCTTGAAACGTTCGAAGTACAGTTCAATCGCATTCAGAACGGTGATGGCGGATACCTGTGCCATCTCGGCTTCTTCTTTTGTTCCGTATAAGGAGGAGTAAAGCCTTTCGCCTGTAACTAATAGAATGGAGAAGCGAAACTTCCCCTTGGGGTTCGTAAGAGCGTTCACTTCGCTCACCTCTTTAATGTTCTCAACTCGGTAGGCTTTCTGAACCTCTACGAGTGATTCCTTTGAAGGACTGTCCTGTGGGGGAGTAATCCATGATTTGATGAATATCAACATATCTTTCGATTTAAAATGAATGTACTGAATAAACGCTATTCGACTGGACTTCCATTGGAAATCTCATAAATCGCTCCGTCCACCTGTTTGTAACAGTCAAGATTCTCAGTTACCTGTACCAACGGACACGGCTTATCATTGAAACAAATGGATTTTGTTGACCAATCTGCAAGGTTTCGAATGAAAATGTAGGCAACCATATCCTTTGAAACATACCACTGAATCTTACAGGTAAACTCTTCAAAGTGACGGAAGAAGTGATACCACGTAACGATGTTCCAGAACAGTTCCTCAAGCCCAGCGTCTTTAAAAGACACGTATTGAGCAGCAAAGAGGAGGTGGCTGTAATACCACCTCAGGAACCACCCCAATTTATTCCTCTTCTTTATCATGTTTCAATGCCTCCTTTAAGTTAGGTTTCAGCGTCGCACGGATATTCTCGATAGTGTCACACAGGTTCGAAGCAGGTTTCTTTGCGTCATCACGCTTTTCATTCCAGTCGGCTGTTATAACATCCATATAGATGAGATATGCTTCGGGGAATTCGTTCTTCAGACGCTCCGGAGTGAAACGGGTTGTTTCCATCATACACTTCAGACGCTTCTCCATGAAGTAACGGTCTCGCTCAAGAAGGAGATGTTCCTTGATTTGCTGAACAATAGGATGGTCTTCAGAAAGTTTCTTGGCGATGTCTTCAACCTTTTCGTCAGCAATAGGAAGTTCCTGAGTAAACTTGAGGTGAATATAAAAACCTCTACTTCCCCAGTCTTCAGGAAAGAACGTCTTCGGAAGGTTATAAGATGACAGTGATGGTTCATTACAACGAATGAAGAACTTCTTATGTGTCTTGAAACACTTCAATACATCGTCCGGAGTTTTTCCGATAATGTACTTTTCGAACAGTTCATTCAACTTCGCCAGTGACGAGTCCATCTGTTCTTTGTAGTTGAGGTTTGCCAGCCGTGTGGCAACTGTCATACGGGTGTCTTTGTCAATAATTGCCATGTCTATTACTTTTTAGGGTTCATTCGAATAATCTTTTCTTTCGGTTGAGGAGCCTGTTCTGGCTCGTGAGGGACTTCCCACAGCATAGGCACGTATGTGAACTGCTCCTGTGGTTTGGGGTTCGATTCTGTAAGGAATACAACTTTGTCGGTTGCTTCGCTCTCTGTAAGGTTCTGCAAGGGATTACCGTCCTTATCCTTTACAACTTCACCATCCGACAGGCGAATGACCTTAAATAGAGGCTCAGGGAGTTCCATGTTGGTGAACTCTGTTACGTCGAGATAATCACACCCGAAGTTCTTAGCCGTCTTGAGGTCGCTGTCGCTGAACTGTCCTTCCAGACCAGAGGCATCCCCTATCATAAGGCAGTCTTCCTTGGCGATTGTGATACCTGTATTGTGAGTGAACTCAGCCAGCATGTCCTCAAGCATTCCCGGATTGGGTTTACGCTTCGGATGCTTCTTGTCATTGTAGGGACAGAACTGTCCGGCAACAAGCGTATTCAAACCGATGTACGATTGAAGGCACGCAATAACGTAGATGAATTTCGGTTGGAACATAGCGGGATGAACGTGTCCCAGTTCAATTCCACCCTGATTAGATACGATTAGAACAGCCTGTGGATGAAGTTTCTTGAGTTGCGCAAAAACCTCCATTTTCAGTTTCATGTCCCAGACTCCTTCCGGAAAGGTTTTCCCGGAAACGGTATCGATGAGCGTACCGTCCATGTCGATGAAGATGACTTTCTTCTTTGTAATGTCCATAATCTTTTGTTTAAAATGTTTGATAATTATACGTGGAATCCGAGGAGTTCGATTAGAACTCCACGAATATTAATCTTTCTTTTCTTCCTGGCTCTGTCACCCACATATGGGTTAAACCGAAGCCGTAAACGAAACAGGAATTGAAGGAAACAGGGAAACGCTCCTGTATGAGTTTCATACACGCACGGAGTTCGTTTTCGTTTTCACAAGATGTGATAGCGTTTAGGATTTCAGCGAAGATTTCAACTGAACGGCTACTCGTGTTTAATAATACTGATTCGACTGTTGCTTTCATGACTTTACTGTTTTAATTGATTTACGCAACAAAGGTAATGGATTCTCAGGAGACTGCAAAGAAAATCCCGGAATTTCTTCCGGGATATCTTTGAGAATGTCTAATTTTTACTCTACTTGTATATTGTAAATAAGTTGATATTGACCGCCTCCATCAACCGAAATTAGAACCTGTTTTTCTTGAGTTGAAGGGGTGATAAGCCAATCATTATCAAGACTGAAAGCTGAATAATGAAAATAATCCCCAACAGTTGTCTTGCCCAACTGTTTTTCATTTCCATCTATTTCAACAATCGGGTCTCCATTTTCTTGAATTAAAGACTTGTGGACAATCAATGAAATATCAAAGTATTGTTGCGTCTGGAAATCTTGACCAGTAGCATCTCGAGGGAACCATTCTCTTGGCAAATATAAAATTTGAGTAATGTTCCCAGAAGCGTCGATTGACGGAGGAGCGGCAGGGATAACAAGCCAATTGACCCTCCATTTATTTTCACCACTATCAAAATCATTTCGGGAATTCATTCCTATCGTACAAAACCAAGGAACACCAGTCTGAACCGCAGTAACGGCTTTAGTTAGACCCCCCCCCCCAGTGGATGAGAAGTTAAGCGTGGTAGAACGCTCTTTCATTTGTGGATTTGGGTCAGCCGTTACAGTTACTTGGGTCGCCCCCCCCAGACTCAGGGGAAATGTTTAAGAAATCTTTCTTCATTTTTATATGAATTTTTAATTGTGAATAATACGCCACACGGTTGCGCAGCCGTGTAACAGGTTATCGTCACGTGACTTTTATAATACGTTTATTTTCTCCGTCGATGGGTTTTCTTCGCCTTGTTTTTCTTCCTGTCCTTCTTAATTCTTTCCTCATTACGACCGTGTTTCGAACCACCTTTCCCCATTCGTGGTGGGTCGTACAGGGTGATGTCAGGAATTTCAGGTCGAGGATAAATCGTGTACACCTGTTCAGGGATACGGGTTGGCTCGTACTCTTCTTGCTTTATATCCTCTGCTCTGACAAGTTCAACATCATGTTCCTGAGCCATTCTTATAGCTGCTTCGGGGATAGCTCCGGTTCCTCCAACGACTATTCCAATGCGTTTCCCTTCCATCAGTATCTCCTTTCTTCTCCAATGATTAATAGAAGACCGTCTTTCATGTCCTGAACAATGAAGTAACCGCCTCTAATCTTATCAGCACCCGTCATGTAGGAAAGAACCAAGCCTCTCTCAAGTGCGAGCGAGCGGATACGTTCACACATCTTCTGGGGGATTGTACTGTCCTCGCTGTTTGTAACCGTTATGAGAACCGCAGCACCCTCCTTGCGGTCGTAGCCTGTAATCGAGTAGTTCGTACCATCATCAAGATGAGCATCCGCACAATACAGTATCTCCCCAGCCAGCTCTGATGTTCGGGGTTCAAGTCCTGTGGCTTGAGACAGGTTCAGGATAGAACTTTCAAGATTCTGTGAGGAATGCCCTGACAAACGTTCTGAGAATTCTACCATAGACTTCACTGAAAGTTCTACGAGTGTGTCCTGATTAACACGTTTCCCACAGCCTGTAAGTAGGAGCAGGAAGATTGAAATGATTGCTGACTGTTTCATAATCTATAAATTTCTTCGTTTATCATGTGCCTGTCGAAAGGACTGGCGTCTATTTTCACATTCGCTCTATCGTACTGCCGTAGGAAACGAGCGATTTCCATCATGTCTCGACTTCCGAGGTCGATGAATTTAATGTAGTCGGTCTTCGAACCCTGTAAGGATACAACCGCCCATGAACCTGAACGATGATGAACATCAACTGAAACATCGATGTTCCCCAGGAGTTTTCTGATACGTTCAGCACGAACCTCAGCCAAAGAGGTTGCACATTTCTGGCGATGAATTAACCCTTCTAAGTCCCTCTCCAACGCTTTCATCCTTTTGAAATCTTCCTTAAATAAGTATAGGAACAGTTTCCTCAATAGTTTCTTCATGATTCTTTCTTGGTTTTATTGTTTACACCGTACCCAAACAGGGCATAATCACATTTACAGGGGTCTAACGGATAGACATTACGGCAATTCGTAGTAAGTTCAAGCACTGTATTCATGCTATCGCCTTTGCCCGTTATGAGACCCAATTGACGACCAACGGTTGCGACGTGAGTGTCAAGCGGAATGAGTAGGGATGGCTGGGGAATGAAACTCCAGATACCTAAATCCACAGGACTGTTTCGACGGCACATCCATCGTAGGAACATATTCAACCGCTTACAGACAGACTTCGAATCCTGGGGGATACCTTTCACTCCAGGGAACAGGCTTATCAGCGCATCGAGATAATCTGTGGCTCCCATCGTACGAGTATAGTTCTTTGACAGAGCCTCTTCCATATCTTCGTTGTTATCGTAAATCTCCTTGAGCGCACGACACAGGTCAGCGAAGTCCTTTTCCTTGAAGAAACGGTACAGGGGTTCCTCCGAGTCAATGTACTTTCGCCAACCCATGTTCTTGATATACATATAGGGAGTCAGACGTTCCATCTCCTTACATAGTTTCTCACAGGTAGAGAGGATGGCTTTCCGGTTCCCATACGCTAACCAAGCAGCGATGAAGCCTACTATCTCCTGAGAACACTTGTATCCGAACCGTCTGGGGAACTGTACAGGGTCGTCAGTGATGAATTCAGGCTTCTCGTACTGCTCAGCCAGTTTCATGACCTGATGTCTTAATTTGTCGCTGATTGCTATCATACCTTGTTAGTTTCTTCGATTTTACACAGGAACGTGGCGATCTTAAACTCGTCACCGTCCATAAAGTATTCAGCCATTTCATCAAGAACGTCCTTATAGGAAGATATCTTGAAGTCCGCTGCCTTCTGAGGAGTCATCTTTTCGAAGACCTTTGCCCAATCACGACGGAGAACCCACGTGTCGCTCTTCTCATTCTGTACTATCACACGAGTTTCTGACTCAGGAATTCTTCTGAACCCTATCAACCAACCCTCTCGAAACGTGTACTGTCGTTTGTCAGTCCCGAATACCACATTGGCGTGAGCACCGTACTTCACCATCTTCTTAGTGTCAATAACACCAAACCAACGATGAATAAAATCCACGTGAACAAAGGTATCCATCGGACCACTCTTGTACTTGATTTTAGGAGATACATACTCCAACTGCTTTACATTTCTATCCATAACTATCTATATTTAATTGGTTTCATACTCAGCCAAAGCCTTGAGGCACTCTTCATGACCCTCGCGACAGGCAGCGTCCATGATATATTCCATATTTTCGTACTCCGGACATTCTCGAGTCGCTGCACCTGTTACATCAACGTAAAGTGTCCCGTCTTCATCGCATTCGACAATGAACCATCCGTTATTATACATTACATAACCATTCTCGTAGATAGTTTGAATGAGTGTACGTCCGTCTTTCATTGTAGAGGAAGCCAATTCATAGGGTTCTGTGATTGTACCCTGTTCGGCTTGATTGATACGAGCCATAGCCACGAGGCAAACCTTTGCTAACTGTCGACGGTCTTTGATGTTATCAACATAGCGGTGAGTCCCTACTGGCTTGCTGAAGTCTAAATTTTTGTAGTATCTTGAACCTTTCATGACGTAACTTGTTTGATTTGACTGAGCAAATATACGTCCATTTATCGAATATCCAAGGAGTTCATCCGGAAAATCTTCATTATTTCTTCCGATTTTTCCTCAATTCGGCTCTGCGTTCTCTTCTACGAGCCTTTCCGTCCTGAATTTTTAGGGAAGATGAACCTGTTATTCTGTATATCTCGGATTGAGTCTTACTGATTACGTGTTCACAGAACCCTGACAGGGTGACTGTGCTATCTTTGTCCATTCTTGCGTTCATATTAGACGATTTAAGCGATTATAACTATACGGGGAATAAAATGTACCAGCCAACAGGGGTAAATCTCGTAAAGCGACCGCCAGTGGCTTCTATGAATAAGGAAAGAGGCAACCCGTTACAGGCAACCTCTTTCCAATCATGACTAAAACAAAAATCACATCCTCACGGACTTATTTCTTTTTACCTTTCTTCGGTTCAACAACCACTTTCACGGTCTTGGAAGCCTTGAAAGCAAGTGTGTGAGACTCGGGAACGTTCATAGGCTTCTGAGTCAACGGGTTCACACCTGTTTTAGCAGGGTTGACTTTCTGTTTGAACTTTCCGAAAGGTAGGCTGATTTCGTCACCGTCCTCAACACAGGTCTTGACAATCACCGGATTCAGTGCGTCGATTACTTTCTCGGTGTCTCTCTGGCTCATACCAGCCTCTTTGGCAACTGCTGCCACGAATTCTGACTTTCTCATTTCTTTTTAAAATTTAGTGAATAAAATTGTTTCTATTTTCAAACGTGTTATAATAACGTCGTTTTTCGGTTGATAGTTTTTATCATTCCCTTTGGACTCCCGGATTATCGGCAATCCTGATTGAATACAGCGGATAAATTCTTCCCGTTTGCGCCCACCATTCCAAGGAAGCGATATGCGAGATTGATTAGGAACGCTCGGTCTTTGTTGCGCTGATATGCTATCTTCTTACGAATGACAGACATCACCTTTGCGAACTTGATTCCGCTGTCGAGTGTAACATACTCGTGACTGAACTCACTCACCACCCATACGTTGATGATAACGTCTCCCCACTGAAAGAGATACGGCTTATGCTTCCATGTCACTTTATCCATACGACGTTCAGCGTTGGAAAGGTAATCCTCTTGCTCCTTCATCTGATACATCGTGTTCTTCTGAGAGTCCGACAGTAACTTAAAGATACTCTGTTCCTGTTCGGGTGTGCATTTGACCTCCATGTCGATGTCGTGAGGTTCAGCCGTTTCCATGCCCAACTCGTGAAGAGCGAGTGAACCTACAATTAGGAAGTCCATACCGTGTGCGTCAAGCACTGATTTACGAAAGCCGTCCAAGGCTGTTTTAATTCTTGTTTCCATACGAAATTATTTGTTGATGTTAAAGATACGTGATTTCTCCGGAGTCAGGTTACAGTCCTCGAGACTGAATTATCGCTTTAAGACGACTGCTATATCCCTTCTTCTCCGCATAAACTTTGTCTAAATAGGCGAAATATTCGTCCTTTGTGAGCCGTCGGGCAAATGTACTCTGCCATATAGCATAGTCGGCTATACACTCCCGCCACGAGTTGAAACGGGCATGACCTAACATAGTTCCGACAGCCAGAGTGGGACGGCTTCCGGGAACTTTCATTCCCAGACAGTTGTGTCCCTCTACAAACAGTTTAGAAGTGAAGCCTCCGGACTCCTCAATACATTGTGCCATGACGATGTCCGGATGGTCAATCCTTAACTTAAAGATATAATCATACACCTCGTCAAAGAGCGTTTCAGGTACAGGCTCCACAGCCTGTTCTTCAGCGTACTCACAGCCAAACGCTGGCTGAGATGGTACAGGTTCTGTCGTATCACACGACCGTATCACAAGAATGATTAGAATTGACAGCAAAAGAACCGCAAGCCCACGCCACATTCTTTTGAGATACTTCTGTTTAGGCAGATTTCCGCCTGGATAGATTGTTTCTGTTTCCAGCATAACTTCTCATTTTGGTTTATAATAATAGAAAAAACTCCTATCATGAGAAGAGCCAAGATACAGCCTAACAGCATTCCACCCACGCACATCACAAAGGCAATGATAAGAGTGTTCTTCACTCTTCCCCTGTAATACGAGCGACACGCTTGACAGGCTGCTGGATTCGTACAGTAACATTTCCGGCATCTTCTCATGATGGTATTCTTTTTATAGTGTGACCATATTCACCCCAGATTGTCTCAAGGACTTTCAGAGCGAACTGTTCTTGTAATTTCTTCTCTTTCTCGATATCCGTTGACAGCCTGTACTGCTCACGATGTTGTTCATTCCATCCAAGCGTGTCAGCAAAGACCTCGAACGCTGGTTCGGTGAAATAGGAACAGACACTCACATGACGACCAAACCTTGTATCGTCAGCCACTATAATTTCCCAACAGTATTTGTCAGACACACGTTGATACTCAGCAGCGTCTCCAAGTGAGCCTTCCCCAAGTTTCGGGAGGACGTGTATCTGACGAGTATGTCCGGGAGTGAACACTTCCTGAAGTTTTAACAGGTAGTTTCCCGATGACTTCACAGGCGAGTCAAACTGCTCAATCGCCTTTTGAATGTTTCTCCATGTTCTGTAACACAGACCGTTCATATTCACCATCATAATCAATTTTCCTTTCTATTAATCGAGTTCGTTTATAACTAAATCCTCAGGGTCGAATAAGGACGGATATTCATCCATACCCTGTTTGACATCAAACGTGAAGTCCAACTCATACGTCTCATCGATGACACAGAACTGCTGAGCGATTTCACTCCACCTGATGACATTCTTCGGCAACCACGCTACTCCCAACTCCTTATTCATCACTCGCCAAGCCTTATCCGTACAGTGAGTGACGGCAGCAGTACGCATACGTCCTTCGTGTAGGAAGCGCACAAGACCGCTCCTGAACGTGTACCTGCGCATATAAGGTCTTTCGGGTGGTAGTTGTGGGGTGATAGGAGCCTCTTTTGGCGTCTCTACGACCGTTTCAGTAGGAAGGTCTGATAAGTGTCCGCGAAGGGATACATTGCCTCCCTCAAGAAACTCTATTGAGTCGTAGATTACTTGTTTGACAGTGCCGTCACTGAACGTAACGGTCACTGGCTTATTATTCTGATTGATTTCCATATCGGGATTATTTTGAAATGTACATACTATTCAGTGGAGACTCTATCATACGATACAGTACGAGAACCCCTGTCTCAACGCATTTTATCATGATGTCCCGTACGAAACGAGGTTGACCGTCGACAGGGTTCAGTTCATCTTTCTGAATTTCATAGTGCCACTCACTTCCCACAAACCATTCTCCTCTTTCAGTGAGGCGGTTGATAGTATCCATTTGCCACAGTGCCTTTTCCTTAGAGGTGATTGAAAACGCTATATCAGCAATTCCCCACTGACCGTTTATGCACTGACTTGTAATGATGTTGAAAACTCGTTTATGTCCCATAACCAAATGATTTAAATTGTTTGACGGAACAAATATAGTGGCATTATTTGACATT
>OODP01000070.1_pt1 | contig 105614 bp, 105 predicted proteins | sample 1671011 | NCBI WGS metagenome assembly OODP01 (sample SAMN06348113, study PRJEB24527) | human gut metagenome | biome: human gut; feature: ankylosing spondylitis patient; material: feces | host: Homo sapiens | place: China | collected 2015-10
GTCGCTATTATTGTATATAAAGGTTCAATACCTGTAGTTTACCGAATACTTACGTCAAAACTACCACTACAAATATGAGCCAACTGGTAGAAAACCAAATGCCTTCATTGCTTTGGAGGCGTTTGGCCATTTTGTTTCTATGCTTCTCCAACAGTTCTTCTTCGGCCTTGATATGTCGGGCGGTGCATTGATGCACTTTCGCCAATTCATCGGTGCCGATTTTGCCATGGATAACGGGGTGCTTTTCTGTCTTGACAATGGCATTGCTGATGCCGTCCACTATGTTGTCGGCACTTTCCTTGGCCGCTTCCAGAGCCTTGAAAGGCGCCCGTTCCCGTTGGACGGTGTACTTCAAGCTGCCGTGTATGCCGTGCAGTTCTTCTTTCAGAGCATGGATTTCATTCAGCAGATTGCGAAGTTCAACCATTTGACAGTTGACTTCTTGTAGCAGTCCTTCAAGTTCCTGCAAATCCTGTTTCAACTCATCTTCTGGTGTATAATTGGCAAGCCGTTCACGCAGTGCGGCAGTATCGGGTTGTTTCATTTCCGTTGTAGTTTATTAGGTTTGTTATTTGCGTTTCATTCCTGATTTCTTCTGTGTGCCGAGCCTGTACGAAGCCTCACGCGCACAACGGCGGGCAAATTCAACCTCGTCTTCCTCCGGGTCGCGCCCCCATTTGAGGTCGGACTGCGAGCCGCCTCCACCGCCGCTGGATGTCACCTCGTAGGGTGACGCTATAAGGGTGAAGTAAGCCATTGCCAAGTTCTGCAAGTCCTGCCAGTTGGCAAGTTCCTGATAATCGAACTCGTTGTTGAAGAAGTCAATCACCTTGCCGGGCAGATAGCGTTTGTAGGCCTTGCCGTCATGCTCGAATTCCGTGGGCTGGCGGTTCGGCTTATAGTCCGTGTAGTCCTCGTAAACCGTGTTGCGCTGCCGTATAACGGGCTGTGGCTTTTGCTTTGCTGCATTGGGTACGGTAGGTCTGGGTGTCGGTGTGGCGGTCGGTTTGGATGTTGCACCTGCTTGTTTGGCCTTTTGTTTATCCTGTTCAAGATGCAGTTTCTCCCATGTCTGCCTGATGCGTGATGCCGTCAGGTTGCGCCCCTTTCCGAGTTCCGATGCCTTGAACCTTGTGTTGCCCTTGCAAAGCACATAGCCGCGTATCACATCCTTTTTGTCCTTGCGCAGATGCAGTTCGTAGCCTTTGGCGGCAAGCCGTTCCTTGTAACCGTCCCATGACCACTTGTCGAGTTCGCGTAAGGCTTCCATGCAGTCGGCACTGACCTGTGGGATGTTCCTCTTGTGTATGTGTATGGCGGTAGTCCAGCCCCTTTGCCTTGCAACCTTTTCAGCCGCCCGTTGTGCCCGTAGGTGGATGGCGTGGTCGTTGTTGATGTTCCCGTCCTCGTCCACACGGCAGACGATGGCATGGAGGTGCGGTATGCCGCTCTTGGATTCTTCGTGCAGCCATACGGATGACTTACTGCCCGATACGTTGGTGCGTGGGGAAACGACATTGCCGTCCTTGTCACGTATCTCTTGGCTATCGAAAGCCGCCGCAAAGTCATTCCACAGTTGCCGCCAGTCGTCCACCGTGAAATTTTCGGTATGTTCCATCGCCGGACTTATCTCCATGCGGATGACGTTGTTCTTGATGTTGGGGCGGTTCATGGTGGCGAACTTCATTTCCGTCCATATTCCCGTAGCATCCATGCCCTGCGGCATGAAGTTGTCGCAGATGCGCATTATCTTTTCGGGGTGCTTCTTGTTCCTCGATTCACCCGACACATAGAGCATAGCCCTTATACCGTGGGCTACCGCCTTTGCGTTGGCTATCATGCACCGTCCTCCTTTGTTCCTTGGTTTGTTGTTCCTGCCGGATAGCTGTTCGCCGTCTGTGCGGACTGCAAGAAGTCGGCGACATGGTTCGTGACATGAGCCACTTTCTCGTACCATTCAAGCATGGTCGGCTGATGGCGGAAAAGGCGTATCTTCTCGTTGTCGGTCAGTCCGTGCAGGGCGTTGGCGAAGTTCACCATGTCCGTGCGGCAGGCTGCAAGCTGCCGCAAACCGTCAAGTTCCCTGTCGGAAAGCCTTTGCCGTGGCTTGTAGCCGAGTACCCTTGCCCGGATGAAATCACTGCGTGTCATGCCGCACTGGTCAGCAGTGCTCTTGATTTGCGAAAGCTCCTGTTCCGTGACCTTGGTGACAACCACCCTGTCACGCCTTATAACGTGCTTCTCTTGCTCCTGCTCCTGTGCAGAAATATCTTCTTCGTGTGTCATAAACGAAAGTTGTTAAAATGGTCGTAAAACGTTTACTACAAAAGGATGGTGCGAGCCTGCGAGCGGCACGGACAACAGGCTGCCAAGCCGTTGCGAGGGCGTCGGGGTAATACCGTCCGAAGGCGGTAATACCCCGGCATACCTCGAAACTGAACGCTATCGCTCCATGCCAATCCACCTGTCCGCTTGCCACAGCCGAAACAGACTGGTGCCAGTGGAGTGCCGGATAATGGAACAACGGAAAGCGTTTGTTTGCACTATATCATTGTCGGCTCGGCTTCTGACGGCTCTTATTCTTCCCTCTGTTCGTGGATAAAAGGATTGCTTATACTGTCATACTCCGCTGTTTTCCATTGCAGCAGGCACGGAAAGGTCATCACGGATGCTACCCTTGAACGGCAGGTGTAGATAAGCCCCATGTCCGTAAGCGTGGCAAGCAGGTTGCGTATGCGCTTCCTGCCCATGTCCCATTGCGAAGAAAGCCGTTCCTCGGAATACTGCGCCTGACCTGCGGAAAGCATGAGCGGTCTGTGGAAGCCTTTGGCTGCACTGTCCGTTAATGCCATCCTTACCAACAGGTCGCCAAACAAAGTGAAGTTGCCTGTTTCCCTGCCGTTGTCATCGGTCGTTGTTCCGCACAGCCATTGCATCGCACGGTTGGAAAATCTGAACGAGAACGAAGCAATCTCTGACGGGTACATGAAACTGTATGTTTCCTTGTCCATAAAATCTTTGACTTTATAAATGTGATATTACTTTTGTGTGAATGGAATGAAGCCGTGCAGGTATCAGCATGGAAGCACCGACTTGCTTTTTGTCGTACCCTGCACGGCTTTTCTGTTTTGAACGGCGCATGAAAAGTGTTAGGCTCGCCAATTACTTGCATCAGTCAGCCAATGCGTATCATCCCGAAATAAGGGAAGAAAAACAGGCTGCGTTACCACGAAGCATACACCTTTCCACTTTTTGCATACGGTCACTTGTTTGCTCCGTTGCCGTTAGTGTTGCCCGAAAACGGTTGTCCGGGTGCAGGCCGCTTGTCAAGGCTCGATACGGCACGGCTGATGTCCGTGGCATTCACCGCAATGGAAAGCAACGCCTTGTTGACCGTCACCAACTGCCGCTTGTCGCAGAACTCCGCCACACGCTCCAGCAATCCGAACACACGGTTCAACCGATGTCCCTGTGCATTGTCCGCTGTAAGCCGCTCGTTGTCCGTACCGCTGTTGAGATAGCGGTTGAGTGCAAGGCGGTCGTCCGCTGAAATGCGCTCTGCCGTAGCCTTGCCGTCAGCAATGGCTATGCTCACACGCAGTGCGTCCGCTTCGTAGATGCCCACACTCTCCAAGAATGTGCGGATGGCCTGTACGTCCTTGCCGCTTACCTCGCGTTTGCGGCTCTCGTTCTTCTTTTCAGTCGAAACAGCCGAAGCTGCTCCGGCCTGTTCCATGTTCTTACTCTGTTCCATAATACAATTTGTTTTTTGATGTGAATAAAAATTCGTTTACTTCCGTCCGGCAAGGTAGCGGTCGGCTTCCTCGTTGATTTCCCCTTGCGATGAGATGCGTACCCCTGTGAGGAAAGCATCCAAATCCTCCCTCTTGAAGAAACACAGCTTGCCGCACGGCTTGTACATCGGGATTGCCCGGCGCATCATCAGCTTTCGGAAGTAGGACAGCTTGAAACCGCAATACTCGGCGGCTTCCTTGGTGCTTAAAAGTTTTCGTTGCTCTGTCATGTGCGTATATTTTTAGTGGATATTCAGGTCGCTTCCTTGTCTTGGCGACAATGCAAATGTATGGCGGATGTTTTGGGAAACCTCATTTATAAATGGCACAAACAGAACTTTTTGCGAACTATAAATGGAAGTATAAACGGCGCATAACGAAGTATAAAGGAACTCTAAACCATCCATAATCCCGGATAGTCCTTGCATGGCAATCCATAAGTGCGAAAAGAAACACGGATGCTCGCAGACGGGCATGAAAAATCCCGCCACTGGCTCGCAGTAACGGGAACAAGGAAAATGATTTTTATAAAAATATTCAGTCAGACTTTCTTGAACTCTTCAAGGTCGTAGGTGTCAAGCCTCGGCCGCAGGCGTGTGGCCTTGCGCAACAGTTTGGCGATATGCCGCTGGTGGTCGGACGGGTTGTCTTTGGAAGCGGCCTTGAGGTTGCTCGCCAACTGTGCGCCGTTGTTGAGCGGCCAGAACTTTCCGAAGATTACCCATTTGCCTTTCCTGATTTTAAGGGCTGCGCACATCGTATTGGCGATATAGGCATAAAGCGTCCGGTTGATTTCGTCATCCTCCTTTTTCATCAGCGGTTGGAAGTCCGCATCAAGATAGCCGTCCTCCCGGAACAGTACCAACAGAAACAGTGCATCGTTGGTCTGCAACGCTTCGGGCAACTTTTTTACCAGTTCAGGTTGCACCTGTGAAACAAGGGTGTCGTAGTGCCTGATTTCATCCTCCTGCTTCATCGGCATTGATGATGCGGATATTGAAAGTACAGTTTCAATATGACTGTCGGTCTGTTCTTCCGTAGCTTTCGGTTTCTTCGGCATGAGCTTGTTCCACCGTTGGAGCAACCACGACTTTATCCGTTTCCCGTAAGCCATCCCGATGATGCAGGGCAGCAGGAAAAGCACGGCAAAAAGTGAAGCCATGACGATAAACGTGCTCCAGTCCAAATGCTTGTCGGGCGTGAGGATAAAGGCGAACAATAACGAAACCACAAACCAAGAGGCGGTTAAAACAGAGCGGTCTTTGGAAAGCCATTTGTCTATGATGATGTCGTATAAAAGGAAAAATTCTACAGCCAACCCAATCCAACCGACTATTGACAAGGCGGTAAAAACAAATGCAGCCGTGGTTGCTTCCATACGGAAAGCAACGGCGGCTACCAACCCGAATGCGATTGCGGCTACCACTGTAAGCGGCAATAGCATCGTAAGAAAGTTATCGTACAATCGTTTCATCGCATACAACAGGATTAGTCCTTGAAAATGTCGTTGACGCGGTTGACCGCCTCGTCTTTCTTCTGGTCGATAATCTTCGCATAAATCTGCGTGGTGGAAATGTTCTTGTGACCGAGCAACTTGCTTGTGGTATAAATGTCAACGTCCAGTGTAAGCATCATGGTGGCGAAGGTATGTCTGCTGACATGGTAGGTCACGTGCTTGTTTATTCCTGCCGCCTTTGCCCATTTGTCAAGGATGATGCAGATACGGCTTTCCGATGGTAAGTCGAAAACCTTGTCTTCGTCCTTTGCATCGCCACGCTCAGGCAACCATTTCATCGCCTGTTTGGACAATGGCAGATAAATCGGGTCGTTGGTCTTTTCCATGACGGTGAACACCCTCCACTGGTCGCCGTCCTTGTGGATGTCGCCCCAGGTCAGCCCGACAACATCGCTGATGCGCAAGGCGCAATAACAGGAGAACAAAAATGCCTGCTTCACGGCAGGACGGGTGGGACATTCCGTTGCAATCAATTTTTTCAGTTCGTCAATTTGCAGGAACTCACGCTTGCTTTCGGGTCGGTGGATGCGGTCGGCTGCTGCAATATGGGTGAACGGGTTTTCTGAAAGATAGTCGTTGCGCACAGCCCAATTCAACATGGCGCTAAGCACCGTGACATACCCTGTGGCGGTGGTCATGGAAATAGGTCGGTTTGTCCGAGCCTTGTAATCGTTCCGCAGGAAATTCATGAAAGCCATGCAATAATCCTTGTCAAGCATCCTGATGGGAATGTCGCCACGGAATTGGAAAGTCGCTTTCCGTATGGAATTGACACCACGGAGGGATGACTGCTTTCCGTTGTCCTCCAGCCATCTTGCATAGCGGTCAAGCAACTCCGACAACTTGATGCGTCCACGCAATGTTGCGTTGGAAACTCCTTTCTCATTATTGGTAAGTTCTATGATACGGTCTGCCTTAATTTTGTTCGCCAAAGCCATGTTGTGTTGGTTCATGGCACGGCTGGCAGGGTCAATCTCCGGAACTATGTAAAGTTTGAGAAACTCATAAGTGCGCTTCCCGTTGCGGTAAATGTCCAGATAGATGGACTTGTTTCCGTTCTGCAGTTCCTTGAAGCGGATTCGGACTGGCTCTTTCGCCTTGACAACTTTCTTCGGTCTGGGCATGGTGATATGTTTTTGTTGATTATTCGTTGTGTGTTATTTGTTGCTTATCTCCGGTATGGCTTGCGGCCACCATTTTCATATATCCTTTCATCGTCTTAGGTGTCATTCCAAGCATACAACTGATAGTGCCTATGTCGGTGCCGGTAGTGAGTAGCAAATATATAAAGGTGTTCTGTGCAAGCCTGAAACTCAACGGCTGCTCCAACCCGGCATTCTTTCCCCATTTCAGCAATATGTTCCTGATTTCAGTGTCTTTCGGCAACCCTTTGAATACAAGGCCGCGGTGGTTTGTCGTTTCGGGCAGCCATCGCATTGAAACCGCAGCCAAAGGCACGGATGACTTCCTTGAATGCACTTCAATGGTTGTCCTGCCTTCATTCGTCTTTATGTCTTTCCATTTGAGGGAGAGGACATCGGCAAAAGACAGATAGGTGAAGATGCTCAGCATGAAAGCCTGTTTGACTTGCGGTCTTGACATCACAGGGCAGGGTGTGTCCATCAAAGCCTTTATTTCGTCAACGGTCAGAAACTTTTTCAACGGACGTTCCCTTGTGATACGACCGTGGATGTTCACGAAGCGGAGAGGGTTCACACCGATTACGCCATTGGCAACGGCGTTGTTGAGCGTGCTGCTGAAAAGGTAGATGAACGTCCTTGCCGTTGTCATGCTGATTTTACCGAACTGTGCGGTATAGTCCTTGTGCAGGAAATCAACCAGTCCGTCACAATAGCTTTCATCAATGTCAATCATTTTGGTATTTACCCCACGATAAGCCATTACCGCCTTTTTCATGCACCTTATATTATTGGCTGAAGATATGTCTCCCTTATCAAAGATGATTTTCTCATATTCGTCAATGGCTTCGCCTATGCGCATGGGTGATGGTTCTTTGGTCTCTATGCCGAAACGCACGGCAAGCAATTCGTTTTCTCTTTCGGTGCGGATGGTCTCGGCTTCTTTCATCGTCCGCTTGTTCGCGCTGATGTTCTTCTTGGATGTTTCGGGTAACAAATAGAGGTGAATGGCTTCGCGGATGCGCTTGCCGTCCTTGTAATAGTCAAGGTAGATGGACTTCTTTCCATTTTCTATCTCCTTGTATTTAAGTATGATATGCGATTTTTGAACAGTCATATAAACTCTATTTTGTTACTATACGGTCATTTTTCAGATACAAAACTACAAACTATTTTTCAAAGTAACAAAATAGTCGCAAATAAAGTAACAAAATTAACCCGATTTAGCGAAAATAGGAACTCATCATCTGTTTTGAAAAATAGTGTAAAACACTGATATATAGCTATTATATATTCTTTTTGTTTCTGATTTATTCCAATTAAAAACAGATATAAAGATAATGGTGGAACATCTCTACATGGCTCTTGGCTTCCACGTCGAGCGTTTCCTCCATCGTCGTGCGGCGTACCAGTATGGGCACGTTGCCGTCCAGCACATACACCTTCTTTTGAGCGTCCGTAACCATCATGCGGGCCGTCCAGATACTCGACATGCTGATGATGACGCACCCCACGAGAAAGGCGGTGCAGATAATTCCGACCAGTTTGATTTTGTTCTCTAAATTCTTGATGACCATTTTGTTTGAATATTTATCGTTACTTTGTTATCTCATTACCGTACCCATTGCGCCCGTCGCCGTCATTTTGGCCTGCTGCGCCACGCCCTCACCGAAGTTTCGGGTCGAGAACGCCGTATCGCCCTCCGGTATCATCCATGCCGCAAGGTCGGGAACGAGGTTCAGGCATTTCAGGGCCACGATGCTTGCCGCCATCAGGTAGCCGGCGGAGAAGAAGCTGTTTTGCAGGTAAGCCGCCATCGTCTGCTCGCTCGCCGTGATTGCCGTCAGGTTCTCCACCTGTATGCACAGCACGATGTCGAACAGCAGCAGCACGTAGAAGCCCACGAAGTAGAGCATCGCCCCGTAGAAATGCACCGTCAGATACCTCGTGAGCCACTTCGCCCACGCACCTTCCCATTTGGGCAGGAGCGAGAACGCCCACTGTATAGGGCCGAAGATGGTGAGCATTCCCAAAAGAATTTGCTGACAATAGATGGTAGCCCACTATTCAATAATTATATTCAGTAGAACCTTATTTTATTAGTTATTCTTGTATATCAGTTATTTGCAGATGTTTTTATTTAATTGAAATACGCACGGAATTTCACGGTTTTAGAAAATATTGGTACTATTTGGTACTATATTTCAGAATAGATTTCGTACCTTTGTACCAGTAATCAAAGGATATTGCGTATGGATTTCATCTTCATAAAATCATCAAAGGCAGGGAAAGAGGACTTCGGTTCGGTCTATGCCCGTGTGCGCACAGGCAAGGCCAACGTGAAAACCGTGACAGGCTTCACCATCAGGCAGCTTGAATGGGAGAAATACCGCTCCCTGCAATACACCTCGTCCGCCCTCATGTCGAGCATCGGAATAAAGTACGGGCAGTTCGCCCAAGTCCTCGCAAGGATAAAGGCGGCGTTCGAGGCGGATGACTTTGACCCGAAAAAGGCGAAGTCCGTCATCGAGAGCGTAAAGCACGATGTGCTGAACGGCATGATGCAGGTTGTGGAGGTCAAGCCCAAAGGCAAGATGCTGTTCGAGGACTTCCTTACCTCTTATATAGAGGATTTGGAAACAGGACGGCGCACCAAGAAAGGCCGCACCGTCAAAGTAACCCCTGCCTACATCAAGGGGCTGCGCATCATCCAGACCCAAATCCGCAACTATCAAAAGGAGATGCACCGCAAAATCGGGCTGGACGACATGACGATGGAAACACGCAACAGCCTTGTCGGTTATTGGAAAGGGCGCGGGCTGATGCCCAACGCCATCAACTCTTATATGACGGATGTCCGTACCGTGGCAAAGGCGGCATACGAGGACAAGCTGACCAAGTGCGACGATTTCCGCCATTCAGACTTTGTTCCGAAAAAAGAGGAAGTGGACAACATCTATCTTACACCGGAACAGATACAGGAAATGCTCGAACTCGACCTTTCCACCAAGGAGGCCGTCAGGGAACGGCTGGAGGCACTCGACATCAGCAAGGACGAGAAACTAACGCAGCTTTCCAAATGCCGCATCACCCACATACGCACTCTGGAACACGTGAGGGATATTTTCATTGTCGGCAGCCTGACGGGACAGCGTGTGTCCGACTATTCAAGAATATGCGAGGACATGATAACCGAGATAAACGGGGTGGAGTTCATTCTGCTTACCCAACAAAAAACGGACAAGAAAGTCTATATCCCGGTGGACAGGCGAGTAAGGCAGATACTCGACAAATACGACGGCAAGTTGCCCCATGTATGCCCCAACGAAATGAACAAGCTGATAAAGACCATTGGGCTGTTGCTGGGCTGGACGCACGACTGCGGATTTGACGGGAAGCGGCTCAACCCGAAACGGGGGCGGAGGTTCTGTGATATGCTCCTCTCGCACACGGCACGAAGAAGTTTCGCCACCAACGCATACAAGGCCGGGGTGCCGTTGTCATCCATCCAAGCCATAACGGGACACAGCAGCGAGGCGCAACTGCGCCGCTACCTTAAGCTGGATGCGGAGGAAAAGGCCGTGATTGCATTGAAGGACTTTGAGGGTATCATTGAAATGTAAAACGGCTGCCTATGGAAAAGACGAGATTTGCAATCATCAGTGCCCTATTCAGGCTGTCGAAGATTATCGGCAGAAGCCTGAAACTGGCGGAAAGCCTTGCCAGCGGCAAAGTTGAAGATGAAGCCGGGAACAAGGACATCTGCAAGAACATCCGGCGTGAAATGAAAATCGTTCCTGCCCTGTTGAACGAGGTGCGGGAATACATCGCCGAACACGACGACAAGGAACTGGCACACCAGTTTGTCCGGCTGCACGGGGATGCGAAACGGCTGCATGAACTTTGTTCGGCATATCTGCAGAACTTGGGCAAGGAAGCCCTTTATGCGGGCATCGTCTATACTTCCATAGAAGTAATCGGCCAATACTTCTTTCCTGACGGAAACGAACAGAGAAAAGTCGGTTCCATGACACGCATCGAAGCCACGGACTGCATCGACGCCATCCGAACCGCCATCCGAAAATGTACGGCTGAAACCGATGTGAACAAAGGGAAAGAATACATAGGCGAAGAAGCGTACGCCCTGCTTGCCGACATGGACAAGGACAAAATCGAGACCGTCAAGGAGTATATTACAAACGCCAACGACAAGGATTTGGCACGGCTGCTCACGGAGGATTTCGCAAAAGCCGTCCACCTTTCTATGGTGTTCCAAGACGGCAATACAAAGACACAGTTAGCCGGGATTAAGATGTTCCATATCGCCTTGTCAATGGGTTATGTCAAGAGGAACATACTTCATGAGGACGCAACCGAATCTGAAGTGAAAACAATACCTACCCAAATGGCAGGCTTTACTGCCACGGATACTGTGCAGGACGGAGCGTTCAGCACGACGGCGCAAGTGCCTGTTTTAAGGCTGTACCAGTTCCTCACCACATCTACCGTACAGAGTGGCCCCGACAAGGACAAGCCCGTACTGGACGGCAACGCCGTTTCCGACAAGGACTTCATACGTGCCGTCATGCGTGCCGACTACTTCACGGCCTATCAGAATTGCGTGAAAGGAAAGATGCGGTGCGTCATCACCCTGTTGTCAAAAGCCTATTTCAAGGACTGGAAGGAGTACCGCACAGCCGCAGCCCGTTCCATAGGACTTACAGCGGAAAGCCTTGCCAAGTACAACGTGGAAAAGCCTTTCATAAGCAGGCTCAAAGAATTGCTCCCGATGATAAAATAATGCGGCAGCCCATACGTGGTTACAACTCACCACAGCCCACTGCTTTGCACAAGCCGTTAGACATCAGATGTTTGGCGGCTTTTCTTATGCCCGTTTATTTCACAAATCCCCACAAGTTCACCCGTTTCATTCACCATATAACTTTGCTGCCATAATTTCAAAATCAATGACTTATGGCAGAAAATATGGAAATGGTACTGGTATCGCGCGATGAGCTTCAGCAACTCATCGGCGCAAGCGTGAGATGTGCGCTTGAGGAATACGGACAGGCGCAGGCACCACAGGAGACATCGGAGTATTACACTATCCGGCAACTGGCCGAGAAATGGGGCGTGAGCATCGCGACCATCTGGCGGCACGAGAAGCTGGGGCATATCAAGGGGCAGCGGATTGGGCGGCGTGTCCTTTTCCCGAAAGAGCAGATAGACCGCATCAAGAACCTGAAAGCCACCAACAGGGATGCAGACAAAAGCACCAAGGGATAATCCGCATAACGAACAATAAAAACATCATGGCTTATGAAGAATTTGAAGCAGCTTGTTCTGCCGTGCTATAAAATGGAGGTGGCAATGAATGTGGAAGCATGGTATTTTCTGCACGGCACTACCAACGGTGTGTGCAACCTGACCTATTTTCTTTCCCTTTTGTCGGGGATGGCGGTCACGGAAGTAAGTAAAACCAAACGAGGGTTGGGTTATGTGCTCCAACCCGGACAGGTGGACGGCTCCATGCTGTCACTGGCAAAGGAGTGGAATATCGGGCGCAAGTCTGTCAGCCGTCTGTTGGAGGATTTTTCGCAACGGGGGCTAATTCGTGTTGTTTCCAATCCTATAACCACCATCATGGATATGGTGTGCGTAAAGTCGTGGATGATGGATGGACGGCTCACGGAAAATCCAACATACCAACAGACGGTCAAAGCATACGAGGGAGTACGTATCTACCTTTTTAACGGCCAAAAGCTGGAAACCCTGCGGAAAAGTTCGTCAAGGATGAAGAAGCCCAAGGATAAGACTGCCCCGACAATGCAGTCAGGTTTGTTCATATCAGAGTACAAAGGACAAAACACAGAGCCGGAGTGCCCAGTAGAAAGTACTGCCAGTCCGCCAATGGCTGATGCCTACGATGTCAACTCACAAACGGAGGACATTTTTCCAACAGTACAAGACGAGGATATTTTTCCCGATGGCAATACCCCTTATAGACAGGCGTAAGTAAGGAAAGGCGTGAAGTATTTACAGGGACGTTTTTTAGAGCTGGCAAGTTAATGTTTTCGTCCACGAAAACAACGCCACCAACGGCGACCCGACCATGCGGATAACGGCAAGAACGGATTGCAGCCCTAAAAACGCCGACCCATTTATAACAGACAATAGAAAGCGGATGACAGAACAAGATACCAATCATAAAGGAGGCCGCCCCAAGGCCGTAAAGGGCAAGGCGCGGACTAAGACCATATCCACACGGCTCACGCTGGCAGAGTGGAAAACGGTTATGAAACGGATTGCCGATGCTGGCAAGAAACCGTCGCATTTCTTGCGTGAACTATTGCTTCATGGCAAGGTCGTGGCAGCACGGACACAGGAGGACAGGCAACAGGTTAGGATGCTGGAGGGAGGTTGCAACAACCTGAACCAGTTAGCAAAGTTGGCACATCAACAGGGCTTTCCGAGAACCAAAGAAAAAATCACTGCCCTGCTGGACGAGTTCAACAAAATCATCGCGGGAATATGATGGGCGACTTGAAAAAACGGGTGAGCTTCGCCAAGCTGGTGAACTACGTGAACAACCCGAAGAAAGCGCGGCTCATAGACAGCAAGGACGTGAGGCTTGACAATAATGCAACCATAGCAGCGAGTATGCAGGGGCAGGCTGACGACAAGCCGGGGCGCAAGCTGAAAAATCCGGTGTACCACATCTCGCTGGACTTCGCCCACGAGGACACGCCCAAGCTGACGGACGCTCTGATGGCAGAAATAGCACGTGAGTACATGAAGCGCATGGGCATTGTGAACACCCAATATATTGTATGCCGCCACACCGACAAGGAACACCAGCACTTGCACATCGTGTCCAACAGGGTGGACAATGACGGGAACACCATCAGCGACCGGAACGATGCCATACGCAATGTGGCGGTGTGTAAGGCTCTCACGAGGGAATACTGCCTGCATTTCTCCAAAGGCAAGGTGAACGTGAAGCGTGACCATCTGCGCGGCAAGGACAAGGTGAAGTACCAAATCCATGATGCCGTCAAAGCGGCTTTGCCCCATTGTAACAGTTGGTCGGAATTATGCGACAGGCTGGCCAAGCAGGGCATCGGAGTGAGTTTCAAGCTCGACAGGCGTAACGGCAATATCATTGGCGTGTCTTTCACGAAAAATGAAATCTCGTTCAGCGGTTCACGGATAGACCGCAGCATGGGCTTTTATAGGCTGGACAAACTATTTGGAGGCCGTATCGCCGAGGGCTTGGAATGGAGAAACAATCTGTACCATACCCGGCCAACGTCTGAAAGAGGAATAAGCCTGACAGAAACCGTATATAAACCAAAGCATCCATTTGAACAGACGGATAAAGCCTATTCTACCGATGGCAATGCGGAAGCATCCGGCAGCGGAACTTTATCCGATGCCGATGCGAATACAGGTATAGTCCAAGTGGGTATCAACGCACTCATCGAGTTGTGCGTCCAACCTCACCAAGCCAAGGTTTCATCCGGCGGTGGCGGTGGAGGAAACGAAAGCGGCTGGGGCGAGAACGACAAGGAAAAGAACAAGTACAAACCAAGAAAGATGAGAAGATGAAGGACAACTTACAGAACATATCCGACCTTATCGGGGCATTGGCAGAGGACATCGAGGAAATCAAGAAGATACTGGCCGCAAAGGACACTTCAGACAAGAACGAGGCGGTGAAAAGGCTTGCGGTGAAACTGGAGCCAGTCATACGTTTCTTTGGCGGCAGCACGCCGGAGAACATCAACGGCATTTTCAGGAGCAAGGAAACCATCGAGGCATACAAAAAATCATTGGGCGGTGAAATGATTGTGAGCTTGCAGGAATACACCGATGCCAACGACAAGAATATGCGCGAGCGTGGCATCCCAACTACCAAGGATTTGCTCTATAAGATATTGGAAGTGCTTACTGACCATGTGGAGAAAGACAAACAGGTTTCACAAAAGGCACAGCAAAAGCAAGGCTTCACACTGAAACTTTGGCTGGCAATCCACCCGAACAGAGCGATAAGTGGTATCAGGCGGTTATGGTCCAAAGTACCTGATGGCTGGTACAAGAACCCTTACGCATGGGCTGGCATCGTTAGTACACTCGTATTCTTTGCCTTGTTTGCCGCCAGTTGGGTGCGATGGCATGAATACCGGGAGGAAAACAAGCGGTTGAGAACGGTTGCTGACAAGTACCAAGTGACCACATTCATGCTCAACGAGCTATACCCTGAACTGGCAGTGACCGTCGGTGCATACGAGAAACTGGTGGAAACGGTCGGTAAGGATTCCACGCTGGCCGTATTCAACAGGCAGCTTAAAAAAGTGAGAAATGAAAACGAATCCAAACAATAAAAATAAAGTGAATGGCATCCATCAAGGTAAAATATCGTCCTTCCGCTACAAACGGCAAGGAGGGCAGCATCTACTATCAGGTAATCCACAAGCGAACAGTCCGCCAAATCGGAACGGACTTCCGCGTGTTTGATACGGAATGGGACAAAGAAGCATCGTCCGTCCGAATCATGCCTGAAACCAGCGAGAACAGAAAACGGTATCTCCACAGCGTTGCGGAACATATCGGCTGGGACATCCGGCGGTTGCGGGCTATCATCGCACAATGCGACAGGCAAGGCGGAAAATACTCCGCAGATAATATCATAGAGAAGTTTAACGGACAGATGGATGGGCAATCGCTGTTCGGTTTCATGCAAGGAGTTATCGGGCAGTTGAAGCAGCTTGGCAAAGTACGCACGTCGGAAACCTACACCGCAGCCTTAGCCAGTTTTATGAAGTTCCGTGATGGGCAGGACATTCTTCTGTGCGAGATAGACAGCGACACCATGATGCTCTATGAGGCATGGCTTAAAAGCAAAGGAATCTGCCCCAACAGCATTTCCTTTTATATGCGCATACTCCGCGCCGTCTATAACCGTGCCGTGGAAAAGGAACTGACGGAACAGAAATATCCGTTCAAGCATGTTTACACGGGTATCAGCAAGACAGTGAAACGTGCCCTCCCATTGAAAGCGATAAAGCGCATCAAGGAACTCGACCTGACCTTGAAACCGCATCTGGACTATGCACGGGATATGTTCCTCTTTTCATTCTATACCCGTGGAATGTCGTTCATTGACATGGCCTATTTGAAGAAATCGGACTTGAAGAACGGTGTCATCATATATCGCAGAAGAAAGACGGGGCAGCAACTGACCATCAAATGGGAGAAGTGCATGGAGGACATCATCTCCAAATACGACGGTTGTTCCACCACCCAATACCTGCTGCCGATAATCACCAACCCATGCGCAGACGAGCGGACGCAGTACCGCAATGCCATCAGCCGTATTAACGTGGCGTTGAAAGAGGTCGCCCGTTTAGCCGGATTGAATATGCCGCTGACCATGCACTGCGCGAGGCATTGCTGGGCAAGCATTGCCAAGAGCAAGAACATACCGCTTTCGGTCATCAGCGAGGGAATGGGGCACGATTCGGAGGAAACCACGCGCATCTACCTTGCATCGCTTGATACAAACGTAGTGGACAAGGCTAACAGCCTTATCTTAAAAGACTTGTAACCGCAAGACTTCGATGGAATCTGTTTAGCAAAAACCGTAATCTCTTGATAAGAGTTACAGTTGATATTGCAAAGATACGCATAATATTGCAAATTCCGCACTTTTGCCTCATTTATAATGGGATATAAAGGATATTTGGTACGGTTTTGTTTAGTAAAACCGATTTTGGGAACCTGTTAACTTGTTGATTCACAGCATTTGTATCTCCAAGATATATCTCTTATCAAGAGATGAATTTCAAGGATATACTACATAAATTCCGTACCGAATCATTCACCGAAAGGGAAAAGGGTACAAAGTTCGAGCGACTGATGCGCTCATGGCTGTTGACAGACCCACGCTATAACGAGCTTGAAAAGGTGTGGCTGTGGGAGGATTTTCCGGGGCGCAAGGACTTCGGAGGCACGGACACGGGCATCGACCTCGTGGCCAAAACCGAGATGGGCGACTATTGGGCTATCCAGTGCAAATGCTATGCGGAGGATGCCGTAATCGACAAGCCTGCCGTGGATTCGTTCCTCGCCACCTCCAGCCGCACGTTCACCAACGAAGTCACTTTCCAGACCACCCGGTTTGCAAAACGAATATGGATTTCCACCACCAACCATTGGGGAAGCAACGCCGAGGAAGCCATCCGCCACCAAGACCCGCCTTTTTCACGGGTCGGGCTGATTGACCTGAACTCCTCCTGCGTGGACTGGCAAAAACTGATGGATGGACTTACAGGAAACTCCGCTCTTGTAGAGGGCAAGAAACCTCGCAAGCACCAGTTGGATGCCATATCCAAGGCATACACGCACTATATCACAGACGGCAACGACCGTGGTAAGCTCATCATGGCTTGTGGAACGGGCAAGACCTACACCTCGCTGCTCATCACCGAACAGTTGCTTAATGGCAAAGGACTGGTTTTGTTCATGGTTCCATCCATCGCCCTGTTGGGGCAGTCGCTCAACGCATGGTCGGCAGACGCGAAGAAACCCATCAAGGCCGTCTGCATTTGTTCGGATTCCAAGGCTTCGCGGAAGATACAGAACAAATACGATGACATGGATGACAGCGTGGTTGACCTTGCCGTGCCAGCGTCCACCAGTCCGCAGTCCATCGCTTCGCAGCTGAAGAAATACCGCAGCCACGACGGGTTGGTAGTCGTGTTCTCCACCTACCAGTCCATTGATGCCGTTTCAGCGGCACAGCAGGAGATACTTTCCGAAACAGACGGAGAGTATGGCGTGTTCGACTTCATCATCTGTGACGAAGCCCACCGCACCACGGGCGTGAAGCTGTCGGACAAGGACGAGAGCAACTTCACCAAGATACACTCCAACGACAATGTGCAAGGCCGTAAACGGCTTTACATGACTGCCACACCACGTCTGTACGGAGAATCGGCCAAGATAAAGGCATCGGAAAAGGACTGCATCCTCTGTTCGATGGACGACAAGGCTCTGTACGGGGATGAGTTCTACCGCGTGAATTTCTCCTACGCCGTGCAGAACGGGCTGCTGACCGACTACAAGGTGCTTGTCCTTACCGTCGGCGAGGACGATGTGCCGGAAAACATCCGACGCGATGTCACCGACACGACCACTGAACTGAACTTTGACGACACGTCCAAGCTCATCGGCGTAATCAACGGACTGTCCAAGATGATACGGGGCGACGACCACCGCACATGGGATGCCGACCCGCACATGATGCGCCGTGCCGTGGCGTTCTGTTCGTCCATTGACAGGAGCGCAAGCCGAGTGGGTATCGCATCCAAATATGTGGCTTCCGTGCTGCCGCAAATATCGGAAAAGTACGATGAGAATCTGGATGCGGAGAGCCTTTCGCATACCGTTTCGATAACCGCAAAGCACATCGACGGCTCAATGAACTCGCAGGAGCGCAACGGAATCCTGCAATGGCTGGCTGATGAGCCGGACAATGACCGGGAGTGCCGGGTGGTGACCAACGTGCGCTGCCTGTCCGAGGGCGTGGACGTGCCGTCACTCGATGCCGTGCTGTTCCTTTCCGCCCGTAACTCGCAGGTGGACGTGGTACAGTCGGTAGGCCGCGTAATGCGCACTTTCCACAAAGGACTGCCCGACGAGAAGAAGTACGGGTACATCATTATCCCTATTGTCGTGCCGTCCGATGTTTCGGCAGAAGAAGCACTCGACAACAGCAAGACCTTTGATGTGGTCTGGGAAATCCTGAACGCATTGCGCTCCCACGATGACCGTTTCAATGCGATGGTGAACAAGATTGCGCTCAACAAGCAGAAACCCAACAAGCAGTCTTACACGCCGTCCGTCACCATCGGCAGGCCGGGGTTGGGCTTTCAGGAGGGAGAGGAAGAAGCGCGGCAGATGGAGAACGCGGAAATCGCCCGGCAGTTGGAACTTCGTTTCGGCGAATTGCAGGACGGTATGTATGCCAAGCTCGTGGAGAAGTGCGGCGACCGCCTCTATTGGGAGAACTGGGCAAAGGAAATCGGACTTATCGCGCACAAGTTCATCGAGCGCATATCCAAGCTCATCCAGTCCGGCGTACACAAAAAGGCGTTCAACGAATACCTCAAGGGATTGCAGCGAGACCTTAACCCGTCCGTGGACGCGGCACAGGCCATCGAGATGCTGGCACAGCACATTATCACCCGTCCGGTGTTCGATGCGTTGTTTGCCGACTACCAGTTTGTGAACAACAATGCCGTGAGCCGTTCCATGCAGCGCATGATAGACCTTTTGCAGGAGCAGGCTTTCGAGAAAGATACCGAAGTGCTGGAGAAGTTCTATCAGTCGGTGAGGACGAATGTCGGCGGCATTGACAATCTGGAGGGCAAGCAGACCATCATAAAGAACCTCTACGAAAAATTCTTCAAAGGCGCGTTTCCGCTCACTGTGGAGAAGCTGGGCATTGTCTATACGCCCGTGGAGTGTGTGGACTTCATCATCCATTCCGTGAATGACATACTCAAGGCGGAGTTCGACACCTCGCTGACGGCACAGAACGTGCATATCCTCGACCCGTTTGTGGGAACAGGCACATTTATCACACGGCTGTTGCAGTCCGGCCTTATCCGTCCGGAGGACATGGAGCGCAAGTACCTGAATGAAATCCATTGCAATGAAATCGTGTTGCTTGCCTATTATATAGCTGATGTGAACATAGAATCGGTGTTCCATGAGATAACTCGTCGTAAAACTTACCTGCCATATAGCGGAATCTGTCTGACTGACACCTTCCAGTTGGCAGAGAAAAAACACAACGAGCTTTTCACGGAGTTCTTCCAGGACAATTCTAAACGGGTTAAGAAGCAAATGGCTACACACGTGAGGGTCATCGTGGGGAATCCGCCGTATTCAGTAGGACAAAAGAACGCTAACGACAATGCAAAGAATTTGTATTATCCCTATTTGGAAAAGCGTATAGCTGATACATATGCAGAAGCAACAACAGACAAAGGCCGAACAATAAGAGCCCTTTATGACAGCTATTTTAAGGCTTTCCGTTGGGCATCAGACCGCATATCACAAGACGAAGGCGGTGTCGTTGCTTTTATAAGCAATGGCGCATGGCTTGATAGCAATTCGGGAGAGGGTTTCCGTCGTTGCCTTGAAAAAGAATTCACATCAATTTATGTGCTGAACCTCCGTGGAAATCAACGCACTTCAGGTGAATTGTCACGCAAAGAGGGTGGCAAAATCTTTGGCAGTGGTTCTCGTACTCCCATTGCTATTACTTTCCTTGTCAAGAATCCGACTATGAAGGGTCAGAAAGCTATTATCCGTTACCACGACATAGGAGATTATCTAACCCGTGAGCAAAAGCTCAAAATTGTGAAAGAGTTCAGTTCCATTTCTTCACGAAAGTTAGATTGGCAGATTATTGAATCTAATGAAAAGGCGGATTGGCTAAATCAGCGTGACGGATTATTTGATAGCTTTATTTTGTTGGGAGATAAAAAAGAAAATTATCAAAAGATATTTACTATCTTTTCTTCTGGTGATGTAACGGCCCGTGATTCTTGGTGTTACAATGCTTCGTTCTATTCAATCTTGCACCATATGGGAATTGCTATTGCAACCTATAACGAGGAAACCAAAAAATGTTTGGGACTTAAAACCGTAGAAGAAGTTATAGCAAAAGTAAACGATGACGCTACCAAAATCAAATGGGATAAGAATTTATATAAATCAGCTTTGAAAGGTATTGAATATACATTTGATAAAGAAAAAGTGCGATTAGCTCTTTATAGACCATACTTTAAACAATGGCTGTATTACGACAAAGCGTTTAATTGGACACAAAGTCAATTGCCTAAATTATTGCCAACACCTGATATAAAGAATAGATTAATTTGTATAAGTGGTATTGGAGGGACAAAAGACTTTACTGCAACTATAACTGATTGCATACCAGACTTTCAGTTTCAATTTAATAGTCAATGTTTCCCATTGTATTGGTACGAAGAAAACAAAAATCCACAGACTTCACTTTTCGATGATGCAGAAACCAACCGTTACATTCGTCGCGACGGCATCACCGACTGGATTTTGAAGGAAGTGCGTAACCGCTTCGGTGGAACAAAGGCCATCACTAAAGAACATATTTTCTATTATGTGTATGGATTGCTTCATTCCAAGCAATACCGTGAGCGTTTCGCCGATGATCTGAAGAAGTCATTGCCACGCATTCCCATAGTAGATAACGTACATGATTTCATGGCTTTTTATAAAGCTGGAAAAACACTTGCCGACTTACATTTGAACTATGAGCAAGGCATCAATACTCCTGCTACAAAACAAGGCGCAGGCACTTATTCGGAAATGTCGGTGCAGGCACAACGTACACTCGGTGTAATTGTTACGGGAGACATTGACATTTGGCAGGACGAGTGGACAGAAGAAACATACCAATACTTCGCCGTGGAAAAGATGCGCTTTGCCAAAGTGCGTGACGAAAACGGAAAGCTCATAGCTGACAAGACACGCATCATTTACAACAGCCATATCACTATTGAGAACATTCCGCTCAAAGCCTACGAGTACATCGTTAATGGCAAGTCTGCCATCGAGTGGATAATGGAACGCTATGCAGTCACCATCGACAAGGCATCCCAAATCAAGAACGACCCTAACGACTGGTCAAAGGAACATGAGCAACCTCGTTATATCCTCGACCTTCTGTTGTCAGTTATTATTCTCTCTTGCCAGACCGTGGATATGGTAAATGAGTTACCTAAAATCAACTTGTAATTGTTTAGGATGCGTGGAAAGTTGTTTCACGCATCCTATCTCAAGCACATAACGTGATGAAATATGGTTCCAGTTTCCTCCAGATGACGAAATTTCTTTATTAGAATATCTATAAGGGAAATTTTATATTCCAATAAAATATAGATTTCTTCAACTGTAAAAAGGATAAGCCTTGATGATTTGTCGTAAAAATATTCTATTGTTTTATCAGACGGTCTTGATAAAGTTACAAATACGCCTTTGGTAAAAGGTGATTTCGTTTCAATCTTATGTGAAAATAGTAATAGGTCATTTTTGGATATTTCGGTTGTTCTGTACTTGGCTTCTATAAGAATCGTATTACCATTTAAGATAAAGCTGCCATCTATTTGGTCATTCTCGGTACGATAAGAAGCTCTTACATCCAAATTAAATGCTTCGAATAAATGTTTTAAATAGATTTCAAAAGCATACCCCTTTTGCTGCTGAGTTTGTTTCTTTTCTATGTTTAACAATTCTCTTTTTAGGTATTCAAAATCAACTTTGGAGGTCTTGTTTGGCGAGGTTGTCGTATTCTTATGACTTATAGAATCTTTTCCTAACTTTTTCTGCCCAAATTCATATAGCTTAGCTATATCTTCTTGGGTGATATTTTTGTCTAATGAATTTGATTTCATATAGTTTATGAGCAAAATTATCATCTTTCCGACATATGCGTCAGATTCATCTTCAATAAATTGTCGAAGCATTTTTGCTTTTGATAATCCAGGATATTTTTGATATATGTTATACGATACGACATCTTTCATAAACTCTTCAAATTCTCGGTTGGAAAAATTTAGGACATATCCACTTCCCATGCCGAATACCCTTTCTATTAATTGTTTTTCTGTAAAAGACAATTTAGCCATAATCGAATCTTAATTAGTTGTATTCTACATTCAATGTATCAACATTTCTATTAGATCGCCGCAATAAAGTATCGGAAAAATTAGAACGGCTTTGTATGATAGACTGTTTCAAGGATTCCAATTGAGATTCCTCTATTTTAATAGGTTCTGCACATTTCTCGACGCAGAAGGGTGTTATAGCCGAAACGGCGACAGCACATAATGCAGCATAAAAAGACATACGAGCATTTTTCATTTGCTCTTTATGGTGTAGTTCATTTTCTTCTATTTGTTTTTCAAAATTCCTTTGTTCGATAGATTTGTATTCATGCTTTACTAAGTCTTCCAACAATGGTAATGGATAAATAATTTTATCGTAGTATTTGTTAAGTAAATCAACGCAATCGGTGTAGGCATTCTGCTCTATATGTTCCACGGCATATAGTCGTTTCCCTTTATCTGCTATTTCATAAAAGCAATCAAGATTTCCAGAATATTCAATATCTTTGGGAAGTCCATATTGATATTTTGAGGTATCGTATAATGCTTGTTTCACCAGTTTAGAGGTATCATTAGCAAATGATATTGTCTGGAGCTCAATGTAATGATTCACTTCTAATTCATTCATGAAATAAAGGAAATCACAAATCTTGAAATATTGTTTATTTAGTTCTGTAATATCTTCAGCATCTTCTTTTTTCATATAAATCTTGATTCTTTTCCTTTTGGCTAATTCCCAGCGTAATGCAAAACAATCAAGATTATCTCGTAGCAGTTTTGTCGTACGCAGTTCTTCCAATTTGAAATTGTTTTTTCTATCAAACAATCCTTTTACAATATATTTTTCCTTATCTGTTAATTCTCTCATTGTGTAAAATTAGAATACTAATGATAATTGTTTTACCATTAAGCCTAATAATGTGGCTATACCAAAACTCAATAAAGTTCCAGCTAATACATATTCTGTCTTGGCTGTATCTGTGTCCTTAAATCGAAGTACAGATTTTGCGGCTATGATGAATCCCACAGCTTCATATTGGCCGATTAAAACAAACACCAATGTCAGGATTCTTTCTAAATTTCCGATGAGTGCCCCTGCATTTTTCATGCTTTTGCAAGATTCGGTTTCTCCTATTTTATATCGCTCCAATATCAGTTTTATAAGAATGTTGGTAGGTTTCAGACAACACAATATGGCAAACACAAATGCCGGAATGGATATATGGTTAAGGAAATCTATGCTTTGAATTGGCAAATGGCACTGCGAAACATATAGATGTGCAATAAAACACAAAATTATAATATGAGCAATCTGGTCTATTAAAAAAGACCACAGACCTTTACACATGTATGATTTCATCGCATCAATCAACAAATGTGTTACAAATATGAGCAACGCATAGATCCAAAAATCAACTGTTGAAACAAATGCCCATGAAAGCAGCCCTATGAGTATTGAATGTACATATAAAAATGGGCTTTTTAGTTTTGATTCCTCTTTCTTCTTGCAATATTTATCACTTTGCAGGTAGAAATCTCCAATCACATGAGCCATTAACAGGCTTAATAACAACCAACTATTCATGCGTTATCAAAATTTAGTTGTTCAAAGTAATTCAATGCCTCCTCTATACAATACCATTTAGCAGAAGTCGAGTGCTGGTTTATTCCAGACTGCTTTACTCCTAATATATCTGCTATTTCTCGCTCGCTTTTAGACAAAAGTTTATAATAAATGACTTCACTCTGCCGTTTTGTAGTATTATTGAGCAAAGCATCTGTCAGCATACCGACAGTTTGTAAAGCTGGTTTAAGATGTTTATCAGCAGGTTCGATAAGGAATGTACCATTTTTGTTTGGAGCCCCCATTCCGCTTAATGTCCGTCCTGATAAATAAATTGCCTCTCCATCCATTATACCGTGTTCCTTATCTACAATACGCATATCACCTATCCCCATAGCTATACGGATTCCGTATGCTTGGAACAGTTTTTTCTTTTTCGATTCTGCAACAGGAAAAGACTTAATGCAACTCTTAATAATGAGAGCAACTCTGAAGCCGTCCTTAGGTGAAGGCAACAGACACTCTATGTAATCTCCCTTTATTAGTCTGCCCCAAAATCCGGGAAATCTCTTTTCGAGGATAGAAAATAAATCTTCTATTCTTTGCTTCAAAGCAATGGTTTCTTCGATACACAAAGATGTGGAAGAAACTATATCGGCAGAAATGGCTGCATACATAGATTGAATCCGTTTAATTACTGTTCAATGCAAAGGTATAAATAATATCTCTACCGACCAAAATATTATAAGCCAATTAGCTTATAAAATTAGAGAATAAGTGATTTAACTTATTGTAATGCGTTATAAGCCTTAACTCTTATTTTCGTCTGACTTATATTTCCGACTATCCTATTTTGAAAAAATATGCCACTTATGTGATAGAACACATGAAAAAGTGAGATAAAATAGTGATGCTAAAATGGTACTAAATTGTATATCACATATTGCTATATCAATATAAAATACATATTATCAGATTGATACAAATTTATTCATATTGTGGCCCACCAACCGATTCTGAATACTACAAGGGCTATCAGCATGATGATTTTGTCAATCCCCACGATTACCCCCGAAGTCAGCGAGGTGAACCACAGCTTCGCCGCATCCTTCTCCATGTTCGTTACCTCGTCCACACCTGTCTGTTCCATCGTTGCCTCGATAAGGTTTGGGTCCGACGTACCCGTATGGGCGACATCGGCCTGTGCCTGCAGGGCAGTGTACATCGTGTCGCGCACGTAAATCAACTCCTGCACTTCCTCGAACTTGTCCGAGATTTGCGAGGCTTCGGCCTCGTACAGGTCATGTGTGTACGAACCGACGCAGTTCGGGATATAGGAGAGGAAATCTAAAAAGCACCAGTTGCTCCCGCTGTTTGCCATGCCCGTGTCTGCCGGAGGATACCACCAGCAGAGGATAAGCGACACGGCCAGCGGTCTGAAGAGCTTCATCACGTCCAAAGGCTCGTGCTTGACCATCATTTTGTACGCCATGCCTGCCGCCATGATGATGGCGAATAGGGCGGCCAGTGCCATGCACATTTGAAGAATCCACCAGTAACCACCAATTATTGCAAATGGGTAAAACCATAGGAAATCAAATATAACGAAATCGGTTAAATCCAACTGATTTATAGCTAGTTATGAATGTGTGCCGATTTTTGATTAGACCGTTATATTTGCCTAAATTGAGATATTTTCGTGCGCTTTTTGTCCCGTTTTTGTCCCTTTTGGATTTATCTTTGCAAAGTATGTAAGTGACTGATAAACAATATAGTAACAAATCCAAGAAACGGATAACACAGAAAAGAAAATGGGACGGAAAAAGAAAGAAATCAAAATGAAAGAGCCTGTCCGCATACGCGAAAAGAGGCTCAATGACGGCAATGTAAGCCTGTATCTCGACATGTATTACATGGGTGCAAGGAAGAAGGAGGGCTTGAAGCTCTACCTCGTGCCGGAAGTGAACGCTGCCGCCAAGTTGCAGAACAAGAACACGCTCAAGCTCGCCGAGCAAATCAAGGCTGAGCGCATCATCGACATCCAGCGGCACGGCCTTGTGAATTGGGAGAACGTGAAAAAGGGAAGGATGACGCTTGCCGCTTGGGTGGAGAAGTACACAAAGGATGAGAACGGCCTTACCCCGGCAAGCATGAGGTCGAAGCGGAACGCACAGGCAAGGGTGGAACAATACCTATTATATATAGGGAAGCCCAACCTTGGCTTGAAAGAGGTGGACAAGGATTTCTGCAAGGGCTTCATCGCCTTTCTGAAAACCTGCACATTCAACAACGGGAAGAAGACTTTGGGCAGTACCACCTGCCGCATCTTCATGAATCGCCTTGCCGCAGCCTTGAATATGGCAGTCAGCGAGGGGCTGATTGACAGCAATCCGTTCAAACTGTTGGACGCAAAAGAGAAGCCGCAAAAGAAGAGTGCCATCCGTGAGTTCCTGACCATCGAGGAACTGCGGACGCTTATTGCCACGCCTTGCCGCTATGACATCGTGAAAAAAGCATTTCTGTTTTCATGTTTCACAGGGTTGCGGTACAGCGACATGATGGCGTTGAAGTGGAACGAGATTCACAAGGCGGCTGACGGCAAGACGCTCTACATCGAGCATGAGCAGGTAAAGACCAAGAACACGGTGACGATACCGCTTTCAAACGAAGCCTTGAAGTGGATGCCCCGAAAGTCGAAAGACAGCGAAAGGGTGTTCCACCAACTCCGCATCACCTCTACAACAGTTGAAGTGGTGTTGGGTGAATGGATGCAGGAGGCCGGAATACAGAAGCACATCACCTACCATTGCTCACGACATACGGCGGCAACCTTGTTGCTGACCCTCGGTGCAGACCTCTATACGGTGAGCAAGATTCTCGGACACCAGAGCATCAGGATGACGGAGGTCTATGCCAAGATAGTGGACAAGAAGAAAATTGAGACGATGAACCTCGTGAACAATATGTTTGTGTAACCAATTAGGAAAGGATAAATATTATGAAAGTAGAAATCAAGGAACGGCAACTGACAGCCGGAAACCGCAGCCTGTATTTGGAGTATTACGAAACGGGCTTTCGCAAGAAAGAGAACCTGCACCTTTATCTAATTCCCGACGATGCGCCCCATGCGAAGAAGCTCAATGGGGAAACCTACCGCAAGGCGCAGGAGATACGTGCGCAACGCATCCTGAATCCTCCGACCTTTGAGAAGAAGAAAAAGACGGAGGACAACAAAACCGCCAAGACGATGACATGGCTCGGTTGGTGTGACGACTATATCCAAAGTGCGATAGACAGCGGCAACTGCGAGAAGATGATTGCACACAAGGGCGTTGTCCGCAAACGGATAGCCGCCTACCTGCAACGGATAAAGCAGACGAATGTCCTGCTGAAAGATGTGGACAGGGATTTGGTGAGCGGCCTGTTCGATTATATGCGGAGTTACCGCAACCGCAAACAAATAAAGACGAATGGCGGCAGACTGGCAGCTTATTCCCTCGTGCTGTTCGAGGAAACAGTCAAGGCTATTTTTAACAAGGCGGTGCGTGACGGGCTGATTGCGTACAACCCGGTTCAAGACCTAACAAGGGAAGAACACTTCCACGCGCCGGACAAGCACCGTGAATACCTGACTGCGGATGAACTGAAACGCTTTCTTGCCGTTGAACCGCAAACCGCAATGGAGCAGACCGTGCAGATGGCTTTCGGCTTCTCGTGCATGACGGGGCTTCGGCTCGGCGATATGCAGCACTTGCGGTGGAGCGACATCAAGGACGTGAACGGCGTGCAGATGGTTTCCATTATCCAGCACAAGACCAAGCGCCCCGTCACCGTTCCGCTCAACACATTAGCTTTGTCCTTGCTCCCTCCAAGACCGGAGAACGGAGAGGAAGGCATCATCTTCCCGTTGGTGAAGAAGCCCGACAACGTGGCGAAGTACGTGCGCCGCATCAAGGAAAAGGCAGGGATAGAAAAGGATTTCACCTATCACAGCAGCCGACATTCGGCGGCAACGCTGGCGATAACGGCAGGTGCGGAACTCTATTCGGTCAGCAAGATTTTGGGGCATGGCAGCATCGCTTCCACGCAGGTTTACGCAAAGGTGAACATGGAGAAGAAAGTGGAGGCAATGAGCCTGACGGATGGGGTGTTTTGATGAATAGTCATTGAGGCTTTGTTGAAATGGCATCCCTATATTCAATGATAACAAGGGGGTCGCCAAATCATCGACCCCCTAAACCTATATTTTGAGGATAAGACTGCATACAAAATAATTTTCTGCAAAAACACAACCCGATGGTTGTTTGGTTTGGGATATTTATTGTACCTTTGCAATCAAGACAGGAAAAGGATGTATCTCAATGAACACAACGACAGATAAAACGCTTTCCGTGGCTTCGATACCGAAAGCGCAAGAGGTAGAAAAGGAACAGAATATAAAGGATTGGGCACAGTACTCTCAATGGATTGCCGCCGCCATGTCTAAACGGATGTCGGAACTTGGTTTGACGCAGAAAATGCTTGCCAAAAAGATGAACTGCACCCAGCAATACATATCCAAGGTGTTGAAAGGGAAAAAGAATATGTCGTTGGAAACCATATGTAAGATTGAAAACGCGTTGGGCATTGAGATTATCAAAGACCTGAATGAAAAATGAGTAACGAATAAAACAGGAATATGTCAATACAAAGTGAAGCGGCATTGGAAGCCGGACTTATCGCCACGCTTCGGCAAATGGATTATGAGTATGTCCAAATAGACGAGGAAGATAATCTTCAAGCCAATTTCAAACAGCAGTTGGAGATACACAACCGTAAGCGGTTGGCAGAGCACGGGCGTACAGAATTTACGGATGAGGAGTTTGAAAAGATACTCATCTACCTTGAAGGAGGTGCGCGCTTTGAAAAGGCGAAAAAGCTCCGTGACCTCTATCCGCTTGACACGGCAGACGGCAAACGTATCTGGGTGGAATTTCTCAACCGCCAACAGTGGTGTCAGAACGAATTTCAGGTTTCCAACCAGATTACGGTGGAGGGCAGAAAGAAATGCCGTTATGATGTGACTATTCTTATAAACGGCCTGCCATTGGTACAAATTGAGTTGAAACGCCGTGGAGTGGAACTCAAGCAGGCATACAATCAGATACAGCGTTACCATAAGACTTCTTTTCATGGTTTGTTCGATTACATCCAACTATTCGTTATTTCCAATGGAGTAAACACTCGCTATTTCGCCAACAATCCGAACAGCGGCTACAAGTTTACGTTCAACTGGACGGATGCCGCCAATGTGCCGTTCAATGAATTGGATAAGTTTGCAGTTTTCTTCTTTGAAAAATGTACGCTCGGAAAAATCATCGGCAAATACATCGTGCTGCATGAGGGCGACAAGTGCCTGATGGTGCTTCGCCCGTATCAGTTCTATGCCGTAGAAAAGATATTGGATAAGGTGACGAACTCCAATGACAACGGCTATATATGGCATACCACTGGAGCCGGAAAGACCTTGACCTCGTTTAAGGCAGCACAACTTGTATCCGAACTGGACGATGTGGATAAAGTGATGTTTGTGGTTGACCGCCACGACCTTGATACGCAAACCCAATCTGAATATGAAGCCTTTGAGCCGGGTGCGGTGGATGGTACGGACAATACGGATGAACTTGTGAAGCGGCTGCACAGCAATTCCAAGATAATCATTACCACCATTCAGAAACTCAATGCCGCCGTCAGCAAAACATGGTACAGCAACAAGATAGAAGCCATACGCCACTCCCGTATCGTGATGATATTTGACGAATGTCACAGAAGCCACTTTGGGGAAAGCCACAAACGGATAATGAAGTTCTTTGACAACGCACAAGTATTTGGTTTCACGGGAACACCTATCTTTACGGAGAATGCCGTGGACGGGCATACGACTAAAGAGATATTTGGTAATTGCTTGCATCAGTATCTTATCAAGGATGCCATTGCCGATGAAAACGTGTTGGGTTTTCTCGTGGAGTATTATCACGGAAGCGAGGAAGTGGAAAAGGGCAATGCCAACCGCATGGAAGAAATCGCCAAATTCATCCTTAATAATTTCAATAAGTCAACCTTTGACGGTGAGTTTGACGCATTGTTTGCTGTGCAGTCCGTGCCAATGCTTATCCGCTATTACAAGATATTCAAGTCCTTGAATCCGAAAATCCGTATCGGAGCTGTATTCACCTACGCTGCCAACAGTAGCCAAGACGATGAGCAGACAGGAATGAATACGGGGCGATATGTCAGTGAAAGCACAGGTGAAGCGGACGAATTGCAAGCCATTATGAACGACTACAATGAAATGTTCGGCACTGCATTCACTACCGAAAACTTCCGTGCCTACTACGATGACATCAACCTGCGCATGAAAAAGAAGAAAGCGGATATGAAGCCGCTTGACCTCTGCCTTGTAGTGGGTATGTTCCTCACCGGATTTGACAGCAAGAAGCTCAACACGCTTTATGTGGATAAGAACTTGGAGTATCACGGATTGCTGCAAGCGTTTAGCCGCACGAACCGTGTGTTGAACGAGAAAAAGCGTTTCGGCAAGATTGTATGTTTCCGTGATTTGAAAAGCAATGTAGATACGGCTATCAGGCTGTTCAGCAATTCCAACAATCCAGAGGAAATAGTAAGACCTCCGTTTGAGGATGTGAAAAAGGAATATCAGCAGTTGGCAACGGATTTCTTACAGAAATATCCAGAGCCAAGCAGCATAGACCTATTACAGAGCGAAAAGGACAAGAAGGATTTTGTACTGGCTTTCCGTGACATTATCCGAAAACACGCAGAAATTCAGATATACGAGGATTACAATGATGATGCGGATGACCTCGGCATGACCGAACAGCAGTTCATGGACTTCCGAAGCAAGTACCTTGACATTCACGATGCGTTTATCTTAGTTGATTCTGTTTCACCTGTAAAGTCGGGTGATGAAACACCGGGCGATGAGCGGTTAGAAGATGTGGATTTCTGCCTTGAACTTCTGCACAGCGACATTATCAATGTGGCTTACATCCTTGAATTGATTGCCGACCTTGACCCGTACAGTAATGACTATGCGGAACGGCGAAAGAATATCATTGATACCATGATTAAAGATGCCGAAATGCGTAATAAGGCAAAACTCATAGACGGCTTCATCCAAAAGAATGTGGATGAGGATAAAGAGAACTTTATGGCGCAACGGAAGAAAGCGGATGGCACAAGCGAACTGGAAGAACGCTTGAACCGCTATATCTCCACAGAACGAGAAAAGGCAGTGAACTCGTTGGCACAAGATGAAGGTCTTGCCACAGATGTGCTTGACCATTACCTGAAAGAATATGATTACCTGCAAAAAGAGCAGCCTGAAATCATACAAAAGGCTTTGAAAGAGAAGCATCTCGGATTGATTAAGACCCGTAAGGCTCTGACACGGATAATGGATAGATTGCGTAGTATAATAAGGACTTTTAATTGGGATTGAAATAAAAGATGGCAGCGATAAAAGTAATAAAATCTATCAGACTTGATTCCAAGGGTGTACGTGTAAAAGATGCAAATGGGAGTATTGTGCCATTACATAAACGACAAGGAGATATGGATGGCGCGTGTGCCGTTTATTCGTTAGCAATGGCTATGCTTTGTATGGGAGTTGTTACAAATGAAGATTTGCAGATATACAATTGTGCTGATAAACGAACCCGAAAGGGAAAGCTTCTAAGCCACTTTTTGGAAGAACAAGGGTTAGTAAGAAATGGTTATTCTTTTGTTACTATGGCAAAGGAAATAAGGGCTTCAAACTTTAATATCAACGCAATTAGAAAGAATCCTAAAGAATATGCTGATGTTATCAATGAAATAGCTGATTTTCTTGATGAAGATAATCCCGTTATAATATCAACGGAGTTTGGCAATGGTGCTCATGCTTTGCTTGCCATAGGATACGAAACAGAAGATAATGATGATAAAATAACGAAAATATTATGCTTAGACCCAAGTGAAGAAGCTCCATTATACACCTATTGGAACTGTATTATAGATGTTTCGCGAACAGGTGGAAAACTCGAATATCCATTTGTGTATATAACATCAACTCAATCTTATAAAGTAGCGTTGGGCGATATTTTGGTTTTACTGAAAACGGAGTGAATATATGGATAAGGTAAGAGAACCGGGTTTTGTATATATCCTCACGAATCCAAGTTTTCGTGAGGATTGGGTTAAGATTGGCAAAAGCGCACGTCCTGTTGATGTACGCTCAAAGGAACTTGATAATACAGCTGTACCTTTGCCGTTTGAAATATATGCTACAATCAGAACTATAAAATACAATGAGGTAGAAAAGCTTGTACATGAGTTAATAGACAGTCTTACAGATTTTCGCATTCGTCGAAATAGAGAATTTTTCAATGTCAATCCGCAAAGGGCACTGGAAATCTTTAAAAAGATAGCACTAACTATAGACGATGCGGTTATAACTGAATATACTGATAACAGACCTATTTCAAATAATAGTGGTTCGGTCGTTTATCAAGATGCACATAATAAAGACAAGGATTATACAAAATACTCCCTTAATGGAAATGGTGTTTTTGGAAAAGGTAAATTGGCTTTAGAGGTTATACGTTGTTATGTCCAAGAAAATCAAATTTGTTATCAGGATTTGATTGCCATATTGCCCAAGAAATTGATTAAAACTGTTAAAGAGGTTGATGATTGGAAACGGCAAACAAAAGACAAGAAGAAAGATACAAGGTGGTTTGAACATGATGTACTTGAGAGCTGTGATGGTGTCAAATTTCTTGTATCAACTCAACATGGCAAAAATAATATAGACAAGATATTTGAGCTTGCGAATAAATTTGGGTATGAAATTAAAGAACTAAAATAGATATGAGCGAAGAATTACAACAGAAACTCCGTGACCAGCTTTGGGAAGTCGCCAACAAGCTGCGTGGTAATATGTCGGCCAGTGATTTCATGTATTTCACATTGGGCTTTATCTTCTATAAATACCTGTCTGAAAAGATAGAGGCATACGCTAACAATGCCTTGGTGGATGATGAAGTGTCATTCAAGGATTTGTGGACTATGGAAGATGAAGATGCCGCCGAACTGCAAGAAGAACTGAAAAAGCAATGTTTGGAAGGTGTCGGCTATTTCATAGAACCGACCTACCTCTTTTCATCCGTGATTGACCGAATCAAGAAGAAAGAGAATATATTGCCAATCCTTGAACGGTCGTTGAAACGCATTGAGGATAGCACGTTGGGGCATGACAGCGAGGAAGATTTTGGCGGTCTGTTCTCGGATATAGACCTTGCTTCCCCTAAACTTGGCAAGACGGCAGAGGATAAGAACACGCTTGTCAGCAATGTGCTGTTGGCTTTGGATGACATCAAGTTTGGTGTGGAGGCATCGGAAGAAATAGATATTCTTGGCGATGCCTATGAGTATATGATTGGGCAGTTTGCCGCAGGAGCCGGAAAGAAAGCCGGAGAATTTTACACACCGCAAGAAGTCAGTCAGATATTGGCAGAGATAGTGTCTATCGGTCATGCACGGCTTCGCAATGTGTATGACCCGACTTGCGGTAGTGGCTCGTTGCTTCTCCGTGCGGCAAAGGTAGGTCATGCAGTGGATATTTACGGACAGGAAAAGAATCCGACCACTTACAACCTTGCCCGAATGAATATGCTATTGCATGGTATCAAATTCAGCAATTTTAAGATAGAGAACGGCATCAACTATTGGAAAGAGTTTCTCAAACCGGGAGGAATACTTGCAGTCTCTGAATTGTCATGGATAACAAACTGTCGCCCGAAAGAACTGGAAGACTTCTGGAACGGAGAGTATGCTGAAATGGACACAATAGCAGGAAAAATCAAAGCTCTGGAAGAAGCCGGATATAAGGTTCTCGGACACTTTATACTTCCTGATGACTGCTGGCTTGACAATTATTACAACCCCCTATTAGACAGCCACAAGGACTTTATGGAGAAGTTCGGCGACAATGAAGTTGCCAGAGTTATTGTTGAAAGAGATATACAGGAAGCAGACTTCTACAAGAAGTACAAGGATTATTACAGTTACGGTTTCTATATAGCACAGAAACTATAAAAAAAGCCTCCGGCGGGGTAACTCTCCGGGGGCTTCGTGCATCTGCACATTAAAAAATACATAAAATCTATATAAATAGGTTGGTTGATAAAAAATATATCGTATATTTGCGATATAAAAAATGAAAATATTATGGCATTCAGTAAAGCAGAAGAATTTGAGGAAAAAGATATTTTGGCAGCACGTTTTGCCAAGGCTCTGAGCCACCCGGCACGAATAGCAATCGTAAGATTGTTGGCTAACCACAATGCCTGTTGTTATTGTGGAGACTTGACAACGGAACTGCCAATCGCACAGTCTACCATATCACAGCATTTGAAGGTGCTGAAAGATGTAGGTCTGATAGACGGCGAGATAGCTCCACCTAAGGTTTGCTATCGTATTAACCGTGAAAACCTGCTTTTGGCAAAGAAACTGTTTTCAGAACTCTTATGATTTGATTAAGAGTTTTTTTATTGGCATAAGGTATCGTATTTTTACGATATAAAATTGGAAATATGGAACAGACATCGGCAAAAAGAGAAAAAAGAAAATCACTACTGAGAATAGCAATCCCTATCATACTATCATCCTGCCTTCAGATTTCATACGATATTACGGATATGTTCTGGGTCGGGAAATTGGGAAGCGGAGAAGTGGCGGCTGTCGGAACGGCCGGATTTTATATCAAATTGGGTTGGTCTTTGATAAGCGTGATAACCATCGGTACTATGGTATCGGTATCACACAGTATAGGGGCTGAAAAGAAGGACAGGATACAGCACTTCATATCGTGCGGAATACGCAGTACATTCGTGTTGGGGATATTCTATGCCCTGTTCGTCTTTATGCTGGCGGAGCCTCTTATATCACTTTTCAATATCGAAAGACCGGAAGTAAACACGATGGCTCAGAACTATCTGAGGATAAGCAGTATCACAGTTCTTATCATGTTTATGAACCTTTTGTTTACCGCCATTATAGACGCACACGGAAAGACACAATTCTCGTTCAGGGCGGTACTTTACGGGAATATCGTCAATATCATTCTTGACCCTCTGTTTATATTTTATTTCGGACTGGGAGTGGAAGGTGCGGCATGGGCTACGGCACTTTCACAGGGGTGTGCCATGATGTATGCGGTGTATCTTCTCAGACACAGGCTTGAACTCACCTTGAGTATAAAAGCAGTACCCCACAAGTTTCTCAGGAAAATACTTGGAATAGGTACAGCACCTGCCATGCAGCGTATTCTGTTCTCGCTTATCGGCATAGCCATCGGGCGTATCGTAAGTATATGGGGAACAGATGCAATAGCCGCACAGAAGCTGGGGCTTCAGATAGAGTCGCTCTCGTTTCTTCTTATGAACGGTCTGATGCAGGCAACCTCCATACTTATAGGGCAATATTATGGGGAAAGGAATACGGATATGATAAGGAAATGCTATCGTACAAGTATCAGGCTTGGATATTGTATCTCCATTCCTGCCACATTCATATTTTTAGCTTTCCCGGAAACCATACTGTCATTTTTCGTGAATGAGGCTGCCACCATAGAAATAGGTAGTGCCTATCTGCGTATAGTCGGCTTCTCACAGCTGTTTGCCACACTTGAAATACTTACTTCGGGAGCTTATACCGGACAGGGGCTTACCAAATATCCGGCAACCGTGAGCATCGTGTTCACCACAATGAGGATACCTCTTGCCCTTCTGCTTGGCAAAAGTCTGGGAATGGGAATAGAGGGTGTCTGGTGGAGCATATCGCTTACCAGCGTGATAAAGGGCATTGTACTTTATCTATTATATAGAAAAAGGGAAAAGGAACTTGAAAAATCAAACATACAATATAGCAGTATATGAATACACAGGATTTTTGCTTTATACTTAAACAGAACAGCCATCTGCTTAGAGAGGGGTGTTTCGGACTTGAAAAGGAAAATGTCAGGGTCAATCAGGACGGTACGCTTGCCCTGACTCCACACCCGGCAGTATTTGGCGACAAGGGGAAGCACCCTTATATAACCACCGACTTTTCAGAGAGTCAGGTGGAAATGATAACTCCGCCGCTGCCAAGTGTAGGAGAGGCTTTGGGATTTATGGAAACGCTGCACGATGTGGTGACGGAGAATATCGGCGATGAGCTTCTCTGGCCTCAGAGCCTTCCTCCTGTATTGAAGGAGAATCAGGAGATACCCATTGCACATTATTCGGGAGAGTTCAAGGACAAGGAGTATTACCGTCAGAAACTTGCCGGAACCTACGGAAAGGAAAGGCAGCTTATTTCGGGAATACACTTCAATTTCTCTTTCTCGGAAAAACTGATGGACGTTCTGCTGAAAAGCGGTGTGTGCGGCAGCTCTATGGAGGAGGTCAGGGAAACAGTATATTTCCGTGTGGTGAGGAACTTTCTCAAATACCGCTGGCTTTTTATCTGGCTGTACGGTGAATCTCCGCTTGCGGAAGAAACCCTGAATGTGATTTCGCTTAAAACGGGAGAAAAGCAGCCCATGAAGTGTGGGGTAAGCCTCAGTCTGAGGACAAGTCCGTTGGGGTATCGTAACCGTGAGGAATTCTTCATCGATTATTCCTCACTTGAAGCCTATAATATGTCTATTGACAAACTGATAAGGGAAAACCGTATTGACGGACCTCACGAGCTTTATCTTCCGGTTCGTATCAAGTTTCTGGAAAAGGATAATGGTTCTCCTTCCTACATTGAGGTACGAATTGTGGATCTTGACCCGTTTACAAAATCGGGGGTATGCGCAAGTGCCATTTATTTTTCTCACCTTCTGCTTGTCTATTCTCTGCTGAAGGAGGAGAACGGAAGTCTTACGGAGGAAGAACTGCAAAGGGCTACCTGTAATCAGGATATGGCTTCATGCTATGGAAGAGACGAAAAGAAGGAGTTGAAATGCTGCTCGACCACTGTACAGCAGAAAGCTACTTCTATTTTAGAAGATATGGAGAGGATTCTTTCAGAATATGGGGTGCTTGACAATGAAACCTACCGTCAGGAGATGCAGCACAATCTGTATCTTGTACAGAATCCTGAGAAGCGTATAGGCATGGTGCTGTATGAGAACATAAACAGGGTGGGGTTTGTACCGTTCCATCTGGAGAAGGCAAGACAGTATAGGGAAGCCACCATAAGCGGAGGTTACAGATTTCATGGACTGGAGGATATGGAAATGTCCACACAGCTTCTGCTGAAGGCTGCAATACTTAAAGGGGTAGGTTTTGAAATACTTGACCGTAAGGAAAACTTCATACGTCTGTTTGACGGTAAAAAGGAGGAATATGTGATGCAGGCAACCAAGACCTCTTTGGACTCATACGTGTCTGTATTGATGATGGAAAATAAGGTGGTAACGAAGAAGGTGCTGGAACGTGCCGGAATAAGCGTGCCGGGCGGTTATGAATACACGTCACCGGAGGCAGGTATGGCAGACTACCGTATGTATGCAGGGAAACCTGTGGTAATCAAGCCTAAGTCCACCAATTTCGGATTGGGTATAACCATACTGAAGCATAACTATGATGAAACGGACTTCAAGGCAGCCTTGCAGATAGCCTTTGAGCATGACAACACGGTGCTTATAGAGAAGTTCATACCGGGAAGGGAGTTCAGGATATTCATCATCAATGATGAAGTGGTAGGTATCCTTCACCGTGTTCCGGCAAACGTGACGGGTGACGGTGTTCTGAATATCGGACAACTGATAGACAGGAAGAATGAAGATCCGCTCAGAGGTAAAGGATATCGCACCCCTTTGGAGAAAATAAGAAAGGGGCGTGAGGAGGAAATGTTTCTGAAGCAGCAGGGAATGGATTTCAACACTGTACCCAAAGAGGGGGAAGTGGTCTATCTTCGTGAGAACTCCAATATCAGTACGGGAGGAGACAGCATAGATTTTACAGACGATATAGACGACTCGTACAAGGCTATTGCTGTGGAAGCTGCCAAAGCTCTGAACGTGAAGATTACCGGGCTGGATATGATGATACAGGATATTCATGCTCCTGCCACACCGGATAACTATGCGATCATTGAAATGAACTTCAATCCTGCCATACATATACACTGTTATCCGTTCAAGGGCAAGAACAGACACCTGAACCATAAGATGATCAGGGCTTTGGGATTTTAAAGACAGTGCAGACAATAAAAAGGATATAACCTATCCTTTTTATTATAGGTTAAACCAACGTATATTTACGATTTAAAATATATATAATCACATGGAACATATTACATACATCGGAGAAGTTGTTGAAAAGTTGACGGATCATTCGTCATTCCCTGAACTTTTCATCAAATATGAAGAAGGAGACCCGATACCTTCAGGTAAGGCCATACATGAGATAATAGAACTTTGCCGTGCAGTCCTGTTTCCGGGATATTATGGAAATCATACGGTAAACAGCCAGACACTCACTTTTCATCTTGGGGTGACACTGGAGAAGCTGAGCAATATCCTGACGCAGCAGATACAGGCGGGTATGCTTTTCGGAAATGAGAATATGAAGGAAAGGATAAAGGGAACTCCCTGCTGCCAGACGGCAAGAAAGTATGCCGAGAGGTTCATACGGAGCCTTCCCGAAATGAGAAGGGTGCTGGCAACGGACATTCATGCAGCCTTTGACGGAGATCCGGCAGCTACCTGTATAGGAGAGATAATATCCTGCTATCCTGCCATCAGAGCCATTTCAAACCACAGGATTGCCCACGAGCTATATAAAATGGAGATACCGCTCATACCGAGAATTATCAGTGAGCTTGCCCATTTTGAGACAGGGATAGATATTCATCCGGGTGCTGAGATAGGAGAATATTTCAATATAGATCATGGAACCGGAATCGTGATAGGGCAGACTTGTATCATCGGGAATCACGTCACACTGTATCAGGGTGTCACACTCGGTGCAAAAAGTTTCCCGACTGACGAAAACGGAAATCCGATAAAGGGAATACCACGCCACCCCATATTGGAGGATAATGTGACGGTATATTCAAATGCTACCATATTGGGGCGTATAACAATCGGCAGGGGTGCTGTTATCGGGGGTAATCTCTGGGTAACAGAAGATGTGGAACCATACGGAAAAAGAGTACAGAAAAAATAATCTGATAAATATGAGCAATATAAAGGACAATTTGCTGCAGCTTATAGGCAAGACTCCATTGGTGCGGCTTTCTAATATATATAAAGATGAATACGGAACGGAAATCATAGCCAAAGTGGAATATTTCAATCCGGGAGGCAGTGTAAAGGACAGGGCAGCCTATGCGATGATTGAAGCAGCGGAAACTTCCGGGAAATTAAAAAAAGGGGGTACAATCATTGAACCTACAAGCGGGAATACCGGTATCGGTATGGCTTGGATTGCAGCCCTAAAAGGATATAGAACGATACTGACAATGCCTGAAAGTATGAGTCTTGAACGCAGGAAACTATTGGCGTTCTTGGGGTGTGAAGTAGTTCTGACACCAGCCGCTTCCGGTATGAAAGGAGCTTTGGATAAGGCAGAAGAACTGCAAAGGAATACTCCCGGATCTATTATATTACAACAGTTTTCTAACTCAGCCAATCCTATGGTTCACTACAATACAACAGCAAACGAGATTATGGAGGATTCGGACGGAGTGTTCGATGTTTTTGTTGCTTGTGTAGGTACAGGAGGAACAATAACCGGAACAGGAAAAAGACTGAAGGAGTTAAAGCCGAATGTTAAAATTGTAGCAGTAGAACCGGAGTCATCAGCCGTTTTGTCAGGAGGGCAGGCTGGAAAGCACAGTATTCAGGGCATAGGTGCCGGATTTGTCCCTGATAACTATGATTCAAACACAGTAGATAAAATTATTCAGGTAAAAGATAAAGAGGCTTTTGATATGATGCACAGTTTGGCGAAAAAAGAGGGGCTTCTTGTCGGAATATCTTCCGGTGCAGCAGTTTCAGCCGCTGTTAAACTTGCCTCAAACGATTCTTATAAAGGGAAAAGGATAATTGTACTGCTACCTGATACTGGAGAGAGATACCTTTCTATGAATATATAAATAAACAAAGCCCTTAATGGGCTTTGTTTATTTATAATACAGTTTCAAATCATCTGTTGCAATCTCCTTGCCGTCTTCAAAGGTCAGTGTCTTGCGGTCTATCTCCTTGCCGTTCTTGCGCACGACCACCACCCAGTGCATCGGCTCGTTCACTGCCCCATCATCGCCATCGACCACACCGCCGGAAACGGCAAATTCAATCGCACTGCCTTCAGTGGAAAGCGTAACGGAAGGTACAGCCAGCTGTTCATCGCCAAGAACCGCCGTACCCTTGAACTTCTCTCCCGTATTCTCATTGACAACTGTTGTGCCGTTTGCAGCCACCACCACCGACTTGATATAACTCCTGTATTCGCCTGACTGCTCAACCGTAACCTGATACATAGCCCCCTCACCGCCTCCGGGTTCGTCTTCCTTGCTACAACCTACCAGACCGCCAATCACGCACAGGCATACCGCCAAATGATAATAAAACTTCTTCATAAGATTAAAATTTAAGTTTATAAATAAATCACGCAACCCAAACCGATATGGTTATTGTTGCGAAGAATGGAATTAAACAGCATTTCAAACCGATATTCGGCAAAGAGAGCGACCTTCGGACTAAGCAGCAGTTCAGGTCTTACGCCCACCTCATAGCCATAGACAAACGCCCGGCTACGCTCCAGATAAACCAGCTCGCTCTTGGTCTTTGCCCTCTGGTAGCCAATCGTGCCGGAAGCCACGCCCAGAAAAGAGAACTTGCGCCCCTTCAGGAGCCAGTAGGCGAACTCCGGGCCGACTGTTACGGTGTTCGCCTGTACCTGTTCACGGTTCAGGTTACGGTAGTTCAGGTTCGCCCCCACCTTGAAGCACTTGAACACCTTGCCATACCCTACCGTGCCCTGCATCTGGCTTTCGTCCACCACATAGTCAAACTTCATATTCAGGTAATCGCTGCCGATATACTGTGCCCTGCAAACGGCAGCCAGACACAACAGGCAGCCTATAAAAAACATCTTCTTCATAATATCATGGATTTACTTGTATGGAAATCTGTTTTCTCACGGGCAAACCGTAACGGCTTGAAACGGTAAACTCAATCAGCGTTTCGCCCGTACTCTCAGGCATGAACACCACCAGATTGTTGTGTTCAAGCGCAACCCCTTCGTCACGGGTAGCGTCATAGCCTGAAATAAATATCTGCCCCCTGCCCTTAACGAAGCGAGCCGAAGCCTTCACGCCGTACTGGTCTGTGGCAAGCAGGAGGTTAAACTCCGCACTCTCGGACTGCTTCACCATATCGGGCACGTTCTGGAACTCTACATTCATATCAGGAGTGGAAACCTCCAACCTCACACTGTCAGCCCTTGTAACCAGTTCGCTGGCAACGGACATCTTCAGGCTCATAGCCCCTGCCGTTATCGGAACGAAGTCAAACGCCAGTTTGCCGTTTGCCTTATAGTCAAACTCAAAGGATTCACCGGGCATATATTCGTTATCACCAACAATAATCACCCCATTGCCCCCGTCAATGTCAAACACCGTCAGGAGCTGGTCGCCGTTGTCAGCGTCAAGACCGGAAACCGTGAACGTACAGTTCACCGCCTTGCCAACCGCTGCCGTGCCCCCGTCAATGCTTTTGAGGGAAACGGAAAAATCACGGCTTATCAGTTTAAGTTCGTTATCACAGGCTGACAAAGCCAGCACAAGCAACAAAACGGAAATAAGACTTCTCATAGGCTCAAAATTTAAAACTTGGTTATTCTATCAAACAAATCATTCAAATCTACGCCCCTGCTTCTCAGGAAAGCGATATACTTCACCATCACGGGCAGGTTGTCCGACTGCTCGATGTTGGAAAGCTGCTGGCGGCTGATACCCATCGTTTCAGCCACGCTCTTGGCGGTCAGTTGTAACCTGATGCGCTCTACCTTCAGTTCATTCGTCAGTTCCATATATAAAATTTATAGGGTTTATCACTCTGTCGTTCTTTATCACCTCATAATGCAGATGGTTGCCCGTACTCTGTCCGGTGCTACCCACGAAACCTATCACCTCGCCTTTCACGACCACAGCCCCCTTGTGCCTGTAAATACGGGTAAGGTGTGCGTAACGTGTCTTGAACCCGAAGCGGTGGGTAACGACCACCGTCTTGCCATATCCCGGCACATCGCCGGAAAAGGAAACCGTGCCGCTTGCTGTGGCATGAACCGTTGCAGCATATTCGGCTGCCATGTCAAGCCCTGCATGAAAGGCACGTCTGCCGCTTATGGGGTGTACCCGATATCCGAACCTGTCGGATATGCGGTAACTCTCACTTATCGGGGAAACAGACGGTACAAACCTGAAAATATCCTCCTGACGGCTAATGATATGCCACACGGGAGCGACCTGTCTAAAATCTCTTGCCGTCTGCAACACCCCGACCGCCAGTGTACGCTTGTCCTGCGCCGCCCCTGTCAGAGCCAGCAGTAAAAGCACACACAGGCTAAATATCCGACACATTCACGATGTCGCCGTTCTCCAAGTCGAAAAGAACGTGGCGACCTCCGTTTTTCTCGTTTATCTCGATACGGAAAAACTTGTCATCAGGAATGGTGAACTTGTCAAACGCAATCACATACTTCATTTTGCCGTTGCCCTCGATGCGTGGAGCATAGTTTTCGGAGAACAAAGCCTGCTGATCGACCTCCTGTGAGGCGGTCAGTTTCGCCGTCTTGCGGTCTACGATATAATAACGGATATAGTCTATATCATAAGGCAGACGGCTCTTGTTCTCAATCTCAAAGGTAAAAAGCAGCAGGTTGTCGTAAATATGCAGGTTATTGAGGGAAAACACGATTTTGTTGCGTACAATACCCTTGTTGTAAATCTGCCTTTTTGCGTTATACACCCTGTTCATCACATCGTCACGCTCGCCAGCCGGAATAATGTTGTCGGTAAGAATCACATTCGCCTTTTTCTCCGGCTTCTTCTCTCCCACCTCATACACAAAGGCTTCGGGCTTCTCACGGTAATCTACATTGAAGGTAAAGAACCTGCCGCTCTCGGTGGCAAACGACACATTGGTCTGCTTCGGGAACTGCTGCACCCTGCCGCTACGGGCAATCATACGGATAATGTTTTCGGTATTCTCTGCCTTGCTTACATTGATACAGGTATCGCCGTAATCTATGTAAATCACCTTTTCGGGAGCTATGAGGTGCGTCTGCGAAACCTCGTTAATGAAAACCGTATCAGGGGCAATGCTTCTCATGTCGGGCAGGAAATAGTTTGTCTGCTCCAGACTGTCGGCATAAGACACATTGAACGAATAGAAGAACCCTCCTTCAGTCGCCACGCTGACGGTCGTCTGCTTGCTGAAGCTCTTGCTGTTCGCCTTTATGCGGAGGATATGCGGCACGTTCTCCGGGTTATCCACCGCCACGAAATCAGTAACCGCCTGACTGTACTTCACCGCCGAGGGAAAGATAAGGTGTATCGTCTTGGAGTAGTTCACCGCAATGGGCAGACTCTCAACCGGGCGTATCTGTGCTGTTGCCGACACTGCGGCCAACAGTACGAATATACTCAAATAAAGTGCTTTCATTTTAAATAAAGTTTATAGTTTGACTTCACCGTAACGACAATCTGGTTGTTCTTCTTTCGGAACACGCTCTTTGCTGCATTGCTTACGGCGTTTACGCCTGTACTCAGCATATCAGTGCCATAAATGCCCGTATTCAGGTCGCCGACCACTTCATCGGCAGCCTCCTTAGAGGCTTCAGCCTTTATATTCAGCGGAACATAGATACCGGGCAGTCCGTCCTGATCGTACACGGTCTTTTTCAGTTCGTATATACTGTTGCCCACCCGAACCGACTCGATGCTGATATTTATCCTGTCCTGTTCAAGCCTGACAAGCCGCTCACGCAGGGCGGCGGTATCGGGTTGTTTCATATCCGTTGTTGTTTATTGGGTTTGTCATTTGCGTTTCATTCCTGATTTCTTCTGTGTGCCGAGCCTGCGCAAAGCCTCACGCGCACAACGGCGGGCAAATTCAATCTCGTCTTCCTCCGGGTCTCGTCCCCATTTGAGGTCGGACTGTGAGCCGCCTCCACCGCCGCCGGATGTCACCTCATAGGGTGACGCTATAAGGGTGAAGTAAGCCATCGCCAAGTTCTGCAAGTCCTGCCAGTTGGTAAGTTCTCGGTAGTCGAACTCATCATTGAAGAAGTCAAGCACCTTGTCGGGCAGATAGCGTTTGTAGGTCTTGCCATCATGCTCGAACTCCGTGGGCTGGCGGTTCGGCTTATAGTCCGTGTAGTCCTCGTAAACCGTGTTGTTCTGCCGTATAACGGGCTGTGGCTTTTGCTTTGCTGCATTGGGTACAGGCGGTTTCGGTGTCGGGCTTGCTTGTTTGGTTTTCTGTTTATCCTGTTCGGGATGCAGTTTCTCCCATGTCTGCCTGATGCGTGATGCGGTCAGGTTGCGCCCCTTTCCGAGTTCCGATGCCTTGAACCTTGTGTTGCCCTTGCAAAGCACATAGCCGCGTATCATGTCCTTCTTGTCCTTGCGCAGATGCAGTTCGTAGCCTTTGTCAGCAAGCCGTTCCTTATAACCGTCCCATGACCATCTGTCAAGTTCGCGCAAGGCTTTCATGCAGTCGGCACTGACCTGTGGAATGTTGGTTTCGTGTATGTGCATGGCGGTAGTCCAGCCCCTTTGCCTTGCAACCTTTTCAGCCGCCCGTTGCGCCCGGAGGTGGATGGCGTGGTCGTTGTTGATGTTCCCGTCCTCGTCCACACGGCAGACGATGGCATGGAGGTGCGGTATGCCGCTCTTGGATTCCTCGTGCAGCCAGACGGAGGACTTGCTGCCCGATACGTTGGTGCGTGGAGAAACAACTTTGCCGTCCTTGTCACGGATTACCTGCTCGTCGAAAGCCGCCGCAAAGTCGTACCACAGTTGCCGCCAATCGTCCAACGTAAAGTTCTCGGTATGTTCCATCGCCGGACTTATCTCCATGCGGATGACATTGTTCTTGATGTTGGGGTGGTTCATGGTTGCGAACTTCATTTCCGTCCAGATACCCGTAGCGTCCATGCCCTGCGGCATGAAGTTGTCGCAGATGCGCGTTATCCTTTCGGGGTGTTTCTTGTTCCTCGATTCGCCCGACACATAGAGCATCGCCCTTATGCCGTGGGCTACCGCCTTTGCGTTGGCTATCATGCGTCGTCCTCCTTTGTTTCTTGGTTTGTCGTTCCTGCCGGATAGCTGTTCACTGTCTGCGCGGACTGCAAGAAGTCGGCGACATGGTTCGTGACATGAGCCACTTTCTCGTACCATTCAAGCATGGTCGGCTGATGGCGGAAAAGGCGTATCTTCTCGTTGTCGGTCAGTCCGTGCAGGGCGTTGGCGAAGTTCACCATGTCCGTGCGGCAGGCCGCAAGCTGACGCAATCCGTCCAGTTCCCTGTCGGAAAGCCTTTGCCGTGGCTTGTAGCCGAGTGCCCTTGCACGGATGAAGTCGCTGCGTGTCATGCCGCATTGCTCGGCGGTGCTCTTGATTTGGGAAAGCTCCTGTTCCGTGACCTTGGTGACAACAACCTTGTCGCGCCTTATAACGGGCTTCTTTTGTTCCTGCTTCTGATTGGAAGTATCTTCTTCGTGTACCATAAACGAGAGTTCTTAAAATGGTCGTAAAACATTTACTACAAAAGGGATGGTGCGAGCCTGCGAGCGGCAAGGAAAACAGTCTGCCGGACTGTTGCGAGGGCGTCGGGGTGTTGCCGTCCGAAGGCGGTAATACCTCGGCATACCTCGAAACTGAACGCTACCGCTCCATGCCATTCCAACTGTCCGCTTGCCACAGCCAAAAAGGCTGGTGCCAGCAAAATGTCGGAGAATGGAACAACGGAAAGCGTTTGTTTGCGCTATACCGTTGTCTGCTCGGCTCTGACGGCTCTTATTCTTCCCTCTGTTCGTGGGTTAAAGGGTTTGATGTAATACCGCCGTCCACTGTTTCCCACCCGGTTAGGCACGGAAAGGTCATCACGGATGCCACCCTTGAACGGCAAGTGTCGATAAGCCCCATGTCCGTAAGCGTGGCAAGCAGGTTGCGTATGCGCTTCCTGCCCATGTCCCATTGCGAAGAAAGCCGTTCCTCGGAATACTGCGCCTGACCTGCGGAAAGCATGAGCGGTCTGTGGAAGCCTTTGGCTGCACTGTCCGTTAATGCCATCCTTACCAACAGGTCGCCAAACAAAGTGAAGTTGCCTGTTTCCCTGCCGTTGTCATCGGTCGTTGTTCCGCACAGCCATCGCATTGCACGGTCGGAAAATCTGAACGAGAACGAAGCAATCCCTGACGGGTACATGAAACTGTATGTTTCCTTGTCCATAAAATCTATGACTTTATAAATGTGATATTACTCTTGTTTGAATGGAATGAAGCCGTGCAGGTATCGGCATGGAAACACCGACTTGCTTTTTGTTGTTCCCTGCACGGTTTCACATTGCCGAATGGTGCATAAGCGGAAAGATATTTGCCGAAAGACACATATAAGCCAGTCAATAAGTCCTGTCCCGAAATAAGGGAAGAAAAAGAGGCTGCGTGAACACCAAGCATACACCTTCCACCTTTTGCATACGGTCACTTGTTTACTCCGTTGCCGTTAGCGTTGCCCGAAAACGGTTGTCCGGGTGCAGGCCGCTTGTCAAGGCTCGATACGGCACGGCTGATGTCCGTGGCATTCACCGCAATGGAAAGCAACGCCTTGTTGACCGTCACCAACTGCCGCTTGTCGCAGAACTCCGTTACACGCTCCAGCAACCCGAACACACGGTTCAACCGATGTTCCTGCGCATTGTCCGCTGTCAGCCGTTCGTTGTCCGTACCGCTGTTGAGATAGCGGTTGAGTGCAAGGCGGTCATCCGCTGAAATGCTCTCTGCCGTAGCCTTGCCGTCAGCGATGGCTATGCTCACACGCAGTGCGTCCGCTTCGTAGATACCTACACTCTCCAAGAATACACGGATGACTTGCGCATCCTTGCCGCTTACCTCACGTTTGCGGCTCTCGTTCTTCTTTTCAGTCGGAACAGCCGAAGCTGCTCCGGCCTGTTCCATGTTCTTACTCTGTTCCATACTACAATTTGTTTTTGATGTGAATTAAAAAATCATTGTCTTTCGTTCATTTCTTGAATCTTGGCGGCGGCTTCCTCTTTGATTTCATCAACTGATTTCGATTTTGCACCACGTACCCAATCAATCAGTTTCTGCTTCTCAAAGAAGATGAGTTTCCCGGCAGGCTTGAAGTACGGCAACTGGTTCAGGTGCGTCATCTTGTACAGGGTACTTTTGGCAACGCCGAGAAAGTTCGCCGCTTCCTCCAAGTTCAACACTTCCTTGGCCGCATAGCAAAGGTTTTCCAGTCTGTTCACCCGTTCCTGAAGCTCCGCAATCTTTCGCTCCTGTTCGAGATTCATTTTCGATGTTCTGTTTTCAGTCATAATGCTGTTGTATATTATTGGTTTGTTAATCGAATTTGACCGCAAATGTATATGGTTTGATTTGTAAAATCGGTAAGTCAGATTCTTGATTTATAATCATTTATCATATTGAAAATCAACAGTTTTAATACATTATACAACGCTGAATATGTCGCTTTGTCCGGTCATTGTGCCATGTGGCATTTTTTACCAATTTGCTGATGGAACACATATTTCCGCATTGCAGATAATGGCAGATGGGTTGTACACTGTTCCAAGGCAATGCGCATCGGCGGCAATACCGTAGTGTACAAATGGCATAAAACGGATTTTAACAGGTCTTTGAAGTAAGCAACACAAGTCTGTGCATGAAGCACTTGCAGTATCTTCCTGAAAATGCACATGTAGTATAAATGTTTGATAGGCAGCATATTTGCTGGATTTTGCTTGTTTTTCACGGGACAAAATTGTACCTTTGCACAGAAAAGAGAAGTCCACGACAAGGGATGTCGGGCTTGAAGCGTTCTTGATTTTATTTTCCTGTGATTTTGTCCCGTTTTTGTCCCGTTTGGGATTTGTCTCGCGGAACAAAATTTCGCAAGTAGTTGGTTTGCAAAGAGTTGCAAATGGAGGAAAGTGCAAAAATGCGCTAACCACCAGAAGGGACCTTGCGAGCCGGTAAAGGTCGCATCGGTCAGAAACTCGTTGGTCTGAAAAATCACGTCGTCGATTTCCTCTTCCAAGAGGTCGATACCGAAATCCGAAAGAATATTTCCGTCTGCCATACGTTGTGTGTTTTTAGTTCTTTCTGTTTACCGTCTCGTCTCCGTCTCCCGTATCAGTTTCGCCGCCCGATTGCGCCCCTCGCACGGCGGAACGCGATTCGTTCCACCGGCCCATCGCCTCGCGGACGATACCGCCCTTGTCCAGTCTCCGGTCGGCGGTTGCATTCAGCAGCCCGTTCGCAACCGTGGCGTTCTGTCTTCGGGCAAGGTAGCCGACCAGAATCTCGTTCTGCCGTACCACGTCCTCGTAGATTCGCAGGTACTCTTTCTTCCGTTGTGCGTTGGGCATGTAGGCGTCCTTCGTAGCGTCAATGGCGCACTGGTAGACGTGGTAGTATTCCGTCCACCGCTCCCTGTCGTCCGTTGTGCCCCCGGCAAGGGGGATGCGGTCGATGTTGCGCTGAAGCCGTTCCATTTGAGCGTTTATCTTATCGCCCTCGGCCAGCCACGCGAGGTCAATCTGCCGGTCGGCTACATTCAGTGCCTCGATTTCGGCCCGCTTGACCAGTGCCGAGTCGATGGCTTCCGCCTCGTCTGTCTGGTTGTACAGGTTCACACCCGCCAGCGTGCGGAACGACAGTTTGTTCTTGCTTGCCGCCGACTTCTTGTACTTGTTGTGCAGCAGCGTGTAATAAAGTTCGGGCGACAGAGCGCCCGTACCGGTTTCCATAACCGTAATCTGGTTCTGTTTCGGCGAGTCATGGTTGTAAGTAACCGACTGCGCCTTGACACCGCTCGTTGCAACTGCTGCAACCGCCATGAGTAAGAGAGTTCTGTTCATATTAATTTCCGGTTATTCATTATTTTACAGTTATTTATATCGTATAGTCATACTTTTTTTGAGCTTCCTTTACTGTCATAAATATTGGTATTCATTCCTGACTCGTTTCTCTCCTTGCGAGAAATATGTCTCGTCTTTTTCAATGCAAATACATTTTCTATTCGTATAGATACAGGCAATTGCGGTGCTCATGCTCCCCGAAGCAAAATCAAGGACAGTATCTCCTTCCTTTGTGTATGTTTTTATCAGATACTCCAATAATGCAATCGGCTTTTGGTTGACATGAATCGTTTTGCCTTCCGATTCCGCTGTTTTGAAGTATATCACACTTCGTGGATATCTTGTCCCTTTGTTTTCATGCCTGAATGTAGGATTGGGTACATTGTTTATCCCTGTCCAATTGCTTCCTCTCTTCGTGCGGTTCCCGTAAGGCTCGCCTTCCTCCATGATTGGATAATAAGGGGTTCTGCCTTTGCCAAAGACACTTATTAGCTCATGTGCTTTTAGAGGTTGTTTTTTAGCGAGAAGAAAATTGCTTGCTTTTGACTTTTCCCAAACCCAGTCATATTTAAATTCATCTAAATTGCCGCAGCGTAGAAAGCTGCTGAACGGTTCGCTGCCAAATAAGACCGTAGGTGCATTTTCTTTCCTGACTCTCCTGATCTCTTTCCACATTTCCGGGAATGGTATTATTTTATCCCACTGTGAAGCTGTAATTCCAAAAGGGGGATCGCATAAAACCAAATCAATGCTTGATTCCGGAAGAAAAGGCATCACTTCAAGACAATCGGCCTTATATAACGTAATGTCTTTTGCAAAAACAATCTTTTCCATTGCATCAATCTGAATGTCTTTTTATCCCTTGGTATAATCCCAATAGGCTTGTTTGTACTAAAAATTCTTTCTCTGTTTTTATTTCCCGATGTCGATGGCATGGAAGTCAAACTCTAACCTGTAGATAGTTTGCCTTCTTTCCCTTTTATCGTTCGTTAATAATCCAGCCGTCCCGCTTTGCGCCATCGTCCGAAAGCCCCGTCGATAATCTCCTTGACCTTGGGACGGTAAATCTTCGCTTTCCAGTAACCGATGCGCACCTGTATGTACCGCCACGTCTCGATATACGCCCGGTTCAGGTGCCGCTCGATGTCGTCCAGCGACGTGTTCACCGCTTCCAGCACCATCAGCAGGTCGGAGGTCGAACATTCTGCCGCCCCTGTGGCATACAGCACGAGGTCACTGACCGATTTGTAAAGCTGTTTCCCGTCATCGGCGATGTCCCGTATTGCCTTTTCGTTGATGGCCAGTATCACGGCATCGCCGGGGTCGATGCGCCCCCGTTTCACGATTCTATCGTTGAAGTCCTCCAGCAGTCTCTTGTAATCGCCGATACGGTCGCTGACCGCCGTATAGGTGCTTTTCACGTTCAGCACCGTCCGCAAGGACTGGTACATCACGTCGATGACGTCGAAGGCACGGGTGTAGCGGTCCAAGTCCACATTCAGTTCCTTGTACTCGCCGACCTCTTTGCGGCTGTACTCGTGCAGCAGCTTGTTGCTGTATTCCAGCGTACTGCGGGCCAGCAGCAGGCTGCGTTGCTTCTTGTGGTCGTTGATGTAGGCTTCTACCGACACGATGTCGAACGTCCATTGCGCCTTGGCAATGCCGGGCAGGAGAGCCAGCAGCACGACTGCCATCAGCAGGGCACGTTTCATGGCCGCACCTCCTTTCCGCTGCCTTTGCCGTTCCTGCCGTTTCCGCTCCGCAGGTTCCGCGCATTCTCCACCCAGCGTTCGTGGCATTCCTCCACGAGCGTCAGCCTGCGTCCCTCGTCCATATCCAATTCGGGCAGCACGTCCTTCAGCACGTCGATGATGCTCCGTTTGTAGTGCATCATCTTCTCCAGTGACACGAGGTCGGCATATATCATCGTAATCCGGGAATCCACTTCCCGTGCGATTTCGAGCCGGTCGCTTGACCACAGCAGATGGTACACCTCCCCGGTCGGAGTCTCTTCCAATGGTGGGGTACGGGCATATTCCGTCGTGATCTTGCACGAAGGATGCTCTCGTGCAATCTCCGCAATACGGTCGTTCACCAGTTTCGTTTTCTCCGCGTCCGACAGGTTAGGGTCGAGCGTCAGCACGTCGGCCACATACGTGTCGGTGTATTCCGTGGTCAGTTCCCAACTGATCTGCACGATGGCACGGTGTATCTTGATACCGAGGAAATATTTCGGTTTGCGGGCTATCGAGACCGTCGCCTTGAACGTGATGACCCCGTTGATGTTCGGCATGGTCGCCTTACGGACATAGGTGTAGCCGTTCCACGCCCCGCCGTCCTGCCACGACAGGCTGTAAGCCGTCTTGCAGTCCTGCATGATGGCCGGTATGCGGTAATAGTCGTCTGTTGCCACATCGTTATCGCCCGCCGCCTCGGTTTTCGCGTCGGTGTATTCCCGTTGTTTCTTCTGCCATTCGGACAGCTCGCTTTTCAGGCGGTCTATCTGTGTCTTGTTCGCGTTGTACTGCTGCCGGTACACCGCCGCATCTTCCACGCTTGCCTCGGCGATTTTTTTCAGCAGGTCGGCATTCTCGCTCTCCAACGCGTTGATTTGCGACTGGATGGCGGCTACCTGATTCTCTGCCTCCTGCAGCATGGCGTCCAGCTCGGACAAGTCCAGTTCGTTCTCCGTAACCGTGGTCTGCATGGCACACTCCTTTGAATGGGCGTTCAGGGATTTGCCGCACGTTCGGCACTTGTACTGCGTCGTGCCCTGACCGAGCGTAGCCCCGTCCGAACAGGTTACACTGATGGTCACGCTCTCGCAGCCTTGCAATTTCGCGGCGTCCGTCGCCTGATAATAGTTCCGCGCGTCAGAAGCTATATAATAGGTATAACCTTCCTCGTTGTCGTTGAACTCCGAGAGTCGGGCGTTAAGCCCGGCTTTGAACGTGTTCAGGTCCATCGAGTAGGAATCGAACACCTCTTCATAGACGACCTCTTCCCGGTTCCAGCTTTTCTTCACATGGATTTCGTAGGCGTATGCCTTCTTCGTCTGTTTGCCGCCCCGGCTGATGATATAGCCGTTCTGCCAGTAGTTGATACTATAGGTATAGCCGTCATTCTGGTTGTTGAGCTGCTGTACCCGGCTTCTCGACCAACCGGCGTACCGTTCCGAATTGGCGAGCGCCTGCTCCCGTTGCGAGGCATTGGGATAAAAGTCGGGATCGGTTGTCTCGAAACGCGTCCATTCGCCGCCGTTCAGTATGCTGTTATCGTCCGTCGGCGGGTAGTAGTCGCACAAGGCGATACTCCCTTGCTCACGCCGGGCGATATACCACCGTTGCGTGTAGTAGTTTCCCGCCGTCTCGTCCAGATAGTCCGTCATCCAGGAGGTAAGGTCGTAGTTGCTGAAATCGAACAGTCCCGCCACGTTGTCCTCACCGCCCACCATGTCAATCAGCAGGCCGCCGAGGTCATGCTCCGCCTGCTCGAAGAGCGCACCGTAATGGTCATACAGGTCGATGACCTTGCTGACCCTGCCGCCCATCAGCTCATGGAACGAACTGGTTTGCAACAGGGCGTCACCAATGTTCCCGATACCTGCCGAGGCGAGACCGACACCCATGTTGTAGAGGTTGTCGATGTCGTGTTGCAGGTTCTCCTTGGTGAAATTGCCCGGCACGCTGGCGATGTCGTCCAGCATGTGCTGCCAGTCGATGTCGCCTATCTCCGAGAGTTTCAACAGAGGGGCGATGTTCCGGTTGATTTCCAGAAACACGATGTCCGAAAAGCCCAACGTGCTGTTCGTCACTACACTCTCGAACTGCATACACAGGCTTTTCGTTTCGTCGCAGATTTTCATCAGGTAGCTGCCCCAGTAGATAGCCGTTTGCGGTGAGCGGAGCATCAGTTTCGCCACCACCCATATCTTGGGTATGATCTTCTCCGAGACCATGCGGTAAATGCGGCGGTAGTAGTAGTTCTCCGTACTGCTGTTCCAGATACCGAGGTCGGAAAAGGCTTTATGCTCCAAGAACTTGGAGGTAAAAATCCCCGCCGTGGCCACTTCCGCCGCATTGTAGTGCTTGAGTATGTCATCGACCTGCTCCCGGTAATAGCTTTCCGCCACGGCTTCCGTACCGAAAGCGGTAGCCATTGCCGCCACGGTACGCGCATCGTAGTTCACGCTGTAATACTGCGCGTGGATGTGCTGTACGACAACGAGCGACAGGAGCATAAGGATAAGTGACAGCCGTTTCATCATGGATTCCTCCCCGGTTAAAAACAGCCCCCGTCAACGGCGCGTCATGCCTCTTAGTGCACGTATCAGTTCGTCGGCCTCATATACGGCGGAATTTGCCACCAGACGGTGGTGTATGAATACCTCCTTGGCTATCTCGTACCTGCGTTGTTCCCACTTCGCCTCTTCTTCCTCGTCCTGCACGGAATTTCCGATACCGGCGTATTCGTCCAGTTCCTTACCGGGCATTCCCAACCGGAGATTGTACCTTTCCAGAACATCCTCTATTTCCTCGATGCTTTTTCTTCCCATGTCGCGTACCCTTACCAAGTCCTTTCCGGGCCATTGGCACAAATCCCGGATGGTTTTGATGTCGAACTCACGGAATATCCGTTGGATACGGGCTTCATATTTGCTCCCGAACTCAAGTGTCTTCACACTTTGGCTGATGTCTATCTTTTCCATTTTCTGTAATTGATGATTTGATTGTTATTGTTTTACATGAAGGTTCAATATCCGCCCGGCCTCGTTGACCTTTTGGGCGAACGGCAGGGATTTTCCGATACCGCTGGCGTTCCAATCCCGACAGTACGCCTCGATAGCTTCCTGATGGCTGCACCGCAATTCCCGCTTGTAGAGTTTCAGGGCTTCTTTCTCCGCCCGCTCGGTGGTGTAGGTCATGTAACACTCTCTTGGTTCTTCCACGCCGTACACGCCGCTGGTCGTCCCCCGGCGGATGAACACCTCTCGGAAGAAGCTGCGCCCTTCCTTGTTTTCCAGCCGGTTGATGGTGAATATCTTTTTGCAGTCCACGTCGGTAAGTCCGAGAATAGCCTTGATTTCATCGAACCGCTCGCGGAACTTGCTCTGGTCAAGCAGCATCACCACGTCGGAGTTGTTGATGATGGCTTCCTTGACGATAGGGCTGCCGATGATGTCCTGTATCTCCTGCGTCACCACGCCGACCGAGGCCCAGAACTTACGGGCCGTCTTGTACATAAACTTGATGTATTCGGCCATGAGCGGGCTGGCAATGGCCTTCCACGCTTCCTCTATGACCAGGACTTTGCGGTTCTTCTTGATACGCATCTTCTGTAAGAATACATCCATGATAATCAGTGTGACAAGAGGGAACAGGAGAGGATCATCCTTTATACTGTCAATTTCGAAGACGATGAACGTCTCATCGAACAATGAACTGTCCATGTTCTCGTTCAGCGTCTTTTCATGATTGCCGCCCCGATAGAAGTCCTTCATCATGTAACGGTACGTCGATATGTCGATGCCCGAAATATGGTTTTCGGCACAGATGTCGGGGATGCGCTGCACGGAAAATTCATAGAACGAGTTGAACGACAGCTCTTCCACTTTCAACTCCTTACGGCGGCGTTCCATCTCGTCGATCATGCGCTCGATACGCCCGGTCCGCTCTCCTTCGTCCTCGTCCTGCTTCTCGGCATGGTTACGGTCGTCGATGAGCAGCCCCTTACGCAAATCCTCCCGTTGCAGGGGTGTGAAGCCGTCGAACCCATTGAAATAAGTGTCGTAATACTCCGTGATGACCTGTTCTATCAGGCGGTCCTCTGTCTTTGTGACCGTACCCTGCGAGCCTTTCCAGATGAGCAGCACGAGGTTTTTCAGGAAGCCCGTCTTCTCCACATTCATTTCCGCCCGATTGATGCGGAATGGGTTCATCGTAATCGGTCTTTCCTCGGTATAGGAAATGTACTTGCCGCCGAGGTATTCGCAAAGTCCCTCGTAGCTGTTACCCGTATCGACCATCACCACGTCCGTTCCTTGCTCGTACAACTGGCGCACGACAGAGTTCATGTGGAAGCTCTTGCCGCTGCCCGAAGGACCGAGACAGAAAAAGTTCGAGTTGTCCGTCAGCTTGTTTTTCCCCTCCTTTCCCGTGATGTCGATAGCCACCGGCACGCCTTGGCGGTCTGTGTAGTAGATTTTCAGCGGTGTCTCCTCGCTGTGCTGTATGTGCTCCTTATACATCAGACACATCGCCGCGTCACCCAGCGTCAGGAAGCGGTCATAGTCCTCGTTCATGCCGTAACAGTTACCCGGAAACGAGTTCACGAACAGTTCCAGTTGGTTGTACGCCCTTTTGGAAATATGGATACCCATACGTCCGAAAGCATTCTCCAAGTGGTTCGTGCATTTTTGCAGGTCCGTATCGGCCGGTACGGCGACGATCAGGTTGAAATGGGTGTACACGAGCTGCTTGCTTTCCCGCGCGATGACCTCCTGCACCCGCTTGATGTCCTCCACGGCCATCTGGTTGCTCGGATTGGGAATACTGGCGTGCCGGTTCTTCTTTTTGTCCAGCAGGGCCAGTTCCCTTTTCTGGTTGGGCAGGAAGACAATCTGGTTATAGACGACCGTCTCCGCATTCGGAATGTTGTCGATGGCAGCCAGCAGGTCCACGGGCATATCCGTGTTATTGACCTCTATATTGGTGTAAGGCCGTATCAGTGAGGGCAGTGCGGCACAGTCCACATCGACAAGGCTATATACCTTGCAGCGTTTGTCGCCCATCGAGACCGTTTCGTCGTCCGCCTTGAAGTTGGTCATCGACACGATCCGCTCCTTGAAGTTCATGGCGAAATAGCGGTCCACGTATTCGCTCGCTTCGGCTTTGTTCAGGAACCTGGCCTGTACCCCGGCATCGTGCAGCTGGTCATGCACTTTGCGTATCTTGACCAGAAAGTCGCGCCACTTCTTGTTGTCGAACGAGAACAGGCGGCTCTTCTTCGCCTCCTGCGTGATGGTCAGGTAACACACGCTGTCCGTATAGTTACGCCCCTTGAAGTAACGGAAGTAGGCCGATGAGAGGAACTCGTGTTTGTCCCCCGTCTCGTTCTCGAACTGTTTCCGGATGAAGATGTCCTGTTTGTGCAGGGCATATCCTTCGCCGAGCGTCTGCGCGAGGGCGGTGAAAAGGTGCGTGAACTCGTAGTAGCTGTCGATGTTCGCACAGTATTTCTGCACGGGATTCTCTATTTTCAGGATGGCTGAATATTCGCCCGTCTTGGTGTACAGCACGCCCACGCCGTTCGTATCTTCCACAGAAAAATAGATGTCCTGAAAGATACGCTTACGCTTGCCTCCGGTACCGAACGCATAGACCGACAGGGCCATGCCGGCACACAAGGCGATAAAAAGTAGAATGATGTACAAGGTCATTTCAAAATACAATAAAAAAGGCCGGTCCACCCGGATTTCAGGCGGCCGGCCCGCGTTCAACATTCAACAAGACCACACGTTGCCCGTGATGGTTTTTCTTTTCTTCTCACAGTTTCTTCGAGTGGGCGTAGATATACACTCCGCGACCGTCTTTCTTGGTATGCAGCCCTTTCCGCTGTTTGAGCATGATAAGCGCAATACCCGTCGAGACGACCGCAACCAGCACGACCAGTCCGGCCACGAAACCCACGAGGCAGTAGGCGATGATAAATCCGACGATGGCTCCGCCGGCAACGCCCGCCGCCCAGTAGATGTAGCGTCCCTGAATACCCATGAACTCCAAAGGCCGTTGCAGGCCCTTGAACAGCGGGTAGTCGGGATAGCGTTCGTCCTTGCCTTTCATCGTGCGGGAGGGTTATGCGCCGATACCGAAGAACATCGGAAGTGCTTGTGCGGCAGCGATTAAGAAAATACATGCGCCAACGATCATCATAATCTTTTTCTTCACGTCCTGTTCCTCGTTGTTCATGGCGATGTACACCGAGATAGCGCCTACGATAGCCACTACACCGGCAATGGCGTAACACAGTTTGACCATGACGGGGACGTACTTGGCGATTTCCTCCGAATAGTTAATTTCTAATATAACTTATTTATATTCAGCATGTTTGCATGTGTCTATTATAGAGATGTTCCCAAAATGAGGCTATGATAATATTGCTTTTTGAATGGTTATTTTATTGTATTCTCAAGCTGTTTTCATGGCGTTAAAAGACGATGATTTGAATAAAAACGTGCGAAACACTTTTTAACGGTTGTTTCAGTCCAAAATGGAAAAAATAAACGTGTTCTATTGCCTTTAATTAAGATTGATAAAGAGAGTGTAATTGTTGGGATATAGAAGCGTGTTTGCAGCCGAAAAATAAGATGAACCATGAAGACGGCTTACCTTTACGAAGTAAAGGGAGATAAAAAATAATGCTGGCGAAAAAAGAAAAGTCCACGATTACAACTTTCATCAAATAACAGCTTAGTTTCACGGAAAGAATTTATTTTTTCCCTAATTTCGATTTACAATTGAAGAGAGGAACAGTTATCATGTGCAATTCATGTAAAAATGTGCAATACAATCAAAACATGCTGATAATCAATTACTATTGTAAGAAATAAATAAAAATGCTCCCATTTTGAAACCGAAAGATATTAAAAGTCGAATTATTCTTTCTGAAGTTTTTATTTAGTAGAGTGAAGAAAACCAGCCTTTTATAAGTGATTTATGTCTTTTTTGCGTATCTTTGCATTTGGATTGAGTAAGCTCTCTCCAAGATATATAGAAAATAAAGAAGCGTTATGCTTATCTCGAAGTCGGGAACGTAGGAAATTCAAGACTATTCAGAGGGAAAAGCGTAATGGTTTCTCACGCTATAGCGTGGGCTGCTATTACCATACTCTGAATAAAGGTTATTCCTACGACCTCCGACTTAGAACGTGGCATTTGCAGTTCCACGCTTCGTGGTTTAATAAAATAGCTCTAAGGACTGCGGAGTTCATAAAAATAAATGATGAACAGATTTGGATTCCTTAAAAACATTTGTATGTCGGGAAAAATGTTACTGTGCCACAACGACATAACAAAATCAATCTTAGTCCTATTCATGAGTCTTTTCCTATGTACAGAAGCCTTTGCTGATTATTACCGTGTGACTGCTCCAAATGGGCTTAATGTACGTGCTTCGGCTAACAAAAACAGTGAAGTACTGGGGCAATTATCCCAAGGTAATGTTGTTGATGTAATTTCCATAGAAAACGGATGGGCTAATATCAATTATAACGGCTGGCAAGGCTATGTCAGTACATCGTATTTGACAGCCGTAACAGACAAAGGAGAAACGGGTACTTCTACAGAAAAGGAATCGTGGAACTTTTTTTCGTGGCTGTTTAATACAGAAGGTGAATCTGCGTGGTTCACTGGGTTAAAATGGATCTTCTTTCTTGGTGTTGCTATCTTCCTTGTCAAGATAGCATTGGTGGTAATTGGCAGAATGCTTGGTTTTGGGTTTGTACTTGGAATCATCGCTTTGCTGATAGGGTTCATAATCAAATGGATTGGTTGGATAGAAACAGATACAATGTGGAATATCGCCAAATGGGGCTTTTACATTGGTAATGTTTTGGGCTTGTTAGATTCATTCGTTCATTTTGGGGATGTGCTTAACGATGCAGCCGACACAGGAAGTAATTCTTCTTCAGGTGGTGATGACGGATTGAAACGCTATTCGGTGATGGTTGACGGTCAAGAGTATATACTTACTCAAGATTTCAAGACCAGCGAATGTGACTACACCGATCAATTCGGCGGTAAATGGGGATACGGCAGTTCCGGTTTTTACCGCAAATAAACATATTTCGTAGTTTTACTAAATTAAAAAATATGAAGCGATTTATCTTTTTGATGTGCGTAATGACTCTTGGAGTTTTTATAATGGCTCATACAGCCACCGCACAAACGAATTTTTCTATTCCTCCCAAAAGTTATCCGGCAAAAGTGCCTTTTAAATGTGATGCCGGGGTAGATCGGTATTGGCATGTCACAAGCGTCACTTGTACAGGTCGTGCCAATGGCGGTTACAAGTTTCTGATAAAGGGAACGGCACAGAAAACGAGCCGCAGTTTGTCAATAGACTTGTTCTATCTTATGCCGGGTAATCGGCTAATGAATGCAGGAGCCTATTTCTTTCCGAGCATTGAAGAAGGAAAACCTTTTAGCTTTGAAATTGTCTCGGCTTTCTCCGGTTATGCTCCTTCCAAGTTCAACGGCTTTTTAATCTCCAGTGAGGTGTTACAAAAGAGCTTGCTTAGGGAACAAGAAGAGAAGGAATCGACAAGTAATGATACCTCTACAAGAAGGTTTGGTATGCCGACAACAAACAAAACAGAACCGGAACAAGAACCCGAAAAACCCAAGGCAAGCCCTAACAAAGTGTACTTATCTACCGATGATGCAATAGAGCAACTACCGGAATTTCCCGGCGGCATGCAAGCGTTTATGAGCCATATTTCGAAAAGTATACGTTACCCGTGGATATGCAAGGAACAAAAAATACAGGGTAACGTACTTGTCGGCTTTGTAGTGGAGAAAGACGGTTCGGTGTCGAATGTGACCGCTTTAAAGAAAGTGCATGCCAATCTGAATACCGAGGCTATAAGGGTGGTCAAATCTTCACCAAAATGGAAACCCGGTTTAGTGGAAGGTCAGCCTGCACGTGTTCAAATGGCTGTATATGTAAATTTTAAATTGTAATTTTCATAAATGATAAATGAAATGAGAGCATTGAAATTTTTCATAGGCTATGCTTGTGCATTTTTCTTCATGGCAGGTATAGTGATAAGTTGCGATAGCGGAGGTAAGAACAATGACAAGCCTTATACTCCGTTGTATGTTTATTTCAATCCTTTGCAGTTAGATATGAATATGGAAACTTTAATGCCATACTTTGTGAATTATCCTACAGATTGGGCAAAAATGGGATTGAGAGACTACCCGATGACAGTGACTTACGAATACAGTTATCCTGCCTGGGGAGTCACGGGTTCTTCGCAGTATGCGTTTCTCTCCAATGGTCGCTTGTCAGAACAACGACGTACCTCATTCAACGTTGGTGCAACCGGATTTGATGTGGTTTCGTTTGAATATGACAGCAATTCGAGCCTTGTTAAAATCAAATCTGTAGAAGACGGTCGCTATAAACGTCGGTACAACGATAACGGTTTTATTTATGATGCTGCAGGCAGACTAACCCGACGAGAAAGAGACCGGGGAGGAAATCCGGGCACGTGGGACTATCTCTATGAGTATCATGAAAATGGAGCTTTAAAATCCATACTGCCGGAAAAAGAAAATTCCTTAGCCAATGAAGCCGGTGTGACACTCTACAAATTTCAAATAGATTCTCTTGGACGGATTGAGAAGATTGAAAACATCAAACCCACAAACATCTTCTTAAAAGACATCAGCGAGTATAAAAGAGAAAAATCGGTGACGGTATTTTCCTACACGGACAATCTGTGTACACAGGCCGTGGAAAAGATTCCCGTTAAGTTTGACCAAGGTACAGAAACATTGACCTGTACGAGTGCCTTTACTTACAATTCACATGGCGATTTAGCCACGTGGACTTACTCGGGTGGAGTGTATAAGAGTAAAGGCAACAGTTGGCGTGTGGATGATATGACATTCACTGTCACTTATGAATATATTTATGATGAAAAAGGCAACTGGACACAAGCCAAGATAATATTTCCGTCAAATCTTGACGAAATTCCTGCCTTACGTACCTATTATAAAGCTACAAAAGACGGTTTTACATCCAACCAAGACCGTTCATCGTCAACGAAAAATGGCGATACACCTTTCTTGACCGTTAATCGTACTATAAGTTATTATGATGAGGAGATGATGAAGAATGAAAGCTCGACAAGCGGGAATAAAGAAAAACAGTCTGCAGAGGAACTGCTCTATAAAGGTACAGACACGTATGGACTTTTGGGTAAAGTAAAATCGGTGACGGAGGAGCACGAATGTTTGAAATTCGACCAGTCGGGCAATCTTGTATATCAGAAAAACAGCTTTGATAAAGAAACGACATACACATATCTTACACCTACATCTTATAATGTAAGTGGCTGGGGAGAAGCTGTAGTCAATATAGCAATAAAGGACGGATTACGTTCCGATATGGATTCGGACACCAACACCGAACTCAACCACGAGTACACGTTTGACAGTAGCCAACGACTTATCAAGCACGTATTTTGTTCACAAATGGCAATGGTTACATGTACCTACCAATATAAGGGGAATGATAAATACCCCTCAACCATGATAGAGGAACATCCCGAAGAAGGTGTAACCACCTATCATTATACCTATACGAAGTTCGACAAGAAAAACAATTGGACGGAACGAAAGGTTAGCTATGCCACTGAATATGATGACTACGATGATGACATGAATTATATCGGGAAAAAACAAACATGGCCAGAAGAATACATTGAGAAAAGAGCCATTGAGTATTGGTAAAGTGAACTAACAGTTATAACTGAAAATTTAAACATCGGAGCGGTTTGAAAATCACTCCGATGTTTTTTATATTCGTTGGGAGGGAGACCTGCCAAACGTCATCATACTTCTAAAAGTAGTTTCTTTATTTTAGTAGCTTACGGTTGTTGTTATCACCCTCTAACACTTTCATCTGTTGAATTGCAATCTGATTAAGTTTAACTAACCGTTCACCCTGCGGAATGCCTTGGTCTATGAATACCGCATTGAGGTTTTCCATATTCGATAGGCAGATCAATTCGTTAATGGATGCATAGTCACGGATATTCCCCTTCAGTTCGGGGTGTTGTTCACGCCACATCTTGGCGGTCATGCCGAACATCGCCACATTCAGCATATCTGCTTCGTCAGCATAGATAATGCTGGCTTGTTTGGCGGTTACCTCTGCCGGGATAAGGTTCTGCTTGATTGCATCGGTATGTATGCGGTAATTTATCTTGGATAGCTCACGTTTGGCAGACCAGCCTAATTGGGTTTGTTCCTGTTCTTTCAGACGTTGGAACTCTTTCAACAGATAGAGTTTGAATTGGGGAGAAACCCAAGAGGCAAATTCAAACGCAATGTCCTTATGGGCATAAGTGCCGCCATAGCGTCCGGCTTTTGCAATAAGTCCTCTCGAATTCGTCTTTTCAGTCCATTGCTTCACTGAAAGAATAAACCGGTTCAGCCCGGCTTCATTTTTAATTCCCTCGAATTCGGGGGAATTAAAATCCGGATTGTACATTTCTTCCCATATTCCAAGGAACTCTATCGTATTTTTGTTGCGTAACCATTTTTCGATAAGAGCCAGTCCGTTCTCTATGTTACGCACCATATCCGTTAATGATATATAATCCTTGTCATCGTGGTTGATGATAGTTATCTCTGTATTCTGAACTTTAATTTTTGCCATAATATCCATTAGTGATTACTGTGTACAAAGGTATAAACTTTGTTTCAATACTGGTAGGAATACCACCTAATTAGTGTAAATCTGTTATTTTTATTTTCCCCTCTGTTACCGTCTATGATTATGCCAAACGGTAAAACCGATAATGGCTGAGTTACTGATAACCATAAAAGCAAGGAATATCCACGAAAGGCTTTGTAACCGCTTTATATGGAAAAATTCGCAGTTTACCCAAAACACGATTCCAAAGAACATGGCAAGAAGCACAAACGTGGTCGCAAAACAATAGAAAAGGTTGTCAGGAACAGTTATACGTTCGGTCTGCTTGCGGATCACTCTTTCATGTTCCGCTATCCGTCGCTCCATTTTCTGATACCGGTTATCTAATTGTCCTACCAGCTCTGTGCCTTGCTTTTCAATTGTATCGCTAAACATACGGCAGAAGTTGTTCTGCACTTCCGTCAAATGCTGAATGGTTTCGGGTGGAATAACCACCGTAGAAGCGTTACGAATATCATCCAGCCTTTTGTCAAGTGTGGTGTCAAGTTTGTCTGTCTTCTCGCAAAGCGTTTCTGTCGCATCGCAAACAGCAACTAACTGACGACTGCATTTCTTGACCTCCTGCAAAAGCTCTGCCGCACTTTGTACTTCAGAAGCATTGTTAATCTCTTCCTGAATCCTGCTGATTCCCATTATGTCTTTGCTCATAGATTATTACCTCCTTATTCCTGCTTTCGGTTTCTTGCCCAAATGACGGGTTGCCGCATTCATACAGCGACGTGCCCATTTCATATCGTCCTCGTCCTTATCCCTCCACGGCAGTTCGCTTTGACTACCACCACCTCCACTACCTGCCGGAGCTTGGTTTAATGCCGCCAGTTCAACAAAGATTGCTGCTGCCAGATTGGTAAGTTCAACGGAATTGGCAACAGTCCGGTAGTCGTATTCATCTTCAAAAAGGTTCATGACTTTTTCAGGAAGATAGTACTTGTAACTTTCCCCTTCGTATTGGATTGTGTACGGAATAGTGCCGGTTTCCCATTGTGAATAGTCATGTGTCGGAACTGGCTGCATTTTTGCAACCGGCTTCGCTTCCGTTTGTTTCTCCTTGGTAGGCATTTTGATTTCATCTGCCGGATGAAGTGCGTTCCATGTTTTGGGCAGATTTGCAACGGTAAGTCTCCGACCTTTGCCCAAGTCTGAAGCCTTGTAACTTGCATTACCCATGACAAGTGCGTAACCGTGGATGCGACCTTGTTTGTCAGGACGTGTAATGACTTTGTAACCCATACCGGTAAGCATGGAGAAATATTTCTCCATATTCCACTTCTGCATTTGTTGCAAGATGTTCATGCAGTCTTTACCAACTTTTTCTATATTCTTCTCACGTACTTTTTTTGCCGTTTTCCAGCCTCGTTTGCGTGCGACTCTTTCAGCTGCGACTTGCGCACGTATATGTGTCATATGGTCGTTGTTGACACAGTTGTTTTCATCCACCCTGCAAGCGGCACAATGCAAATGCGGTATTCCGCTTTTGCTCTCGGTGTGTAACCAAACACTATATATTGAACCCGCAATGTTGGTTTTGGGTGAATCGAGCTTTCCTGTTTTCTTGCTAAAATGCTCGTAATTGTCGTATTCATGAAGAAAGTCCTCCCATAGTTCTACCCAGTCCTCCTTGGTGAAATCCTTGACATATTCAGGTGGCGGGCTTACCTCAAAGCGGATTACATCGTTTTTGATGCGTTGAAAAGGTGCGGTTTTCAGTTTTATCTGTTCCCATATCCCCATTGCGTCAAGACCGGACGGCAGGTGATTGTCCTTAATGTGATAAATGAGTTCGGGATGCTCTTTGTTCTTGCTCTCGCCCATGATGTAAGCAAGAAGGTTAATGCCGTGCGATATGGACTTGGATTTTCCTATCATATTCAAGTAATGTTTAAGTCTCGTTTTCCGTTTCTGTCGGTAATGCATTCGGAATGTTCATGCGGTTGAGAAATGCAGAAAGACGCTGCATTTCGTTGTTGATAGCCTGTCCCCATTCCAACATGAAATCATATCGCCGGAACAACGCAAGCCGTTCCTCACGGCTAAGAGCTTTCAAAGCGTTGGCGTAGTTTGTTACGTCCGCACGGGTGGCGGCAAACTCCTTCATGGCTGCAAGCTCGTTGTCTGTCAGCCTTGCCTTGGGACGGTAGTTATAAGCCCTTGCCAACAGGTAAGAGCTTACGGACATTCCGCACCGGTCAGCCAGCTTTTTTATATCTGCCTTTTGTGCCGGGGACACCTTGACGGTAATGGTCACAGACCGTCTCCGTTCAGGCGGCAGTGTCCTCTTTGGTTGTTCGTCTTCCATTTTATATAGCTTTTTTAAAAGAGGGAAAAGGTGTGAGCCTGCGAACGGCTTGCATCTGCGAGCCTGTGAGCAGCGAGAGAGCTTAGAGGGTTGCCTGTACGAAGTAAGGTAACACCTAAGCATATCTCGTTAACGAGTACGCCTTACTACCCTTATAACCGTCCTTGGGACTGTCCGGACACCGGATAGGACAATCCGGCTTGCCCCAAGGACAACAGCCTATTGTTTGCCTCCGTTGGGAGCATGTTCCACCGGACGTGAGGGCAGATTTTGGCGTGCTTGTTCTATTATCGCATTGTCGGCTGTGATTTGCATGAGTGAGATAGTTGCAGATACCAGCTTGTCCTTTTCCAAAAATGGTGAGACAGACTGCATCAATATTTGCGCACGAGCCTGACGATGTGCCAGCAACTTGGTGTATTCGTTGCCGTCCTCCTTGTAGTAGCCTTGGTTGAGATACTTGTGGATAAACAGCAACTCTCCTGCGCTTACAGATTTTACATCGCCATTCTTTCCGGCTATATCCACCATGACACGGATTGCATCAGCTTGGTAAGAGGTGCATTTCCTAAGAAAATTCAAGATGTTCTGATTTGTTGAACCGATAGCGGAACGGGGTGTTTTCACCTTGGAAACATGTGTTTCCTCCATTTGAATTTTACTTTCCATACGTTTTATTATTAGGTTTGTTACAATTACTCTAACGGCTTTGCCTGTTTGTTTGCGGTAAGGATTTTCTTCACGTCACTTAGGGCATATCTCTTATGACTGCCTACATGGGCAGGGACGAGATAGCCTTTGCGTTCCCATTGCCACAAAGTTGTACTGCACACGCCACACATTTTTGAAACTTCCTTTGCAGTGATCCATGTCTCTTTGTTGTTGGCTTCCTGTTGGTGTGCGAGTTCAAGGGCTTTCGCCTCTTGTGCCTTTGCAATCAAACGGTCTGCAAAAGCGACTAAATCCTCTGCGGTGACTTCAAACTTCATTCGTCCACCGGCTTCTATCATGCTGTATAAATCCATACTGTTTTTATTTTTAAAGGTTGAATAATATTTTTGTTATGCTTATTGCAATTGCTGAATCATCGCTTTTTTCATATCATCGTCAATGGTACGGTAACGTGCGAATGCCCGGCTGCCGTTGGCGTGTCCCGACATGGACGATATAAGGTTCGGGTCTTGTACCACTTTGTAGAGATTGCCCACAAATGTTTTCCGTGCCGTGTGTGAGGTGGCTATCTCACACAGAGGGTGCGCCTCCGTTTTATGTGTAAGGGAGTTGATGACAGAAACAGTTCTGTTCAGTCCTGCTTTGCGCATGACTGCCCGAATCCCCTTATTATAGTCGGATACATTGTAGTGGGGAAACAAGGTGAGTGTATTCCGTTTCTTGTACACTTGGTATATTTCCATTGCCTTGGGCGTAAGTGGTACACGTACTGTCCGTGCGTCATGCTTCATGGTTTTGTGTGGAATGTATTCCAATACTCCGTCAATGACGCTATCATTGGTAAGACGGAGCAAATCACCGAAACGACATCCTATCATGGACTGGAAAATGAACATATCACGGAACACGGAAAGATGCGGTTCTTCTGAAAGGTCAAGTTCAATCATCTTGTTACGTTCCTCCAAAGTAAGGAAGAAAGGCGTGCCGTAAACTGATTTCGGCAGTTCGTAACGGTCGAAAGGGTTGTTCTTGGTGATACCTTGGCGGACAGCCCACTTGACTACGGTACGTAACCGGGAGAACACCGAATGAAGGGTGTTGTCGCCACGTGGTTTTGTCCCGGCACTTTTGTTGACACCCTTGTACATGTCAGGATAGAGATAGAAATACTCATGCTCGTGTACGAGATAGTTGTACAAGTCTGTAAGGTCTGCGGCTGTAATGGCGTCCACGCTCATGGTGTAATTCTTCTTTCTTTTGATTTGACGTTGGTATTGTTCAAAACGTTCTATTTTTCCTACCAAAGAATGAACTACAATCTGTTGCCGTCTATCAAAATCTTTGGATTCAATGTATTGGTCGACAATTACTGACAGTTTGACTTCCACACATTTTGTTCCCTCCAGTTTGTATGCTTGCGGATGATGAAAACAAAAGATAGTCTTTTTAAGCCATTCGCTTGTTGCACCTTTGAAGTAAGTGCGGCTTATTTCCCTGATGAGCTCTTGTACGGCAGAATTGAAAGCAAGCCGTTCCGCATCGGAAATAATAGTCACTCTGGTTTTGTACCCCATGCGCTTACTGTCCCATTGCTGCGGGTGAATACTCAACTCCGAAGCGGCTTTAAGGTCACAGTTGCAGTCATTGTCACGCACACGGAAATATACCGTGGCTTTCGTCTTACTCTTGGTCTTTCGTAAAAATGCTGTTACGTTCATAACTCGGATATTATTTGAGGTTGTTAATCAGTTCACTTTTGATATTGTCGTCAATGCTGCGATAACGTGTAAATGCCCTGCTGTTTGGCGAATGCCCTGTTAAAGAGGCTACCAGTTCTTGGTCTTTCACTTTGTTGTAAAGATTGGCGATGAACGTCTTGCGTGCCGTATGTGAAGTGGCAATATCACAAATGGGACGTTGCTCTTCTTTCCGGGTAAGCGGATTGAGTATTGTTACTTTGCGGTGGATGCCTGCGAAATCCAGTATCATCTTGATATACTCGTTGTATTGCGGTTCTGAAATGACAGGGAATAAACGTGGAGAGTAATCGGCATAACGTTCCACAATTTGTTGTGCTACCGGATGCAGCGGCAGGCGAACCAGTTCCGTTTTGCCGTTTTTCAGATTCTTACCGGGTATGTATTCCAGCCAGCCGTTATTGATTTGTGTGCGCTGTATGGTGAACAAATCCCCCATGCGACACCCCACAAAGCATTGGAAAAGAAACATGTCCCTTACAAGCGGAGCATGGAAACTACAGCCATAGGTCGCATTTATCAGCTTATCCCGTTCTTCGGGCAACAAGTAATAAGCATCACCGTACACATGACGGTGGGTATTGACTTCCTGAAAAGTCAGATCATCGGTGTAGCCTTTCTTCACGCACCAGTTGAGAAAGGCTTTCAATCTTGTCCCTCCACTGCAAGCGGAATTTCTGGATGAGGGGCGCATGGTCTGTCGGTATATCTCAAACCGTGAATAGAAGTCGGGATATTTCGTGTAATAGGTGTACTCGTGTTCTATATACTTCATGAAGTCAAGGAGTAATTTTCGTCCAAAGGTTTCTGTCTTAAGTTCAAAGTCACTGTTGCCCATAATCTCACGCTGCCATGCCTCGTAGCGTTCCAGCCTGCGGAATATAGCTACGATAGCCCCTTTGTGTGATGTGCCGCCTTTTGCTTCCTCCAAATATTGTTCTGCCCGTTCAAAAAAGGATGTACCCCATACTTTGGCAGGCTTTTCTTCCTCCTCCTTATTGTCGGGATGAAAGTATTCATTGATGAGCCGGGCGAGCCATTCTTTGGTGAACCCCTCTTGAATATTCTCGTTAACCAGTTTCAAAAGTTCATCCAGTTGTCGGTTGAACTCTTGCTTTACCTCTTTGGGGGCATTACTCTTTGCGCTATAACCGGGTACATTCTTATCCCAGTGGATAGCGTCGATAAACAGTCCTGTACTTACCTTAAAATCGACTTTGCTTGCTACTTCTTGAACCCGGATGTAAACAGTCGATGTACTTTTTCTTAATGTTGCCTTTGCCTGCATATTTCTGCTATTTTTAGATTTCTTTTTCCACAAAGTTATAAGTGTACCTGTAAATGTTCCCAAAGAAATCGAATTATTTGGAGGCTTGTTAAGTTTATTTATACGAACAATGTTTTTCAGAAAGCATTGAAATACAGTTATTTTAACTTGCTTTTAACCCGATTTTTTATTACTCGTATTTGCTACCATTTAGCCTAAAAACGATTTCCTCCGTCACGGTCGCCAGTGCGGTCGTACCGGCGGAGTAATCGCCTGCGGAGTTTTGGGCCATGACGGCCGTCGTGCCACACAGCAACATCAGTGTGAGCATCTGTACCTTTTTAGCAGAAAACATTCTTTTCATTTGTCTTTTTGTTTTTTGAAACATGATTATTTATTTTAGGGTAAGTATTGCAGTTCTTTCGAATCGTTATGGCGGCACCTCATTCCTGCATCCCGTTTCTATATGCGATAGCCGAAAAAGGCAGGAAAGACAAGGAAGGCACCGATCAGGAACAGGCACGCGCCCACAAGCGTTACGACGGACTTGGTAATACCGTCCTCGCCCGTGTTCATCTTTACGTAAATCTGGAATCCGGACACAATCACACAAATCCCGGCGATGGCACAACAGAGAGCTTGGACGTAGAACATCATCGTTACCACGTAGTCGTGCATCGTCGCCAGCGCATCCGCCCCCCAACTGTAATTCACGCTGCCACTTTTCGCCAGAGCCGAACAGGGGATGATGGAACAAAGCGCACATAGTATCTTCTTCGTTTTCGACATCTTACAGCTTATCTTTGACCGGTCTCCATTTCAGGCTGGGACGGTTGTCCAAGCGTCCTTTGGAAATCATTGCCTTATACATCTCTTCGTCGGTAAAGCCGTCGGACAGGTAGGGTGCGACCTTTTCCATCTGTGCCTCTGCCTTGGCTTTCAGCCGTTCGAGCCGATCCTTGGCTGTTCCATCTTTTTTCCCGGTGTCGCCGTTTTGGGCGGCAGGCGAAGCGGCAGGTACAGTCTCCGTGCCGTATGTTTCATTTCCGATTTTGAACCCGGTCTCGTTCTCCGAAACCTCGACACTCTCTTCCGTGGAATCCATCGGACCGAGGTCGAAAACTTCCTCGTCAGTCTTCTCCGTTCCCTTCTTTCCATACAGGTCACGGATGATATTGACCGCGAAATAGACGATGTACAGCACCGTCAGTACAAGGGCGAATATAAAGTATGAACCCATCTGTTTTTAAGTATGAAATTAAACTTTAATTGAACTTTTAAAGTACGGTTGCAAAGAAAAATATTATATTTGATGTAACAAAAACTCTTTATATCAAACAGTATTTTATTACATAGAAATAAGTTTGAAACACTAAAATTGAACTTTAATTTCATACTTTGAGGTATCGAAGCAGAAAAATCGGGCATAAAAAAAGCCCTCCGGGAGGAGAGCTTTCAAGGGAAAGGGTAACGATGATGCCTTACCGTTTCTTTCCGCGTAGGTAATCGTTCAGGTCCTTGTATTCGCGATAACGGGGTGCTTCGTTGCGTACACGCCCGCCATACATGCCGGCGATGGTCTCTTCCGTTTTCTGCCCTGCGAGATCATTGTCGAGATAACAGTGGATTTCCTCGTACACCTGCAAGTGTTCCAATGCTTTTTTCAGGTTGTTCACCGAGTTCATCACGAGGTAATCACAAGGTGCGTCGATGCAGACCGTATCATCACCCGCCTGTTTCAGCGTCAGGTAAGAGAGAAAATCCATGAAGCCCTCGAACACGCAAACACGGTTCTGTGTTTCACCATGAGATTGCCTGATGACAGAGATGTCCTTACACCGGATACAGCCCTTATAATAAGGATTGCGCACCTCGTACCCGCCCGCCGCGTTGCCGAAGGCAAGAGCGAAGTAGCGCCGTTTACGTAATTCATAATGGACCTCCCGGCAGAACATGCGGCCGATGTCCCCGTCGATTCCACGGGAATGAAGGTACGAGAGTAGCGCATGGTGCTGCAACGGCACGACGAGCACGTCCTTCATGTCAGCTTCGACGGGACGGGGTGTTGTCCCCGGAATCCGCACTCTTTGTATCGGGGCAGCATTTTCATGTCTCCCGATACAGGCAAGCACTTCGCTCACGCTGTTCGTCCGGTACAGGTATTTGCCCAGTTCCACAAGGTCGCCGCCCGTCGCTGCGCCAAAGTCATACCATTCGTTGAGCCGGTCGTTGACCTTGAACGACGGAGTGCGTTCATCGCGCAGCGGTGACAGATACCAGTATTGTTTTGATATCACACTCTGGGGATGGTAGCCGAGACTGGCGAGATAGTCCACGATACGCAGTTGTTTTGCTTCCGCTATGGTCATGTCATTTTCTTTTCACTTGTTTTCAAAAAACAGTTTACTTTGGTTTTTCTCCTATATATACCCGGACCAAAGTAAACTAAATTATTTTTCACCTTCCGCTTCCTCGCATTCTTCGTCGAAAAGCAGGGCTTCGGTCGGGGTCACATCGTAATAAAAGAGCTTGTCCCGTTTGACGATCAGCTTCAGGTTTTCCGTCAGGTATTGCAGCAGTTTTATCATGACGCTGCGTCCCCGTTTGAACCCGATAGCCTCATAGGAAGCCATGAGGGCCTGCAGCACGTTCTCGAAACCTTTGATGGGCCTGTCCCCGAAAGCGGCGGAAAGTGCCTCCCGGTGCTGTTCGATGGACAAATCCATGAAGCTGCTCCGGGCTTTCGGTCTTACACTGCCGTCAAACGAATAGTTATCCACCATGACCGGCAACCCTTCGTCATCAACGGAAAAGGCGAACGGTTTGAACTCCTTCTCGCGGATATGCAGCGCATGAACTTCACTGATAACGGGATTCTCCGCACTTTTGGTGATGACCAGCACCGTTTCCGCCTTATTGCTCATTTCCGTACCGATATGCCCGCGCACATTGTTGTCGCCCTTGTTCAGGTGTAGCACACAATGGATGTGCAGGTCGTATTTCGACGACCACTCCATCATCTTGTTGATGACCTCCACCGATTCGCTGGTGCTGTTGATGTCGAGCATCAGGTCGCGGATGCCGTCTATGATGACCAGCCCATACCCCTTGTTCTGACGCAGGGCATAGTCGATAACCCCGATACGGACGGCAGGAGTGTATTCCCGCAGGCAAATGAAATCGAGATTCTCGTTGTCCGTCGTGGTGGGCAGCCCCGCCAGGCGGAGAATGCGTTCCAACACGTTGTGGCAATGGAAACGGCTCTGTTCAGTGTCCACGTACAGAATCCTGCGTTTGCCTTCGGGCAGGTGCGCCCGATAGTTCAAGACCTGCCGGCCCGCCAGCGACGCGGCGACGATGGCCGAGACGTTGAACGTCTTTTTCGCCTTCGCCTTACCCGTCGAAGCGCTGAAATTACCGAGCGTCGCTATGGTGGAGTTGTCAATCCATATAATCTGGGGCGGAGTCTCGTAGGTGTCCGTGGCCTTTATTTGCGATGCCGTGAGGATATCCGACAGGCGGTTCTCGTCCAGCTCCGCCCACGAGTTACGGTCAGTTCTTTTTTCGTTTTCCATAGCGCTTCTGGTTAAAGAACGGTTGGGTTGCGGACACTTCCGTCGCCATACGCATGGCATCGTCCACCGTAGGTTCGTAGTTTTGCAAGAGCCACGCGTCCAGCTCTTCCTTCGCAAAGTAGAGCATCTTGCCGCGAGGCTTGTAGTGCGGGATTTCCTTGTTCGATGTGAGTTTGTACAACATACTTTCGGACACGCCGATATACATGCACGCCTCTTGAAAAGTGAAGACCTTCTTGGTCGTGTAAATGGTATTTTCCAGCAAAGCCACACGCTCCAACAGACCTTCCACCGGTTCCAACTTCTTGAGAACCGCTTCTATGGCGGTCAGCCGTTCGCTCAACCGCTCCATGAATGTTGTTCTGTTTTGCATAAAATACATGTTAAAATTAGACAATGGAGAGTTACCTCCGTTATGCAGCGCGCTAACGGAGGTCAAAGTTATGTGATGTGAACCGGACAGCCGGAAATACCGGCGTGATACTATGCACGTATCACGGCAATTGTCACTGTTTTATCTTTCACATACTTGGCTTTTTGGCACTTCGTGTTATATTTTCAGTCGGCTGACGGCTTTTCGTATGCCGAGGTTTGCCGATGTAATGTTGTTCCTCGCCGCAGACAGGGCGGACGAGAGGCTTGAAGCGGTAACGTATCTTGTGCCGTCTTTGGACAACAGGAACCGCCCCTTGTCGAGAACCGACTGCCAGTGAGGCAGGATGAAGGTGTTTTCGAGCAACGCGTCGAACAGGACCGCCACATGGCGGATATTGTTCACACGTATGCAGAAGCCCTTCTTGCAGGCAAAAAGCGCTTCCATGTCCTCGATGCGGAGTGTGGAAACGCAAAACAGATGATAAGCGTTGGCGCAAGCCACAATACCTGTCATCTGTTCACGGGAAAAATTACAACCGAAGGAGAGAGGTGGATCGTTTCTGGAATCTTCTATACGTGAAGAGCCGAACCATACTCCGGCAATGTCGTACTTTCGTTTCAAGGCCATGCACTCCTCGAAAGAAAATGTTTCTGCGGTAAAGAGGCTTTTGACGAGACTTGTGCAATCGATCAACAGCCCTCTGATGATATGGATGTTCATTTCATGGCAATTCCTGCAAACCGCACTGTTGCAGTCGATGTACCGGTGACTGTTTATAAAGTCATCCACATAGCGGCCATACCGTTTGCCGCCTGCCATGACGTCTTGAAGATAAAGCTCCCTCGCTTCGGAGAGCAATTCGTAAAATTCTTCCGCTACATCCTGTTCCGTAGCGAAGTGGTGCAGATGTGGTCTCCCTTCAAAAAAAGAGAGGACCTGTTGTTTTGTCCTTTCATGTCGAATTGTTTTTATGGGTTTATACTTATTATAATAGTGGCATTACTTCGACTATTTGAAAAGTCGGAGAAAAGCCGGAAATATTTACCTGTAAATTGAATTTGACATGTATAACTACATCAGTCGAATAGCCCGTTGACCAAATTGACTGCTTCGTCTTTTTTCTGGTTGATGATTTTGGCGTACACCTGTGTCATTCTCACGGAGGTATGACCAAGCAGCTTCGATACGGTATAGAGATCCGCACCGAGCGTCAGCATCATGGTCGCGAATGTGTGCCGGGCCGTGTGAAAAGTAAAACGCTTGGTGATTCCGGCCGCTTCGGCCCACGGCTTGAGATACTGGTTGATGTTTGAAGGCAAGCTGAACACATGGTCATCCGCCGCCTTGTCCTCACGCTCCGGCATCCACTTCAACGCCTCGTTGGAGAGTGGCAGGTAAATCGGTTCTTTGGTCTTCTGCATAGCCACCGCCAGACGGTATTGGCCGTTATCGACAAAGACATTCTTCCATTTCAGGCCGACAATATCGCTGATACGCAGTCCGCAGAAGCAGGAAAACAGATAGGCGTTTTTAACCCTCCCATCCTGTACCGGAGTGGCAATCAACGCCCGTACCTCTTCGATGGTCATATAGGACCGCACGCTCTCCGGCATTTTGGGCTTCTCCGATTTTTCCATTTCATTAAACGGATTTCTCAACAACCGTTTAGCCCGGACGGCAGCGTTCAGGGCACCGTTGAATATCTGATAATAGGTATTGCGTGTAGATGCTGCTATCGGCTTTCCTTTAGGGCGGAAGGTCGTCAGCATGTAGTCGATATAGCCTTGGCAAAAAGCGAGGTCAACCCGATCCAACAAAAACCTTTCCCCTGCATATTCTTTCAGGATATGGGTAACGGCCTTGATTTGACCGATGCCTTTCTTGTCGCGTTTCTCTTGGTACTCCAAATAGGTTTGCATCCAGTCCAGCAGATAAACCTTATCTGTATGGTTCACGATACCGGCTTCGCCGCTGGTCAGTTCGATAATGCGTTTCGACTTGATGGCATTCGCAGCGGCCATTGTTATTTCATTCTGCCGACGGGTATTGTTGTCCGTTCCCGGGATAAGATACAGCTTCAGGTACTCATATGTCCGCTTGCCATTGCGGTATATATCCAGATACAGACTTTTGCTGCCATCGGACAAATCCTTCATCCGAAGACGGATGGGCTCTTTTACTTTTTTAGGCTTCTTTATTCGTGGCATAATCGTATTCTTTCATTCGTTCTTTTTCGTATGCAAATGTACGAATTAAAACCGAAATCAAGAAACAAACAAGGAACAAAAATGTACCCAAAAAGAACTAATTAACAGAAAATAGCGAAAACAACTGAAAGAAACGATTTCTTTATAAATGTCTGATATAAAGCCTATTTACTTGTACTTATTTGGATTTTATTTTCATCTTTAATATGTCTGTTTGTTTATTGGAAATAGTCACACATGTTGATGAGAGCATTCCGAGCATAGACCTTTCAGGACATAATTGATACTTTGTACGGTGAATCCGGGAGGTAGTGTCACGATGGGCACGTGGATACTTTTCATACAAAACGTGCGATGACAGTTCTCACAATAAAAGTGAGTGTGGAGATCGTCTACCTCACAATTGCAATCATTGCTGCACACGGCATATTTTAACGATCCTGTGCCGTCATCAATGCCATGAACCAAATGATGGGCTAAAAAAAGGGTTATGGTGCGGTAGATGGTTGATTTGTCTACCGTATCCAATTCGTTTTCCAAATCCAACAGTGAAAATGCTTCTTTGTGCTGCATCATGGTTTTTAGAATAAGCAGACGTATGGCTGTCGGTTTGATTTCCCGCTGTTCCAATTTTTTTAAATAGATTGTTTCATTCATAGGTCAAATCATTTTATTCTTTTCATTTCTGTATTCTCATTGCATTAAAAATGGCGAGTAAAGCTACGCCTACATCTGCAAATATAGCTTCCCACATAGTGGCCATTCCGCCGGCTCCTAATAGCAATACTAACAATTTCACTCCGAATGCCATCGATATATTTTGCCATACAATGCGATGGGTCTGTTTTCCTATTTTTATAGCTTCCGCTACTTTACTGGGTTGGTCTGTTTGTATCACTACATCCGCAGTCTCTATAGCAGCGTCACAGCCTAGACCACCCATGGCAATCCCAACATCGCTGAGTGCCAGTACGGGAGTATCATTGATACCGTCTCCTACAAAAGCTACACGATTTTCAAAATTTGCTTTTAATTGTTCTAAATGTGCTACTTTACCTTCGGGTAGTAAATCGCCGAAAGCATGTGTGACACCTATCTTTTCGGCTAAATTAGAAACAATTGTCTGTTTATCTCCCGATAATATTTGAATATTATTAATATTTAAGTCTTTCAGCTCGCGGATGGCTTGTACAGCATCAGGTTTTGGGGTATCCGCCAATGAAAGATATCCCAAATATTTGTTTTCCATTGCACATAGCACGATTGTTTCTGTCATGTTGCTGATTTCATAGGGAAAAGAGATGCCGTATTTTGATAATAACCGTGTATTTCCTACATATACTTCTTTACCGTTTGTTACGGCTTTTATTCCATATCCGGCAAATTCAGTGATTCTCAGTGACGAGTTAAGAGATATACTTTGTTCTTCCGCATATTTGACAATGGCTTTTGCGATAGGATGATTGCTGAAACTCTCTATAGAGGCGATAAGTTGAAGCAGTTCCTTTTGCGAAACACCTTCGGCTGCCGATATTGCCTGAACACTGAATACACCTTGGGTGAGTGTTCCGGTTTTATCGAATACTACGGTGTTTATTTGGGTTATGGCATCTAGATAATTACCCCCTTTGAAAAGAATCCCTTTGTGAGATGCGGCACCAATACCTCCAAAGTATCCTAATGGAATGCTGACCACTAATGCGCAAGGACATGATATGACTAGGAATACTAAAGCCCGATAGAACCAATCATCAAAAACAAAAATGAATTCAGGTTTTATCAGAGAGTATAAATAGGGGAGTATGACAACTAGTATCGCCAGTCCTGTCACTATCGGTGTATAAATTCGTGCAAAACGGCGGATAAATAATTCGGCAGGGGCTTTTCTTTCTGCTGCATCTTGTACTAAAGTGAGGATACGTGCTAACGTACTTTGATCATACGGTTTGTTTACTTTGATCCGTACCACTTTATCTGAAGCGATCATTCCTGCTAAAACTTCTTCTTGTTTATATAGAGTCCGGGGAACACTTTCTCCGGTTAGGGCGGCCGTATTAAATGAAGCGGAATCTTCCAGTAAAAATCCGTCTAGAGGTACTTTTTCTCCAACTTTTACTTCAATGGTTTCTCCTGGCTGTACTTTTTCCGGTGCTGTTATTTTATATGTGTTATTATATACTACAGTGGCTGTTTCGGGACGTACATCCAATAATGCTTTGATGTTGCTGCGTGCTTTGTGTACAGCTTTGTGTTGGAACCATTCACCTATGAGATAGAACAGAATAACGGCAATACCTTCCCAGTATTCTCCTAGATAGAATGCTCCTGATACAGCTATCCCCATTAAAGTGAATTCATTGAAAACTGATTCTAATTTTATTTTTTTCATTGTTTCTTTTTATTTATGGCAACAAAGATAGTGGAAAGAAGATGCAACTAAATTGCAAATTATATTGTACTTTTACATCGGGTAATTTTTTATATACATGAAAAAAAAATATTGGGCTTTTTTGATAGGAAGCTGGTGTTTGTCTGTGGGAATGCAGGCGGCCAAAGTGGATACTTTGTCGGTACATAGTGACGCAATGAATAAGGAGGTTCAGGTAATTACCATCTGTCCGGATAAAGCCATGGCAGGTGAAAAATGTCCCGTACTTTATCTGCTTCACGGATATGGAGGCAATGCGGGAACGTGGCTCGGTATAAAACCGGAATTACCTCAAATAGCTGACAAGGAAGGAATCATTTTTGTTTGTCCGGACGGGAAGAACAGTTGGTATTGGGACAGCCCTTTGAATAAGGAGTACCGTTATGAAACATTCGTATCAAAAGAATTGGTGAACTATATTGATAAGAATTTTACTACGAAAGTGGAGAGAGGGGGACGTGCTATCACCGGGTTAAGTATGGGTGGTCATGGAAGTTTATGGTTGTCCATCCGTCATAAAGATGTCTTTGGAGGAGGAGGTAGTATGAGCGGAGGTTTAGATATCCGTCCGTTTCCCAATAATTGGGAGATGAAGAAGCAATTAGGCGAAGAAGCGAGCAACAAGCAGAGATGGGACGAACATACGGTAATTAATCAGTTGGATAAGATAAAAAATGGTGATCTGGCTGTTATAATAGATTGCGGTTGTGATGATTTCTTTCTGGAAGTGAATAAGGCTGTACACGAAAAACTGTTGAAGAAGAAAATAAATCATGACTTTATCATCCGTCCGGGCGGGCATACAGGCAGGTATTGGAATAATGCCATAGACTATCAAATACTATTTTTCAGTAAGTTCTTTAATAAATCGAAATAATAAAATGGATAAAATTGTTTTTATTACAGGAGCTTCCAGCGGTATCGGTGCCGGATGCGCTCGCAAGTTTGCTTCACAGGGAGCAAGTTTGATTTTAAATGCTCGTAACGTAAATAAACTGAGTGCATTGAAAGAAGAATTAGAAAAGCAATATGGTACGGAAATATATTTGCTTCCTTTTGACGTGCGCGACCGTAAGGCGGCAACGTCTGCTTTGGAATCATTACCCAAGGAATGGCAATCCATTGATATACTGGTGAATAATGCTGGGTTGGTTATCGGTACGGATAAAGAACAGGAAGGTAGTCTGGATGAGTGGGATATTGTCATAGATACTAATGTTAAGGCTTTGCTGGCAATGACACGCCTGATTGTACCGGGAATGGTGGAACGTAAACGAGGACATATTATTAATATTGGTTCTATTGCCGGAGATGCTGCTTATCCGGGAGGTAGTGTGTATTGTGCTACAAAGGCCGCTGTGAAAGCTTTATCGGATGGACTGCGTATAGATTTAGTTGATACTCCATTGAGAGTGACTAATATTAAACCGGGGTTGGTAGAAACAAATTTTTCAGTTATTCGTTTCCGAGGAGATAAGGAAAAGGCGGATAATGTATATAAAGGTATTCGTCCATTGACGGGAGATGATATTGCGGAAACTGTTTATTTTGCTGCTTCTGTACCAGAATATATGCAGATTGCAGAAATGTTGGTTATGCCTACTTATCAAGCTACAGGGACAATTGTTTCACGCAAATAAAAGAGGTAGAAGAGATATAAATAAAGGCGACCCTTTATAAAGCCGCCTTTATTCTTACCTTCTCATTTTACCTTCTTACCTTAAAAAACAATTATAATTCAATAATCAATGATTGACGTGCACCGACTGTCATATTTTTGGTAAGGTCAATTTTTTTGCCACTGATAAGTTCTTTACCGCTTTTTGAGTCATTTGTCATTATGCGGTAGTGGTTATTAGCCACCACTTGTTCGGCATTGGTGCTGTTTAGGACAATGAGTTCAGTTTTCCCAGAATTAGTACGTGCGTACATATATATTCCGTGTTGGGGAATATGGTACTTAACTGTTTTCTTTTCCATCTTCGTTTAATTTAGTTTGGTTTTACGGTGGCAAATTTATATGTTTTTCAGCATATCTTATATAACTAATCATTCAAAATTCATAATAAATCATTCATTTCTTAATCTATATCAATAAAAAATCCTCTTCCACATATTAGTTGAAGAGGATTTTATTTGTTGTTGTTCAATGAATTACATCAAGAATCCAAGTAAAATACCGGCTGCTACGGCAGAACCGATTACACCAGCTACGTTGGGACCCATAGCATGCATCAACAAGTAGTTGGTAGGATCATATTCCAGACCAATAACCTGAGAGATACGTGCCGAGTCGGGAACAGCAGATACACCGGCATTACCGATAAGCGGGTTGATTTTGTTATCCTTACCTAATACCAAGTTGAATATCTTCACGAAGATAACTCCAGAAGCAGTAGCAATGATGAATGACAATGCACCCAGCGCGAAAATCAAGATCGAATCAATGGTAAGGAACTCTGAAGCTTGCGTGGAAGCACCTACTGTCAATCCTAATAAGATGGTAATGGTATCAATCAGCGGACCGCGGGCAGTTTCTGCTAAGCGACGGGTTACACCGCTTTCTTTCAATAAGTTACCAAAGAAAAGCATACCCAATAGAGGCAGACCCGACGGAACCAGAAAACAAGTAAGTAACAAACCAATGATAGGGAACATTACTTTTTCTGTATGAGAAACGACGCGTGGTGGTTTCATACGGATCAAACGTTCGTGCTTGGTAGTGAGCAGACGCATGATAGGCGGCTGGATAACCGGTACCAATGCCATGTATGAATAGGCTGATACCGCAATAGCTCCCATCAGGTTAGGCGCCAGTTTGGATGAAAGGAAGATTGCTGTCGGACCGTCCGCACCACCGATGATGCCGATAGCACCAGCCTGCATCGGATCAAAGCCCATTGCCAATGCAATCATGTATGCACCGAAAATACCAAACTGTGCGGCAGCACCAATCAACATCAGTTTAGGATTTGAAATCAATGCCGAGAAATCCGTCATTGCACCGATACCTAAAAAGATAAGTGGTGGATACCATCCGGAGGTAACTCCTTGATATAAAATATTAAGAACAGAACCTTCCTCATAGATGCCGACTTTCAGTCCGGCTTCCATGTTGAAAGGAATATTACCGATCAAGATACCAAAACCGATAGGAATGAGCAACATCGGCTCAAATTCCTTGGCCACGGCAAGGTATATGAAGAATAAACCTATCAGGATCATTACGATATGACCAACAGTAGCATTGGCAAAACCCGTATATGTCCAAAAGTCAGCTAGGTTATTCCCTAAAAAGTTGATAAATTCTCCCATATTATTCAATAATTACAAGGTCAGTACCTTCGAGAACGGATTCTCCTTTACTTACATTGATTGCGGTGATCTTGCCGTCTTTGTCTGCGTTGATGTTATTCTCCATCTTCATAGCTTCAAGGATAATGATGGTTTGCCCCTTTTTTACGGTATCACCAACATTTACCTTAATATCAAGGATTACACCTGGCAACGGAGATTTAACGCCCGATTTTCCTGTAGAAGTTGCAGCAGGCTTTACTACTGTAGTTGGAGCCGGAGCAGGGCTGGTTGATGCAGGACGAACTACCGGTTTCACTACAGCTTTCGGGGCTTTTTCCATTTCTACTTTGTAAGGAGTGCCGTTTACTTCAACATGAGCGATATTATCTTCTATATCTCCAATGGCAACCTTATATATGTTACCGTTAATCTTATATTTATATTCTTTCATCGTTTTATCTTTTTATTGGTGACTTACTTTTTGTGGGGAGTTTCACGCAAGGTATAAATCTTAGAACTCCACGGTGAATAGCTACGTTTTACACGAGTAATGGTAAGAACAGTTTCTTCTACATCGTGTACATCGCTTTGCATTTCGTGCATAGCCATGGCAATTGCGGCGAATACTTCGCCTGGAGCTTCACCCAGTTTCTTTTCTTTGGCTTCTTGTTTGTCGGTAATACCTTTTACCTTCATGGCATTGCGCTTGCTCAGGTTGACAGAAATACGGCCTATAACTTTGAAAGCAATAAACAGAAGGAGCAAGCCTACGAATACGACACTCATAGCTGATATGGACATACCAATACCCACACTGTCATGTTCTTCAAACTTTTCCATCTTAGCGTTGCTGTTGATAGTCTTGTTGTTAGTGCTAGGAGTTACATACTTGTCTGCACTAGAACCTTTTACTTCCCATTCATTTGCAGCGTCGCTGACACGTGCGTATGATTGGTTTGCCTGTAATGTACCTGCAGGAACTATAATCTGATCCAATAATTTCTTGCCTGAATCATACAAGCCGATCCAATTGTTCGTTGCGGCATTCAGGGTGAAGTTGGTGTGGAAAGTACCACGGTTAGGTTCACCATCTGCCCAGAACAAAGCGTGCTGGCGAGGTTTGATCAAAGTCAATACATCACCTTTAGGGATAAAATAAGTAGCAGTATCTCCAGGCTGGCTGCTCACCTTCAGTAAACAACCGGCAAGGTCTGCGCTACCAAATGATCTATTGAATATTTCAATCCATGCGCTGTGTACTCCGTAGTCATCTTGGAAATTGCTTTCATTTTCAATCAGTACTTCATTCAGTACCAGCTTGGTGTTTGATTTCTGTTCTCCACAAGAACATAAACCCACCATCAGCAGCAAAGAAAGGAATATTCCTATATTTAATTTCTTCATGTTCAATTCTCAATTTTTAATTTTTAATTAAAGAGGAATATTACCATGCTTCTTAGCCGGATTGGTTAATTTCTTAGTTTGCAACTGTTGCAATGCACGGATGATGCGGAAACGGGTATTACGCGGTTCAATCACATCATCAATATAGCCATATTTGGCAGCATTGTAAGGATTGGCGAACAGCTTGGTGTATTCAGCTTCTTTTTCGGCTAGGAATGCGGCAGGATTTTCCTGTTCTTTGGCTTCGCGGGCGTATAATACTTCTACTGCACCTGCACCACCCATAACGGCGATTTCGGCAGTAGGCCATGCATAATTCATATCACCGCGAAGTTGTTTACAGCTCATTACAATGTGAGATCCGCCGTATGATTTACGCAGGGTAATTGTTACTTTGGGTACAGTCGCTTCGCCGTAAGCATACAGCAACTTGGCGCCGTGGAGGATTACGCCGTTGTATTCTTGTCCTGTGCCTGGAAGGAATCCCGGAACATCTACCAATGAAACAAGAGGTATATTGAAAGCGTCGCAGAAACGTACAAAACGCGCACCTTTACGTGACGCATTGCTGTCAAGTACACCCGCCAGATATTTTGGCTGGTTTGCAACAATACCTACAGATTGTCCGTTGAAACGTGCGAAACCAATGATGATATTTTTAGCGTAGTGAGGTTGGACTTCCAAAAACTCACCATTATCTACGATGGCGCTGATCACCTCATACATATCGTATGGTTTGTTGGGGCTGTCGGGGATAATTTCGTTCAAAGAGTCTTCCAGACGGTCGATAGGATCGGTACAGTCTACATAGGGAGCTTCTTCCAGATTATTTTGAGGAATATAGCTTAACAATTTGCGGATCATGGCTAACCCTTCTTCTTCCGTCTTGGCAGTAAAATGAGTAACACCGGATTTGGTAGAATGAACGCTTGCACCACCTAAGTTTTCTTGGCTTACATCTTCACCTGTAACAGTCTTTACCACTTTCGGTCCGGTAAGGAACATGTATGATGTGCCTTCCATCATCAATGTGAAGTCTGTCAGCGCAGGAGAGTAAACAGCTCCGCCTGCACAAGGACCGAAAATACCTGAAATCTGTGGAATAACACCTGAAGCAAGAATATTGCGTTGGAAAATTTCAGCATAACCGGCCAGCGCATTGATACCTTCTTGAATACGTGCGCCACCCGAGTCATTGATACCGATACAGGGAGCACCCATTTTCATGGCTTGATCCATTACTTTGCAGATTTTCAGAGACATTGTTTCTGACAGAGAACCGGCAGAAACAGTGAAATCCTGTGCAAAGATGTAAACTAAACGTCCTTCTATGGTACCACAACCTGTTACTACACCGTCGCCCGGATAATGTTTTTTCTCCATGCCAAAATTGGTGCATCTGTGTTCCACAAACATATCCATTTCTTCGAAACTGCCTTCATCCAGCAACATGGCTATGCGTTCGCGGGCTGTATATTTTCCTTTTTCATGCTGTTTTGCAATTGCTTTATCACCTCCACCCATGCGTGCTGTAGCCCGGCGTTCGATAAGCTCTTTTATTTTTTCAAGTTGATTGCTCATTTTACTTATGATTTTACAATTTACGATTAAAAAATATTTCTATTTACGCTTGAACCAGACTAAATACACTGATTTCAATCGTGAATAGTCAGATCTCGTGTTTTATGGTTTTTCGCAAAGCTCAGTCAGGACGCCCAAAGTTGATTTGGGATGTAAAAAAGCAATTTGCAAACCTTCAGCACCTTTACGCGGAGCTTTGTCAATGAGACGGATGCCAGTGGTTTCCGCTTCGGCTAACGCATTTGCCACACCATCTTCCACTGCAAAAGCCAAATGATGCATACCACCGTTGCCATTATTTTTTTCAATGAACTTTGCGATAGTGCTTTCGGGGCTTGTAGGTTCCAGCAGTTCTATTTTAACATCACCTACTTTCAGAAAAGCGGTTTTAACTTTCTGATCCTCTACTGTTTCGATATTGTAGCATTTCAGACCTAATACGTTTTCATAATACGGCAGGGCCTCTTCAATGCTCTTTACGGCAATGCCCAGGTGTTCAATGTGTGAGATTTTCATGATCTTATAATTTTAATAGTTTGGTTTTATACTCAAGTTTTCAGATAAAACTGCACAAAGAAAGTAATTTCGAGTTAAATAAAGAAATATTTCTTCAATTTTATTTCTTATTTGCGAGATGCTTCACAACACTTTAGACAAAAAGACAAAAATGAATTAAATATAGAATTTGCACAAGAGTTTGTTCAGCCACTTCCAACTGAAGCGGAACCAGCGGCGTGTACTGCTCTGCTTGCCGCCAAAGCGGAGTATAAAGTCCCTGTAACCGTGCTTTTTGAACGGTAATCCTGCATCCATGAATTCCAAATGTGCATATCCTTTTTCGTGAGCATAGGTAATAGGTGCCCATACGGCTAGAATACCGGGGTAAAGAAAAGCATAGGTTTTCCGCATACCTCCTGAGAACCACAGATAAGCACTTTCTTTTGAGAAAAGACAGATAGAACCACCTATGATTTTGCCTTTATATTTCACAAGAAACACTTTGGCTAATTCTTTTTCTGGGTTTTGCCATGCTAATAGCCGGAAAAAGCCGATGTCCGGGAAATGTTTTCTTACCTGTGAGGAATAGGCTTTTTTCAACATTCGTGAGAAATCTTGAATATCTTTCTCATTGTCGGCTACTTCCATGATGGCACCGTTTCTCAACGCTTTGTTTATTTGTCTTTTGCGAGACATGCTCAGCCGTTCGTAAGGGACTTTACTGTGCAGTGAGTTACGTACTCTTAGCCAATTAATGGCGAAATAGTTGTTCTTTCTGAAAGCTTTGTATCCGAATAGCGGATTTTCCAAGTTGCGGAACTCGATGAGGAACGATTTGCATAATACTTCGTTGGTGAGATGTTCCAACATTTCCCCGAACAGGTCTTCCTTATTCTGTTCTTCATCAAAATACTCGCCTGTGCCATAAATCTCGCATCGTTTGATGATTGCGGGGGGGAACAAGCGCATACTCTTCCGGATGACAGCCAGCAGTTTGCCTACAGGACGGTTTCCTATATAGGCTACGATAAGCAGAGGTTCGTATCCCCGAGTCATTTCAAAGACATGAAACAACTCGGTAGAATGGAAAATGTTTGTTCCAGGCAGAGGGGGAATGGCATTTCCTTTGCGATATGTACTTAATCTGACAGGCATCTCTAATTGCAAATTTATTGTTTTTTGTTTATCAATCCACATTCTAGTTGTATATTTGTGCAGAAAAATAAATTAACTGAGTATATTATGGAACAATTTAGTGACTTAATAAAGAACAGACGCAGTATGCGTAAGTTCACGGATCAAGAGTTGACACAGGAAGAGGTGGTTGCTTTGTTGAAGGCTGCTTTGATGGCTCCGTCTTCTAAACGTAGCAATTGCTGGCAGTTTCTTGTGGTAGATGATAAGGATATGCTGGAAAAACTTTCCCATTGTAAGGAGATGGGGGCAGCTTTTCTAGCGGATGCTGCTATGGCTGTAGTTGTGATGGCTGATCCGTTGGCTAGTGATGTTTGGATTGAAGATGCGGCAATTGCTTCCATAATGATCCAGTTGCAGGCAGAAGATTTGGGGTTGGGAAGTTGTTGGATACAGGTGCGTGAACGTTTTACCGCTACCGGGATGCCCTCGGGTGAATACGTGCATACGCTGCTTGATATTCCGTTGCAGTTGCAGGTGGTTTCCATTATAGCGGTAGGACATAAGGGCATGGAACGCAAGCCTTTTAATGAGGACCATTTACAATGGGAGAAAATTCACATCAATAAATTTGGAGGCAAGTAAACGTGGCTGCTGTCAATCATAAGGATACGTATAAAGCTTCTGCGGTGTTTCTCATTGTGATGGGTATGCTTTATCTGATCGATAAGTTTATAGGATTTGCCTCACACGGGTTGCCATGGGTTATGCAGAAAGACAATCTGTTACTGTATGCAGCTGTTATTTTCCTTTGGTTCAAGGCCGATAAGTCAGTAGGAATTGTATTGGCGGGTATATGGCTGATATTGAATATCAGTTTGGTGATAGCTTTGTTGGGGCAGATGTCTGCTTATTTGTTGCCGGCGGCTTTGTTGTTGTTAGGAGTTATTTTATATTTAGTTTCGACCCGATGATGAAAATAGTTCTGATAGGAGCCGGCAATGTGGCTACCCATTTGGGAATCGCTTTACAAAAGGCAGGGTGTCTTATTTTGCAGGTATACAGCCGTACAGAGGAGTCTGCTTCTGCATTGGCTGACAGACTTTTAGTAGACTACACAATTGTGCCGGATGAGATACGTCGGGATGCCGATTTGTATATTGTAGCGCTGAAAGATGCAGTTTTGCGACAATTGGCTCCTGTATTGGTGAAAGGAAGGGAGCAGGCTTTGTTTGTACATACGGCGGGTAGTATGCCTATGGATTTATGGAAGGGGTTGGTAAAACGCTATGGGGTACTTTATCCTATGCAGACTTTTAGCAAGCAGCGTGAAGTTGATTTCAATACCGTACCTTTTTTTATAGAAGCATCTGCTCCGGCAGAAGTGGGAGTGCTGCGTATGGTGGCAGTTCGTCTCAGTCCTAAAGTGTATGAAGTGACTTCCGGTCAACGTAGGCATTTGCATCTGGCGGCAGTCTTTGCTTGTAATTTTGCTAACCATATGTATGCATTAAGTTCACATATACTGGAAAAGCAGGGGATTTCTTTTGAAGTGATGCTTCCGCTGATAGACGAAACTGCCGGCAAAGTACATGAACTTTCTCCCACACAGGCGCAGACAGGTCCGGCTGTACGCTACGATGAAAACGTAATAAGCAAACATTTGGAGATGTTGGCGGATGAGGAGTCTTTGCAGGAATTGTACGAAAAGATAAGTAAAAGTATTCATAATCTCCCTTTGTCTGTTATTCAGACAAATAAAGAGGGAAAGAACTCATAAGTGGTATGATAAACTATGATTTAAAGAAAATAAAGGCATTGGTATTTGATGTCGATGGGGTATTGAGTGCGGAAACTATTTATTTGCACCCCAATGGTGAACCCATGCGTACGGTTAATATCAAGGATGGGTATGCATTACAGTTGGCTGTGAAATGCGGGCTGCATGTTGCCATCATTACTGGTGGAAATACCGAGGCGGTGCGTAAGCGTTATGAGGGGCTGGGTATCAAGGATGTTTATCTGGCTGCTGCGGTAAAGACCCGGGAGTATGCCCATTTGAAGGAAAAATATGGATTGCAGGATGAGGAGATACTCTATATGGGCGATGATATTCCCGATTATGAAGTGATGCGTTTGTGTGGGCTACCTTGTTGTCCTGCTGATGCGGCACCTGAGATAAAAGAAACAGCTGTTTATATTTCTCATCGTAATGGGGGGTATGGATGTGCCCGTGACGTGGTGGAACAGGTTTTGAAGGCTCAAGGAAAATGGATGGCTCATGAAAGAGCCTTCGGGTGGTAATGAAATAAAGAAAAGCTATGTTGGAAAATTTAGAAAAATATAAAATAATCCTTGCTTCCAATTCTCCGCGCCGTAAAGAATTGTTATCCGGCTTAGGTATAAAATATGAGGTAAAAACACTACCCGGCATAGAGGAAACCTATCCGGATACATTGAAAGCAGAGGAAATTCCTTTGTATATAGCTTGCGAGAAGGCGGCTGCTTACCGGAATACCATGCATCCGGACGAATTGATTATTACTGCTGATACCATTGTATGGTTGGACGGTGTAGTCATGGGCAAGCCTCATAACGAGGATGATGCACGGCAGATGTTGTGGAAGCTTTCTGGCAAGACCCATCAGGTGATAACTGGGGTTTGTCTGACTACTGCCAGGACTCAGAGAAGTTTTTCTGCTGTGACAGAAGTAACGTTTGCAGAATTGTCCGATGAGGAGATCAATTATTATATTCGGGTTTACAAGCCGATGGATAAGGCTGGTTCTTATGGTATACAAGAGTGGATAGGCTTCATTGGTGTCTGTGGAATTTCGGGTAGTTACTTCAATGTGATGGGACTCCCTGTGCAGTGCCTGTACACAGAACTGAAAAAACTATAAGTCTGTATGTGAACAGTAAGGGACGTGTTTTTGTTATTTATATGAACTATAAATAAAAAATAATTATGGCTTATAAAATAGCTTTTTACGACACGAAACCCTACGACGAACACTCGTTTACGGAGGCTAATGAGAAGTTTGGCTTTGATATCAGGTATTACAAAGGCCATTTGAATATGAATAACGTGGTGTTGACCAAAGGAGTGGATGTGGTTTGCATCTTCGTAAACGATACGGCTGATGCCGAAGTTATCCGGGCAATGGCGGATAATGGTGTTAAACTGCTGGCTTTAAGATGTGCTGGTTATAATAATGTGGATTTAGCGGCAACGGCAGGTAAGATGAAAGTGGTACGGGTACCGGCATATTCGCCATATGCTGTTGCCGAATTTACAGTGGCATTGATGTTGTCACTCAATCGTAAGATTCCTCGTGCCACAATGCGCACACGTGACGGAAACTTTTCTTTGCATGGACTTATGGGATTTGATATGCATGGCAAGACTGCCGGAATTATCGGTACGGGTAAGATTGCCAAGATTTTAATTCAGATATTACGTGGATTTGGTATGAATGTTCTTGCATATGATCTTTATCCCGATTACAATTTTGCCCGTGAACATCAGGTGGTTTATTGTACTTTGGATGAACTTTATCATAGTTCGGATATCATCTCCCTGCATTGTCCTTTGACAGAACAGACAAAGTATCTGATTAATGATTATTCCATCAGTAAAATGAAAGATGGGGTGATGATTATCAATACGGGGCGTGGGCAGTTGATTCACACCAATGCCTTGATAGAGGGGCTGAAGACCAAAAAAGTGGGATATGCCGGTCTGGATGTATACGAGGAAGAAGAGCCTTATTTTTATGAAGATAAGTCTGATAAGATTATTGATGATGACACTTTAGCTCGTCTTCTGTCTTTCAATAATGTGATTGTAACTTCACATCAGGCTTTTTTTACCAAAGAGGCAATGACGAATATTGCTCATACTACTCTACAAAACGTGAAAGACTTTGTTGAAGGTAGACCTTTGGTGAACGAAGTAGCGGTGGGGAGGGTCTAATCTCCCCTGTAGTAATACAATAAGGAATGGCGGGCTATAAAGTCCGCATTCTTTTGAACCAGTTCCTTTTCACCAAATTCGGGGAATTGTGCATCGGGGATATAGTGGTTGTTTATTAAATATTCCATCAGGTCCGGCGGACATTTGGTCGGGATAGTAAGCAGGCTGAATGCCTCTTGGGCAGCTGTTGCGGCATCATACATCGGGTTAAGAGGATCACTGATGTATTTGCATATATCCTTCGCCAATAGAATACCTTTTTCGGAATTTACCATCATGATGAAATCCTTATGTTCCTTCATTTGGGGCAAAGTGTGATTGGAATCGTCCGGCCATTGTAATACTTGGGTAAGGAAACTGTGTAGTTCTTTATAGCTTTTCAGATATACGATACGGGCACCATTTGTGCCTTGCGTGAACAATTGATAGGTATGGTGGTTCCTTTCCTTCATCTCGTCCGATATTTCGGGAATGGCAGGGTATAGTCCTTCTATCTCTTCCCAACATTCGGTTTCTCCGTTGGTCAGCAGGTCAATCCATTCATGAAGAAACAGGGCAAGGGGGCCACATGGAATGATGAATTTGTCGGTTTCTGTAACCTGTGCAATATATTCTTGTACAGATGGTTCTGTGAGATAAGTATGTCCGAACAGCCAGCGTAGTTTATGGTTTGCGTCCTCTTTTCCTTTGAAATCCATAAAGAACTCCTGTAACGTGGCATTGGCGGGAGCCGTTTCATATTCTTCATCCAATATCCGGAAAAATAAATGTGCAGTTTCTTCGATATTCCTGTCCATCGGATTGATATACAGATGTTTATATGGAGCCTTCTCTAAAGTGTTCCAAATGATGAAACGGATATCTTCCTCATTGATCTCATCTTTTATATAATCCGGTCGGATGGTATAGAAAGGAAGTGACGTATCATATAGTTCCAGATGCTTTTTGATGAATGCTTGCCATAGACCTAAACCTGAAATGACATCTTCAAAATAGGCAGCGGTGTAAAGACATAACTTCTTTTTAATGGATTCGGGAATCTCTCTTATCGTACAAGTGGAGTATAATCGGTTAGCCAGATCGACAAAATATCTGTCTGTAGTCTGTTGTTGGATATAAGGATGGATAGCCAACCAGTCTTTTATGTATAATTTTATGGTTTGCATATTAGTTTATTGGAATTATTTTTATTGCAAAGATATTCCTTTCATTGTAAAAAGGAAGGAGAATATCGGGATATTTACTTTATCTTTGCAATATTCTAACTTTGAAATACCTATAAAAATGGAAATAGATTTAACAACTCCTGCTTTATTGTTCTCAGCCATATCGCTGATTATGCTGGCATATACCAATCGTTTTCTGTCATATGCCCAGTTAGTACGCACGTTGAAGGATCAGTATCGTGAAAATCATTCGGCGGTTACGGCAGCACAGATTTCTAATCTCCGCAAACGCCTTTATCTGACACGTGCTATGCAGGTGACAGGTATCGGGAGCTTGTTGCTTTGCGTGGTCAGTATGTTTTTAATGTATATACAGCTTTACCTCATATCCGTATATATTTTTGGACTGGCACTGGTGCTGCTCATTATTTCTTTAGGCATTTCTGTCCGCGAGATTTATATTTCCGTCAAGGCGCTGGAACTGCATCTGAGTGATATGGATTCTTGATTTATCTTTTTGCAAAGATATTTATCATAAAGGAACAGGCTGTTAATGCGATCCCTGTTCCTACTACTCCTTGCCATCCAAACCAATGCCAGAATGTTCCGGCAAGGAATGTACCTACGGAACCACCTATAAAATAAGTTGTCATAAAAATGGTATTAATACGGTTGGCTGCTTTCGGGTTGAGGGCGAAAATCGTAGTCTGATTACTCAATTGGATACATTGCATACCTATATCTATAATAAAAATTCCGGTGATGATACCCACGTAAGAGTCCTGACCGAAATAAAGTGAGAACCACGCTACAAAAATCAAGCCACAACCTATGTAATTCAGTCGTTTGACTCCCAAAACATGTACATATTTTCCTATATACGAGGCGGTGAGAGCTCCTGCTATGCCGCACAATCCTAATAACCCTACAATATTGTTTCCTGCAAAGAAAGGAGCTTGTCCCATTTTGAATGCCAGCGAAGTCCACAGAGCTAGGAATGAACCGAAAGCAATTCCGGCACGTAAGGAAGAAATACGTAACTGGGGGTATTCTATCACTAATGAAAACAAGGATTTCATCAGATCACTATATTTCCCTTTAAAATTACATGGCATATCGGGTAGTACACGCATGATAATGATGAGACATATCACCATCATTCCCGCCGCTACAAAGAAAATAAACCGCCATCCCAAATATTCGCCGACAATTCCGCTGACTACGCGCGAAGCCAAAATACCAGTCAGTAACCCTGATACAATCATGCCTACATTTCTTCCTTTGGTTTTGGGGGTGGAGAATTGTGCAGCTATGGGGATAAAGATTTGTGGCATCACCGAACAAATGCCGGTCAGCAGAGAGGCAAATAAAATGAGATGGATATAAGGAGTCAGTGCGATGGTTAGTAATGAAACGATTAGGACTGTGAAATTGATTAGAATAATGGTTTTCCTTTTAAATAAATCTCCCAAAGGAATAATGAACAGCAATCCGATGGCATAACCTATTTGGGTAATCATTGCTATCAGGTTGGCGGTGAATTCGGATGTTTGGAGATCACGGCTGATGCGATTTAATAAAGGTTGGTTATAATATAAATTGGCAACGGAGATTCCCGCAATAATTGCTAGCGTCCAAAGTAAGGAGGCAGGTAGTCCTTGGTTTTCTTTTAATTCTTGTTTCATGCTGCAAAAGTAGTAATTTCATGAAAATCATGTTATCTTTGTAAAGAAGAAAAATAGAAATGAAAATGAAGAATTGTATAAAAACGGTCTGTTTTCTGTTTTGGACCTGTGTAATGTTTATAGCGTGTATTGATGATGATGTGGAGGAAGGTACTGTTGATTTACAAACAGGAGAGAACATTCCTGTTTTTTCTGTGGTAATGGATGATGGACAAATAATAACTTCCGAAACCCTGAAAGGAGAGGTTTCCTTGATTGTGTTTTTTCATACGGGTTGTCCGGACTGCCGGAAAGAACTTCCTGTGCTGCAAAAAATATATACGGATTACGGTCAAAGAATCCGGATGGTTTGTATTAGCAGGGAAGAGAGTTCGGCAGAGATTGTCCGTTATTGGGACGAAAATCATTTGACTTTGCCCTATTCGGCCCAAGAAAACCGCACGGTATACTATCAGTTTGCTAAATCGGGGATACCTCGTGTTTATGTCATAGATAAAGAGTTGGTTATCCGTAGTGTTTTCACGGATAACCCGTTGGCAAGTTATGAAGATTTGGCTGAGGCTATAGAAACCTGTTTGTAGTTTTTAGAGAGGGTAAAATCCCTAAAAATAGGTATTGTCAGATAATGATAAGCTCATTACCTTTGCCATCATAAAAACAGAATCACAACTGACTATACATGCAAATATTAAAGGATAACATACGTAGCCGTATTTTGGATGTAGCCAAACAACAATTTGAGTTGAAAGGTTATTCCAAGACTTCCATGCGTGAGATAGCTGTGGATGTAGGTGTTGGGGTGGGAAATATTTACAACTACTTTAAAAGTAAGGATGAGCTGTTTCATGAAGTTGTTCGTCCGGTTTTGTATGCGTTGGAAATGCTGTTGCAGGAACATCATGGAATACAGGGCGAGGATATTATGATGATGAGGTCGGAAGAATACTTAGAAACCTGTATAAACGAATATATTTCCTTGTATGACACCCACCACAGATTGATGAAAATACTGTTATTTCGTGCGCAAGGTTCTTCATTGGAACGTTTTCGGGAGAATTATACAGACCGTTCAACCGAATTAGTCAAAGTCTGGTTTACGGTGATGCAGAGAAAGTACCCGATGATAAATATAGCTATTCCCGATTTTATAATCCATTTGCATACTGTATGGATGTTTACTATGTTTGAGGAGCTTTTGAGGCATTCAATAGCGAAACAGGAAATGAAAGCTATTTTACACAATTATATTCTATTTGAGATCCAAGGTTGGAGGGCCATTATTCGAATATGACAGGTAAAATTTGTATATACAGACTGGTTGCTACAGTAAGGCAGCAGGAAAGGAGGAAGTCTTTACGGAGGTTTCCTCCTTTTTTTATGAACAAATTTGAATACCGTTCACTAATAATCCGTTTGATATAGTACAATTATATGAAAAAGAAGAAAGAAGGATTGTCCCGTTTGTTAGAGATTGCGGGACAGAAGAAAGGGTTGCTTCTGCTGGCAGGTTTGTTGTCGGTAGGTAGTGCCATGTGTATGCTTGTGCCCTATTGGGCTGTCTATGAGGTGCTGAAAGAGTTGTTGTTGCATGGCAGCAATCCTGTTTTGGCAAATGGAACTGAAATGATACGTTGGGGATGGATCGCACTGGGTGGACTTGTCGGCGGATTGGTTTTGCTGTACGCTGCCCTTATGTCCTCTCATGTAGCCGCATTCCGAATCTTGTATGGGTTGCGTGTCCGTTTATCCGAACATATCGGTAAACTTCCGTTGGGCTATCTGAACAACACTTCCATCGGGTCCATCAAAAAAAAGATGGATCAGAATATCGAGAAGATAGAGGGATTCATTGCACATACTATCCCCGATTTGGTAAATGTGATAGCTACGGTGGCAGTGATGTTTGTCATTTTCTTCTCATTAAATGTATGGTTGACAGTGGCGTGTTTGACAGTTGTCGTATTAAGCCTTTTCCTGCAATTTTCCAATTTTATGGGAAAGAAAGCGAAGGAGTTTATGCGTGTCTATTACGATGCACAGGAAAGGATGAGTACTTCTGCTGTACAATATGTTCGTGGAATGCCTATAGTAAAGATTTTTGGGCAAAGTGTATACTCGTTCCGCCAGTTCAATGCAGAGATACAGGCATACAAGACATTTGCTTTGAAATGCTGTGATACCTACCAGAACGGGATGATTGCCTTTACTGTTCTGCTTGGTTCAATGGTGACATTCATTCTTCCAATGGGTATCCTGTTGCTGAATGCCAACCCGCAATCTTTGTCACTGGCTGCGGTATGGTTGTTTTTTATTATTATGGGACCAGGTGTGGCTTCACCTATTTACAAACTGACTTTCTTGGGTGGGAACACACGGGAAATCAATGAGGGGGTAGCACGTATTGACCGCATACTGGAGAGGCAACCTATTCCCGAGCCGGAACATCCACAAGTGCCGGAGAGGTATGATATAGAATTTCGTCATGTGTCATTTTTTTATGAGAACACAGAACAGGGAACACGGACGAAAGTTTTGCATGATATCAATTTCAAGGCACAGCAAGGGGAAATAACTGCGCTCGTAGGACCATCTGGTAGCGGTAAATCGACGGTAGCCAACTTGATACCGCGTTTTTGGAATGTAGAGCAGGGCGAAATCCTTATCGGTGGTGTGAATATCAAGCAAATAGCAACAGCAGAGTTGATGGATACCGTATCGTTTGTCTTTCAAGACACTTTCTTGTTTTATGATACGCTGTATGAAAACATTGCCATCGGTTCTCCTTCTGCCGGTAAAGAAGCGGTGATAGCTGCTGCTGAAGCCGCCCAATGCCATGATTTCATAGAACGGTTGCCAGATGGTTATGATACTAAAATTGGGGATAAAGGTATATTTCTTTCGGGCGGTGAGGCGCAACGGATATGCGTGGCACGCGCCATCTTGAAGAATGCGCCGATACTAGTACTGGACGAAGCCACTGCTTTTGCTGATCCGGAAAACGAGTATAAGATGCAAATGGCCTTGCAGTCTTTGATAAAAGACAAGACGGTTATTGTAATAGCTCACCGTTTGTCTTCTATTGTATCAGCTCATCAGATTGTTGTCATGAAAGAAGGCCGGATTGTGCAATGTGGAAAACATAATATTTTATCTGTGAAAGAGGGGGTATATAAAAGTATGTGGGATGCTTATAGAAACGCTTACCATTGGTCGTTAAACAAGAATTAAACATATATTGATATGAGAAACAAGCATTTATTAAACAGTATTTTGCAGAATACAAGCTGTCCGAAAGGTTTTTGGGGTCGGATGATTTTATGGGGAATGAATCGTTTTCATGCTTCTTTGGCCCGTCGTGGTATGAAACAGGTAAACTGGCAACCGCAATGGACTGTCCTAGATATTGGATGCGGAGGTGGAGCCAACCTGAATCGTTTGTTGAAACAATGTCCTCAAGGAAAGGTTTATGGTATAGATTTATCGGAAGAGAGTGTAGTTTTTGCAAGCAAATACAATGTGAAAGAATTGAATAAACGATGTTTCATACAGCAAGGAAGTGTGTGCTCCTTGCCATACAAAGACGGGACATTTGATGCTGTTACTGCTTTTGAAACAGTCTATTTTTGGTCGCCCATAGAGATAGCGTTGGCTGAGGTGGTACGAGTCTTACGAAAAGGAGGATGCTTCCTTGTCGGCTTGGAAGCAAGCAGTCCTGAACTCGGAAAAATGTGGACTGAACGGATAAAAGGAATGGTGGTATATACAGCCGGAGATTTGAAGGATTTGTTGATAGAGGCCGGATTTTCAACCATTCAGGTTGTTCATAATAAAGAAGAAATGTATATTATCGCACGTAAATGAAAGGAACAGGTATGAATGCGATCAAAAACATTACAATTGGTCATACGAAACGTCTTTGTAGACCAGTAGGTTTAACAGTGCTTGCCAATTTGATTAATATTGTGCCGTTTTGCCTCTCTATTGAGGCGGTACGTATTGTTTTTAATACGTTCGATGGAAGTGGCCGGCCACTTGACACGGTTCGTTTGTGGTATATATTCGGAGTGATGGCTTGTTATATGATAGTCATGGCGTTAGCGGAACGAGCTTCCTATCGTTCCAATTTTAGAGGGGCATATGAGATGAGTGCTTCGGGACGTCTTTCTTTGGCAGAACACTTGCGGAAGCTCTCGTTAGGATTTCTTTCACAACGTGATCCCGGTGACTTGTCGTCTATGCTTATTACCGATTTTTCAATGGCAGAAACCGGAATATCCCATCATTTGCCTCAACTGATGGGGGCTGTAGTTATGCCTGTACTAGCTTTTGCTTCACTAATATGGATAGATTGGCGGATGGCTGTTGCTATGTTTGCCGCTTTACCACTGGCTTTATTCATTTTGTGGGTAAGTACGAGTGTGCAGAAAAAATTGAGTGGAAGTCAGGTTCAGGCCAAAATTAATGCTGGAAGCCGATTTGAAGAATATCTGCAAGGTATCCGGGTGGTGAAAGCTTACAATTTGTTGGGAGCCCATTTTGACCGGTTGCGTGATGCGTTTGCAGAACTGCGCCGTGCCTGTATCCGTCAGGAGGCACAGTTAGGCCCGTTTGTGCTGCTTTCCATTGCTTTGGTGCGTGCCGGGCTGACATTGATGGTACTGTGCGGTACTTATTTGCTATTGAGTGGAGATCTCTCGTTGCCTATTTTTATACTGTTTCTTGTAGTAGGATCTCGTGTGTTTGACCCGTTAACTTCTGCCTTGACCAACTTTGCCGAGTTTCGTTATTTCTCCATTGCTGGAGGGCGTATTTTAACACTGATGGATGAGCCGGAAATGAGAGGAGAACTGCAATCTCCGGTTACAGGTGATATATGTTTTGAACATGTTTCATTTGCCTACCGGGACAAGGAAGTCCTGCATGATGTTTCAATTACGCTTTCCAAAAACTCATTGACTGCCCTTGTCGGTCCTTCCGGAAGTGGAAAAAGTACAGTAATGAAACTTTGCGCCCGTTTTTATGACCCACAGAAAGGACGTGTTTTTTTTGGTGATCTCCCGATGGATAAAATAAATCCGGAAAGTTTGATGAGTCATATCTCTATGGTATTCCAGGATGTCTATCTGTTTCAAGATACGGTACGCAACAACATACGTTTTGGTAAGGCTGGTGCAACGGATGATGAAATTATTGTCGCAGCCCAAAAAGCTTGTTGCCATGATTTTATCATGCAGTTGCCGCAAGGCTATGACACGATGATAGGTGAAGGCGGTTGTACTTTATCCGGAGGAGAAAAACAGCGTATATCCATTGCTCGTGCTGTTCTGAAAGACGCACAAGTCATTCTATTGGACGAAGCAACTGCCTCGCTTGACCCTGAAAATGAAGTGGAAATGCAGAAGGCCATCGATACTCTCATCAAAGGTCGTACTGTTATAACTATCGCTCATAAGCTCAAGACAATCATGAATGCTAATCGGATAATTGTTTTGGACGATGGTCAAGTTAAGGAACAAGGAACACATGATGAATTGATTCGGGTAGATGGTCTTTATGCCCGGCTATGGAAAATTCAGGAAAGTACTTCTGGATGGAATTTATGAGGAATTCTATTTGATTACACAATTGAAAAGAGAATATGAATTACTATTCTCTTTTCAACTTTTCTTAATAGGACTTAAATATGAACAGATGAGAAAAAATATTATTTTGCAGAATATTTTAACGTTGTGAAAATAATGTATTCTCTATCCGAAAGAAGTGTTTTGCGGAAGAGCGGTCGGGTAGTAACAAACCAGATTAAGATTGTTATCAGATCATTGTTCCATGCCTCAAAACAAATATGATATTTCTCGTTTAAATCATTTTTAAGGATTTGTCGGACTTTTATAAAAAACTCCCTTATTGTTTTTTATTTCTATCATTCCGTTGTCTGAATCATACAGGAATGGTGGAAAAGTAAAAAAGACATAAATCTCGGTGTCTTTTAGTTTGTACAGCTTGGGAGTGATCTTTTTACTGATTCCGCTTGGGAATACTTGGTCATCCATTTCGGTAGGAATATAATAATCTGCTCCCTCCCTCAATACATTTTTGCTAATCTTGGCTTCTGCTTTTGATTTGGCAATCGTATAGAATCCCTCTATATCATATTTATCCCAATTTTTATACTCTTGTCCAAGCACCATACTTATGTTTAAACATAAAACCAGTAGTAATAATATTCTTTTCATATCTATCTGTTTTTAAGGTTATTCCAAGTTGGTATCACAAATATAAGAATTCTTATTGGTTTTTTCAAGGAATAAGGAAGAAAATAGAGAGTAGAATTTTAAAAAAAGAAGGTAATCCCTATCCATACCAGAGCTCCTGATATCAGAACGATTCCTAACATGATTAATTTTATTTTGAAGAGCTGGTTAGTTTCCGCTTCTTCTTTTTCTTGCGTTTTTATTCTGATCTCTTCTAATTGCTCAAGGGATAGATGGGAGGAGTGCTCTTTTTTGTTCAAATCAACCAGTCGGTTTCGAATTTCATTTAAGCGTTCCTTTCCTGCTTTTCGTAGTTCACGATTTTCTTTATCTCTTCTCATCATGTCATTGATACAACCTAAAGTTCCCATAATCTAACTGTTTAATTTGAATTCATTTCCACAAATATAGTGTTTTTTGCAGTTGCTTTTCTTCACTTGCTAATTTAATATTTGAAGGATAGATATTACTTAATAAACCTGATGTGCCTTGACTGCCGGATATAAATATTCTGCCAATGGATTTGTAATATAAAGTTGTATGCCATTATGCTTTCATACCATTGCTTATGGGGTAATATGTTGATAATGAACTGTATTTATATGGCGTGGCATTTTCCCCATTGAAACAGGTAAAAAGTAGATGTATTTATCTTATCATTGAAAAAAAATGTGAATATAAAGTTTAGGTGAAAGTGATTTTATTTGTAAATTGTATACCGTCATGTAGGTATCTCCGATCTATGTATAATTTAGTATATACCTAGAAATGGGGATTGTGCCGAGCTTTTATGAATTGTAATTTTGCAAACCAATAGAGAATGAAATGATTTGTAAGATTGCATATATTTTTTTATTTATAATTTGTAGCAATGTGTCTCTTTTATGGGGGCAGACATTTGTATTTCGGGGAACTGTACTGGATGAGCAGACTCATAAAGCGTTGGATTACGCTACAGTTCAATTGTTTGTGGATAAGCAGATTGTTTATGGGGGAATAACAGATGCGAATGGACATTTTGAACTTCTACATATCCATCCTGGAACTTATCGGGTTATTGTATCCTATTTAGGATATGATTCTACAGAAAAAGAAGTGAAGGTCATTGGGGATATTTCAGCAATCTTTTATTTAAAACCTTCGGTCATGGCGCTGAACGAGGTAGTGGTGACCGCTTCTGAATCAAAACGCGCTACCAGCGCTTCTATCGTTGACCGTACAGCCATGAAACATCTTCAGCCCAGCAGTTTCAGTGACTTGATGGAATTAGTACCTGGAGGAAAGTCGGCTGATCCTCAGATGGGGCAGGCCAATCTGATCCGGATACGTGAAACAGGTAAGACGGAGGATATCTCTTCATTGGGAGTTGGATTTTATATTGATGGTATCTCCCAGAATACGGATGCGAATCTGCAATATATGCCAAACAGTACTTCCGCAGTGAATGCAACGAGCACAATGTCAAAAGGGATGGATATGCGTACCATCTCAACCGATAATATTGAGAAGGTGGAAATCATTCGTGGCATTCCTTCCGTGGCTTATGGTAATGTGGCAAACGGTGCGGTAATCATTCAGCGTAAAATGAATGAGAGCCCCTTGTCTGCGCGTTTTAAGGCTGATAAAACCAGTAAACTGTTTTCTGTAGGCAAGGGAATTCGGCTGGATGGGAACGGGCGTTATGTGTTGAATGCTGATTTAAACTATTTGGAGTCCAAAATAGATCCGCGTAACAGTGTGAAAAATTACACTCGCCTTACTGCTTCCGCCCGCTTGGATGGCAAATGGTTATGGAATGAACGTAATATTCATTGGAATATCAGTTCCGATTATACCGGCTCGTTTGATGATGCGAAGAGGGATAAAGATGCGACAGTAAAGGAAGATTCTTATAAATCGGACTTTAACAGCCTGAAGATAGCGGGGAAATGGAGCATGAAGTTTCCGGTCCATTTATGGATTCGTGAGGTTGGTGTGACTACTTCTGTCAGTCAGCAGTGGGAGAAGATGCGTGAAATAAAGTCCGTTTCTCTGAATCGTCCGGCAGCTATTGCTACTCAGACAGAAACCGGAGAGTTTGATGGCATCTATCTACCTTATAATTATGTGGCACAGATGGATATTGATGGTAAACCTTTATATGTTACGGCTTCCGCCCGTACGCGATTGGCTTTCCCGTTGGGGGTATTACAGAATGCGATGAATATGGGGATGGAATGGAATTATCAGAAGAATTTGGGAGAAGGCCAGGTATTCGATGTGACACGGCCCATCAGTGAAAGTTTGAGTACACGGCCTCGCCGTTTTAAGGATATACCGGGGCTGCAACCTTTCGCCTTCTATGCCGAGGAGGTGTTGAATCTTCCTGTAAATAGACATAAATTGGCTTTTACGGCTGGTATCCGTTTGCAGTCTTTATTGGGGCTGGACACTAAATATAAGATGCAGGGCAAGATATATCCCGATCTTCGTCTGGACTTGCAATGGAGTTTACCGATATCAAACGGATGGGATGTTGCCTTTTCGGGAGGTTTGGGCTGGATCAGCCGTATGCCGACCACCGCACAGCTATATCCGGATTTTAAGTATGTAGATTTGATTCAGTTGAATTATTACCATACCAATCCGGATTATCGCCGTATCAATATGATGACATATAAATGGGATAATACAAACTATCAATTGGAACCAGCACGTAACATGAAATGGGAAGTGCGGGCCGACGTCAGCTATAAGGGAAACCGCCTGTCGATAACTTATTTCCGCGAACGGATGAATAATGCTTTTGATGATATCACTTATTATAGGTCATTGGCATATAAACTATATGATCCTGCTAGTATCGACGGATCAGCATTGACGGCTCCTCCAGAACTTTCTCAGTTGACTTATACAAATGAATATAATTTGGATGTGTATTCCACACAAGGTAATGTAATGAAGGTGTGTAAAGAAGGAGTGGAGTTTCAGTTCGCTTCCAAACGAATAGAATCGCTCAAGACTCGCGTCACTATGTATGGAGCCTGGATAAAGACAATTTATAATTCGGATTCTCCTCAATATAAGGCCTCTTCTATATTGTTGGACAATAAACAGCTGAAATATGTGGGATTGTACAATGGGGACAACGGAACAGAAAGCCAGGCATTCAATACGAACTTTATGTTTGATACCTATATACAGCGTTTGGGACTTACTTTCTCTACGTCGGCACAATGCACTTGGTATACCAACAGACGGAACTTGTGGAATAATGGCGTGCCGGTAAGCTATATAGATCAATCCGGTGAAACGCATCCGTTTCGCGAAGAGGATAAAAACAATATTCAGTTACAGCATCTGGTGGAGAAATATTCAGCCACTTATTTTGAGCGTACTACCGTGCCTTTTTATATGGATATCAATTTGAAGGCGAGTAAACGGATCGGTAAGTATCTGAATCTGGCTTTTTATGTAAACCGGCTTTTGGGTATTTATCCTGATTATACGTTACGGGGTGTACTGCAACGGAGAACCTCCGAATCGCCTTATTTCGGTATGGAAATGAACTTAACCTTTTAGTAAATGAACAATAAAATAGAGATGAAGATGAAAAAGAATCAATTGACAATGTTAGTCCTTTTTGCGACAATGCTGGGATTTACCGCATGTAGTGATGATGACAAAGTGAGCATATCCACTGTAGGTATTACCACTACTGTAGATACAACTATCGAGGGGCTGCAACTGACCGGTGGAACCTATACTTTTGAAAATGTAAATACATCTGTCAAGACAGACATTACCTATCCGGCTCAGAGTATTGAACTGGCGGACGGGTTGTATAATGTAACTTTCATTGGTAAGGGAACTTACTCACAGAATGGAACTCCGGTGGAAGTCGATGTACAGGGAGTACAACAGAATGTGGCCGTATCTGGAGGGTCGTACAAGCTGGAACTGAAGGTTCATGTACTCAATACAGGTGACCCTGATTTTGTGATTGCCGAGATATTTATTCCCGGAACCTATAATGAAGCAGGTAAGCAATATAATGGCGACCAGTATATACGTATCTATAATAACTCGGATAAAGTTTTGTATGCGGATGGATTGATATTTATGGAATCACAATTCCAAACTACTCAGAAATATCAATCGGTAGATCCGGATATCATGGATGAAGCTATTGCGGTAGGCTCTGTTGTAGCAGTACCGGGCAGTGGAACAGATTATCCGGTACAACCGGGAGAATCCTTTATCCTTTGTGACAATGCGATCAATCATAAAGAGGCTAATCCGAATTCTATAGATTTAAGTAAAGCCAATTTTGAGTGGTATATTGAATCAAAGCAAGATGTGGATAATCCGGCTGTTCCCAATCTGGATGTTTATTATTGTTATTCCAAAACTATCTGGGTGTTGAATAAACAGGGAAATCGCGCTTATGCTATTGGCAGATTACCCAAAAGTATGACTAAAGAAAAGTATATTTCAGACTATGCATACAACTATACGTATATTATGCAAAATGGAACAGCCAGTAAACCGCAAAGCAAATATAAGTTCCCCAATGAATGGGTGATTGATGCTGTAAATGTAGGTGCTTCCAATGAATGGCAGTGGAATGTAACCTCTACCGGGCTGGATATGGGGCATACTTATATCGGTATGAACAATACCGTTGCAGAAAACATCGGAAAGTGCGTAATGCGTAAAGCCGCCTACAAGGATGGTGATCGGGAAGTATTGCAGGATACAAATAACTCTACCGTTGATTTCACACCTGCGGCTACTCCGAGCCTGTTTAACAAATAATTGAATCCGTCTTATTGATATATAAATCTTTATTATTCATGATGCTAATCCGAATTATCATTATGTTGCTGATTGCTTTATTTGTGGAGAGTCGGCAGGAAGCCTTCGGGCAGACTACCGACACACTCTCCCTGTCCGATAAGGTAATCCGTACCGCTTCATTTGCGACCGGATTTCGTGGCGAGATATGGCAGAATCCGGCACTTTATTATTACTATACTCCGTATACATGGACAAGGCTGGACGTAAATGGAGCTTATCATGATAAAGGAAAAGCATCTTTGAAACAGGAAGGTGATAAGGATACCCGTATCGGGGTAGATGTCAATTCCTTCGTTATTCTTTCGGAACGTGATCGTGTATTCGGTTCAGCAGGATACAGGAGTGAGAAGCAGGAGAATGTGTTATGGAATGAAAATATAGACTGGAAATTGATAGCTCCTTACGTGACTGGTGATTCCATTGGTGGTTTCCTGAAGGGAGAAACTTATTATTTCAATGGAGGTTACGCCAGTGAGTCAGGTTCCTGGACATGGGGAATCACCGGTGGTTACAGAGCGTCTCATAATTATCGGGATAAAGATCCGCGTCCACGTAATACAGCTTCCGATCTCTCTTTTGCTTTGGGAGCAGGATATCGTCTGGGGACATATCGTTTGGGAGTTTCCGCAGATTTCCGGCTTTATCAGCAGAAAAGTGAGATTTCATTCCTTGCAGATAAAGGCTCTACTTCGGTATACCATATATTGGGATTGGGCATGGATTATGTGCGTTTCGCCGGAAACCAGACCGGGACGAAGCATCAAGGCATCCGGTGGGGAGGAAGCATAGGCATTCTGCCAGTTGATACGGAAAAGGGGATATCGGCCACAGTTTCAATTGACCGTATGTCAATGGACAAGAAATTGAGCAATGCCAATAATCTCACTTTGCTGGAATTGAATACGACTGATTTGAAAGGAAACGTGACCTGGATGCGGGAACTTCAGCAGGCAGAACACCTTGCTGTGAAACTGGATGCAGGCTATATAGTTCGTAAAGGAATGGAGAATATTTACGGAGAGGCGGGCGGAAGCTCCTATGGAGCATTAATTAGTACATCTCCGGGAATGAAGGTCACGAATAGTCGGATTGCCGTAAGTGGTTTGTGGGAGAAGCTTTTGACCGATAAAGGTGTATGGGGAGGAGCAATTGTCCCAAACATAATCTACCATCGGTTGGAAACGGATTACAACGCTGTATCCCGGTTTGTTCACTTGTCTGTTTTGGAGAGTTCTTTGCGTGCCCGTTTGCTGTATCAGAAGAGGCTGCTACGATTGACCGCAGAAGCTAACGGTGGATATTATGCCAATTTATCGGCTGAATATTCTTTACCGGGATTGAATGCCGCGAAGTCGTCCGCCCAGACTTTATTGGCAAATATTGACTATTTATCTGATAGTTATAGTATGGTGGGGATTCGTCTGCAAGGGGATTATCCCATCATGAAACAATATAACCTGTCTTTGTCTGTTCAATGGCAGGCGGCATATTATAAAAAATGCGGAACGGCCCAGTATGCCGTTTGTTCATTGGGCATCTTTTTTTAAAAAATAAAAACAGTTAGCATATGAAAATTAAGTTTATGGTCGCTGCAACCTTAATGGCAGCTTTAGTAACTACTACTTCTTGTGGAAACAGTAACAAACAGAGCCAGTCTGAAAAAACGGAGCAGGCGGCTCCGGCGGCATTGAGTATCGATAATCTGCTGGTGCATGCCGATTCACTGGCCAACAAGGAGGTGACTATCGAAGGAATCTGCACACATACCTGCAAGCACGGAGCTACAAAAATATTCCTGATGGGCAGTGATGATACCAAAACGATTCGTGTGGAAGCCGGACCTTTGGGCTCGTTTGATACCAAATGCATCAACGCTATTGTCACAGTGACCGGAACGTTAAAGGAACAGCGGGTAGATGAAGCTTACTTGCAAAACTGGGAGGCTAAACTGAAAGCACAGACTGAAAAATCTCATGGAGAAACTGCTGCCGGGTGTGATTCGGAAAAAAAAGCACGCGGTGAAACAGCCAGCACCCCTGAAGCCCGTATTGCGGACTTTCGCGCAAAGATAGCAGAAAGAAAAGCTGCTACCGGAAAAGATTATCTGTCATTCTACTATATGGAAGCCAGTTCTTATGAAATCGCAGAATAAAGGTACTGCATTCCGCAAGTGGAGCCGGATCATCCATCGTGATCTGTCTTTCTTCTTTGCGGGAATGATTTTGATTTATGCTATTTCGGGTATCGTGATGAACCATAGGGATAGCATAAATCCCCATTATACAGTTACACGAACGGAATATAAAATAACAGAGGATCTGTCGGACAAGAGCAAAGTTAATGAGAAGATGATTTTGACTTTGTTGGAACCGCTGGGCGAAGCCGGAAATTTTACTAAATATTATTACCCGGAGCCGGATCTGATTAAGGTTTTTCTGAAAGGAGGCTCAAGTCTGGTGATTAACACCCGGACAAAAGATGCTGTCTACGAGGGGGTGAAGCGCCGTCCGCTGATCTCTTCCATGGTACAACTCCATTTCAATCCGGGTAAGTGGTGGACTTGGTTTGCCGATGCTTTTGCTGTCTGTCTGATTATTATCACTGTCAGCGGTATAGTGATGATAAAAGGTCCTAAAGGATTGTGGGGCAGAGGAGGAATCGAGTTGGTGGCCGGTATCTTGATTCCTATTCTTTTCCTGGCGTGTTTCTAATAGCAAACGAAAAATGATTTATAAAGCATGAGTGCAATTATAGAATGTAAGAACCTGACCCATT
>OODP01000083.1_pt1 | contig 96787 bp, 80 predicted proteins | sample 1671011 | NCBI WGS metagenome assembly OODP01 (sample SAMN06348113, study PRJEB24527) | human gut metagenome | biome: human gut; feature: ankylosing spondylitis patient; material: feces | host: Homo sapiens | place: China | collected 2015-10
CGCAAATTCTCCACGTCAGAAATACGTCTCAAAAATATGTGGAAATTTGGGAAGCGACAAATGGCAACCGAAAAGTGTTAAATTTTAGAATATGCTGGTAATTAAAGATTTACACTCGGATATTTCTGATTAGTTTTGGTTGTTCTATGGTTATAAATACTTCATCTGTATCGGGTGAATATGTGGCAGGAGTCAATGTCATTCAGCAGGGTAACATCTGTAAAGGTGTTGTAAAGGATGAAACTGGTGAGTCTATCATTGGTGCTTCAGTTCTGGTTAAAGGTACTACAAATGGTACTATTACCGATATAGATGGTAATTTTACATTGAGTAACTTGAAGAAAGGAGATGTAATTGAGGTTTCATACATAGGCTATAAATCTCAAGAAATTGTATGGAATGGACAGGCTATAAACATTGTATTAAAAACTGATACTCAGGATCTTGAAGAGGTTGTTGTTGTTGGATTTGGTTCTCAAAAGAAAGAAAATTTAACGGGAGCTGTTTCACAAGTAAAAATGGATGATGTGCTGGGTAGTCGTCCTGTAGTAAATGCTATGAGTGCATTGCAAGGTACAATGCCTGGTTTGCAGATTACGCCTAATGGAGATGCGGCAGGACCAGGTCAGGCTAAGACATTTAATATTCGTGGAACAACCTCAATCAATGGTGGCTCTCCGTTGGTACTTATCGATAATGTTCCGGGCGATATTGATATGCTTAATCCCGAAGATATTGAAAGTATTTCAGTATTGAAAGATGCGGCATCTTCTGCAATTTATGGTGCACGAGCTGCATTTGGCGTGATTCTTGTCACTACAAAAAAAGGAAAAACAGGACAGAAAGCACAATTAAATTATAATAACAATTTTGGTTTTCAGAAATCTATTAATAGACCAGAAACTGCAACTTCCCTTCAATGGATGCAAGCATATTTGGATGCTGAGTTTAATGCTGGTAAATATTATACAGGTCAGGATATGCGGCGATGGATGGGATATTTGCAAGAATATCAAAAAAATCCAGGAAATTTTAAAACGACTGGAGATGGAGTTTATGTGAGCCCTGAAGACGGGTTGAATTATTATCTGAATGATAAAAAAATTTATGATAACATTTTAGACGATTTTGGATTCTTGCAGTCACATAATGCTTCTTTAAGTGGTGGAACTGACAAGATTAATTATCGAATGTCAATTGGATATTCTAGTGAAAAGGGTATTTTGGCTACAGATAAAGATAAATATCGTCGTATGACAGGAAGTGCTTATGTTTCTGCAGAGGTAACTTCTTGGTTGACACAGTCTGTTGATATTCGCTATGCTCAAAGTGATAGGAATATGCCTGTTACTTCTGATAAGACTGGATTATATGATATGAGACTTCCGGGAGTATATCCTGAAGGATCGTTGACTTTGGCTGATGGGACGGAACTTTTGACCAATACGCCTTATAACATCTTGCAACTGGCTACAGATGATAATACTATTACGGATAATGCTCGTATTTTATCGAAGACGGTGATAAAACCTTTAAAAGGATGGGATATTGTGTTTGAATACACATTTGATAAAACAACTACAGACCGCCGCAAGAATAAGGCTGTGCGGGATTATACATCTGTGGAGTTGGCAAGAATACAGACAGCCAATACTTCTACCTTAGAATCTACGAAAGGTTCAACTGATTATAATGCAATCAACTTGTATTCTACTTATAGTCATTCGTTTAATGATGCTCACAATTTGTCTGTTATGGCAGGTTTTAATCAGGAATCGAGCGATTATAAAAGCTTATATGCGTATTCATACGATATGATTAATGATTCATATCCTTCTCATAACACCTCTGTTGGTGAAAATAAGGTGATAACTGAAGATCATCAAGTGTATACTGTACGTGGAGCCTTCTACCGTATTAATTATGATTATAAAGGGAAATACCTGATTGAAACGAATGGGCGTTATGACGGTTCATCCAAGTTCCCGAAGAAAAATCGTTTTGGATTTTTCCCATCTGTATCTGTAGGATGGAATATTGCCCGTGAATCATTCATGGAAAAAGTGATTGGAAATTACTTGAGTGAACTTAAGTTAAGAGGATCTTGGGGGCAGATTGGTAATCAAGCTATTAATCCTTATCAATATACTCCTATCATGGATTCTTATGCAAAGAATGATATTCCATGGCTCGTGAATGGTCAAAAACCGGCTTCAGTGAAGTCTCCGGGACTTGTTAGTGAGACATTTACATGGGAAACCGTTGAAACTTTGGACTTTGGTCTTGATGTGGCAGCTTTTAATGGACGTTTGCATGGTACATTCGATTGGTATCGTAGAGATACAAAAGATATGCTTGCACCCGGATTGGAACTTCCTGCATTAATTGGTGCATCAGCTCCTTTGCAGAATGTAGCAGACCTTCGAACAAAAGGATGGGAGCTTGCATTAAGTTGGAGAGATCAGATTGGTGATTGGGGGTATAATGTTAGTTTCAATTTGTATGATTCAAAGACTGTAGTTACAAAATACAATAATGAATCAAAGATCATCAAGAAGAGTGATGGTACGAACAATTATTATGAGGGATATGAAATAGGTTCTATCTGGGGATATGAAACAGATGGTTTCTATACAGTTGATGATTTTAAGGATACTAATGCTTGGATCTTAAAAGATAATGTTCCTACGGTTCAAGGTGTTTCTCCTCGTCCAGGTGACATCAAATACAAAAATTTACGCGACGACGAGAATAGTACTAACCAGATTGATGAAGGTGATGGAACATTAGCCAATCCAGGTGATAGAAAGATAATAGGAAATGATGCTCTGAGAATGCAGTATGGTGTTGGATTAGGTGTAAATTATAAAGGATTTGATTTGAGCATCCTCTTACAAGGAGTCGGAAAAAGAGATGTATGGATTAGTGATGCCCGTAGATGGCCGTTTGATTCTGGACAGTTTGGACAGATTTTTAGTGATCAGCTTGATTATTGGCAGCCGAAAGATGCAGCAAATGGAGACTGGGAGCCTGTCAATCCGAATGCTGAATATTTTAGATTGTATGGACAGATGGAAAATGCAGGTTATAACAAACGTACACAGACGAAATATTTGTTGAATGGTGCATATCTGAGAATTAAGAATGTAACATTAAGTTATACATTCCCGAAACAGTTGATTACTCCAATTCATCTTTCATCTTTGAAAGCATTTGTGAGCTGTGAAAACTTGCATACATTCCATCATTTACCTGACGGATATGATCCGGAACGTTTGTCTTGGGGATATCCTTTCTTCCGTACAATTTCATTTGGTATTAATGTTACTTTATAAACAAACGAATATGAAAAAATTTATATATAGCATAGCTACAGTTGCAGTGGCTCTTTCTATGAGTTCATGTAACGATTCATTTATGGACCAGTATCCTGATACTGAACTTACAGAAAGTACTGTGTTTAGTAATTACAATACGTTTAAAACATACGCATGGGGGCTGTATGGTGTATTTACAAATGATAACATCCTGAGAAGACCGGGGGTTGGAGGATATAGCAGTGCATTAAGTTACAAGAGCGATATTTATGCAGGTTATTTAATGGAACGCCAGGGAAGCGGTAACCCTTATGCATTTCAGAATATAGCAAGTGTTGCATCTGGAAATGGATGGGACTTCTCTTATGTGAGAAATGTAAATGTTATGCTGGATAATATTGATGGTTCCTCTATGACGGATGAAGAAAAAGAACATTGGCGTTCAGTAGGGTATTTTTTCCGTGCTTATTATTATGCTGAATTGATAGCCAGATTTGGTGATGTCCCATGGATTGATAAAACCTTAAGTGATAATGATACTGAAACAGCTTATGGTCCAAGAACTCCTAGAAAACAGGTCGCAGATAATGTATTGAAAGACTTGAAATATGCTGAAGAGCACATTAAAGAAAATGGTGATGGAGAAAATACTATCAACGTGCATGTCGTAAGAGCACTGTTGTCAAGATTCTGTTTGTTCGAAGGTTCATGGAGAAAATACCATGAATTGGGTGATTATGAATCTTATTTTAAAGATTGCGTGACTTATTCAGAGAAACTGATGGCTTCCTTCCCTGATTTGCATTCAGATTGGGGAGAAATGCTTACTTCAGACTTGAAAGGTATGAATGGTATTATATTGTATAAAGAATATGTGACAAAAGAGATGACGAATTACGTTCTTTCTCATGTTGAACGTACTTCTACTCACAATGTGGAAATGCCGCAGCATATTATTGATATGTATCTTTGTACAGATGGAAAAACTATCAACCGAAGCAGTGATTATGAATGGGGAAAGACGGATAAAACAATGTATTCTACCTTTAGGAATCGTGACCGTCGTCTTTTAGAAACAGTTGCTCCTCCTTATAAAGTAATACCTGGTCCAGGCGATACATCTTGGGAACCTGCAGATGAGGCAAGTAAAGAGTATATTGATATGATGGGTAGCACTACTGTTACGGGATATGGTGGTGGTCCTGGAGAGGCTGGTAAGCACAAGGTTTTGCCATTGATGAATTGGAGTGCTTCTATTCTGAAAGAAGTACCTCATTTCTTTACAAATAATGGTGGACAAGGATTTTTAGTTGCAAGAAGTGGAAATTATGTGTACCGTTATTATAACGTATGGGACAATTCTAGAGAAAATGAAGGAACATCGGATGTACCTCTTTTCAAAATTGATGAAGTGATGCTGAACTATGCAGAAGCAAAGTATGAGTTAAATCAATTTGATCAAGATGTAGCGGAAGCAACTATTAACCGTCTGAGAACACAGTTCGGTAAAATTGCAAAAATGGATGTGAGCCAGGTTGATGCTGATTTTGATCCGAATAGAGATCCAAGAGTAGATCCTGTGTTGTGGGAAATCAGACGTGAACGTATGATAGAACTGATGGGAGAAGGATTTGGATTCTACGATGTCAGAAGATGGAAAGTTGCAGACTGGTATGTGAACAAACTTCAATATGGTCAGTGGGCAACAAAAAACCAGATTGGCGAACAAGGTACATTTGTTGACTTAAATACGGGATTTGCAGATAATACTAAAACAGAAGGTTATATTTATATGTATAACGATCCTGTAAAAGCAGGAAAGGGATGGCTTGATAAGTATTATCTTTATCAGATACCTACAAATGAAATTGCTTTGAATCCAAATTTGGCGCCAAACAATCCGGGATGGTAATAAACTTAACAGAGTATAGAATTTAACAGGAGCCCGTCAGAATATGGCGGGCTTTTCACAATTTATAATATATCTTTTATGAACATCATGAAATATCTGGCAGTAGCTTTAGGCTTACTGGCGTTAGGGGCATGTGGAGAGTGCTCTCAACCTCGTTTTGTAAAACATCTGGTGTTTCCAAAAGAGGCTACGTTGGAACAGAAAGTCAGCATGGCTGCCCATCTTGTACCTTCTCCTCAACAGCTTGAATGGCAACAGATGGAACTTACGGCATTTTTGCATTTTGGAATTAATACTTTTACGGGTAGAGAGTGGGGGGATGGAACGGAAGATCCTCAATTATTTAATCCGACAGAGTTGGATGCAGAGCAATGGGTACGCGTCTTAAAGGAATCAGGTTTTAAGATGGTGCTTATTACGGCCAAACACCACGATGGATTCTGCCTATGGCCCACAAAGACAACATCACATTCAGTTGCATCTTCGCCATGGAAAGATGGTAAAGGAGATGTGGTAAAGGAACTGAGGGATGCATGTACAAAATATGACATGAAATTTGGCGTGTATCTTTCTCCATGGGATAGAAATGCCAAATGTTATGGAAATTCACCTGAATATAATCGTTTTTTTATAACACAATTGACTGAATTGTTGACAAACTATGGTGAAGTACATGAAGTGTGGTTCGATGGGGCTAATGGTGAGGGACCCAACGGTAAAAAACAGGAATATGATTGGGACGCATTTTATGAAACAATACAGCGATTGCAGCCAAAGGCTGTTATGGCAATTATGGGGGATGATGTAAGATGGGTCGGCAATGAAAAGGGAATAGGAAGGGAAACGGAGTGGAGTGCAACGGTATTGACACCAGGTATTTATGCACGTTCTGCAGAGAATAACAAAGCATTGGGAGTATTTCCAAAAGCAAAAGATTTAGGAAGTAGGGAAATGCTGGTCGATGCTAAGGAACTTTTCTGGTATCCGTCGGAAGTGGATGTATCAATTCGGCCCGGATGGTTTTGGCATGAAGAAGAAAATGAGAAGGTGAAAAGTTTAAAACATCTTACGGATATTTATTTTCAGTCGGTTGGATATAATTCGGTTTTGTTGTTAAATGTACCACCTGATACGCGTGGGCTTATTCATGAGAAGGATGTGGAACGTTTGAAAGAATTTGCAGTTTATCGGGAACGAGTTTTTGGTGATAATAAGGTGATAGACGGACAAATTATGTGGAAGGCAGAAGGTGGAAACAGCCGTACGTATGCTCTTGCAGCACAATCCAGACTGAATGTAGTGATGTTACAGGAAAATATTGCGAATGGGCAGCGAATAGAAAAGTTTAAGGTAGAATTACGGGAGAAATCAGGCTGGAAAGAAGTAGGCGAGGGAACTACCGTGGGATATAAAAGAATGTTGCGTTTTCCGGAGGTTATAGCTGATTCTGTTAGAATACGTTTGGTAAATACACGGTTGGAGGCGGAAATTATGAATGTGGCTGCATATTATGCACCTGTACTTGAAGACGAAGTCTCGACAGTTTCCTGGAATAACTGGCCTCGTACCTCGTGGACAAAATTGAGCGATGTACCTTTAGTCGTGGATTTAGGGAAGGTACTCCAAGTCTGTTCATTTACGTATGTACCGAAAGATGCTTTGGCTAAACCGGACATGGCTTATAAATACAAATTCTTTAATAGCGTTGACGGTAAAAATTGGATGCTGGTTCCTACGAATGGTGAATTCAGTAATATTATGCATAATCCATTGCCACAGACAGTTCAATTCCCTAAATCTGTAAAGGCTCGGTTTATAAAAATAGACGCTGTGTCACCTGAAGATAAGCCGGCAAAAATAGAAATGGAAGAAATAGGTATAATAGTAAAATAAATATATGAAAATAGTAAATCACTTAATATGTTGTTCGGGGCTGTTGGCTGCGGGTATTTCTCCGTTGCAGGCTGCTGGAAAGAATGAAAAGCCCAATATAATTTTCATTTTATGCGATGACATGGGATATGGCGATTTGGGGTGTTATGGTCAGAAATATATAAATACTCCCAATTTGGATCGTATGGCTCAGGAAGGTATGCGGTTTACACAAGCCTATGCTGGCAGTCCTGTTAGCGCCCCTTCACGTGCCACCATTATGACTGGACAGCACTCTGGACATTCTCATGTGCGTGGGAACAAAGAATATTGGAAGGACGTACCTTTGATGGAGTATGGTGTGAATAAAGAATATACTGTGGTGGGGCAGGAGCCATACGATCCGGACCATATTATTCTTCCTGAAATTATGCAGAAGAATGGGTATACTACCGGCATGTTTGGCAAATGGGCTGGAGGATATGAAGGGTCATGTTCTACGCCGGATAAGCGTGGCATAGATGAATATTATGGATTCATTTGCCAGTTTCAGGCGCATTTGTATTATCCAAACTTTTTGAACCGATTTAGTAAGTCGAAAGGTGATACGGCTACCATACGTGTGGTGATGGACGAGAATATTAAATATCCGATGTTTGGGGATGATTATAAGAAACGTTCACAATATTCAGCCGACATGATTCATCAGGAAGCTTTGAAATGGATTGACGCTCAGGATGGAAGTCGGCCTTTCTATGGCTTCTTTACCTATACGTTGCCTCATGCCGAACTGGCGCAGCCCAATGATTCAATTCTGAAGTATTATAAGAAAAAGTTCTTTCAAGATAAGACTTGGGGAGGAGACGAATGGTCAAGGTATAATGCGGTAGTGCATACACATGCTGAATTTGCTGGTATGATTACGCGTCTTGATAAATATGTTGGCGAGGTACTGGCTAAATTAAAAGAGAAGGGGTTTGATGAAAATACTATCGTTATTTTTAGTAGTGACAACGGACCTCACGAGGAGGGAGGAGCTGATCCAGACTTCTTTGGACGTGATGGAAAATTGCGTGGCTTGAAACGTGAATGTTATGAAGGTGGTATCAGAATTCCTTTTATAGTGCGTTGGCCTGGTAAGATACAAGCAGGTTGCGTGAATGATCATCAGCTTGCCTTTTATGATATTATGCCGACTTTCTGCGAATTGGCTGGTGATAAAAATTTCCCTAAAAAGTATATTAACAAGAAACTTGAAGGTGATTGTTTTGATGGAATTTCATTTGCTCCTACTTTGTTGGGAAATAATGAGAAACAGCTGAAACATGATTACCTTTATTGGGAGTTTCATGAAACAGACCAGATTGCTGTGCGTATGGGCGACTGGAAATTAGTTGTAAAAAAGGGAGTTCCTCATCATTATAATTTGGCGGAAGATATTCATGAAGACCATGATATGGCTGCTTTACATCAGGATATTGTGCAACAGATGATGGATATAATTAGGAAAGAACATCGTGAAAATGCGATGTTCCCTATTACATTACCGTATAAGGAATGAATCTATAATAGTAAGGGCTGCGTGGTAATATGAAGCAGCCCTTACTATTATTGTTTGTCAGAAATAGCAGATGAGCTCTGATTGATTTCAAAATTTCTTTGTAAATCTGTATAAGGAATATACCTCTTTGAAATCAAGGGAGTTAGAAGAATTACCTTGTTTTCGGGTAATGAGTTGGCAACCGTCTCAATTGCCGTGGTCTGCATCGCTTTGCTTGTTTGGGTAACTCTTACGGGTACAAAAGTACAAAAAATATTCGGGCAGAAAGAATCATTCTAATTTTTCTTTCTGCCTGATTTTAGTATCACACATTTATGCCGTCTTCAGCTTGACACAATTGACAAGCAAGGAAGCCACGGTAAAGGCAACTCCTACTCCTACCACACCTGTCCATTCGTAATGTTGCCAAAACAGACCTGAGACAAATGTGCCAGCGGAACCACCTAAGAAGTAAATGGTCATATAAATGGTATTGACCCGATTGATGGCGGATGCATCAAGGGCGACCACGCTGGTCTGATTTGACAAATGGATACATTGCATTCCTGCATCAATCAAGAGAATGGCGATTATCATCCACAGGTAGCTGTCATTTCCCCAAAATGCCAACAACCATGCAGCCAAGATAATGCATCCTCCTATAATGGAGAAGAATCTTGCGCCGTGCTTTTGGATATATCCGCTAATGAATACGACCGTGGATGCACCTGCCAGTCCGCACAAACCGAGTGCCCCGATAATGTCGTCACTTGCAAAGAAAGGTTCCTGTTTCATCCGGAAAGCAAGGCAACTCCACAGGGCGAAGAACGAGCCATAAGCCAATGCCGCCCTCAGCGACGCGATACGCAAGTACGGGTATTGGGAGAGCAGACGCAACAAGGATTTCATCAGCCCTGCATAACTTTCTTGAGAGCGGGCAGACAGCACGGGCAGCATCTTGTAAATCATCAGAAAACATCCGAGCATAAACACGCAAGCCACGAAATAGACGGAACGCCATCCCCACACATCAGCCAGAAAGCCACTGAAGACCCGCGAGCCGAGAATGCCTATGAGCAAGCAGGATTGTATAATGCCCACATTGCGCACCTTGTGTGCAGGTGCTGAATGGTAAGACACCAACGGGATGAAGAACTGCGGCATGACCGAAGATGCGCCGGCAAGCAAGGATGCGCCCCACACCCAGTAGATGTTCGGGGCAAGGGATATGGCAAGCAAGGCGCACGCAGAAACGATATAATTGGTCAATATCAGCTTCTTTCGTGAAACCAAATCACCCAGTGGGATGACAAATACAAGTCCGGTCACATAGCCTATCTGGGTCAATGTCGCTACCATGCTGGCAGAAAAGTCATTTACCGCGAAGTCTTTTGCCATGCTGCCCAACAAAGGCTGGTTGTAGTAACAGTTGGCGACGGAAAGTCCGGTAGCGGCTGCCATCAAAGCCAGCAGAGGTGCCGGAATGCCTTGATTCTCCCTCAATTCATACTTCATTTTCCGCCTCCTCTCAATATGATACGACTTTCAATCCAATCAAGGAAGCAATGAGTGTGAACAGGAAGAAAAGCCGGATGGGAGTGGCAGGTTCCTTGAAAACGAATATTCCTATCAAGACCGTGCCGACCGCCCCGATGCCTGTCCAGATGGCGTATGCCGTACCCAAAGGCAACGTCTGCACCGCCTTGGCAAGCAAAGCCATGCTCAGTATGGTGGAAGCAAGGAACCCGCTTCCCCACAGATAGAATCCAATACCCGATGCCGCCCTCGTTTTCCCCAAGCAGAATGTAAGGCTTACTTCAAACAATCCTGCCAACAATAAGATTATCCAATTCATACCTATGATTTATTAAATTCGGGCGCAAAAGTAAGCAAGTACTCCCTAACAGCTTTTTACATTTGGCAAAAACCGATTTTGCATTTGACAAAAAGCAACCGTTCATTCTCGTTTCTATGTGCTATTTTATAATTTTGCACACCGAATACAACAATGCGCTATGGATATAAAGGAAATCATCAATCAAAGATATGCTATGCCGGACACGTCTTTGGACAAGTTGCGGCAATGTTTGACGGAAGTTTCGTATCCCAAAGGATTCCGCGTGCTGGAAAGCGGCAAGGTGGAGAAGAACATCTTTTTCATCAAGGAAGGCATTGTCCGCGCCTATACCTCGGTGGACGGGAAGGAAATTACCTTTTGGTTTGGCAAGGAAGGAGCGACCCTTGTTTCCATGAAAGGCTATGTGAATGACGAGCCGGGATATGAAACAATGGAGCTGATGGAAGACTCGATATTATATGTATTGGAAAGGAAAGAACTGAAAGAGTTGTTTTCGGAAGATTTACATATCGCCAATTGGGGGCGGCGTTATGCGGAGATGGAGTTGCTTGCCACCGAGGAACGGTTGATTTCCATGTTGTCCGCCATCGCCTCTGAACGTTATAAGGAGTTGTTGGAGAAAGAACCTGATTTGTTACAGCGATTGCCGTTGGGAAGCATCGCCACTTATTTGGGTATCACACAAGCGAGTTTGAGCAGGATTAGAGCACAAATAAAGTGACGTTTCAACCAACGGGAGGGTAGCAAGCGGTTTGAGGCAGACCAAAACACAAACTTGCGATCCTCCCGTTTGTCAGATTTACAACCCTATTCCTTTGTTTTTACGAGGCGATATAACCGTCTTCCGAATGGATGAAAACAGCCTGTCGAACTGTTCCTTGAACCATTCGCCAATCACTTGCCCATTGATTGCAAGTGCGAGTTTGGATTTGTCCGCCGGGTCTTTCACCACTTGGAAACCAGCCCTTTCGGTCATGAACTTCCTCCTGTGTTCCTCCGAATAGAGTTCGCCTTCGTAGAACAACGGCTTGCCGCTGATGAGCGTGGCGGTCTGCCTCTCGTTGAAGCCGACTCTGAGGCAGAACTCCTCCATATACACCAACTCTTGGAACAACGGAAACCATTTCTTGGCTTTCTGGATGATAGATTTCAGGAATGACACTTCCTTTTGGTGTGCCGTTTCCTTGTCCGCCATTTCCCTGCGGTGCTTGGATTGCAGTTCCATAAGCTGGCGGCTGTGTTCCTCCTGCTGCCGCTCCATCTGTTGTTGCAACAACTCAATGCTCTCATCACGAGCGGCGACCTCGCCTTGCAAGGTGCGGTTGTCGGCTTCAAGCTCTTTCAATTTGCCGCTTCCCAAAAGAGAACCGACCTTTGCCACAAGTGCAGCTTTTGCCTCGGTCTTGGCGGCTTCCAGCTTCTCCGACTTGATTTCCTTCCGCACTTCGTCAAGTTGCCTTTCCGCCTGCTGTTGCTCGTCCTGCAACTGCCGCATGTTGGCTTCAAGCTCTCCCGTCTGCCGTTTCAAGTCACGGTAGTATTGGGCGGTGGTGGTGTGCCGTGCTTCTGAACCCCGTATGCCACGCTGCAAGCCGTACTTCGACATCGCTGCGGCATAGCTGTCGTGGTAGGCGGCAAGCCTTTCTCGGGTCAGGAGGTCATCGGCGCACAGGCGCACGGCGTCGGCTTTCTTGCGGTAGGTGCGTTTGCCCTCCGTCTGCTTCTTCCTTGCTTTCCTGCGCTCTCCCGTCACAATCGGCACGACCGCTGCGTGGATGTGCGGCGTGTGCTCGTCCATGTGCAGCACTGCCGAAACGGTGTTCTCCCTGCCGAATGTGCGGTGCAGCCATTGCAGGTTGTCATCGCACCATTCGGATAGTCTGCCCTCGTCCTGCACCCTCGCCATGTCCTCGTGCGTACCCGAAAGCACGATGCGGATTGCCCTCACTTGGTCGGGCGTTATCTTCCGTTTGATGCCCGCCGTGCGAATGCGGTGGCTTATCGCTTCGGTACGGTCTGCCACGCCGTCGGGGAACTGCACCAGCTCACGGTTGAGGTGGGTGCGTGTGGGGTCTGCGTTCTTGGGCGTAGTCTTGCGTTCGATATGGTCGGATGCGCCCGTGTCAGCCGACCCTTTCGCCTTGTTGATTTGGATGCTGATATATCCCATGTTCGTTTCTTGTTTTTGAGGTTGTACAAACTTGTCTGTCGGTGTCCGCCTGTCTGCGGTCATAGCCGCACGGGGCAAGCGGGGGTGTCCAGAGGGGTGCAACCCCGCTGGCTCATTGGGGTGTTTTTAGCATTAGCGTCAGCGGTGCGTGAAGAAAACGCCCTAATGAGCTATGGCTTTTTGTTTCCCCAAAAGCCTGCGGCGGAGTCAGCGGTGATGTCGGCGGACATTGGTTGCCTTTTCTTTTCGCCAGCGATAAGGGCTTTCCCTTGTCAGTCGGCAGCCCAGAAGTCCGTCCGACTTGTCTGCGGATAGCGATATTCACCTCTGTTGCTTCCCCGGCGGACTTGTTGAGGAGTGAAAATCCGATGAATTGATGATTGGATAGTCTAATATACTGACAGCTAATGCAATAACTTTTCATCAGCGTTTCATCAAACCGCTTGCCAAAAGAAAAGCGATGAGCGGCGTTGTGCTGCCTTTCTCTTTTCATCAGCCAAATCCTTTTGTTGAGAGTTTGATGAAGATGTAAACCGCTGTCATTCTTTATGTTTATAGATACTTTCATCATTTCATCAAAATATCAGAATGTTTCCAACTGTTCCTTGCTTACCGTGTAGTAGCGTCCTATCCTCCTGACGGGTGAGTAGCGGCATTCACGGTTGTAGTCGTATTGGTAGGTAGTGTAGGAAAGCGAGTTGGGTGCAGGTGTCAGCTTCCAGCACTCCTGCACCACTTTCCGAACCTGCGACTTATCCACCTTGACTTGCGAGCATACGAGCAACGGGACAATATCATTCAGACAGAACGAAACAGACTCCACATTTATGTTCGCCATGATGTCGAGCAGCAGTTCTGCCATCTCTATCTCCAAACGGTTGCGGTTGCTTCGGATTATCTTCCGCAGGGCTTCCGTCTCCAGCAGCTTCGGGTTGAACCACATGCGGCTTTCCCTTTCGGTGGACAGCTTTCGGTTGGCAAGGTAATGCAGGAAAGCGGGGATTTCGGCTTTCAGCTTTTGCAGGAAGTCGGTGTCGTCACTCCGCAGCGGCATAATCTTCCGCACCCAATAGCGTGTTTCCCCTGCGTCAATGATGACGGGCAGATGCTCGTTGTTGGAACAAAGCACGAACTTGGCGAAGAAGCCTATCTCGTCACGGTCTTTGCCTTTCGCCTCCACTTTGTAAGATAGCGTGGTGCTGAGGTTCTTTAACCTTTCGCTGTCCTCACGGCGGTTGAGCAACACCTCGTCCACCATGATGAGCAGCTTGCCCGCCCAATCGGAGTTGAACTGGCTGCGGAAGTCCTCGTTGGTGTTGAACGTCACGTTGTTCTGGAATACGGCTTTCAGGAAGTTCAGGAACGTGCTTTTGCCCGTATTCCGTTCTTCGGACACAAGCAACAGGATGGGCAATTTCTGAACGGGGTACAAGTAGAGCAGTTGCAGGTAGTCCATGCCCAACTCGTACTGTTCGCCGAAGACGTGTTCCACCAACGAGCGGATGCAGGGGAAATCGCCCTGCACGGGAACATAGCTTATCGATTCGTAGAGGTTGAGGAACTTGCCGACTACGGGCTTGTAGCCCACGTGGTCGGGTACGGTGCAGAAGCCGTCATACTTGGGGATGCCCGCCATGTAGTCCTTGCCGTAGTCCTGCCGCAGGGTCTCGGAGTTCCATGCGATGCGCTTCCTCACATAGCCGCCGTCAATGCGGGGCTGGTTCACAATCTTGTAGAGCGTTGTGCCTACTCGGATGAATTCTTCTTTCTTTTCCATGTCTCAAATACAGGTTTTAGTGCCGCCGACACCTTGTCGGCAGGCGGATTAAACATGGGTGCAAAGCTACGGCAGGACGGATAAAACCTTGATAAGCAAAATGATGCAGAACGGCGCAAAAGAACCCGACCGATAAGAAAATGCGGCGGAACGGGTAATGCCAGCCATCAAAAGACGAAAAGAAAAAGCCCGAAGAAGCGAAAAATGGTACTTCTTCGGGCAGACTTGGGTTGTGTGAATGCACGGGCGTATTGACACGCAACTGCACCCGCTAACATTTACACGCTGTACTGCTGCCTAACGAAAGCCACAGCATTTGTCTTTCTTTTCGCAAGCACAGCCTTTTGAGCAGGGTATTGCGTACCCTTGCGGCATTTGGCGTATTGATACGGAAAGCGAGTGCCACGACCATAGGCAAGGCATACACATCCGCATAATAACCGTTGGGCAGCCTGATGCGCTTTTCCGCTTCGCAAGACTGCAACACTCCGGTCTTGTACACGGCTCGGACGGCGGCACGGAGTGTCGGGGCAATAACATCGAACAGCCTTATCAACTCCATCTCGTTCATCCACACATTGGCGGCATCGGACGGTACGGCAACCCTGCCGTACTCGTCCATAGTGATTGTTGTCCGTTTCATATTCCTGCCACTTTGATATTGCCGAATGACTTGCTCAGCTGATCGCCCAGCATAGTTAGGTCGTTATCCAATTTTTCCACGGTAATCTTCGCATAGATTTGGGTTGTTTCGATGTTCGTATGCCCCAAAATGCGGCTTACGCTCTCTATCGGCATACCCTTACAGAGAGCCAGGGTAGCGAATCCATGTCTTGAGCAATGGAAGCTGATGTCCTTATTCACACCGCATTCCCGTATCATCTTCTTCAACGGCTTGCAGATTGACCAATAGTTCAAATTTGGGAAAACGAGATTGTTTTCTTGGAAGGGTCTGTAACGCTCGATTATCTGTAAGGGAATGTCCAGCAGCTTCACTTGGAACGGTATGCCCGTCTTGTGCCGCTTGGATATTATCCACTTATCGCCGTTTACCTCCACGATGCGGTCAGTGGTCAGTTCCTTGATGTCCACGAAAGAAAGGGCGGTGAAGCTCGCAAAGACGAACAGGTCACGGATGTATGCCAGCTTCGGGTCTGCAAACTCATGCGTCATCACCGCTTTTAACTCGTCCTCCGTCAGAAACTCACGTTCCTTGACATTCGGACTGATGTGGAACTGCGCAAACGGGTTTCTCGGTATCAGCCCGTTGAAGTGCGCACGCATCACCACACCTTTCAACCACATGCAGTTTGCCCAAATACTCCCGTTTTGTAAGCCTGCTTCGGTTGAGAGATAAGCAGCGAACTCCTTGATAAAATCGAGAGTAAGCTCCAACATTGACATGTCATTGCGCTTGTAGAACGATTTGATAAATGCCGCTACATGGTTCCTTGCTCGTACTCGTGACTGGTAAGTTGCCATAACCCTGTCTTTCCCGACACGTTTCTTGAATACCTCGTTATCCCTGTCAAAGGCTTTGAGCAACGTTTCATACTCGCCGCCTATGCCTTGATAGGCGTTGCGCACCATTTCTGCCGTCACAAACGCCTCACGGTCGGATATGCGCTGGTAGTGCTTGATGATTTGCGCCTTGATGTTGTCAAGCGCAAGGTTCGTCTCCCTCGCTTCACGGCTCTTGCCTTTGGCACGGTTTCCCTTTGCGTCCCAAAGCTCCTTTGCGATGCTTCGCTTGCAACTGAACTGCGCCACCGTTCCGTTGATTGTAACCCATCCCATGATGGGGACAATTCCGTTCTTTTCCTTGCTGCCGTTCGCATAGAACAGCACGCGAAATGTGCTCCTTGTCATACTCGTTCTTTTTTGGTTGCAAAACTATAAATCAACGAGTTAAACCTTGGCAAGCAAACCTACGCAGAACGCAGCAAATAAAACGGAGACTGTTAAATCTGCATTTCTGACGGGTAACGAATAGGAAACCGTTCTACTGCCGCAATCCGCTTTGAAACGCTTTTCAGTCTTTCACCCAACTTCCGCGATTTTCTCCTAACTGCTTAAATCTCAATTCTTATTGCGTTAATTCGCCGAAATTTGGCGGTTATTCCACAGATTCTCTGTATCTTTGCGCCCGATTAAAAAGAGAACATTTACATGCGATGCCGTGAATAGCGGTCGTGTATTCTAGAACACCACGTAAAAAACAGGAGCGATGAAAAAAGAAAATCTCGTATCAGTGCCTTTTATGGTTTTGGGCATTGTGTTTTGTGTCTGCCTGGTAGCAGCCAATCTGTTAGAAACCAAAGTCGTACAGCTGGGTCCGATTTCTGTAACTGCCGGACTCATTGTTTTCCCGATTTCTTACATTATTAATGACTGTATTGCCGAAGTATGGGGCTTCCGTAAGGCGCGTCTGATTATCTGGATGGGCTTCCTCATGAATTTCATGGTAGTGGCTATGGGACAGTTGGCAGTGGCTCTTCCCGCTGCTTCGTTCTGGGAGGGAGAAGAAAGCTTCAATTTCGTATTCGGCATGGCACCTCGCATTGCGGTAGCCAGTCTGACAGCCTTTCTGGTAGGTTCGTTTATCAATGCGTATGTGATGAGCCGCATGAAAGTGGCTTCACACGGAAAGAATTTTTCTGCCCGTGCCGTATTGTCGACCATAGCCGGAGAGGGAGCCGACTCGCTGATTTTTTTCCCGCTGGCTTTTGGCGGACTGATGCCGGTGAGTGAGCTGGCCAAGATGATGCTGGTGCAGGTGGTACTCAAGACTTTGTATGAAGTGATTGTACTGCCGGTAACTGTTCGTGTAGTGAAGTACATCAAGCGAGTGGATGATACAGATGTATATGACGAGCATATCTCGTATAATGTATTAAGAATCAAGGAAATCTAAGAAATATGGTAAATAATAAGGAGGCCCTCGTCGTTTTTAGTGGCGGGCAGGATTCTACGACCTGTCTTTTCTGGGCAAAAAAGCATTTTGAGAAAGTATATGCACTGAGCTTTCTGTACGGACAGAAGCATGAAAAGGAAGTGGAACTGGCGCGTGAAATTGCACGGAAAGCCGGGGTGGAGTTTGAAGTCATGGATGTGTCGTTTATCGGACATCTGGGAAAAAACTCTCTGACGGATACGTCTATTCACATGGATGAGGAAAAACCGAAAGATTCATTTCCGAATACGTTCGTTCCGGGAAGAAACTTGTTTTTCCTGAGCATCGCAGCGGTTTATGCACGTGAGAAAGGTATCCATCATATGGTAACGGGGGTATCGCAGACGGATTTCAGCGGGTATCCTGATTGTCGGGACTCGTTTATCAAGTCGCTGAACGTGACACTGAATCTGGCCATGGAAGAACAGTTTGTGATTCATACACCGCTGATGTGGATTGACAAGGCACAGACTTGGGCGCTGGCCGATGAACTGGGAGTGCTTGACTTGGTTCGAAATGAGACATTGACTTGTTATAATGGAATCCCGGGTGACGGGTGCGGACATTGTCCGGCTTGTAAATTGCGCCGTGAGGGATTGGAAAAATATTTGGCTTCAAAACAAAATAAGTAAGTATGGAAAGAAAAGACGAACTCACTTTGTTGGGTAATAAGAAAACAGTATATAAGCAGGATTATGCACCTGAGGTGCTGGAATCGTTTGTAAACAAACATCCGGAGAATGATTACTGGGTACGTTTCAACTGTCCGGAGTTTACCAGTCTTTGCCCGATTACGGGGCAGCCGGATTTTGCGGAAATCCGTATCAGCTACCTGCCGGATGTAAAGATGGTGGAAAGCAAGAGCTTGAAGTTGTATTTGTTCAGTTTCCGTAATCACGGCGATTTTCATGAAGACTGTGTGAACATCATCATGAAAGACTTGATTAAACTGATGGATCCGAAATACATTGAGGTGACAGGTATCTTTACTCCACGTGGCGGTATTTCCATTTATCCGTATTGCAATTACGGTCGTCCGGGAACAAAGTACGAGGAACTGGCTGAGTATCGGATGAAGAATCATGATTTGTAAGCCGGAGTTTGCCGAAATATAAAAGAATGCGGGCAGAGAAACATTCACATGCTGTTTCTCCGCCCGTATTTTTTATGGATACTTTGGTATCAGGAAAGTTCCAAACCGAGGGCTTCCTTGAGTTTCAGCAGACTGGGGTTTTTCTTGCTCATCATCTGAAAACGCTCTACGTGGCTATAGGCACGTACGTTTTCGTTGGCTTCGCTTACCCGTGTAGTCATTCTGATTTTGCGGTTATGCAGTTTCTCTTGCAGATGGGCTTCTATCTTCGGTGCCAGTTGCTGCATGTATTTCTGAACCATGTCATTGTCCACCGCTACTTCAAATGTCTGTTGGTCGGCCAGCAGGTGAGGATGCATGTTCATCATGCGTCCGGCATTGGCAGCCTCTTCTTTAGGTAGCAGACTGGCAAACTCACGCCAGTAATAGCCTAAGTCTTTTTCATTGAACATGTAATCCTCCCATGTCTCTGCCACGGGCTGCTGCACGGGCGCATTGGATGCTGTTCGTGCAGCTGGCTCTGCGGTGGCCGTCTGTGTCTTGCGGATAGACATGCCTAAACTGCCGGCTTTGATGACCGGTGCTTTTCTTTCCGTACTGACTTTGGGCAGTGGACTGCTTTTAGTGTAGGGTACTTCCGGTTGCTGCAAGGTGCTTGTATAAGGTTGTGCACTTGCTGCCGCCGGTTGAGGCTGAGGAGTCGGCTGAGAGACCGGAGCTGTAGCTGCCGGAGTCGCTTGTGCGGGTGGAGCTACAGGCTGACTGGCTTGTGCCGTATGGAAGACGGGGGATAACTGTTTCTTAGGGCCATGCCCACTTCCGGCATCTTCCGGTTCGGCTGTGAGTTGTGCCACCTGAATAAGGGTGAGCTCTACCAGCAGGCGTTTGTTCTTACTTTGCCGGTAGTTCAGGTCGCAGTCGTTGCACAGCTTCATGGCTTTGTACAGGAATTGTGGCGTACATTTCTGCGCTTGAGCCTGGTATCGATCCCGGATAGAAGCACCGGCTTCCAGCAGTTGCAGGGTAGACGGGTCGCGGCTTACCAGCAGGTTTCGGAAATGTGAAGTCAGTCCCGTGATGAAATGGTTGCCGTCAAATCCTTTTCGAAGAATATCATTGAAAGTGAGTAGGCATTCGGCTACTTTATTTTCCAGGAAGAAATCGGTCAGCTTGAAATAATATTCGTAGTCCAGTACGTTCAGGTTCTCAATCACACTTTGGTAGGTGATGTGTCCGTTGGTGAAGCTCACTACCTGGTCGAAGATGGAGAGGGCATCGCGCATACCTCCGTCGGCTTTCTGTGCAATGACGTTCAGGGCTTCCGGTTCGGCTTCGATGTGCTCCTTGCGGGCTACGTTCTCCAGGTGTTCCACCGTATCGTTGACCGTGATGCGGCTGAAGTCATAAATCTGGCACCGGCTCAGGATGGTGGGAAGAATTTTATGCTTCTCAGTGGTGGCCAGAATAAAAATGGCATGCTGGGGCGGTTCTTCCAATGTTTTCAGAAAGGCATTGAAAGCGGCGGTAGACAGCATGTGTACCTCGTCGATGATATACACCTTGTACTTGCCGATTTGAGGCGGGATGCGCACTTGCTCAATCAAGGAACGGATGTCTTCGACTGAGTTGTTGGAGGCCGCATCCAACTCATGGATATTATAGGAACGCTGTTCGTTGAAAGCCTTGCATGACTCACATTCGTTGCATGCCTCTCCTTCACTGGTCGGGTGAAGACAGTTGATGGTCTTGGCAAAGATACGTGCGCAGGTGGTTTTTCCTACTCCTCGCGGACCGCAAAACAGGTAGGCATGCGCCAGTTTATGATTGGCAATGGCATTTTTCAGGGTCGTGGTCAATGCACGTTGCCCCACTACGGTATCGAAAGTAGAGGGACGGTATTTGCGTGCCGATACGATATAATTTTCCATGTGTCGCTTCTTTTGTTTGATTCCTTGATATTTCTGCAAATGTACATAAAATCTCTTTCTTGTCATGGGCTTGCTATGAAATAATTTCTATCTTTGCAAGGGTAATAAAGTGTGTATTTTATGGGTAAACTGGCTAATATATGGGCTTTTATCGGAAGGCATAAGTATTGGGTAACCATCGGTGCTTTTCTGTTGATTATCGGAGTGTTGGATGAAAATAGTCTGATACGCCGCATAGCACATAAGCGTGAAATTCATCAGTTGAATACGGAAATTGAGCGTTACCGGAAGCAGTATGAAGAGGACAGCAAGTTGCTGAAGGAGATTACCTCCAATAAGGAAGCACTGGAGAAGGTGGCTCGTGAAAAATACCTGATGAAGAAAGAAAATGAGGATATTTTTATTTTTGAAGAAGACAAGTGATGGAATCAAAGATGAAGGATAAACTGGCTGTAGTGGGGGCCATTGTGTTGTTTATAGGCCTGGCATTGCAGTTCGTAAAACTGGCATGGGCTCCGTATGTGTATCTGGTAGGGGCCTGCTTGTTTGCCTACGTACAGCTGGTTTCCGATTATAAGGGAAAGAATATCATTATCCGTCGTTTGCGCCGTCAGCAGCTTTTGGGAGCTATGCTGCTGGTGTTGACCGGAGTAATCATGTTGCTGTGGAAACGGAACGAATGGATTGTGTGCCTGACGGTAGCGGCAGTACTGGAACTTTACACGGCTTTCCGTATTCCGCAGGAAGAAGCAAAAGAGAATTAGTGTGACAGTATAAATTAGGGAACCATGAAAGAAAGGTATTGGAAATATTCACTGATTGTTTTTATCCTTGGATTGGGGTATTTGCTGTTCCGCCAGGCACAGCCGTTTATGAACGGTATTTTGGGAGGATTTACGCTTTATTTGCTGTTGCGTAACTTCACTTTCTGGCTTCAGACCAAAATGAAGCCGGCCTTGGCTGTATGGCTGGTAACAATTGGAGTGACACTTTTTATTCTGATACCACTTTCTTTATTTAGCTGGGCTTTGGTGAGCCAGGTCTCTAAGATGCACTTTGATACGGAGGCCATCATTCGTCCGGCATGGCATGTGATTGATTTTATTAAAGACCGTACAGGTTTCGATATTTTGTCGGAGAAAAGTCTGTCGTTCTTTGTATCACAGGCTTCTTCTATCGGCCAGTCGGTAATGAGTGGGGTAAGCGACCTGCTGGTTAATCTGTGCGTGGCCATTATGCTGTTGTTCTTTATGCTTTACGAAGGAAAATCCATGGAGCACTATATATCTACATTGTTGCCTTTTAAAGCCGAGAATAAGATTGAAGTGTTGAAGAAAGTACAGCTGATGGTGCGTTCCAATGCCATTGGAATTCCTTTGCTGGCCATTATCCAAGGATTTATATCGTTAGGAGGCTATTTGATTTGTGATGCTCCCAACCCATTTCTAAGTGCCATGCTGACAGCTTTTGCTTCGGTAATTCCTTTGGTGGGTACCGCTTTGGTATGGGTGCCGATTACCATCTACTTCCTGATTGTAGGAAGTTGGGTAAACGCTTTGATGATGCTGGGATATGGAGCTATCATCGTATCACAGTGCGATAATCTGATACGTTTCCTGCTTCAGAAGAAAATGGCGGATGTGCATCCGTTGATTACGATTTTCGGTGTAGTGGCTGGTCTTCCTTTATTTGGTTTTATGGGAGTGATATTTGGTCCGTTGCTCGTATCGCTGTTCCTTTTGTTTGTGGATATGTTCCGGAAAGAATTCTTGCTGGAAGACAACCAATCGGCTACGCCTGATTGATTCGTTCTTCCAGGAATTTCATAATTTCTTCTGCTTGTGTAGGATGGAACCACGTGATTTCCGGGTCTCTCTTGAACCAAGTCATTTGTTTTCGGGAATAAATGCGTGAGTTTTGCTTGATTTTTTCTATCGCAAAGGGGAGCTCCCATTCTCCATCCAGGTAGTTGAATATCTCCTTGTAGCCTACAGTATTGAGTGAATTGAGGTGCTTGTAGGAGTATACGCTTTTGACTTCCTCCAGCAATCCCTCTTTCATCATTTCATCCACGCGCTGGTTAATGCGCTGGTAAAGCTCTTCACGGTCGCGTGTGAGGCCAATTTTGATGATTTGAAACGGACGTTCTTTGGTGTTGCGGGTGCGGAATGAAGTGTAGGTTTTTCCCGTCATATAACAGATTTCCAGTGCGTGAATCACTCGTTTGGGGTTTTTCAGGTCTACAATGCGGTAATACTCCGGATCGAGTACCCGTAGTTCTGCACAAAGTTGCTCCAGACCTTCATTTTCGTAGCGGCGCAACATCAGTTCTCGTGTTTCTTTGTCAACCGTAGGAATATCGTCTATTCCTTTACAGACTGCGTCAACGTACATCATGGAGCCTCCGGTCATCACCACTACCGGATGGGTCTTGAATAACTCTTCCAACTTCTTTAGTACTTCCGCCTCGAATTGGGCTGCGCTGTAGTAATCAGTCAGTTCAAGGGTACCTACAAAATAGTGGGGTACTCGCTTTAACTGGTCGGGAGTGGGGGCTGCGGTACCAATTTTCAAGTCTTTATACAGCTGGCGGGAGTCTGAAGAGATGATAGAGGTATGATACTTTTCGGCAATGGAAAGACTCAATTCTGTTTTTCCTACACCGGTAGGACCAATAAGTACGATAAGGACGGGCTTTTTCATTTGTATGTGGGGATAGGTCGGTAGGGAAAAAAAGAAAATGTCATTCTGAGTCAGACCCAGGATGACATTTCTTATATTGTTTCAAACTGATGTAACTACGTGTCAGCTCTTTTTAATATTTATCTTCATCATAAGGATTTCCGCTTCCTTCGTTGATGTCAAAACCTTCCGGGTCAAAGTCTTCCATGTCGTAGTCTTGATCGCCATAGAAGTTTTCGTCAAGGTCGAGTGCAGCGTTTGTATTCATCTGTTCATCAAAATCGATGGTCTGTTGAGGAGCTTCTCCATTTTTACGAGTGCATACTGCCTTGTCCAAATCTTTTCCGGTGATGATTTCTGAAAGTTCAATGAAGAATACACGTTCAGCAAGTGGGTCAAACACATATATCATCTTCTGTTTTTCATCTTCCAGCAATTCGCTTAGAGGAGTTTCTCTCATGATGTATGTATCTTCTTCCGAGCTTCCGCTTCCCATGTCTTCCAGCGTTATTTCTGTTTCTTTTTCCCAGTCATCGTCACAGATGAAGAAAGAAGTCATCTGGTCATCTTTGTATCCAGTTGATTTCAGAATAGCTTCGTGAAGGTCGTAGAAAGAAGCTTCAGAGTCGATTTGGATTTCTCTTAAGAAATCATCGACTTCGTCAGATATGATTCTAAATTTGTATACCATTTTCTTTTTGTCTTTTGTTGATGGGGGTAAATATACAAAATCTTTTTTATCGGATGATACCGCGCTGTGAGTTTTCCACAAATGAAATGATGTATTCAATTTCGGGTGTCATCGGCATTTCAGCTTTTATCTGTGCAATGGCTTCCGTAACATTTTTCCCACTATTGTAAATAATGCGGTAGGCATTGTGGATTATTTCAATCTGCTCGTTTGTAAATCCTCGACGACGAAGACCTACAATATTGATGCCACAATAAGCAATTGGATCTCTTCCGGCAATGATATAAGGTGGTATGTCTTTGCTGAAACGGCAACCGCCCTGAATCATAACGTAGCTTCCTACATGGCAGAATTGATGCATTAGTACAACACCACTTACGATAGCATTGTCATCGATAATCACTTCTCCAGCCATTTTGGTTTGGTTGCCAATAATACATCCGTTTCCCACAATCGTATCATGAGCTACGTGTACTCCTTCCATCAGCAGGTTATTATTACCTACTACAGTTTTACCTTTGGCTGCTGTACCACGATTGATAGTTACATTCTCACGGATGGTATTGTTGTCTCCGACTTCTGCAGTGGTTTCTTCTCCGTGAAATTTCAGGTCTTGTGGGATAGCTCCAATTACTGCTCCGGGGAATATACGGTTTCCATTTCCAATACGGGAACCATACAGAATGTTGGCATTCGGCATAATGACATTATTGTCACCAATGACTACATTCTTGTCAATGAAGACAAAAGGACCTATTTCTACGTTCTCCCCGATTTTGGCTTCCGGGTCTATATATGCTAAAGGACTGATCATGTTACTTGTTTTTTACAATTTGTGCCATAAATTCAGCTTCGCAGACAATCTTTTCACCTACGAAAACATATCCTTTCATGGTAGATATTCCTCGGCGAATAGGTGCCATCAATTCGACCCTGAAAATTAAAGTATCACCTGGAACCACTTTCTGACGGAACTTTACATTGTCTATCTTCAAGAAATAGGTGGAATATTTTTCCGGTTCGTCTACTGAATTCAAAACCAGCAAACCTCCTACTTGAGCCATTGCTTCAATTTGTAATACACCAGGCATTACAGGTTCTTGCGGGAAATGGCCTTGGAAGAATGGTTCGTTGGATGTCACATTTTTAACACCCACAATATAGTTGGCTCCAATAGCAATTACTTTATCTACCAACTGGAATGGATAACGATGAGGTAATAATTCACGAATACGGTTTACGTCCATCAAAGGCTCTTCGTTACAGTTGTAAACCGGAGCTTGTATTTCGTGCATGCGGATTTCCTTCCGGAGCTGGCGGGCAAATTTGTTGTTGATGGTATGTCCCGGACGGGTAGCAATGATGCGGCCTTTAATAGGTTTGCCTACTAACGCCAAATCACCAATAATGTCCAGCAGTTTATGGCGTGCAGGTTCGTTTGGCCATACCAATGGAATGTGGTTGATGTATCCTAAATGGCTCGCATCCATGTGAGGTACTCCCATCACGTCGGCTAACTTATCGAAGTTCTCCTGTGTCATCTGCTTTTCGTAGATAACGATAGCGTTATCCAGGTCGCCTCCCTTGATGAGTCCGGCATTCAGCAGCGGCTCAATTTCACGGACAAATACGAATGTACGTGCAGAAGCAATTTCTGTAGGGAAGCATTCCATATTTTCCAACGTAGCATATTGGTTGGTCAATATTTTGGAGTCGTATGAAATCAGTGTGTTGACGCTGAACTTGTCATCAGGAAGTACAATGATGGAAGAACCTGTTTCTTCATCACGGAACTCAATCTTTGACTTGATGATGTAATAATCTTTCGGAGCAGCTTGTTCTTCGATGCCTACGCGCTTGATACATTCTACGTATGCTTTGGCACTTCCGTCCAAAATAGGAAATTCCGGTCCGTCGACTTGAATCAAGCAGTTATCTATACCTGCTGCGTATAATGCAGCCAACGCATGTTCTACGGTACTAACTTTTACCCCGTTTTTTGCTAAAACTGTTCCACGGGTTGTGTCTACCACATTTTCTGCTACAGCATCTAATATGGGCTGATCGTCCAAATCGATTCGCTGTATCTTATACCCGTAGTGCTCTGGGGCAGGATTGAACGTAACGGTCAGTTTAACTCCCGTATGGAGTCCCTTTCCATTGAGTGAAAAGCTGCCTTTTAAGGTTTGTTGTTTCAACATGGGTTTATTTATTTAGTTGTTTTTTTAATTCTTCAATTTCCTTTTGCAGGCGTCCGAGTTCCACATACATATCCGGTAGTTTCTTATAGATAGCTGCAGAACGTGCGAACTGTTTCGGGTCTATTGCTGGATAGCCCATTAATGTAGTGTTTGATTTTGTATTTCCTGGAATACCAGACTGTGCTCCTACATTGACGTGGTCTCCCACCTTGATGTGTCCGGCAACTCCTACCTGACCTCCGAACATACACCATTCGCCAATTTTGGCAGAACCGGCAATTCCTACTTGTGATGCCATCACAGTGTGTTTCCCAATTTCCACATTGTGGGCAACCTGAATCAAATTATCCAGTTTCACTCCCTGTTTGATAAGTGTATGTCCCATTGTGGCACGGTCAATACAAGTGTTGGCACCAACTTCTACATTGTCTTCCAGCTCCACAATTCCTATTTGTGGAATCTTTTCATAGCCATCTGCTCCCGGAGCAAAACCAAATCCGTCGGCACCGATTACGGCTCCGGCGTGAAGAATACAATTGTTCCCAATTCTGCAATCCTGATAGATGGTTACATGAGGATAAATAATGGTGTTCATGCCTATTTTCACATTGCTTCCGATGGTAGCCTGCGGATGTATACATACATTGTCTCCAATTTCAGCCCCGTCTTCGATGCACGCAAATGGACCGATGTACACATTCTTTCCAATTTTGGCACTTTCTGCAATGGATGCTAACGGACTTACACCTTGTTTCTTGGGGATACTCATTTCATATAACGCCATGAGTTTGGCCAGACTCTCGTATGCATTATCCACTTTGATAAGTGTGGTCTGAAGTTCATGTTCAGGTTCGAAATCTTTATTTACCAGTACAATGGAAGATTTCGTATCGTAGATATAATGAGTGTACTTAGGATTGGATAGAAAGGATAATGCTCCCGGTACACCCTCTTCAATTTTGGCAAAGGTGTGTACTGTGGCATTTTCATCACCAACTATAATTCCCTGGATGTATTCCGCAATTTGCTTAGCTGAGAACTCCATATTAGTTATCTTTAATTCCTTGGTTTTCCTTGGTTGTTCTTCAATATTTAGTTGCCTGAAAAAGCATACTTACTACTTAATTATGCAAATTACGTATTTTTTTTTTACATATCCGTGAAAAAAAACAATTATTTGCCTGAAACGACCATTAATTTTCATTGGTATCGTATACAAGTGCGTTTGGAACTTGTTTTTTTGTACAATAAAAAAGAAGTACAAAAATCCCCGTTGAGAATCTTTGTACTTCTTTGTATGTGGAAACTAATTGTTTCTTAGAGAATAGCAGCGAGTTCTTTTTCCATTTGCTGCTGTACCTTTTTGGCTTCTTCTGCAGCTACATTGGCAAAGTTTTCTGTTTTGTCTGCATAGATAATGGCACGGCTTGAATTGACAATCAATCCACATTCCTTAGTCATACCGTATTTGCAGACGTCTTCCAGTGAACCGCCCTGAGCACCGATACCCGGTACCAGCAAGAAGTGATTGGGAACGATTTTGCGGATGTCTTCGAACATACGTCCCTGAGTAGCACCTACCACATACATCATGTTCTGGTCGTTAGCCCATTCCTGTGATTTACGCAATACTTTTTCGAACAGACGGTCACCTTCCGTATCGGTAGTCAATTGAAAATCGTGTGAGCCTTTGTTGGAAGTCAGAGCCAGCAGGATAACCCATTTCCCTTCATAAGTAAGGAACGGAGTCACGCTGTCTTCTCCCATGTAAGGAGCTACAGTGACAGAATCAATATTCAGTTCTTCAAAGAAAGTGCGGGCATACATGGCAGAAGTATTACCGATGTCTCCACGTTTTGCATCAGCGATGATGAACTGGTCTGGATAGTTTTTCTTAATGTATTCTACTGTCTTTTCGAATGCAATCCAACCTTTCACGCCCATGCTTTCATAAAAAGCCAGGTTGGGTTTATAAGCGATACAGTAGGGAGCTGTTGCGTCGATGATAGCTTTATTAAATGCGAAAATCGGGTCTTCTTCTTTCAGAAGGTGTTCCGGGATTTTCTTTATATCAGTATCAAGTCCTACACACAAAAAAGATTTTTTCTTTTTGATGTTTTCAAATAATTCTTGTTTGTTCATGACACGTTTATTTTAATGATAATTATATACTCCTTTTGTACGCGGGTAGGGATAAAATCGTACACGCGTATTTATAATTCGCTTTCTTTCAATCGTTCTGCATTTTCGGCTACAATCAGGTGGTCGATGCAATCCTGAATGTCACCGTCCATGAAAGCCGTCAGGTTGTAGATGGTGTAGTTGATGCGGTGATCAGTGATGCGTCCTTGTGGGTAGTTGTAAGTACGTATCTTAGCTGAGCGGTCACCGGTACTTACCATTGTCTTACGTTTGGAAGCGATGTCGTCAATGTACTTTTGGTGTTCCTTGTCGTAGATAAAGGTACGCAAACGGCTGAGGGCACGTTCCTTGTTCTTTGGTTGGTCACGGGTTTCCGTACATTCTATAAGGATTTCTTCTACGATACCGGTGTTAGGATTTTTCCAGTTGTAACGCAAGCGTACGCCAGATTCTACCTTATTGACATTCTGACCTCCGGCACCGCCGCTTCGGAATGTATCCCATTTGATTTCACCTTCGTTGATTTCCACATCGAAAGGTTCTGCTTCGGGAAGTACGGCTACCGATGCGGCCGAGGTGTGTACACGACCTTGTGTCTCAGTGGCAGGAACGCGCTGTACACGGTGTACACCTGATTCATATTTCAGTGTACCGTACACTTTTTCACCTGTCACCGAACAGATGATTTCTTTAAAACCACCTGCAGCTCCTTCATTGGCGCTGGATACCTCCAGTCTCCATCCTTTTGATTCGCAGTATTTGGAATACATACGGAATAAATCGCCGGCAAAGATGGCAGCTTCATCACCTCCCGTACCGCCACGGATTTCTAAGATGGCGTTTCGGTCATCCTGCGGGTCTGCCGGTACCAACAATAATTTTATTTCTTCTTCCAGTTCCGGAATGCGAGCTTCACAAGCAGCAGCCTCTTCACGGGCCATTTCTTTCATTTCCGGATCGTTTTCGCTCATCATCATTTTGGCTTCTTCCAAGCCGTTGAGACATTGAAGATACTCCTTGCGGGCAGCCATCAGGTCGCCCAGCTCTTTGTATTCTTTGGTCAGTTTGACGTATCGTTTCTGGTCAGAAATTACATTAGGATCCGTGATGAGGGTAGATACCTCTTCAAAACGGGCTACAAGTCCGTCCAGTTTTTCTAATAAGGTGTTGTTTTCTGCCATTTATGCATTATTAGGGTTTATACCGCGATTGAATCTATAGGGAAAGGTGTTTTCCCTTTTGTATAAGCATAGAAATAGGTGGAAAGATAGTCTGATATGCTTTCCACCTAAATTTATAAGCGATTAATAGTTGAATTCTCCAAATTCAGAACGGATAATCAGTTCCTTGTGGTCGCTTTCTTCGATGCGTCCGATAATCTGTGCGTCGATGTTGAACGACTTGCTGATTTCAATTACTTGTTCCGCATGTTCCGGTGACAGGTAAACTTCCAGGCGGTGTCCCATGTTGAATACCTTGTACATTTCGTCCCATTCGGTGCCGCTTTGTTCTTTAATTGTACGGAACAAAGGAGGAACAGGGAAGAGGTTGTCTTTGATGACACGGCAATTGTCGCCTACGAAGTGCAGCACTTTTGTCTGTGCACCACCTGAGCAGTGAACCATACCGTGGATTTCCGGACGCAGGGCATCCAGCAATTTCTTAACCACCGGTGCATAAGTACGTGTCGGAGAAAGAACCAGCTTGCCGGCATCCAGTGGAGAGCCTTCTACGGCATCCGTCAGTTTCAGTTTACCGCTATAGACCAATTCTTCAGGTACAGCCTTGTCGTAGCTTTCCGGATATTTTTCAGCCAGGTATTTGCTGAACACATCATGACGGGCACTGGTCAGACCGTTGCTTCCCATACCACCGTTGTATTCTTTTTCATAAGTAGCCTGACCATAAGAAGCCAGACCGACGATTACGTCACCCGGACGGATATTGGCATTGTCGATGACATCGGCACGTTTCATACGGCAAGTTACCGTACTGTCTACAATAATCGTACGAACCAGGTCGCCTACATCGGCAGTTTCTCCACCTGTGGCATATACGCCGACACCCATTTCGCGAAGTTCAGCCAGCAACTCATCTGTTCCGTTGATGATGGCAGAAATCACTTCTCCCGGTACAAGCAGCTTGTTACGGCCGATGGTAGAAGATACTAAGATGTTATCTACCGCTCCTACGCACAACAAGTCATCGATGTTCATAATCAATGCATCCTGTGCGATACCCTTCCATACAGACAAGTCGCCGGTTTCTTTCCAGTACAAATAAGCCAGTGAAGACTTTGTTCCGGCTCCGTCGGCATGCATGATGTTGCAGTACTCCGGGTCACCTCCTAAAATATCAGGAATGATTTTACAGAATGCTTTTGGGAAAATACCTTTGTCAATGTTCTTGATAGCGTTATGTACATCTTCTTTAGATGCAGATACGCCGCGCTGCATGTATCGTTGATTGCTCATGAGTATAGTAAGTTTGTTTGTTTCAATTGAATGTGCAAATTTAGTGATTATTCCTTTTATTACCATGCGTTTCGGGATAAAATCAGTACACCGTCACTCCGGCAGGGGTAATTGTGCCGTCAGGAGCTAACAGGCTGAATCGGAAAAAGCCTTTTCCCGTTTTCAGAGGAATGTCTTTCTCCGGCTGGATTGTACGGAGAATCTCCATGCCTGTGGCGTCACTCACAATGAGCATATATCCGCTTGGGATAGCTGGAAAACTTCCGTAATAAATCACAGGCTTGTCTTTAGTCGGTACGTTTAAAGCCAGTGGGATGCTTTCATATCCAAAACGGTTTACGGCTGTAACTGCCCAATAGACACCTCCCTTTGTAGACAAATCCGGCACAAAAGTGTATTGACAACTGTCCGTACGCGTAATAATCAGGTTTTGAGCTTTCTCTGTATTTACTGGATAAGTTGCGGATGCATAAATCCGGTAATAAACTCCTCCCGGCAAAGATGGGGATGCCTTCCAACTCATTTCGATATTGTTTCCTTTTAATACTAAAGAAGGAGAAGTCGGCTGAGAAGGAAGATTGCCTTTTGTCCATCGCATGGGAGGCACTACTGCCGGGTAGGTGTAAAAATGGCTCGTCAGTTCATCCAGTATTCCTTTGGTATTCTCCAGCATGAATTTGTTACGGAAATACGCCTGTCCATTCAATCCTATTCTTCGGGAGAAGTAAATCTGGCGTATGATTTCATCTACTTTCCAGTTCTGCTCTTTAGGGTGAAGAAAATAGATTCCCAGTCCGGGTACGACCCAACGTTCATTCTTGTTTTCTTTCCAGTCGAGTGCAAAAGGGTAGAAGTGATTTCCCTGGAAATACATCATGGGGAAAAGCGCATCCTGAATACCATCATTCAGCCACTTTTGCGCATCCTGATATACTGTGCTGTATGCGTTCCATCCAAAGGATGAATAACGCCGTGTGTCGTTGAATTTCCCGATGGGGGAACTGCTGACTTTTACCCACGGCTTCAGTTGTTTTACTTCCGCGTAAATTCGTGCGACAATGCGGGTAATGTTATCCCGTCTCCATTGCTTGAGCTCCTGCTTTTTTCCATATTTCCGATAGGTTTCTTTGTCCGGGAACTTTTCGCCCTGCTCCGGATAGCGGATATAATCCAAATGGATGCCGTCAATGTCATAGCGACTTGTGATTTCCTTGGCTATCCGGATCAGGTAATCGGCTGTTCCTGGATTTCCGGGGTCAAGGTACCAGCTCCCATTGAACTGCTTGCAGAGTGCCGGTTGTTTTTTTACTACACAGTTCTTTCCCAACAACGTTACTTGGCGCTTGTTTCCGATAGGAATACACACCAGCCATGCATGAAGTTCCAGTCCTCGTTTGTGACATTCTTCTATTGCAAATTGCAGTGGGTCATATCCGGGGTTCTTGCCGGTATGTCCTGTAAGACTTTCTGCAAAGGTCTCAATTGCAGAAGGGTAGATAACGTCTCCCCGAAGACGGGTTTGAAAAAGTACAGTATTGAAATTAGCTGCCTTTAAGGCATCAAGTTGCCGGATCAGCTCATTTTTCTGTGCTTCAATTCCCTTGGCCGAATTCGCTTTCCGTGTAGGCCAGTCCATTCCTCCAAGAGTGGTCAGCCAGGTGGCGCGTATTTCCTCTTTAGGCTGAGCTTGTAAGGAAAGCAAGCTGCTTATAAATAGAAGACCGATTAATAGTATGCGCATATCTTTTAAATGTTTGTGCAAATATACATATAAATTACGGATATGTAGAGAAAGAAGATAATAAGCCGGAAGAAGAGGTGAAAGAATGAGGGCTTTGGAGTAAATTTTTCTTGAAAATAGTAATGGTTTGTTTCTTTTTATTACTTTTGCGCGATAATAAAAGATAAATTGATAGACATGATAACGTTTACTCTCGCATTGGTATTATTGGTGGTGGGATATTGGGTTTATGGAAAGTACGTCAATTCCTTGTTTGCTCCTGATTCCACACGTAAAACGCCGGCTTTGACAATGGCCGACGGGGTGGATTTTATTCCCCTTCCCACATGGAAAATTTTTATGATTCAGTTTTTGAACATAGCCGGACTCGGACCTATTTTCGGAGCGATAATGGGGGCGCAGTTTGGTACGGCTTCTTATTTGTGGATTGTGTTCGGTACGATTTTCGCCGGAGCCGTACACGATTTTTTGTCCGGTACCTTATCGTTGCGTAACAATGGAGAAAGTCTTCCGGAAATTATCGGTCGTTATTTAGGAAGCCGGACTAAAAAGGTGGCCTGCGTGTTTACTGTCTTGCTGATGATTCTGGTCGGTGCGGTATTTGTTTCAGGACCTGCAGAGCTGCTGGCCGGTATGACTCCTTCTGCGCTGGATGTGTATTTCTGGATGGTCGTGATTTTTTTGTATTACATTTTGGCGACCATGCTTCCTATTGATAAAATCATCGGACGCATTTATCCTTTATTTGCCTTTGCCTTGTTGTTTATGGCTGTAGGCATTCTTGTTATGCTGTATGTCAAAAGTCCGGCCTTGCCTGAAATGTGGGAGGGATTTGGTACGAAGTACGAGAAGAACCCGATTTTCCCAATGATGTTTATCTCCATTGCATGTGGAGCTATCAGCGGTTTTCATGCTACCCAGTCGCCTTTGATGGCGCGTTGCATTACAAATGAAAAGCACTGCCGTCCGATTTTCTATGGAGCGATGGTAACGGAAGGAATTGTGGCACTTATCTGGGCTGCAGCGGCAACTTATTTCTTTCAGGAGAACGGTATTGTGGATAAAGTGACTGGAGTAGCTTATTCTGGGGCTAAGGTTGCTACGGATATATCAAAAGACTGGTTAGGTGCATTCGGTGGAATTTTGGCCATATTGGGAATTGTGGCGGCTCCTATTACGAGTGGTGATACCGCCTTGCGTTCGGCACGTCTGATTGTGGCAGACTTTTTTCATGTAGAACAGCGCTCTATCGCTAAGCGTCTTTTCATTTGTATCCCCATATTCTTGGTTACTATCTTGTTGTTGGTGTACAGCTTTGGAGATGCGGAAGGATTCAAGATTATCTGGCGATATTTTGCCTGGTGTAATCAGACCTTGTCAGTCTTTACCTTATGGGCCATTACGGTCTGGCTGGTTTGTGCACGAAAAAACTATTGGGTAACCTTGATACCGGCTCTGTTTATGACTTGTGTTTGTGCCACATATATTCTCATTGCTCCCGAAGGGCTGGCCTTGTCGGCCGAAGTGGCTTATCCTGTCGGATTGTGTTGTGCATTGGTGGCTGCGGTCTGGTTTGTATGCTGGTTCCGCCGGATACGTTCCTTATAAAGAATTGTTTGGCTGTTCTATAGATTATGTATAATTTTGCGGGCAGTAAAGATAAAAGTAATTTCCAATGAAAAAAAGATGCTTTTTAATGTGGGTCATGATGGCCGCTTCGGCAGGAGTAATGGCTCAGAAAGAAGGTTTTGGTTATAAATTTTATGGACAGGTGCGGACCGACTTATTCTATAATAGCCGTTCCAACTCAGAAACTGTCGACGGACTTTTTTACATGTATCCTAAGGATGTAGCTCCTGATGCGGACGGCAAGGATTTGAATGCTAAACCAGATGGTAACTTCTATACATTATATACCAGATTGGGAGTGGATGTGACCGGACCTACCTGGGGAAAGGCAAAGACTTCGGCAAAAGTGGAAGTCGATTTCCGTGGTTCGGGTACCACTTATTCTTTGTTCCGTATTCGTCACGTGTATTTCAACCTTGATTGGGGAAAGTCGGCTCTGCTGGTTGGACAAACATGGCATCCTTTGTATGGAGATGTAGCTCCTGAAATTTTGAACTTGAACATGGGAGCACCTTATCAGCCTTTTAGTCGTGCACCGCAGGTTCGTTACCGGTTTACGAACAAAAATTTCAAGCTGACAGCCGCTGCTATATGGCAGTCACAATATTTGTCGGTAGGACCTTCTTCAAACGAGGCTGGAGCCGTTACTACGACTAAAAGCCAGAGCTTTATGAAGAACGGTTGCTTGCCTGAGTTTTATTTAGGCATGGATTATAATCGTCCCGGATTGCTTGCTGGGGCTGGTGTGCATGTGTCTTCCATGTCTCCCCGCACGCAGTCGGTATTAAATAAGCATATTTATAAGGTAAGCGAACGGGTGACAGGAGTTTCAGCTGAGGCACATGTAAAATATGTGCACCGCCGTTTCTTGCTGGCAGCCAAGAGCGTGTTAGGGTCAAACCTGACGCAAACCAGTACAATTGGCGGGTATGGTATTACGTCTACCGACTCTCGCACGGGTGAACAGGAGTATACTCCTTTGCGTGTATCGCATACATGGGTAAATATGATGTATGGAAGTAAGTTCCGTGGAGGAATTTTTGCCGGATATCTCAAAAACTTGGGAGCATCGAAAAATGTGACCGGAGTATTGGGTACAGGGACAAATATTGATCAGTTGAATACCTTGGGAGCCGAACTGACTTATAACCGTCCGAACTGGAAGTTAGGAGCGGAATATACTTGGACCGGAGCATGGTATGGCGATTATACTGATAAGGCCAGAGTTACTGATACTCATTTGGTAAAAAATAACCGTATTGTTCTTACAGCTTTGTTCCAGTTCTAATCTGGATTAAGTTATAATGGAATAGCGAGAAGATGGCAATGTGGCGCCACTTCTCGCTATTTTATTATTCCGCTTTTTGTTTATATAGTTTGTCTAAATCAATGCTGGGTGTTTCTTTGTGAAGTAAGATAGTAGCGGATACCTCGTTAGCCTGAAAATTTTCCACATTTGATAACCGATTGATAAACTGACGTACCGTATCTACTTTTACATTTTCAACAAATACATTACGGATTGGTAATCGGGCATCTCCTTTTAGTTCATAAATGGCATCAGCCGACTGGCAATGGATATTCTTTACATGTATCCCGTCTATTCGTGTGATACGTGTTTCATAAGTTGGAACCAAGTCTTTCCATTGGTATAATACGTCGGTATCTACTTCAAATGTACGAAGCATATCTCCAGCTTCGATGTCTTCCAAGTAAATATTTTCGATGAATCCCCCGCGACGATGGTTTGTTTTTAAGAAAAACAAGCGATGTACATTCTGTGGGGCTTTACAGCGGGTCATGTAGATGTTGCGTACTCCTCCGGAAATTTCACTTCCGATTCCGAGCAGGGTATGTCCATTGAGGATGTCACAATCCCGGACGACGATATTTTCGCTAGGTGTGTTAAGCCGCCATGCGTCCTGGTTGCGGCCGGCTTTGATGACTACTGCATCATCTCCCTGGTCGAACTTACAGTTCTCAATCAGAAAATTCCGGCTCATTTCCAAATCGATTCCGTCATTGTTGTGTCCATGTGCCTGCACATCGAGATGACGTACTACACCGCTGTTGCACAAATAGAGGTGGATGGTCCAAAAAGGACTTTGGCGGATGTGAAAATCTTCTAATAATATATTTTTGCAGTGGTTAAAATGAATGAGGTGTGGTCGGAGATGATTTTCTCCTTTTACCATTTGACGCTGTTTTACAGGTACATCTGTTGACCCCATGGAATATAATTGTCTTAATGCGTTTAAATGGGCTTCCGGACGTTTAAACCATGTACGCCAGGTATCCATGACCGGGGCCAGTGTTCCTTTTCCGGAAATACCTACATTTTCGCATTCAAATGCATAGATAAGTGGGGAGTAGTTGTAACATTCCAGTCCTTCCCAGGAAGTCATTACGGCTGGAAGGTAATCATTGGGATTGTCGGAGAACCTGACCACAGCTCCTTCTTCCAGAAAAAGATTGACATGGCTTTTGAGATGAATAGGTCCGGTGAACCATTCTCCAGCAGGAACTACCACTCGTCCGCCTCCGGCACGGTGACATGCTTCAATTGCTTTGGCAAATGCCTGGGTGTTTAGATGATTGTTCCCTTTTCTTGCTCCATATTTTGTAATGGGGAACTCTTTATTGGGGAATGTGCATAAGTATACGGAGTCCATGGGGAAAGGAGCTTCCACATGTACAGGTTGTACGTGCACCTTTTGTGCTGAGGTTGTATACGCCATCAGGCTTGCTACAAAAATAGGAAGTAATGTTCTGCTTCTCATGGTAATATATTAATTAGGATATCTTTGGTAGCAAAGAAACTTATTCTTTTTGAAATAAATCAGGTGTGAATGTCCTTATAAATGTATTTTTGTACGATATTCTATGATTCCGTACGTTTGTCTGCATTCTGTTTGGTAATAAGCCTCTAATTTTGCCTTTACAATAACCTAAGATGAAAATGTATGAAAACAAAGCGATTCCTGAATATTAGTCTTGCCAGCCTGTTTTTGGTAAATATGGCTTATGCACAAGATTACCAGTTTGATTTTAGTGAGAAGAAAAAAGTAGAGAAGGGGGTGATTCAAATCTCTTCAGATTCCATATATCCTTGTGAGGGTGGTTACGGGTATGATTTTTTACCTGCACCAGCGAAGAAAAGTAACGAGCCTTTTTTCTTTTCAGTAGACGTTCCTGATGGAAACTATTTGGTAACAGTAACTTTAGGCAATGCCCGGAAAGCAGGATCTACCACGGTGCGTGCGGAGTCCAGACGTTTGTTCCTGGAGAATATACCAACTCGGAAGGGAGAGTTTCTGACCTATCGTTTTACTGTAAATAAGCGTAATACAGTAATAGCAGATGGCGAAAAAGTACAGATTAAGGAACGGGAAAAGAATAAATTGAACTGGGATGATAAGTTGACATTTGAGTTTAATGGAGATGCTCCCTGTTTGGCTAGTCTGAAAATTGAGCCGATAAATGATGTGGTGACCGTTTTTTTAGCAGGTAACTCTACTGTAGTAGACCAGGATAATGAGCCATGGGCTAGCTGGGGACAGATGATTCCGCGCTTTTTTGATGAACATGTATGTTTTGCAAACTATGCGGAAAGTGGTGAACGTGCCGATACCTTTATTAAAGCTGGTCGTTTGAAGAAAGCTTTAACTCAGATGAAAAAAGGGGATTATATGTTTATTGAGTTTGGACATAATGACCAGAAGTTAAAAGGGCCTGGCAAGGGAGCCTATTATTCATTTGCCAGCAATTTGAAATATTTTGTAGATGTAGTACGTGCAAAAGGGGGAATTCCGGTTTTTGTGACTCCTACCCAACGTCGTTCATTTGATAATTCTGGTAAAATACAGGAAACACACGAAGACTATCCTGATGCAATGCGTTGGGTTGCTCAGCGTGAGGGAGTGCTGGTGATAGAATTGCATGACATGACCCGTGTGTTTTATGAAGCTATGGGGGTAGAACCTTCTAAAAAAGCTTTTGTACATTATCCGGCAGGAACTTATCCGAACCAAACGAAGGATCTGGCTGATAATACCCATTTCAATCCTTATGGAGCTTATGAAATTGCTAAATGTGTGATTGAAGGTATTAAGCAGTTGAATCTTCCCTGGGTTAAATATTTGAGAGATGATTATCATCCGTTTAATCCGGCAGCACCTGATCGGGTAGATACGTTTAAGTGGAATGACAGTCCTTTCACAGAGGTTGAAAAACCTGATGGAAACTGATTTTTGTAAGTTGGTTGAATATTATAAGTTTTAATAGGTATACTAACAATATTTAGGGTAGAGAGAAAAAGGGCGAACCGGTATGCATCCGGCTCGCTCTTATGCTTTTAACAGACATGTTTCTGTACAAAAGCACATGATTGTGTACGATATTCCATGTAGGTATAATCTCTTTGTGCTATCTTTGGCAAGTTAAAAAGCATTTAGATATTGTATATGAAAAAACACATAATGTGGGGAGTCTGGTTGCTGGGGGCAACCTGCTTTTCTTTTTCTGCTTATGCGCAAAATAAGGTGAAAGCGCCAATGGAAGATGTTAACCAGGTCGTAGATTTGACTCTGGATAGTTTGAATAAGGCTAAAACGGTTCGTCCGGTTGCGGGGTCTACCCGTAAGGGGAATAATCCTGTACTTTTCTTGGTAGGAAATTCAACGATGCGCACCGGAACGTTAGGCAATGGAAATAACGGACAGTGGGGATGGGGATATTTCTTCCATGAATATTTTGATGAAAATAAGATTACAGTTGAAAACCATGCGTTGGGTGGAACCAGTAGCCGTACATTTTATACTCATTTGTGGAAAGATGTCCTGAAAGGAGTAAAGAAAGGTGACTGGGTTATTATCGAATTGGGACATAACGATAACGGACCGTATGATAGCGGCCGGGCACGTGCGTCTATTCCTGGCATTGGTAAAGACAGTCTCGAAGTAACAATTAAGGAGACAGGAGTTAAGGAAACAGTGTATACTTATGGCGAATATATGCGTCGTTATATTCGTGAAGTCAAGGCCAAAGGAGCTCATCCAATTCTTTTTTCTCTTACTCCGCGCAATGCTTGGGAGGATAAGGACAGTACCATAATAACTCGTGTAAATAAGACTTTTGGTTTGTGGGCCAAGCAAGTGGCTAAAAAAGAACATGTACCTTTTATTGACCTTAATGAGATAACGGCTCGTAAATTTGAGACTTTTGGCAAGGAAAAGGTAAAATATATGTTCTATTTGGATCGTATCCATACCAGTGTGTTTGGAGCACGGGTAAATGCTGAATCTGCCGCCGAAGGTATTCGTGAATATAAAAAACTGGAACTTGCCCGTTATTTGAAGCCTGTCGAACAAGATACGGTCACTGGTTCAACCAGAAAGAAAGGCTGTCCGGTGTTATTTACCATAGGTGACAGTACGGTGCGTAATCAGGATAAAGACGAGAATGGTCAGTGGGGATGGGGAAGTGTGATTGCCGAACTGTTTGACTTAAATAGAATTTCTGTAGAGAATTGTGCTAAAGCAGGCCGTAGTGCCCGTACTTATTTGGAGGAAGGCCGCTGGGATAAGGTCTATGATGCCTTGCAACCTGGTGATTTTGTATTGATTCAATTTGGGCATAACGACGCTGGAGCTATTAATACAGGAAAGGCGCGTGCTGAACTTCCAGGGGCTGGAGAAGAAAGTAAAGTCTTTTTAATGGAAGCCACTAAAACTTATGATGTGGTGTATACATTTGGCTGGTATTTGCGTAAATTTATCCGCGATGCTCAGGAAAAAGGGGCTATCCCTATTGTGTTGAGTCATACGCCACGTAATATGTGGGATAATAATGAGATACAACGTAATACCACATCTTTTGGTAAATGGACACGGGAAGCTGCTGAAGCAACAGGTGCGTATTTTATTGACTTGAATAAGTTGTCAGCAGATAAATTGCAACAGATTGGTTATGAGCAAGGTCTGAAATACGTAGCTCCTTATTTCTGTAAGGATCATACACATACATCATTGAAAGGAGCGCACTTGAATGCACAAAGCATTGCAGACGGTTTGAAAGAAACAGATTGTACATTGAAAAACTATTTAAAATAATTGGAGGTACTATGAAACGTGAAGCTTTTAAAATGTTCCTGAAACCAGGATTTGAAAAAGAGTATGAAAAACGCCATGCTGCTATTTGGCCGGAACTGAAACAGATGTTGTCAGAAAATGGCGTGTATGATTATTCTATCTATTGGGATAAAGATACTAATATCTTGTTTGCCTGTCAGAAAACGAAAGGTGAAGAATCTTCTCAGGATATGGGAAATAACCCGATTGTACAGAAATGGTGGGATTATATGGCTGACATTATGGAGGTGAATCCTGACAATTCTCCGGTTACTATTCCTTTGCCGGAAGTTTTCCACATGGATTAAACAGGCAATTCTGTACAAGATTGAAAAAAGTGCATGGCTTTTTTAGTGATGCACTTTTTTATATTTTTGCAAATAGTATATAAAAACAAAGCAGAATGAACAGGCTATTCTTCTTCATATTCTTTTTTATTGTATTGTTGGTAGAAGGAGTTGAGGCTGCAGTGGATGTGCGTTCCACTCGCTTTACAACCACATCCGGGTTAGGCAATAATTCGGTCAGATATATGTATCAAGACAGTAAGGGATTCATTTGGATGGGAACTCTTAACGGGCTTAGCCGTTTTGATGGAACTTCTTTTATTACATTCCGTCCTCGAAAAGGAAATAAGCCCTCATTGCCGGATCATCGTATACAGGAAATTATAGAGGACCAGAATTGTTTTTTATGGATAAAGACAACTGGAGAGTCAGTCGGGTGTTACGACTTGAAGAAGGACTGCTTTGTGGATTTTACAGGTAGTGGTGAATTTTTACGCCATTATTCGAATGTCTATTTTGTCAATAAAAATGAAGCTTGGGTAACGGGAGAAAGAGAAGGATGCCGGTTAATACGCTACCGGAAAGACCGTACTTTTACTTCAATTGCCTTCGATGTTCGTAATGGGCTTGCGTCCAACCTTATTCGTGATTTGAAGGTAGGTGCAGAAGGTTGGGCTTGGATTGCCACAGGAAAAGGGCTTTATTATTGGGATGGAAAGAAACTTCATGCAGTGGATGAGCGTATGGACTTTATGAGAATAGCTGTTCACGGGAAGAAAACCTATTTCCTGACGAATAAAGGGGATGTGTATACTTTTCTGAATGGGGCTTTAAAGAAGGAAGTTTCTATTGAAGGAGATTTTACTTACTATGATAATTTGATATTAGGTAAGAAGTGGCTTATTTTTAGTGCTACTAATACCTGGAGTTTTGACTTTGAAACGCATGTACTGACTTTAGCTGAAGAGGCACTGCAAATAAAAAGAGCGAAGGTTATTAAAGATAACAAGGGAGAATCGTGGGTTTATGGAAACAGTGGAGTATTAACATGGATTGATTCCCAATCGGGAAAAGTGACTCCTTTTTTATTGATGCCGGAAGAGAAGCGTAATTATGTGGACAGGGAACGCTATTATGTGGTACATGATTCACGTGGAATTATTTGGATTGGTACTTATGGTAACGGCCTTTTTGTATATGATGTTTCAAACGGGCAAATGAAACATATTGTAGCCGACTCTGACAATACGCAAAGTCAGATTGGCTCAGATTTTTTGCAATGTGTCATAGAAGACCACTCTGGTAATATATGGGTAAGTTCGGAATATACGGGAGTGTCCCGTTTGGAAGTCCTGAATGAAGGTACACTTCGTATTTTCCCGGCAGGTGAAGGGAAGTTTAATCGTTCGAATACGGTACGTACCCTGCACCGTTGTTCTTCAGGAAATATCATTCTTGGAACCCGTGATGGAAGAATGTATGAATACGATTCACAGTTGAATAATAAAAAGGAAGAAACAACTTATGGAAGTAATATTTATGCGGTTGTAGAGGATGCGGATGGAGTTCAGTGGTATGCTTCGCGTACCAAGGGACTGATTGTGGGTAACCGTGTATATACACATAATCCTTCCGATTCATCTTCATTGGGATCGAATCAAGTATTTTGTCTGTTGAAGGATAGTAAAAACCGTATATGGGTTGGAACTTTTGAAGGAGGACTTGATTTGGCCGTTCCAGGTAAGAATGGCTATACTTTCCGTCATTTCTTGACTTCCACTTATGGACAGCGTCAGGTGCGGGTTATTTTTGAAGATGACAATCATTGGGTTTGGGTTGGAACCAGTGAAGGCGTTTATGTGTTTCAGCCTGATAAACTGTTGAAAGATCCGTCTGCATATTATAGTTATACCTTCGATAACGGAATGTTGAGAAGTAATGAGATTCGTAGCATCGCTTCTGATGGGAAAGGGCACATCCTGATAGCAGAGTCGGGAGCCGGATTTTCGGTGTGCTCTCTTCCTGAAAATGGAAATTATGCTCAGCTGAAGTTTGAACATTTTGGATTAGAGGATGGATTGGTTAACGGAATGGTACAAACTTTCATTCCAGATATGAATGGTAAAATCTGGATTACCACAGAATTCGGTGTTTCTTGCTTTGATGCGGCCCGTAAAACATTCGAAAACTATTTCTTTTCTACAAATATGCTGGGCAATGTGTATGCCGAGAATTGTGGACTAAGTTTGGATGACGGCCGTATTGCTTTTGGTACAAATTATGGATTGACGGTGATTGATCCGCGTAGGGTAAAACATCCGGAAAGTAAAACGAAAGTTACGTTTACAGATTTGCGGTTGAATGGCATTTCGGTTAGTCCAGATGAACCGGATTCTCCTTTGGATATGTCTTTAGCCTATGCTTCAGAGGTGAATTTACAGTATTATCAAAGTTCTTTTGTGGTAGAATTTTCTACTTTCGACTACTCGGGAGCAGGAGGTTCTAAGTTCAGTTATAAGCTTGAAAACTATGATAAGGGATGGAGTGTTCCTTCGTCCTTGAATTTTGCGGCTTATAAAAATCTTTCTCCAGGAACCTATTATCTTCACGTTAAAGCTTCTGATGCTTCCGGATTATGGGGAGCGGAGGAATCTGTATTGAAGATTGTGGTGAATCCTCCTTTCTGGAAAACGCCATGGGCTTATATCTTGTATGTGATAGTGATAGCTGTACTGTTGTACATTGTATTCCGTATTATACGTAATATGAATACTTTACGTAACAAGATTAAGGTAGAGGAGCAGCTTACCGAGTATAAACTGGTGTTCTTTACCAATATTTCACATGAGTTCCGTACGCCGTTGACGTTGATACAAGGTGCGTTGGAGAAGATTCACCGCTTGAAAGTGCCGAAAGAAATGGCTTACTCTCTTAAGATTATGGACAAGAGTACGGAACGTATGCTGCGTCTGATTAATCAATTGCTTGAATTCCGTAAAATGCAGAATAATAAGCTGGCATTGTCATTGGAAGAAACAGATGTGATAGCTTTCCTGTATGAAATTTATTTGAGCTTCAAGGATGCGGCAGAATCAAAGAACATGGAATTCCGTTTTATTCCTTCTTGTCAGTCGTACCGGATGTTCATTGATAAGGGAAACGTGGATAAAGTAGTGTATAATATTTTGTCTAATGCCTTTAAATACACTCCGTCAAAAGGAAAGATTGAGTTTGTGGTGAATGTAGACGAATCGGCTGGAAGACTGAAAATGAGTGTATCTGATACGGGTGTGGGTATTCCCAAGGAAAAACGTGGCGAATTGTTCAAGCGGTTTATGCAAAGTAATTTCTCTGGTGACAGTGTAGGCGTGGGGCTGCATCTGACGCATGAACTGGTCAACGTGCATAAAGGAACAATTACTTATGAGGAGAATCCGGGAGGAGGCTCTATCTTTATTGTGACTTTGCCGACGGACAAGTCCGTATATGAAGAAAAAGATTTTCTTGTGCCGAACAATGTGCTGCTGCGTGAGGAGGAAATGGCTGAAAAGCATTTGGCGGATGTGGTATTGAAGGATGAAGAAGGGTTGGATGAAGTTCTTCCGGTAAATCCGCTGAATAAATACAAGGTCCTGATTGTAGAGGATGATAATGATGTGCGTGAATTCCTGAAAGAGGAGCTGGGAGTATATTTTGAGGTTGTAGCAGAAGCCGACGGAGATGCAGGATTGGAACGTGCGCGTAATTATGATGCGGATTTGATAATCAGTGATGTGGTCATGCCGGGATGTTCAGGTTTTGAACTGACACGGAAATTGAAGACAGATTTTAATACCAGTCATATTCCGGTGATTCTGCTGACGGCCATGACTTCGGTAGATAATCATGTGAAAGGAGTGGAGTGTGGAGCTGATGCTTACATCACGAAACCGTTTAGTCCGAAACTGTTGTTGACACGGGCGTTTAAGTTGATAGAGCAGCGTGAAAAACTGAAAGAGAAATTCTCGCATGACCCCAATCAGGTGCGTCCGGCTCTTTGTTCCTCTGATAAAGATAAATTCTTTGTAGAGAAGATGGGGCGCATTATGGAAACGCAACTAGGAAATCCTCAGTTTACTGTAGATGAGTTTGCTTCCATGATGGGGGTAGGACGTTCTATCTTTTATCGTAAGGTGCGAGGTGTAACAGGTTATTCCCCAAATGAATACATACGTATTATGCGAATGAAAAAAGCGGCAGAACTGCTTTCTTCTCCAGAAAATCTGACGGTGGCTGAGGTTTCGTATCAGGTAGGTATTAATGATCCGTTTTATTTTAGTAAGTGCTTTAAACTTCAGTTTGGTGTGACTCCTTCCGTCTATCAGAAAGGAGGAAGAGGAGAAAAGGAAAAAGAAGAGGGCGCTGATTCTGAAGTAAAAGAAGAGTAAGTTGTATCTCAGAGCTTTCTTTGCTATTTAGAAATTGCAAAATTAAAAAATGCATGGCCGATAATGTAAATATTTGATGAAAAATGTCGGGTATTCTGTAAAGTTCATGATTAAAGGCATGTAAAAGTAATAAATATTGAAATTATATAAAGAAAAAGTATTACCTTTGCATGAATACAAAAACATAGAAGATGGGACATCATCAATTAGACAGTTTAGACGAACAAATTCTGCGTATGATCGCAGGCAATGCACGTATTCCTTTTTTGGAAGTAGCACGTGCTTGTAATGTATCGGGAGCCGCTATTCATCAGCGAATTCAGAAGTTGACGAACCTGGGAATTCTGAAGGGTTCAGAATTTATCATTGATCCGGAAAAGATAGGTTATGAAACCTGTGCTTACATCGGTTTGTATTTGAAGGATCCGGAACAGTTTGACACTGTAACGGAAGCTTTGAAGTTTATTCCGGAAGTAGTGGAATGTCATTTTACGACAGGGCAGTATGACATGTTCATCAAGATTTATGCAAAGAACAATCATCACTTGCTGGAAATTATCCACGATAAACTTCAACCGTTGGGCTTGTCGCGCTCGGAAACAATTATTTCTTTCCGTGAAGCTATCAAGCGCCAGATGCCGATAATGGATCTGGCGAATGATGAAGATTAAAATCGCGACGCTTATTTTTGCGTACGTTCGTAATCCACGAAACTATAGGAATAGAGATGCTTTTCGTCTGTCGGATGGCATTCTCTACTTTTTTCTTTCCATAGCTCTGGACTTACTTCCGGGAAGAAAGCATCGGCGGGTGCCTGCTTATCGTCTACTTCCGTAAGATATAGGCGGTCGGCCAATGGGAGTGCTTCCGTGTAGAGAGTGGCTCCCCCGATGATAAATACCTCCTCGTCTTCCTTGCAGGTATGCAGGGCATCGGCCAGTGTGTGAAAACATTCCGCACCTTCAAAGTGCAGTTCCTGGCGGCTGAGTACCACGTTTCTCCGGTTGGGGAGAGCTCCTTTCGGAAGAGATTCAAACGTGTGGCGTCCCATGATGATGGTATGTCCGGTGGTCAGTGCCTTGAAGCGTTTTAAGTCGTTAGGCAGCCAGTAGAGCAGCTTGTTCTGATAGCCTATTCCTCTTTTCTGGTTGATGGCTGCAATGATGGATAGTGTCATGTCTGAGGGTTTTAATGTTTATACAGATACTTTTCCGGCAATGTGAGGCCAGGGGTCATAATTCTCTAACTGAAAATCTTCATAGTGGAAGCTGAAAATATCTTTCACGTCCGGATTGATTTTCATGGTAGGCAGGGGGCGCGGGGTACGGGTGAGCTGCAGGTCTACCTGTTCTAGGTGATTCAGGTAAATATGGGCATCACCGAGGGTATGAATAAAATCACCCGCTTTCAAGCCGGTAACCTGTGCCATCATCTGCAGCAGCAGGGCATACGATGCAATATTAAAAGGTACCCCTAAGAAGGTATCGGCACTGCGCTGGTACATTTGCAGGCTGAGGCGGCCGTTGGCTACATAAAACTGAAAGAATGCATGACACGGCGGAAGATTCATGTTGTTCAGGTCGCCCACGTTCCATGCACTGACAATGATGCGTCGTGAGTCGGGATTATGCTTGATGGTTTCCACCGCTTCCGAAATCTGGTCGATGAACTTGCCGTCATAACCTGGCCATGAACGCCACTGGTAACCGTAGATGTGTCCTAAATCACCGTTTTCGTCTGCCCATTCGTTCCAGATTCTGACCCCGTTTTCTTGCAGGTATTTCACGTTGGTATCTCCTTGTAAGAACCAGAGCAGTTCATGGATGATGGATTTCAAGTGAAGTTTCTTGGTCGTGACAAGCGGGAAGCCCTCTTCCAGGTTGAAGCGCATCTGATGTCCGAACACGCTGATGGTGCCCGTTCCGGTACGGTCTTCTTTTCGTACTCCTTCCGTACGGATGCGGTGCAACAAATCGAGATATTGTTTCATGATTGGATTTTTTTGTTTGTGCAAAGGTAGCTAATTTTTTTGTATTTTTGCCGCCGTAATCAATTGCTGGAAACATGAATTTACCTTCTGATTTTATCCTCCGTACGCGTGAGTTGCTGGGAGATGCGGAGTTTGCTGCTTTGACTGAAGCCTTGGAAAAAGATACGCCTGTCAGTATTCGTATGAATACCGATAAATGTGGCCTTGTTCCGCAGGAAAGCACCTCTGTGCCCTGGTGTCGCGAAGGATATTACCTGTCCGGTCGTCCGTCGTTTACGTTTGACCCCTTGTTTCATGCGGGCTGCTATTATGTGCAGGAAGCTTCGTCCATGTTCCTGGAACAGGCGTTACGTCAGTATGTGCACGGGCCCGTCACGATGCTCGATTTGTGCGCGGCTCCGGGAGGAAAATCTACCTTGGCCCGTAGCATACTTCCGGAAGGCAGCTTGCTGGTGGCCAATGAGGTGATGCGCAACCGTTCGCAGGTGCTGGCTGAGAATCTGATAAAATGGGGAAATCCGGGGGTGATTGTAACCAATAATGATCCGGCTGATTTTACAGAATTAGGACCGCTGTTCGATGTGATTCTGACAGATGTGCCCTGTTCGGGTGAAGGAATGTTCCGCAAGGATGAAGTGGCCGTGCAGGAGTGGAGCATAGAGAATGTGGACACCTGCTGGCAGCGTCAGCGCCGTATTTTACGGGATATATGGCCTTGCCTGAAGACCGGAGGACTGCTGATTTATAGCACGTGTACATATAATCGGGAGGAAAATGAGGACAATGTGGCATGGATTGCACAGGAATTGGGGGCAGAGATACTTCCTTTGGAGACGCAGCCGGACTGGCACATTACGGGAAATCTGACCGGTACGGAGTTTCCGGTTTACCGTTTCCTGCCTCATAAGACTACGGGTGAAGGTCTGTTTATGGCAGTGCTGCGGAAAACAGCGGATGAACCCGCGGTGAGTGTGCGGACAAAGACCGGTGGAAAGGCTTCCAAAAAAGGGAAAGGGGGTAAGGTGGTTGTACTTCAAGTACCAAAGGAGATGAAAGCCTGGGTGCAGGGAGCCGGAGATTATGTGTTTGAAGTCAATGACAGTGAAGCGATGGCCTTTCCTGCTGCCTATAAAGATACGTATGACCTGCTGAAGAGCCAGTTGCGCATACTGCATGCCGGAATTTCTTTGGGAGAACTGAAGGGAAAGGACTGGCAGCCTTCGCATGCGCTGGCTATGAGTACCGTTTTTGAGAGAGATTCGTTTCCGATGGCTGAACTGACTTACTCACAGGCCATTGCTTATTTGCGGAAAGAAGCGGTAGTACTTTCACCGGAAGTGCCGAAAGGGTATGTGACATTTACTTATCAAGGTCAGGTATTAGGATTTGCCAAGAATATCGGTAACCGGGCCAATAACTTGTACCCGCAGGAGTGGCGAATCCGAAGCGGATATTTGCCGGAAATTATTCCGGATTTATTCGGATAAAAAACGCCTTTACGTTTACGCTAAAACGCAAGTACGTTTTACTTGAAACGCAAGTGCATTTTAATCAAAACGCAAGTGCGTTTTTCAGGAGGAATCCAAGCGTTTTGATTAAAAAATTGCAACTTGCTGATATGTAGAATGTTATTCTATTTTAGTGTAAGGGGAATTCCTTTATAAAAATCCAGTATTTTGGTACGGAACAGGTAGTCGTACTTAGCTTGTACGCAGTCGGACACCGCTTTCATCCAGTTGGTCCGTGCCTCGTTGTATTCCGTAGCGTTTGCTTTTCCATACATGTATTTTTCTTTCATCAGCTTGAAAGAGGCTTCTGCTGCTTCATCTGCCACCTGACTACTCTGGTATTTGCTTTCTGCATTGACGGCATTGTAGTAGGCTTGCTGGATTTCCTTGTAAAGTTTCTTCTTGGTTTCTTCCAATTGCCAGTTTAAGGTAGTCTGTTCAAGGCGTGCCGTGCGTACGCGGTTGCGTGTACTCAGTCGGTTGAAGATGGGAATGCTTAACGAGAGTCCTACATACTGGCTGAAATTATCTTTCAGCTGAGAGTGGAAGCTCGGATTTTCTCTTCCCGATACGTTATAATAGCTTGTTCCAAGTCCGGCTCCGAAGTTTAGTTGCGGATAATAGGCACTTTGTGCAATGCGGATGCTGCGTGCAGCTCCTTCCAGACGGTATTGTGCAGCTTTGATGGACGGTTTGGTCAGCAAGGCCTGACTGTAGATTTCGGCAGGAGGAGTCAGTGTACCGAACAACTGCTCAGGCTGGATGTCGGGAGAAACAATCCGGAAATTGTCGGGAGAGGGCAGTTCCAGCAGCTGGCTTAAATCGAGCAGAGACAGACGGTAGTCGTTTTCAGTCTGCACCAGTGACAACTGGTCTTGTGCCACGCGCGACTTGGCTTCATACCATTCTGCTTCAGACGCCTTTCCATTCTTGAAATAGGCCTCCTTTTGTGTCAGCATTTCCTGACTTAACTCTACCTGCTGCCGGGCTATCTTGACCAGTTCTTCGTTGAACAACACCTGCAAGTACGCAGAGGCTACCTCAATGCTGATGTCTTCTTTGGCCTTGTTCAAATCTTCGGTAGCCGCTTTCAGGTTCAGTTTGGAGAGCGCAATGTTGTTGGGTATCTGCATGCCGGTGAACAAGGGTACGCTCGTACTCAGGTTGAGGCCGGTGTTCTGTGTGTTGATACTCTGGTACGTATTGTTGGCCTGCAAGCTTCGTCCGAAATTGAAAGAATGGGAGGCACTACCGTTCAGGTCGGGCAGACGGCTCCATTTGGCGGTGTTCAGTTCCACTTCGCTTTTGTCGCGTGCAGCTTCCTGTTGTTTGACGGTCAGGTTATGAGCAATGGCATAGTCGATGCAGCGAGTCAAGTCCCATGCCTCCTGGGCTTGTGTGCCATTGGCCAACAGCACACTGATGCTCAGTGCTGTCAGTAATTTGGTATTGATTTTCATGGCTTACATTTCTTTTTTAAGTCCGCGAATCGATTCGTTGGCTTTCAGCCCGCTTTTAATCTCGATATTTACTCCGTCGCTGATGCCGGTCTGTACCTGACGGCGTGTAAACTTCTGTGTCGGTACGCTGTCCGTCAGCACATATACGAAAGTAGAGTCACCGCTGAATTCAATGGCACTTTCCGGTACGGTCAGGGCATTGTTGGCCCGCTGGAGTTCGATTTCCGCATTGGCACTGTAGCCGGAGCGGATGGTGATACTGTCGGGCACCGTGATGGCAGCCTTGATTTCAAACTGGTTGGCCCCGTTATTTTCTACGCTTTTAGGAGAGATGTATTCCAGTACGGCATCGAATTTCATGTCCTGCAAGGCTCCCAATGTGATTTTTACAGGAGTTCCTTCGTGAATACGTCCCACTTCTGTTTCGTCCACGTTACCTCTGAAGATGAGGTCACTCATATCGGCTACGGTGGCGATGGTAGTACCGTCGTTGAATGTATTGCTCATGATGACCGAGTTACCTACCTTGATGGGGACGTCCAGAATCAGTCCGTCAATCGTGGAACGAATCAGCGTGCTGCTGAAGGAGGCACTGCTCTTGGTGATACCTTCTTTCACGATTTCCAGGTTGTCTTTGGCAGCCTGGAGTTCTTCTCTGGCTTGTTTGGCTGCTAATAAAGTCTTTTCGTACTCCTCGCTGCTTACCAGTTTGCTCTGGTAAAGCTTCTCCATACGCTCCAGGTCAGTTTCTGCCTGACGGCCGTTGATTTCGGCCAGGCGTACACGGCTTTCGGCAGAGTTGAGTGAACCTAATTCGGGGATTACCTTGACTTTGGCGATAATTTCTCCTTTTTTCACCGTTTCTCCGGCTTCCTTGTAGACTTCGGATATGATGCCGGAAATCTGCGGTTTGATTTGCACCTCATCGCGTGGCTCAATTTTTCCGGTAGCCACGGTGATTTGTGCCAAGTCGATGGTTTTGGTGTGGAGAATATCGTAGGCCGTATCTTTCGGCTGCGATTTCTGATAAAGGAATACAAATGTGCCGATAAAGATGAGTGCAATCAGCACCAGCGAAATAATCTTGATGTACTTTTTCATATCAACTTTGGTTTTTTGTTTGTCTTGTGGTTTTATTTATTCGTCGCGTATGGCTTCAATGGGTTTGATGCTCATGGCCCGGTAGGCAGGAGCCAGTCCGGCTAACAGTCCTAAAATCAGGAGGAGAGCACAAGCACCGATTGCCTGCCAGAAACTGATTTGAAATTCGGTGGGAGAGGTCGGGGTGGAGGTTCCCATTTCTGTCAGGTTCAACAGGAAGACAGCAAAGGAAATGCCGGCCATACCTGCCAGGATGGTCAGTACCATACTCTCGGAAAGAATCTGCGACAGAATGTCGTTCGGGCGTGCCCCGATGGCACGGCGTATGCCGATTTCGGTGGTTCGTTCCTTCACTGTGACCATCATGATGTTGCTCACACCGATGGCTCCTGCCAGCAGGGTGCCGAGGCCGACCATCCATCCCAAAATCCGGATGCCGGAAAACAGGTTGTCTACCATGCTGAACATAGCTTCAGCGTTGACCAGAATAACGGCCTGCCCGTCGTCCGGATGAATCAGGTGTGCTTTTTTGACCACTTGCTCCACCTTTTTCTCTACTTCACTGATGGAGTATCCTTTACGGGCCGTATAACAGAGTAGCTGTACATTTTGTCCGAAGTTATAGTTCTGTTGCATGGTGGAAAACGGGATGATGACCGACGTTTCGGACTGTCCTTGTATAGAAATGTTTCCTACCGCCATGCTTACTCCAATTACCCGGTAATAGATGCCATTGACTTCAATAAATTTTCCGCAAGGGTCTTCCCCTCCCGGAAACAAGGTTTCGTAAATACGCTTTCCAATCACGCAGACTTTCCGCTGGTCGCGTATGTCAATGTCGTTGATGAACCGTCCGAACACGATGTTGGGTTCTTCTATTTTCTGGTATTCCGGATAAAGTCCTTTCAGCGTACCTGAGATTTTATTTTCATTATAAATGGCATTGATGCCCCATTTGGCCAGTGTGGCGGTCACGGTCTCCAGTTCACTGACCTGCTTTCTCACACGTTCCACATCCTTGTTCTCCAAATCCCAGTACCTGCCTTGCTGAAAACCTTTGTAGGCCTTGCTCGTCTTGTTTGTACCCAGAAAACCTGAATTGGTGGCAAAGCCTTCAAACTGGCGCGAAAGCATTTGCTGTAGTCCTTTGGCACCGCCCATCAGGGAAATCAGCATGAATATTCCCCAGAAAATACCGAAGGCAGTCAGGAAACTTCTGGTTTTGTTGCGGGTGATAGTGAGAAGAATCTCTTCCCATGTATCTAAATCAAATCGTCTCATGGTCAGTCTGCTCTAAGTGCTTCAATGGGTCGGATTCTGGCTGCTTTTCTTGCCGGGAAAAGTCCGGCCAGCGTACCGGCGATAACTAATGTCAGGGTAGCTTCTATGGCAATGGACAAGTCTACAGTCGGGTTTTCGAAAAAGGTCATCGAAAATACACCCATGTCCATGGTCTGTTTACCTGCTACCTGATTCATATATTCTGTCACGGCAATGCCTGCCACCATACCGATGTAGCCGAAGAAAGTCGTGATGGTCACACTCTCCGAGATAATCAGCCAGAGGATGGAAGCGGGTTTAGCTCCCAGGGCTTTGCGGATGCCGAATTCGTGTGTGCGTTCGCGGACGGTAATCAGCATGATGTTGCTCACTCCTACGATGCCGCTGAGCAGGGTAAAGATTCCGATTACCCAGATGGCAGTATGCAGGATTTGGGTGGCCGTCTGCTGTTGCAGGTATTGTGTAAAGCGGTTCCATATCCAGATGGCTCCTTCGTCGGTAGGCGAGAATTGTTTCTTCAACCCTAAAGCCTGCCGGTATTCCGCCTCAAATTGTTCGTTGGTAGCTTCATCGGCCAGTCCTTTGGTTGTAAATGTGATGTTGTCTATGCTGTCACCCTTCTGATAGATGGTTTGTAGGGTAGTGAATGGCACGAGAGCAGAAGGCGAAAAACTGTTCTGGTCGGTATAGATACCTACCACCTGATAGGGTACACCTTGTGCATTCAGGTATTTCCCGATGGGAGAAGTGTGAGGAAAGAGGTTCTTTACCGTTTTTTCATGCAGTACGATAATTTTTCGCCGCTCCTCCATGTCGCGTGCGTTGACGAAGCGTCCCTCTTTAATCTTGATGGCTTCAAGTGAAGGATAATTGGGAAAAACTCCGTTGATTCCGATACTGAGGGCTTCTTTTCCGTAAGTAAGAATGACATCACTTTTGCTGACGGTGGCACCGGTTTGGATGATGTGGTCAGGAAATGAAGTGGCGGTGAGTTCGCGGTCACTCTCTTTCAGGTAAATGCTACGGCCCTCTTTCATTCCTTTGTAAGGTTGTGAGGTCATGCCCGGGTAGATTTTCATGGAGTTCATAATCATGCCTTTCGACTGGTTCTCAAAGGCATGGATGAGACCGTTTCCGGCTCCCAGTAATACAATCAGCATGAAGATGCCCCATGCTACGGAAAAGCCGGTCAGCAGGGTGCGCAACTTATTGCGCATGATGGTTCCGTAGATTTCTTGTATTAATTCTGTCATGGCTGGTGTTTTATTTCATGAATCCGTTTTTGCCAAATGGAGATGCATTGTGGTCAATGTTGTCTTCTATGCGCTCTATCAGTCCGTCCTTGATATGGATAATCTTATCGGTCTGGTTGGCGACTCCGCTTTCGTGGGTGACCACTACGATGGTCAGTCCTTCTTTCTCGTGCAGTTCCTTTAGAATCTGCATGACTTCCACCGATGTCTTACTGTCCAATGCTCCGGTCGGTTCGTCTGCTAAAATGATTTCAGGCTTTGAAATTAATGCGCGTGCAATGGCTACACGTTGTTTTTGTCCGCCCGACATTTCATTCGGGAGGTGGTGTGCCCATTCTTTTAATCCTAATTTATCCAGGTATTCCATGGCTAACAGGTTGCGCTTTTTCCGGCTTACACCTTGATAAAATAAGGGAAGGGCTACATTCTCCATAGCGTTCTTGAAAGAAATAAGGTTGAACGACTGGAAGATGAAGCCAATCATACGGTTGCGGTACTCGGCGGCCTTGCTTTCGCTCAGGTCACGAATCAGTACATCGTTCAGGTAATATTCCCCTGAATCATAGTTGTCTAATATGCCTAAGATGTTCAGAAGGGTAGATTTTCCGGAACCGGAAGAACCCATGATGGAAACGAATTCTCCTTTATTAATATGGAGGTTGATACCTTTAAGTACATGAAGGGGAGTACCGTTGTAATAGGTCTTGTGAACGTTTTCTAAGTGTATCATTTGGTTTGTGTGAATTTATTGATTTATCAGGTCTCGCAAAAATAAGAAAAGTGAAAAGCTTCGAAAAATAATGCGTTAAAAATTTGCTCTGTTTTTACTGATTATTTACTTTTGTCCGTAGATAATTAACCCTAAATAGAGAAATGTCATGACAATAAACATGGAAAAACCTTATGTGGTAGGTATGGACATTGGCGGAACAAACACTGTATTTGGTGTAGTTGACTCACGTGGTAATGTGTTGGCTTCTGATTCTGTCAAGACACAGCAATATGAAAACATTGACGACTATGTTGATGCTGTATGTAAGAAACTTCTTCCTCTGTTGTCACAGTTTGGTGGAGCTGAAAAAATAAAAGGTATGGGAGTGGGTGCTCCTAACGGAAACTATTATAGCGGTACTATTGAATTTGCACCTAACTTGCCTTGGAAAGGAATCATTCCTCTGGCTTCAATGTTTGAAGAACGTCTGGGTATTCCGACTGCACTGACTAACGATGCCAATGCGGCTGCTATCGGAGAAATGACTTACGGTGCAGCACGTGGTATGAAAGATTTTATCATGATTACTTTAGGTACCGGTGTAGGTAGTGGTATCGTAATCAACGGACAGCTGGTTTATGGTCATGACGGATTTGCCGGTGAATTGGGTCATGTGATCGTTGATCGTAACGGTCGTGCATGTGGATGCGGTCGTAAAGGATGTCTGGAAACTTACTGTTCTGCTACAGGTGTGGCTCGTACTGCACGCGAATTCCTGGTACAGCGCACAGAACCAAGTTTGCTGAGAAATGTTCCGGCAGATGAAATTCAATCAAAAGACGTATACGATGCAGCAGTGAAGGGTGACAAGCTGGCTCAGGACATTTTTGAATTTACAGGTCGTATTTTGGGACAGGCTTTGGCTGATTTCATTGCTTTCTCAAGTCCTGAAGCGATTGTATTGTTCGGTGGTCTGGCTAAGTCTGGTGATTACATCATGAAGCCGATTCAGAAAGCTATCGATGAAAACATCCTGAAGATTTATGCTGGAAAAACAAAATTGTTGCTTTCTCAGTTGAAAGATGCAGATGCAGCTGTATTAGGTGCAAGTGCATTGGGATGGGAAGTAAAAGAAAACTAATGTATTTATAATAAAAAAATCAGCCCCGGCAATTTGTCGGGGCTGATTTTTTATTCTTATTTTTCGATGGTTATTTTGCAGGGTTGTTCAAGGGATTTTTTCCATTCTTGTGCGTAAGAGAACCATGTGTTTGAATCAGGGAATCCGAATGTTTCCTTACGTGAAGTAAACATGGTGTAGTATCGGAAACTCTTTTCTTGGGGGGCGCTGACGGTGTACAGGAAGTTTTCCTTGTCTTTAGCTTCCTTTCTGATGTATTTCTTTGGAATATAAGTCGCCAGACCGACTGTTTCTTTTTTGTATTTGATGGTGTCGCCTACGGGCCAGTCGGTTCCCCAGCTGGCGACCAGTCCCTCGTGGTCTGAATACATGGTAGCACTGTAACCGATATTTTGCACGCCTGTGCAGAAAGTCTCTTCATCTAAAGGCTGGTCAAACAATACATCTATTTGTGCGTCGCGATGTCCGGCATACAGTGTGTAGCGGTTAATCATATTCAGTTCTTTTCCCTGGTATTCCCAACCTTTTACTTCAGCGTCGGCAATGGTACGTACCGGACCGCTGGCGATGAGGCGTTGTCCGCGGAAGGCCACAGGCTGAATGTCGGTAGCTTGTGAACCGTCCCATCCTCTTAATGTTCCGGCTCCGCAACTGCCTCTTACCAGAATCACGTCATCTCCGAATCCTTTTTGTAATTGTTCGTCTGTAGGATAGAACATACTTTCTTCTATTTCCAGACCTTTATTGAACTTTCCGTATAAATCGGTTGTCTGTTTCTCGTTAAAATAGATGCGGTAGGCCACCAGCTCGCTTTCGAATGCAATACCGTGATGTTGCAGAATAGTGTAAGTGTAACTGTCGCCCGGAGCGTATACAGCTGTGCCATGAGCATATTCATTTGATTTGGCTGTGCGGAACAGCATTTCTGCAAACACACGGGCTGGATAGGTCTTGTTTGTCTTGACAGAGGAAAGAGTCAGGGTGAATACTTTCTTGGATTGCGCCGGCAAATTAGTCACGAAAGCCAGTTCATCAGCTCTTAAATCGAAGTTTAAATCGTCCAACTGTGAAGGTATTTCATTGTTCCCTTCTTTCACAACGGCCGATTTAACGGTGAATCCTGTATTTAAAGAATGAATATCAATCACTACAGGTTCGTCGGTTTTAGCTGTATTCCAAGGGTTTTCAACAATCACTTTGATGGTCTTTTCTGCCGTTTGGGCACAAAGCATACTCCCGCTGTAAATGAAAGCGAGGCAAAGAGTGGGAAACTTTTTCATTGTAATAATGTGTTTATATATAAGATTAATGTGATTCACGTATGTTTCTTTAAGCTATTATCCTCCTGAACATGCTGCCTTCACAGGGGACATGCAGGAGGATAATAAATCTAATTCTAACCTAAATAATATTATGAAAAACCTTTTTTATTCAGGATGCAAAAATAAGCTTTCTGTTTGATATACGCTTGCAATTTTTGATTTTATCAGTGAAAAAACTGAGCATAATTTTACGTGATTGAATATTTTGGCCTTATAAATGTAAATAATGTAAATAAAGTTTGTATCTTTGCCCCAAATTTATAATTGAAAATAATATGAGTTATAATTTGCTGAAAGGAAAAAGAGGTATTATTTTTGGTGCATTGAACGAACAGTCTATCGCTTGGAAAGTGGCAGAAAAGGCTGTAGAAGAAGGTGCCGTTATCACACTCTCTAATACCCCTGTAGCAGTACGTATGGGTGAGGTCTCTGCTTTGGCGGAAAAATTAAACTGTGAAGTGATTCCGGCTGACGCTACCTCTGTAGAAGATTTGGAAAATGTCTTTAAGCGTTCAATGGAGGTATTGGGAGGAAAGATTGACTTTGTACTTCATTCTATCGGTATGTCTCCAAATGTTCGTAAAAAACGTACTTACGACGATTTGGACTATGACATGTTGAGTAAAACATTGGATATTTCAGCCGTTTCATTCCATAAAATGATTCAATCTGCCAAGAAGTTGGATGCCATCAATGAATACGGTTCTATCGTAGCTTTGAGTTATGTAGCTGCACAGCGTACATTCTATGGTTATAATGATATGGCAGACGCAAAGGCTTTGCTGGAATCAATTGCTCGTAGCTTCGGTTATATTTACGGACGTGAACACCATGTACGTATCAATACTATCTCTCAGTCACCGACTATGACTACTGCCGGATCGGGTGTGAAAGGTATGGACAAGTTGTTCGACTTTGCTAACCGTATGTCTCCTCTGGGCAATGCATCGGCTGATGAATGTGCTGATTACTGTATCGTAATGTTCTCTGACCTGACCCGTAAGGTGACTATGCAGAACTTGTTCCACGATGGTGGTTTCTCCAGCGTAGGTATGAGCTTGAGAGCTATGGCAACTTATGAAAAGGGGCTGGATGAATATAAAGATGCCAATGGCAATATAATTTACGGATAATATTGAATGTATCGGCTTATTTTTATATTACTGAGTATAATCGTCTTTTCTGCCTGTCGTTCTGACAAGCAGAAAGACGATTTTTCGTTTTCAGGAATAAAGATAGCCCGATATGACCGCTTGCAGTATGAAGCAACTGTGCAGAACAGTTTCTTTTCCCTGCAACGGATGAATACTGAATTTTCCCAGGAGACGCGTCTGCTGATAGAGGAAGTACTTGATTTGGGTTCTGTGGATATGGTAGACATGAACGACCGTTTGTGTGCTTATTTCTCAGATTCCATATTGGTACATTTAATGGAAGATGTGGGAGAGAAGTTTAAGGATGTAAGCAATCTTGAACAGCATCTGACACGGGGATTCAGCAACCTGAAAAAAGAAATTCATGAGTTGCCGGTTCCGCAGATTTATACGCAGATTTCTGCCCTGAATCAGTCTGTCGTTGTTGGAGACAGTATTTTGGGAATCAGTCTGGACAAGTATATGGGGAGTGACTATCCTCTCTATAAAAAATATTATTACGCAAACCAGCGACGCTCGATGTCGCCGGAATACATCGTGCCTGATTGCTTTACCTTTTATTTGCTGGGACAGTATCCTTTCTTGTGGCAGGAAGGTCATCGTTCTTTGATGGATATTCTGTTGTATCGGGGGAAAATAGCCTGGGTTGTGGAAACTATTCTTGAAGGAAATGGAAGTGGCAAAACGGCTTTGGGCTACTCCAAGGAAGAAATAAAATGGTGCGAGCAGCACGAAAAAGAACTTTGGGAGGAAATCCGTCAGAACCATTATATGAGGACTACCGATCCAATGATTATTCGCTCGTATGTATCTTCTAACACACGGCTTCTGTTTAACGGTGAAAAGACTCCTCCTTTCTTGGGAATATGGCTGGGGATGAAGGTGATAGAGCGCTATATGAAGAATCATCCGAAAATGACCCTAAAGAGTTTGTTGGAATGTACGGATTATTCTGGAATGATAAAAGAATTAAACTGATTGACTTAAAGATTCCTTATGGAAGTTGCATTGTATTTGTTGCCTGTTACTTTAGGTGATACGGCTATCGAAAAGGTTTTACCCTCTTATAATCGGGAGATAATTGTCAATATAAAGCATTTTATAGTGGAAGATGTGCGTTCGGCACGCCGTTTCCTGAAAAAGGTGGATGCGGATATTTGTATTGATGAGCTTACTTTTTATCCGTTGAACAAGCATACTTCTCCGGAAGCTATATCGGGTTATCTTGCTCCGCTTGCAGAGGGACACTCCATGGGAGTTATTTCTGAAGCTGGCTGTCCGGCTGTGGCCGATCCGGGAGCCGATGTGGTAGCTATTGCCCAGAAGCGGAATTTTAAGGTGGTTCCTCTGGTAGGACCTTCTTCCATCATCTTGTCAGTGATGGGCTCAGGATTTAACGGACAGAGTTTTGCTTTTCATGGGTATCTGCCGATAGAACCGGCCGACCGCATGCGCCGTTTAAAAGAGTTGGAGGCACGTGTCTATTCCGAGAACCAGACTCAATTGTTTATCGAAACTCCTTATCGCAATCATAAGATGTTGGAAGACATCTTGAAAACTTGTCGTCCGCAAACGAAATTGTGTATTGCAGCCAATATAACTTGTGAAGGAGAATTTATTCAGACCAAAACCGTTAAGGAATGGAAGGGAAAATTACCGGAACTGAATAAGATTCCTTGTATCTTCCTGATTTATAAGTAGTATTTTATTTGAACTCTTTCCATATCTGGGCCACCATGTGGAGACGGTCACATTCAATTCTTAGTTCGTTACTGAACTTTTCCGGATTTTGTCTGATGTCTTCACAGGTAAAGAAGTATCCTTCCGAGAGTTTGAATTCATCTTCATGGCTGACGGGAAGTATATATAACTGCACGAAAGCCGGTGTACTGCCTTGTGTACGGTAGCTGAGGATGAGTCTTGGAAAAAACTTCTTCTTATGTGTGGTGTGAGAAGTTGACTGATGTTTTTTTACCAGGTTCTTTGCGTGACGCTGGCTTTTTCTTAACGGTCCGTCAAATAAAGTCTTGATAGGAGCATCCCAGATCGTTGTATTTTCAGCATGCGGGGTAAGATATATTTTCCCGTTGCAGATAGGAACAATCCGTATGATATGTTGCTCTTGAGGAGATTGTGTGGCAGCAATCTGTATTCCTACGATGTTAATGACCAGACATATTACGTAAATAAGTGTAGGAATCAAATAGATGATTCCAAAGTTATTTTCAGGAGAAAAGGGAATTAGCTTGTTGTACAGGAAAAACAGAATAATCAAATGGATACTGGAAAAAATCACGATTATTTTTGCTTCCAGTAGGTAAGAAGAAGTGAAATTAAGATGAAACTTCTTCAAGAAATTCCGATAAATTTCCGGAGCCGTCACATGGATGAAGGCACATACTAATAGCATGAATTCCAATGAAGGAGTCAGGCTGTTCTTAGGGATGTAATCATATCCGGTGAATAGTCTTAAAAGGAAGCAGACACCGATTCCGATAGTTCCCTGCAAAAGAAAGAAATTAAGTCCTTTCAGGCGCAACACATCATAAAGCAGTCCCGCAATGCTGATAGCAAGTCCTGTTCCCAACATGGCGGTCGTTGGGAACAGATGAATGCCTATCAGTGTGATAATGATAGGAAGCAATCCAAATGATACAATTTTATCTTTGTATTTGAGCAATAGATTCATCGTTGAAAAGCATCTGTTGATAAAATTGCAACAAATGGAAAAAGAAAATTGTTCATTGTCTGCGGAGATGTTTTTCAGCATGGTAAGAAGAACGGACCAGCGGACCGCTTTCTACAATTTCAAATCCTTTGGCTTCACCTATTTCTTTGAATTTCTTGAACTGGTCTGGATGGATGTATTCTGCTACCGGATAGTGCTTGGCTGTTGGTTGCAGGTATTGTCCGATGGTCAGTATCTGGCAACCGTTCTGTAGCAGGTCGTCCATCGTTTCTTCTACTTCTTCTATGGTTTCTCCCAACCCCACCATGATACCGGATTTGGCCTTTAGTCCATTTTCTGCAATCTGACGGATAACTTTCAGGCTGGTATCATAATCTGCTACACTTCTGACCTGTGGACTGAGACGGCGGACGGTTTCTAGGTTGTGTGAAAGAATATCGGGACGTGTTTCAATGACCTGTTGCAATAATTCGCTGTGGCCTTGAAAATCGGGAATAAGTGCCTCTATGGTGGTGTCAGGACACAATTTTCGGATGGCCATCAGGGTAGCAGCCCAGTGTGAGGCACCTAAATCCTTTAAATCATCCCGGTCGACAGAGGTGATGACCGCGTGGTCAAGCTTCATGAGTTGGATGGACTGGGCCACTCTGAGCGGTTCTTCCGGATCCAATGGGAGAGGTCTTCCGGTTTGTGTATTGCAGAACTTGCAGGAACGGGTACAGATGGCTCCTCCAATCATGAAGGTGGCGGTGCCTTTTCCCCAGCACTCACCTAAGTTGGGACAGCGTCCACTGCTGCAGATGGTATGAAGCTTATGAGTATCTACAATGCGTTTGGTTTCAGTATATCGGGCATTGGTGCCAATCTGGATTTTTAGCCAATCAGGCTTTCTGATGTGTGTCATAGTGGTAAGATAAAAGAACAAAGAAAAACAGATGACACCAGTTTCTTGTGACTGGTGTCATCTGCTACATGAAATATTATAGGTTCTGCAGGAAGAAATTAGCCACTCTGTTCATCAGGTGGTTGCGGGTATTTCCTCCGAAGATACTGTGATTACGGTTGGTGTAAATCTGTGTATCAAACTGGATGTTTGCCTGTACCAGTGCTTCACTGTACTCCATGAAATTCTGCAAGTGTACGTTGTCGTCTGCACTTCCATGAATGAGCAGCAGCTTTCCTTTCAGCTTGGATGCCCGGCTGATGGCAGAAGAAGCCTGGTAACCGTCACCGTTTTCTTTCGGTGTGCGCATGAAGCGTTCGGTATAGACTGAGTCATAGAATCTCCAGTCTGTCGGAGCGGCAATGGCAACTCCGGCCTTGAATGCGCCTGAACCTTCGCTCATTGACATCAACGTGTTGTATCCTCCATAGCTCCAGCCCCAGATACCAATACGGCTTCCATCTACGTAAGGCAGAGTAGAGAGGTATTTAGCTGCTTCAGCCTGGTCGGTAGCTTCTTTCACGCCGATAGAAAGGTAAGTGCATTTTTCGAATGCTGCTCCTCTACCTCCAGTACCACGTCCGTCCACGCAGACCATGATATAGCCTTTATCGCACATTACAGCTTCGAACATACCCCCGTCACTGAAGCTTCCGATACCCCACTTGTCGAGTACTTGCTGAGAGCCGGGACCACTATATTGGTGCATGATTACCGGATATTTCTTGGAAGGATTGAAGTTGGCCGGTTTCATCATCCAACCGTTCAGTTCTACTCCTTCACTGGTTTTGAAAGAGAAAAACTCTTTTGTCGGCATGTTTAGCTGAGCTGTTTTGCTTTTCAGTTCTTTGTTGTCAAGCAGTGTAACCATTTCCTGACCCTTGTTGTTGTTCAGCGTAATAAGGGTAGGAGTCTGCGCGCTGGAATACGTGTTGATGTAATAATTCAGATTTTTGCTGAATAACGCACTGTTTGTTCCGGTACGTGTAGAAAGTTTGGTCTTTTTACCTTTTCCGTCAATCTTGTACACCGCAGTGCGCAAGGGGCTTCCTTCGTTGCTGGTGTAATAGAAAACATTTGCTTTCTGGTCCCATCCCAGGAAATCTTTTACCTCAAATTCTCCTTTTGTGATTTGTTTCACCAGGTTTCCTCCAATGGTGTACAGATAAAGGTGGTTGTATCCGTCACGTTCACTCATCATGACGATGTGTTCCGGATAGAATGCAATGTCTGAATAGGCTTGCTCTTTAATGTACTGCTCTGCTTCGTCGCGGATGGCTACTTTGCAGATGGCACTGCGTGGGTTGGCCATATAAAGGTCGAAGCGGTTCTGGTGGCGATTCAATGTCATGATGGCCAGCTTTTCCGGATCATCTGTGAATTTGATGCGAGGTACATAACCGTCAGAATCTACAGGAAGTTCCATTTTACGGGTTACACGACTTTTTATGTCAAAAGAATGTACGCTAACCTTGGAGTTTACAACTCCTGCTTTGGGATATTTGTAGTCATAGCTTCCCGGATAGGTGGTGTACTCTGTTTTTTCTGGAGCCATACCCTTATACCATGGGAAAGAGTACATGGGAACCTGGCTTTCATCGAAGCGGACGTATGCAATCATTTTACTATCTGCACTGAAATCGAAGGCGCGGTTATAGCTGAATTCTTCTTCATATACCCAGTCGGGAATACCGTTGAGCACCTTGTTATATTCTCCGTCTTTCGTTACCTGCGATTCGCTGTTACCGAAAAGCAGTTTGATAAGGTAGATGTTGTTGTTGCGCACAAACGCAATCTGGTGACTGTCGGGTGAGAACAAAGGAACCTGCTGCGGACCGTTGTTTGACAAAGGTTCAAGTGTACGGTTTCTCACATTGTATATATAATATACAGCTGTGAATGAACGACGGTAGATCGGTTTGGTCTCCGTTTGAATCAATATCAGACTTTCGTCCGGTGACATAATATAGTCATCGAAATTTTTCAACTTGTGGTTGCGGGCAGTGGCTACGTCAAAGATGGTAGCTACCTCTTTACCGGTCTTAAAAGAGTATTTGACGATTCGTTTGTGGTCCTTGCTGATCTGGGTGTAATGTTCACCGTCCAGCATCGGTTTTAATCCCTGTATACTTTGTGCGCGATAGGTACCGTTGGCTACATCCTGTAGTGTTACCTTTTGTGCCTGCAGAGTAACCAGGCACATTAGCGCATAAAAAAGTACAAAAAGTTTTTTCATGACTGTGTTATTTAAGTTTTACATTTATTCTTCTTTTTGAATAGCTCCTTCAGGTACGACTTCTGATGTTTTCTCTTCCTTGGACTCTGCGGGCGTATTTTCCTTGTCTTTGATGCCGAATAGCCAGCGGAAGAAACGGACTAAGAAGTTCCGTTTTTTCGGTTTGACTTCTGTGGCTTCAGAAGTAGACAACGGGGCAACTGTCTCTTTTTGTACGCTTGTACTGTCGGTAGAGACCACTAAGGTTGTATCTGTGGCCAATGTATCTGTCATCAGTGAGTCTACGGATGGCATAGGGATAACCTGAAGAACTGAATCCTCCGCAAGAGAGTCTGCTGGAGCAGAAGGTACCGAAAGACTGTCTTTCTTTATGTCAGGAGTGGATTTCGGGGCAACAGGAGGAGTCGGTTTCGGTTTCTTGAAAGGAACCGGAACAGAATATTTACAGCGTACGTTAATCCCATGTTCCTGAGCCGGAATCCAGTCGGGCATCACTATGATGGCATCTAAAGCGGCCGTATCCAGACGTGCGTCCAGCCCTCTTACGATGCTGGGAGAAGTGATACTACCGTCTTTCTCTACAATGAATTGAATCATGACCGCCCCCTCTTTCTGAGTTTCTTCAGCCAGTTCCGTGGTATGCGCCTTTCTTCTGATATAGTTGAAGAAGGCTTTCATGCCTCCAGGATACTCCGGCATTTTCTCTACTACGTGATACACCCGGTCGGCTCCTTTCTTTGTCATTCGTATTTCCAGCGGCTGGTTAGGGTTCTGCAAGAAAGATTCGATGTCGAGATACTTGTTTTCCATGCGTTCTGCCCGTATCATAATCAGGTGACTGTAATCCGCTTCAATACTGAATTCACCCTGCGCATTAGAGAATGTGTGTTTCCCAGTTCCCTGGATGCTGATTTCTGCATGAGGAACAGGTTTACCTCCTTCTTTCAGCACGCCATTTACCAGTAAAGTCTTACCGCTTTGCTTGAAGCGTGCCAAATCCTCCGGACGGTCTATGCGGATGATTGTATCTTGTGCTGCTTCGTCCAGTCGCAAGGATTTGATAGTTCTGTTCTTATCTGTCGGGAAGTAAAAATTGGCAGTACGAACGTAATTGTTGTCAATGGATTGTTCGAAATCGATGAGACCTTGTTCGTTACTGATATACTCGCTGCTGTAGCCTGCCACTTTCAGAATGATACCTTGTTGTGGTTCTCCTCCGGTATTCAGTACGGTAATTCGGAAACGCTGTTTCTTGTTTTCCAATGGAGAAGCCCCCACCTGAGGTAATGTAATCAGGCAACATATCAGCCCGGCGAATATATAAATAAGATGTTTCATAAGCTCGTTTATAAATATTCGCAAAGCTACGAGTATTCTGGGGTATTCACTCTTGTTCAGGTGTTAATAAAGATAAATTATCCGGCCTGGTAAAATTTACGAAGCCGGATAATTGAACTAAAGTTTGGTTATTTGGATGTCTTGGCAACCAGTTTTCGTAGCCTGAACATGCGTAGGCGTTCCATGGCATGTCGGCGGCTCAATATGATTTGTCGCCGGTAGACAATGCAGGTTGTGAAGAAATATACGATAGCCTGTATCCAAAGTGCCTGATATTCGACTAACACTTCCGGAAGAGTTGCGCCCATGTTATTGATTCTTACAAACCCGTTGATACCGAACGTAGATGGGAATATCCAGGAGAATACTTTCCAGAACGTAGGTACGGCAGCTCCCGGCCAGGAGATTCCGGAGATAAACAGGAGCGGCACGGAGGTGAAGACATAAATCATCAGACACGATTCTCTGTGATGTATAAAGATGGAGCAGGTCATCGCAAAGAAAATACATGCCAAGATGTAAGGCACCACAAAAGCCAGCAAGGTCATAGGTTGTGCAATTTGTACCAAATCAAATAGTTGCGGTACAAGGCAGAGCACATACGCAGCCACTAATGCATAAATCAGGAAATAGGCCAATGACTTTCCGCCTACAATGCGGAGCGTACCCTGATACTGCCGGCTGATGGGGACCAAGTCTTTGAAGCGGTTATTCTCACGGGCGGTTCCTGCTGAAAGTCCGATGCCTAACAATAGCGTCTGCTGTATAATCAGGATGAGCACAGCTGGAATCAGGAAGCTGGCAAATCCGTCTTGCGGGTTGAATAGCGATATATCTTCGTATTCAATGGGAGCCGTACTGATCTCATCCTGCCGTTCCGTTGTATTTCCCATTCGCTGTATCTGAATTTTTTTATTTAAGGTAAGTGAAGCGTTGGTACTTGCCAATACTAGTGCTTTGTAGTATAGCATACCACTCATGTCACAATAAATACTGACTGTAGTTTGTTTTCCGGAGGAAATGTCTTTACTGAAGCTTTCCGGAATGTAGAGAATGCCATATACCCTTGTTTCTTTCAGTAGGTTTTTCCCTTCTTCCATATCCGCACAATGCGACTGGATATGCACATCGGCGCTTGCATCAACCGTACGGATAAACTGGCGGCTGAGTGCCGTGTTGCTGTTGTCAATCACCGCTACAGGCACTTCTCGTACCACCTCATTGGTATAAATAAAGGCATATACCAGCGGGTAGGCCAGCGGGACAAGCAAGAAGAAAATAAGTACGCCCTGGTCTTTGAAAACGGCTTTCAGTTCCTGCTTGCATATATGGAAGAGACCTGCAAAGCCTTGTTGTATGGTTTGTTTTAACGATTCTTTTTTCATGAACGCAAAGGGTTAAGGGATATAGACATAATGCAGCATGGCCGTGCGTATTCTTTTCAGGAAGAAGAAAGGCAGGAGCATGAATAGCAGCAGGGCGGTAACGGCATGCCAGGCATAAATGACCGGATAACCGTTTAAGGCCAAATTCACGTAGAGCAGGAAATAATGCCGCAAGGGGAACAAGACGGATAAAGCCTGCAGTGTAGGGTGCATCGCCATGACCGGGAAAGTGAATCCCGAGATGGAGAATGAAATGACTCCCCACAGAGAAGCAGCACTCAATGCCAGACGGAGTGAACCGAACAAACCGAAAAGGAATACGCCGAATGCTTGTGAAGCAAGTACCAGCAGCAGCCCGGCTAACAGCATCGGGAAAATCCCGCTGTGACACGGATAGTGCAGGAATCCGTACAAGTACACATTATAGAACGTGGCCATGATGAAGAACGTCACGGTTTGAGGAATCAATTTCCCCACCAGTGCCGTCACAATGGAGTTATCGGCCAGTTGCATCAATTCTTTTGAAGTCTTTTCCTTTAATTCTGTTCCGATGGTATATACGGTAGTCAGGAAAATGAGCAGCATCAGAATGCCCGGAAACAAGGTATTACACAGGTACACCGAGTAGTTCAGCCAGGGGTTGTTCAGTGCATGGGTAGAAATGACTACCGGTTGCAGGAAGGCAAGTGCCTGGTCTTCGGTGGCTCCTTTGGCTAATAGAGTTGCTTGTCCCACGGCTGCAGAGGCTAACTCCGACATGGTTCTCTGGTCCTTGTAGAGCAAGGAACCTGCTATCAGGTAAGAATAGTTGACATAGAAAGATACCTTAGGCTGTCTGCTGGCAAGGGCTTCTTCGGTCGTTCCTTTCGGAATGTAATAGAATGAATAAATCTCTCCGCGCTGTACGGCCTGTCTTGCTTCTGTGACACTTGGGTAATGCGCTACAATCTGGGTCTGCTGAAACGCGTCCAGGTTGCGGATAATGTTGCGTGTCGTGGCGGTGTTGTCGAGGTCCACCACTCCTGCAGGCAGATTGGTCGGCAGCCCGTTTTCCATCAGGGTGGTGAAAAACAGGAAACAGAACAATGGAGCGATGACCATGCAGAACAGGTACATCGGCTTGGTGGCAATGCGGAGAATTTCTCTTCGCATCACTTTCAGGTAACATTGATAGGTGGTTGTCGACATGTGGATTTATTTTTCAATGATAGCAGACATACCCGGACGTAAATTTTCTACAGGCTGTACGGGTTTTGCCTTTACTTCAAAAGTCTTCAGGTCAAACTGACCGGTGGTCTTGGTGGCTTTCCATGCGGCATACGTACCTAAGTCCTTCATGACTGTCACCTGGAATTCAGCTTCTTTTTCCAGGGCAGGAACGTAGGCTTTAATCTTGCTTCCTACGGTGAAATCTTTCAGAAAATCCTCACGTACGTTGAATGTCACCCACATGTCATCCAGTTGGGCTACGTTCATGATGGGAGCGCCTGTACCAACCAGTTCACCTACTTTCGGGAAGATTTCGGCCACTTCTCCATCGGCTGCAGCTACTAAGTAAGTTTCCGATACGTAAGAAGAAACCTCGGCTACAGCTCCTTTGGCGCGTTCTACCTGTGCGGCAGCCATGGCCTTGTCTTCGCGCTGTGCACCATTCTTGGCCATTGTGTACTGTGCATTGGCAGCACGTTCGGTCGCCTTCATGGCATCGTATTGTGCTTTTGCTTCATCTCTTTTCTGTGCGGTCATCACCCCTTCTTCGTACAGGCGGTTCACACGGTTGTATGATTTTTCGGCAATCTCCAGTCCTGCTTTGGCTTTCTGCCACATTTCGTATGCAGCCTGCAGTTGCTCGCTTCTTGTACCTCTCAGGGCCTTCTCGTTCAGTGCTTGTGCAGCCTGTTCGGCAGCTTGTGCCTGCGACAATTTAGCCATTACATCCGGAGCCTCCAGAATAGCCAGTGTATCACCCGCTTTCACTTTATCTCCTTCGCTGACAAAGAATTTCAGGATACGTCCCGGTACCTTGCTCGATACCCTGTATTCTGTGGCTTCAGCCTGGCCTTGTATGATTTCAGGACCTTTTCCTAAGGTGAAGAATCCGATGATGCAGACGATAACGATTACGGCTAACAATGTAAAGAAAGCCAGCATGATATTGTTGCGTTGAGTCTTTTCCATATATCTGTATTATTTTAAAATTCCCATTGATTTGTTCAAATAAAGTTCACTCATTTTGACGTCTATCTGTGCGTCTATTTTTCCGGCTTGTGCCGAGAACCAGGCCGTTTGTGCTTCCAGTACGTTGCTGGTCGGAATGACTCCTTCCTTAAATCCCAAATTGGCATAGCGCAGGTTTTCTTCTGCTTTCTCCATGTTCTTTTCGGCTAAAGCTAATTTCTTGGTCGATTCGTTTACCTTATAGGAGTTCTGCGTCACCTGGAGTTCCACTTTTTCTTTGATGTCTTCCAGTTTGTAGCGGGCGATGTTCGCTTCTGCCTTTGCGGCCTTTACCTTATAGATACCTTCTCCCCAGTGGAATACAGGGATTTTTACGACGATTCCGGCAGCCCACATGCCGCGGAATTTATTTTCAAATCCGTTGACGAGCGACGGGTTGGTCACCAGATAATTGGCGGTCAAAGCTACAGAAGGAAGAAAATCCGCGCGGACTACGTTTACTTTCTGGCGATAGATTTCCGATGCCAATTCCAGACTCTTCAGCTCTTCACGGTTGCTGAGAGCCGTGCTTACGTTCGCCTCCGTGTAGGTGTTGGGAAGGGGCAAGTCTTTCATGCTTTCATCGGCCAGTTGGAAATCGGTTTCCAACGGAAGACCACAGAGCTGGCACAAAAGCATTTTCGAGAGGTTCAAGCCATTATCTACCTGAGTAAGCATCATTTCGGCTTCGTTCACCTTCACTTTGACACTTAATCCGTCGGCTTTGGTAGCCACCCCTTCTTTTATCATCTTGTCTACGTCCGAATCCAGTTTCTGTACCAGCTCTAAAAAATTCTCTGCCAGTTTTTTCTTATTGACGAGTGAAATGATTTGCCAGTAAATCTGGTCCGTCTGCAGGATAAGATCTTGCATACCTGTGGCATGCTGTGATTCAGCCAGACGTTCTGCATATTTGGTAATCTTGTTGTAGGCAATGATTTTTCCACCCATAAAGAGAGGCTGGGTGAGGGTCGCAGCTCCCATCGTCATGTTTCGGGTATCTGTACGGAAGGCATCCACCAGACCTTGTCCTACGGCATTCAGTCCATCCGTAAGTCCGGCCACAGCACCCGGCAGCAATCCTTGCAATCCGGCAGCCAGTCCGGGATTTGCCGCAGCAAGTTGTTTCATGGCAGCCTGGAATTCAGCCGACTGCATACCTTGTTGCAACTGGTTCCCTAAGTTGGTACCCATGTTACCGATGCTTTGCTTCTGTGCATCACTGAGCAGGGATATTTCTTTCTGCGTACGCATATATCCCCCTGTAAGATCAATTTTAGGCAGATAATTAGTGAATGCAGCCTTCTTCTCATAGTGGGCGGCATTGACTTTTTCCTGTGAAATTCGCAGCTCTTTGTTGTTGGCCAGAGCGAGCGCCCGGCAACTGTCCAGAGTAAGTACTTGTTGGGCATAACTGCTGAGAGTTGCGCCAAGCAGTAAGAGTAAACTTGTAATTCTTTTCATTACTGATGCTGACTTTTTATTTGGTTGCTTATGCAACATTGCAAATGTATGACATTAGAACAAATAGTCAAAGCGTTTTGTTGAAAAGAATCAGTAATAAATTTAATTTTTGCTGAGCGTGTGTCTTACCGGTTACTTTTATCTTTTTATCCGGTTGTAATGAGGCTTCCGTGCAATGGGGTCAACCAGCAATTGTACATGCTTGGAAGTCCGGCTGCGGCTTAAAGTCGTAGCATCTTCTGATTCGTCCGGATTGGTAACCACCGGGAAACTTCCGTTTTCCATTCTATATAGAACCGGTTGCATAAGCTGGTCTTCAGCCGAACCAAAATCTCCTAATTCAGCTCCATAGTTTTCTTCTATTTCGAAATCCGGCAATAATCCGTTCTTGAAATAGTCATAATATCCTTGTGAGTTGCTCAGGTAAGTAGTAGTGAGCCATAATTCAACGCCTGGAGCTTCTGCATTGGTAAACAGTTGCTGAGCCACATTCTTTCCGAAAGTAGCTGCTCCTACCTGATACAAACGGCCTTCCATATAGGGCTTCAGGCAGTTGATGACAATTTCAGAAGCGGAGGCAGTATTACCCGAAGTGAGGACATACAGGTTTTGATAAGACAGACTTGCTCCTCCGGTCAGCGGACTGGATTCGAAGTTCAGTGTTTCCGTTTTATTGATTTTGTCATTGTAAGTCATGTGCAGGAAAGGCTGTCCCATTGCCGTAGCGGGAGCCAAAGCCGAGCAAAGCTGCTGCGATGTATTTACGTATCCTCCCGGGTTATAGCGTAAGTCCAGGATTATATCGTCAAACTGCTGTCCGTTCAGTTGTGAAAACGCTTCTTTGAGTGCATCGGCACTTTCTCCAAATTCGTTGTACAGCAGGTAGAAAGCTTTTCGTGAACCCGAGGAGATGATGCTGTATTTAAGTACATCTTGTTCTTCCACGTAGCGAGGTTCCGGCATCTGGACTACTCCAAGCGTATCAAATTCCACGTAGTTGAATTCCGGGTCGTCCACCTCTTCCGGATAAGGATTGTATTTACCTAGTGTAAAACTGTACGCTTTTGTCGGTCGGGTGATATAAGTGGAATAATCACTTGTGGATACTTTCTGGTTGTCTACGGCAATAATCCAGTCACCTCGTTTCAGTCCGGCTTCTTCTGCTGGCGAATTAGGCTGTGTGTATAATACTCTCAGCGCATTTGTTCCTCCTTCAGTACGTACCAAAGCCGCTTCAAAACCGAAGCTTGGATAAGTGCTGGTGGCACGTGAAGTTGTAAGAACGGAGTCTACATGAGAAAACACATACCCGTTTTTCTGGTCTTTGGAGGATGCGGCTGAAGTAAGAAACTCAGCTGGTTTCTTGAAAAAGTCCAGTTTCTCTTCTGCCGGAATATCTTCATAAAAAAGATAGTTTTCCTGCATCACCTCGTAAATCCATGTCTTGGTGGCAATCAGGGCATAGTATTCCCCCGAGCGGTCTTCTCCGCAGGAAGATAGCAGGCCCATTAGTGCAAGCCAACCGTATATCAGGTGACTGATGTGCTTTTTCATGTTTTCTGAAAATTATTTCATGCGGAATGAACCCTGACCAATCATGCTGCCATCGGCAAATATATACACGTGGTATGTACCGGCCGCCAAGAATTCTTCTACGTCCCAGTATACCGTAACCGTCTGCTCTTCACCCGTGTATTCAATGTATTTCTTGATAGAATAGCTGATGTTGCGGTCTTCAAACTTGAACTGGTTGCTCGGACTCTTGGTCAGTACTTCGTTGTCCGGTTTGGCAATACGTACATAAAGGGTCTTGTTACCCGTCTGTGCCGTAATGTTTTTCACGATGGTGAATGAAATTGCAATCTTCTTGATATTCTTTACGCGTTCCGTATCGCGTCCTCTTTTGTTCAGTGTCTGTACCCGAATGTTGGTGGCATCCAGTTGGGCAGCCAGTGATACTTTTTCATTCAGGCTCTTTGTTTCTTGTGACAAGTTGGAAATCTGTGCGGTAGCAGCACTATATTTGCTCTTTACTTCCTGATTTTCCTGCATCAAGGCAGCATTGATTTTGTTCAGGGAGTCTATCTGCATTACGTAGCTTCTCAATACGGCACGTACGGTTTTCAATTCTTTTTTCAGTCGCATGATTTCAGCTGCATCGCTGGTTTTCACCTGACGCAGTTCCTCCAGTAAGCGTTGGGTTTTCAGTTTTTCACTTTCCAGCTTTTCGCGCAAGGAGTCATTATTTATCTGAATCTGCAATTCGTCATATTGGGTAGCAAACGTGCTGTATTCATTTTCCATCTCTTGTTTTTCCACCGCAAAGAGCTGACTCATTTCTTTGTTCTTGCGAGCTTCATTTACGGCAAAGAAAGATACTGCTGCTACAATCACAGCCAATATAATGATGGTGATGATAAATTTTTTATTGTTCATGGTTTCAATTTTTGCATTTGGCGCAAAAATACAATATTTATGAATACCTTCTTTTTATTTTTAGAAAAATTATGGGGATACCAGGATGGCAGGTAGCGTTTCTCCTTTTTCCCATAGTAGGAAGGAGGATTCGGGGTATAGTCTGGCTCCGCTGTCGCGTACCCATTGGTTCAGAATTTGATACAGATTGTCTTCGGTAATGCTTTGCTGGCTGCCGTATTGCATGATTGAATCAGAGGGAGCACTTACATAGTTGTTACCCACCGGTTCTCTGGTGTCTCCATAAGGGTAATAACAGCAGCGTATATTTGTGTTTTCTGTTTGCAGGCAGATAGCATGATTCTTACTTGTGTTTCCTTTAAGATAGCAGTTCAGAATTTCTCCGTTTTTAGTGATACTGCAGATAAGACCGCTTCTGTTTTTAGCTTTACTGAAATTGCAGTTGGTGACTGCGCAGTTGATGATTTTCCCACCCTGGTTATATCGTGTGAGGGCGTTTCCTTGTGGAATCTCATTTTTTAGTCTTACGTTATCTACATGGCAATTGATAATGATTCCTTCGTTCCAGTTTGTCAGGTTTCCGAAATCGCTGTCATCCCGGATGATTTCAACGGTACAGTTTTGGAGTATACAATTGTTGATTTCTCCTCGATTTATACCAGCTAGAAATGCCGCATTTTTGGTGTCATTCTCTTTATTATACACGGCTTGTCCGAGAATTAGGTTTTTTATAGTTCCGGTGGTAGATATTCCGCTAAAAAGTCCGGTATAATAACTTCCATTCACTGTTTGTTCGAAACGTAGATTATTCAAACTATGTCCTTTCCCGTCAAATACGTCATTGAATAAGCCTTTTCCGGTGCTATCCCCTTTTTTGTACTTTCCAATCATTTGCACCTGTGTGGATTCTTCTTCAGTAAAGGTTAAGTCGTCCAGCAGGTAGTAGGTCGTGGTTTCTCCCGTTTTTTCACCAAACTCTTCCAAACTCCTGTTTTCATAGACTTCCCCGTTAATTAAATGGGTGAAGGCAATGAAGTCTTCTACGGTAGAAATGCCAGGGCTTTCGCCGTCTTGTTTTATGGAACAAGTGTATTCGTATCCGGATGAAAAACCATGTTCTTCCAGTTGACTTTCATAATCTTCTCCGGTGGTGGTATAGATCTTTATGTGAATGGATAGAGTAGCAGGTGGAACCAGAAAACTATATATTCCATCTTCATTTTGCTCCATTTGCATAGGAGAGGCTGTGTCTTGATAGGACATTTCTCCGGAATCAGGATTAATCCCGGTTACAGATAAAGAAGGGGTAAATTCTATCAGACTAATTTGGTTGTTCAGTTTGCTGGATACATTAAATACGATACGGGCAAACAAGTGCTGAAAAGATAAATGAATGTTTTCTCCGTAGTTTGTGCTGGCTTGGGCATAGAGCTGGTCGCATAAGAAACCATCTTGGTAGAAGGACTGGTGATTCCGGTACAAGGGAGGGCAGAAAGAACAACTGACTGCTGGTTGTTGGGAATCCTCCCATTCCGGAAGATTCTCTCCTTCCCAGTTGCTGCCGTTGTAGGAAAGTGGAAGCTCGTCGGCATGAATGCCGCCCTGACTGTAAAAGGTCAATGTGCTTCCTGCAGGCAGGCCTTCGTTGAGCGTATTTCGGGAGGTATTGAAACGTACTACATTCTCTCCTTGAATGATTAATGTATTTTGTATGGTTTTAATAGGCTCTTTTGTACATCCGATTGCCAGCAATAGAAAAAGTATGTTCTGAAAGATATGTCTGTTCATAATTCTCATTTTGTTATATAAACGTAATTCTCCTTTTTCGTTTCCCTTTTCACCGAAAAACTTTACCTTTGCACGGATTTAAAGGAAACGTTTCACGAAAATATGGGAAAAGGAAAATTAGCGAAATTCGCAGATATGGCGGAATATCCGCATGTGTTTGAATATCCGTATTCGGTGGTAGATGACGTGCCGTTCGAAATGAAAGGCAACTGGAACCGTGATTTCTTCAAGAACGACCATCCGATTGTGCTCGAACTGGGATGCGGACGTGGTGAATATACTGTGGGGCTGGCACGCCGCTATCCGGAAAAGAACTTTATAGGGGTCGACATTAAGGGAGCGCGTATGTGGACCGGAGCGACCGATGCATTGAAAGAAGGATTGACAAACGCAGCCTTTTTGCGAACGAACATTGAAATCATCGACCGTTTCTTTGCCCCGGGAGAGGTAAGCGAAATCTGGCTGACTTTCTCTGACCCTCAGATGAAGAAGGCTACTAAGCGGTTGACTTCCACTTATTTCATGAACCGTTACCGCCGTTTCCTGGTTCCGGACGGACTGGTACACCTGAAGACGGACAGTAACTTCATGTTTACCTATACGAAGTACATGATTGAAGCCAATCATTTTCCGGTGGAATTTATGACTGACGACTTGTACCATTCCGGTATGGACGATGACATTCTCAGCATCCGCACGTATTACGAACAGCAGTGGCTGGACCGCGGACTGAACATCAAGTACATCCAGTTCCATTTGCCGCAGGATGGTGAGTTGCAGGAACCGGACGTGGAGATTGAACTGGACGATTACCGGAGCTACAACCGGAGCAAGCGTAGCGGATTGAAAACAAGCAAATGATTCAAAACTGAAAAAGATATGACACTTTATCCGAAATTGATTATGGACGCACTGGCTACGGTGCGTTATCCGGGTAACGGAAAAAACATTGTAGAAGCGGAGATGGTGGCCGACAATCTTCGCATTGACGGCATGAAGGTGAGTTTCTCGCTCATTTTTGAGAAACCGACCGACCCGTTTATGAAATCGGTGGTTAAGTCGGCCGAAACCGCTATTCATACGTATGTATCGAAAGAGGTAGAGGTAACGATTGCTACTGAAAGCAAACAGGCCGCTCGTCCGGAACCGGGCAAGATGCTGCCACAGGTGAAGAACGTGATTGCGGTATCTTCCGGAAAAGGAGGAGTAGGAAAGTCTACCGTAGCAGCCAATCTGGCTGTGGCATTGGCTAAGTTAGGCTATAAGGTCGGTCTGCTGGATGCCGATATTTTCGGTCCTTCTGTGCCGAAGATGTTCCAGGTGGAAGATGCCCGTCCGTATGCTGAAGAAGTAGGCGGACGCGATTTGATTGTGCCGGTAGAGAAATACGGCATCAAGTTGCTTTCCATTGGTTTCTTTGTAGACCCCGACCAGGCTACACTCTGGCGTGGAGGTATGGCCAGCAACGCCCTGAAGCAGTTGGTGGCAGATGCCAACTGGGGTGATTTGGACTATTTTGTATTGGATACGCCTCCGGGCACCAGCGACATTCACCTGACTTTGTTGCAGACATTGGCCATTACGGGAGCCGTGATTGTCAGCACGCCGCAGCAGGTAGCGTTGGCCGATGCGCGTAAAGGTATCAACATGTACACCAACGACAAGGTGAACGTACCTATTCTCGGTCTGGTGGAAAACATGGCCTGGTTTACTCCGGCAGAACTTCCGGAAAACAAATATTACCTGTTTGGTAAGGAAGGAACCAAGCGTCTGGCAGAAGAGTTGAATGTGCCGTTGCTCGGACAGATTCCTATCGTGCAGAGCATCTGCGAGAGTGGTGATGCAGGAACACCTGCTGCCCTCGACGAAAACTCCATGACCGGTATGGCCTTTATGGAGCTGGCACGCAATGTGGTGACACAGACTGAAAAGCGTAATGCCGAAATGGCTCCTACGGAAATCGTACATACGCATTGATATTTAAAAAATGTAAATAAGAGCGGTGGCAGAAAATGCGCACCGCTTTTTTTATGCCCTTTCCAGGCACTTTCTTGACGGGTTGTCGGGGTTGTCACCGGTTTTTTAAACTTTCTATATACAGGTGTGGAATAACTCTTAAGACTTGTTCCACACCCCGCGTATATATACTTTATAAAAATGCCTGCCAACCCCGACAACCCGTCAAGATTTGTCTTTTTTCCTCCCTGGAGGGCCGTTTTTCTTGTCTTTCAAAACGCCCTTGTGTTCAAATCAAAACGCACTTGCGTTTCAAGTCAAACGTCCTTGCGTTTCAAGTCAAACGCACTTGCGTTTTAGATTGAACGCACTTGCGTTTTTTGCCTGTGAATTTGTTTAAAAGTTCGAAATAGTTTTCGGGTTGGATTTATATGTATGGGTTACTCTCTACGTGGGGAGTATTTTAAATATAATCATCTTTAAATTCCAGTTCCAACTGAACAGGTCCGGAACTGACGTGCTCATTCATACCATTTTCTTCTTTCGGGTTGGAAACCGACAAGCCTAACAGGCGGATAGGATGCTGACTGTAGTCCACTCCTTTCAGCAGCCGTTTAGCCAGTGGAAGAATGTCGTCCAGGCGTTGGAGCGGCCGTTCCACACTCACACTGCGGGTGATTTGGGAGAAGTTGTCGAACTTCACCTTCAGCGTGAGGGTATTCCCTTTAAAATTCTTGGCTTTCAGCCGGTCGGTGAGTTCGTGTGCCACGTGATACAGTTCGATGATGAGTGACATTTCTGCCGAAAGGTCTTTTTCTAATGTATGTTCACAGCCGATAGACTTGCGGATGCGTACAGCTTCTACCGGACGGTCGTCCATACCACGGGCAAAGTTGAAATAGATTAATCCGTTTTTCCCGAACTGCCGTTGCAGCATTTCCAACGAGCATTTACGCAGGGTATCTCCGTTATAAATACCTAAGGTATGCATCTTTTTGGCCGTAATGGGGCCCACTCCCCAGAAAGCTTCAATAGGCAGCCTGCGGATAAACTCATCGGCCTGGTCGGGGTGAATGGTGCAAAGTCCGTCAGGCTTTCGGTAATCGGAGGCGATTTTAGCTAAGAATTTATTGTAGGATACACCGGCTGAGGCCACTAAATGAAGTTCCTGGCGGATACGTTGCTTGATTTCTTTGGCTATATCTACCGCCAATGGAATTCCTCTCTTGTTTTCCGTGACATCCAGAAACGCTTCGTCCAGCGAGATAGGCTCGATGAGGTCGGTATAGTCGTGAAAGATTTCATGTATCTGTGCAGACACGCTTTTGTAAACTTCCATCCGCCCCTCCACGAAAATCAGTTGCGGACACAGTTTTTTCGCTTTCTGTGAAGACATGGCCGAACGTACGCCAAATTTGCGGGCTTCATAGCTGGCGGCAGCTACCACTCCCCGTTTCTCTGCATGCCCCACGGCGATGGGCTTTCCGCGTAGTTCCGGGTGGTCGCGCTGTTCGACCGACGCATAGAAAGCGTCCATATCAATGTGGATAATTTTTCGTTCGGTGTGCATGAATGAGTGGATAGCTTTTCTGCAAAAAAACAAAACATTCTTGGGAAATCCTAAAAATCATTTGTATTTTTGCTGTTTGTAAAATGGTTTTGATGACTTTTTTGACAGCAAAAAATAAAGAAATATGATGAAAGATGAGATTAAGAAAGCCTGCGAGGTATTGCAGAAGGGGGGAGTGATTCTTTACCCGACGGATACCGTGTGGGGAATAGGATGTGATGCGACGAATGAAGAGGCGGTGAAACGCGTTTTTGAAATAAAGCAGCGGGCTGACAGCAAGGCGATGCTGGTGCTGGTAGACAGTCCGGTGAAGGTAGATTTTTATGTACAGGATGTGCCTTCCGTAGCATGGGACTTGATTGAAATGACTACGAAACCTTTGACCATTATTTACGATGGAGCGAGAAATCTGGCTCCGAATCTGATTGCAGCCGACGGCAGTGTAGGTATTCGTGTCACCTCGGAGGAGTTTTCCAAACAACTTTGTTTCCGCTTCCGCAAAGCCATTGTATCTACGTCTGCCAATATCAGCGGACAGCCTGCACCGGCCGTGTTCAGTGAAATCACGGAAGAAATCAAGCAGGCGGTGGATTATGTGGTGGATTACCGTCGGGAAGAAACCGGTCACCCCAAACCGTCCAGTATTGTCAAATTAGGCAAAGGGGGCGTGGTAAAAATTATTAGAGAATAAATTTTTTCTTTCATGAAAGTTGTAGACGAGAAGAACAGCTTGCTCCAGGGCTTTCTCCGTTGGAGAGAAAGACATATAAAGGACAAGCAGTTTGTATTGATTTTAAGCTTTTTAGTTGGAATCTGCACGGCGCTGGCCGCTTGTCTGTTGAAGTTCCTGGTAGAGTATATCAAGGAGTTCCTGACAGAAAACTTTGATTCTACAGGAGTAAACTGGTTGTACTTGGTGTATCCGGTGGTAGGTATCTTCCTGACCGGACTGTTCATTCGAAAAGTGGTGCGTGACGACATCAGTCATGGTGTGACCAAAATTCTGTATGCCATTTCGCGTAAGCAAAGCCGTATCAAGCGGCATAATGTATGGTCTTCCGTTTTTGCTTCGGCCATTACCATCGGTTGCGGTGGGTCGGTCGGTGCCGAAGCGCCGATTGTGCTGACCGGTTCTGCCATTGGTTCGAATTTGGGCAGTATTTTCCGTATGGACCACAAGACGCTGATGCTGCTGGTGGGATGTGGAGCTGCCGGGGCGGTTTCGGGTATCTTCAAGGCACCGATTGCCGGTGTGGTCTTTACGCTGGAGGTACTGATGATTGACCTGACCATGGCTTCTTTGCTTCCCTTGCTGATTACCAGTGTGACGGCAGCTTCTGTTTCTTATCTGCTCACAGGTACGGAAGCCATGTTCCAGTTTCACCTGGATTATCCGTTCTCTTTGGAACGTATTCCATACGCCATTGCATTGGGCATTTTCTGCGGACTGGTGGCCTGGTATTTTACCCGTTCCATGAACTGGATTGAGAATATTTTCCGCCGTTACAACAGTCCGTATGTGAAGTTCCTGATTGGAGGAGCTATGCTGAGTATATTGATTTTCCTGTTCCCGCCGTTGTATGGTGAAGGTTATGACACCATTTCCCTGTTGCTCAACGGACGGTCGAATGCCGAATGGGACACGGTAATGAACAACTCTCTTTTCTACGGAAACTCACAGCTGTTAGTGGTGTATTTGCTGTTGATTATCTTGTTTAAGGTCTTCGCATCGAGTGCGACCAACGGTGGTGGCGGTTGCGGTGGTATTTTTGCACCGAGCTTGTTCCTGGGATGTATTGCCGGCTTTGTATTCTCCTATGTGTGCAATGAGTTCCAGTTGGGAGGAACATACATTCCGGAAAAGAACTTTGCCCTGATGGGAATGGCGGGACTGATGTCGGGCGTCATGCATGCCCCTTTGACCGGAGTCTTCCTGATAGCCGAGCTGACCGGTGGATACGGTTTGTTCTTGCCGCTGATGATTGTGTCGGTCTGCGCGTACCTTACCATTATCGTGTTCGAACCGCACAGTATCTATTCCATGCGTCTGGCGAAGAGTGGAGAATTGATTACGCATCATAAGGACAAGGCGGCTTTGACCATGATGAGCATGGAAACTGTCATTGAAACAGATTTCCAGGTGGTTCGTCCGGATATGGATTTGGCGGAGATGGTGAAGGCCATTTCGAAATCCGGCCGTAATCTGTTCCCGGTGGTAGATGTACGCAATGAATTGATTGGATTGGTAATACTGAACGACATTCGCAATATCATGTTCCGTCAGGAATTGTATCACAAATACCGGGTAGAGAATTTTATGGTCACCCCTAAAGCCTGCATTATTACGACAGATTCCATGGAAGATGTGATGGATAAGTTTGATAAGACGGGCTCCTGGAACTTGCCGGTGGTAGACGAAGACAACAAGTACATTGGTTTTGTATCCAAATCGCGCATCCTTTCTACTTATCGTCAGGTGATGGTGGATTTTTCAGCAGAATAAACAACGAAAAGAAATATGGAGAAGAAAGATTTACGAATTGTATATATGGGCACTCCTGAATTTGCCGTGGAGAGTTTGAAGCGGCTGGTGGAAGGAGGCTATCAGGTGGTGGGAGTCATCACCATGCCCGACAAGCCGATGGGACGGCATGGCAGTGTGCTTCAGCCGAGCCCGGTGAAGCAGTATGCCGTGTCGCAAGGATTGAAGGTGCTTCAACCAGAAAAGCTGAAGGATGAGAATTTCCTGGCCGAGCTGAGAGACTTGAAAGCAGATTTGCAGATTGTGGTCGCTTTCCGTATGTTGCCGGAGGTGGTATGGAATATGCCACGCTTGGGTACATTCAATCTGCATGCCTCTTTGCTTCCGCAGTATCGTGGCGCAGCTCCTATCAACTGGGCGGTAATCAATGGCGAAACAGAAACAGGTATTACCACTTTCTTCCTGAAGCATGAGATTGATACGGGCGAGATTATTGACCAGGTTCGTGTGCCCATTGCGGATACGGATAATGTGGAGATTGTGTACGACAAGCTGATGCACTTAGGGGGAGACCTGGTGGTGAAGACAGTGGATGCCATTTTGGAAGGAAATGTGAAGACCATTCCACAGGAACAGTTGGCTGCTGCTACGGAACTTCGTCCGGCTCCTAAAATCTTTAAGGAAACCTGTCGTATAGACTGGCAGGCTGGAGTGAAAAAGGTATACGATTTTGTACGTGGTCTTTCTCCATATCCTGCTGCATGGACGGAATTGCATCAGGGCGATGCCGCTCCGCTGGCATTGAAGATTTTTGAAACAGAGAAAGTATTTATCGCACATAATCTGAAACCTGGCAGCATTGTAACCGATAAGAAAACGTATTTCCAGATTGCTTCTACCGACGGGTTTGTCAAAGTGTTGTCTTTGCAGCTGGCGGGTAAGAAACGAATGGAGGTAGCTGACTTCCTTCGCGGGTATCGCCATGTGGAAGATTCTTTCGTAGAGTAAAAAATTTGCAATATTATTTCGTGAGGGTGACGGTAGAGCATATCGTCGCCTTTTTTTGTTAAAAACATTTTAATGAGGATTTTTATTAGGAAAAGGTGCAGTATTTTTGTGCATTCATCATTTACTAACAAAAGCACGATAAGCTGGATATGACAGAAGAAGAATTGGCGTCGAAATGCAAGCTGGCAGATAATCAGGCTCGCAAGGAGTTGTACGAGCTGTATGGCGGTTCGCTGATGGCCATTTGTCTTCGTTATACAGGAGATCGGGAGGCTGCTGAGGACGTGTTGCATGATGGGTTTGTCCGGATTTTTCAATCCATCGGACAGTTTACTTATCAGGGTGTCGGTTCTTTGAAGGCATGGCTTTCGCGTGTGATGGTGAATGAGGCGTTGGGGTATTTACGGAAGCGCAATCAGCTGGCTCAACAGGAAGTGTTGATGGAGCAGTTGCCTGATGCGGAAGAAGATGAGAATGGGGTGGAGGATATTCCTCAAGCTGAACTGATGAAGATGATTGCAGAACTTCCTGATGGATATCGTACAGTATTCAACTTATACGTGTTTGAAGATAAGAGTCATAAGGAAATAGCCCAGCTGCTGGGAATAACAGAGCATACTTCTTCTTCTCAGTTTTATCGGGCAAAAACCTTATTGGCTAAGAGAATAAATGAATATAGAAAGAAATTATAGGCAATGAAGAGCGAGAAAGAATGGATTAATAACTTACGTAACCGGATGGAGGACTATTCCGAGCCTCTTCCTGAAGGTCTTTGGGACGAGTTGTCCAAGGAACTGGAAGAGCCGAAGACTCCAAAGGTGATTCCGATATGGAGACGGTGGCAGGCAGCTGCGGCAGTGCTGGTCTTGCTGGTGTCTTCCCTGACGTACTGGTTCTGGTCTTCTCCAGAAGCGGACTTCCGTAATCAGGAACTGGCTGTAGAGGTGGAGGATACTCCTTTGCCTGCACAAACTCCGTCTTTAGATGAGCAAGTGGCTGAAGTAAAGCATGCTGAATCTTTCCAGAAAGAACCTGTGGCTCTTTTGGCCAATGTCTCTTCTAAGAAATCTGCCGGAGAAGTGCCGGAAGAAATAGTAGAGGTAGCTCCTGCTTCAGTAGCATTGGCTGAACAGGAAGCACCAATAGAATCGGTTGAAGAAGAAAAGGCTGTAAAGCAGCAGGAGGTTAGTCGGTCTGCAGAAAGAAGCCGGAAGGTGAAAAAGAGTCGCGCGGCCGACCGGGAACAGATGGAACGTAATGCGAGGGCATTGAAAAATAAGTCGGATAAATCTTCAGGCTTTTCTGTGGGTGTTGGTGCTGGAAATACACCTTACAGTTCTTTGAATACATTTGATGGAATGGGAAGTTTTGTAGCCCGCTCGGCTTATTATACTTCCTCAGATTTGAGTATGTCTCCGATAAATAATAATGGGCTGGCTTATAGTCAGGTGTTGCTGGAAAACGCCATACAGGCTCCTCAGACGACGGTAAAGCATCATATTCCTGTTACGGTAGGATTGACGGTAGCCTGGCAGTTTCATGAAGACTGGGCACTGGAAACAGGACTGAACTATACATTGCTTTCTTCTGATATTCATTCCGGCTCTAAATCGTATGTGGAGGAAACGCAGAAATTGCATTATATAGGTATTCCGCTTAAGCTGCATCGTTCCATCTGGAAAAATAACTGGCTTTCAGTGTATGCATCGGCTGGAGGAGTAATGGAAAAATGTGTATCTGGAAATTTGGAAACTGTAACAGTAACGAATGGAGGAAATCGTACGTCTGAGAATACATCATTAGATGTAGATCCGCTTCAATGGTCTGTTACCGCAGCAGCCGGAGCACAGGTGAACTTTACTTCACGTTTTGGATTGTATTTGGAACCGGGAATCGCGTATTATTTTGATGACCACAGTGGTGTGGAGACGATACGAAAGGAACATCCATTCAATTTTAATCTGCAGCTGGGTTTGCGCTTTAATGTGACCAAATAAGTTTTTATAGTTGATTTATGAGAAAAGATGCTTATCTTTGTTGAAAAGAATCTGATTAACTAAAATAAATCGATGGAAAAAATTATGGTAGCTCCTTCCTTGCTCTCTGCAAATTTTGCTGATTTGAAGAGTGACTTGGAAAAAATAAATCAAAGTGAGGCAGACTGGTTGCATCTGGACATTATGGACGGGGTATTTGTACCCAATATTTCTTTTGGTTTTCCTGTATTAAAGTATGTGGCGGAACTTAGTGAGAAGCCGCTGGATGTACATCTGATGATTGTACAGCCGGAGAAATTCATTCAGGAGGTGAAGAAGTTAGGAGCCATGATGATGAATGTGCACTATGAGGCATGCCCTCATTTGCATCGCGTCATTCAGCAGATTAAGGAAGCGGGTATGAAGGCGGGGGTTACGCTGAATCCGGCTACACCGGTCTCCGTATTGGAGGATATTATCACAGAGGTAGATATGGTGTTGCTTATGAGTGTCAACCCGGGATTCGGTGGTCAGAAATTTATTCCTAATACATTTAAAAAGATTGAGCAACTTCGTGAAATGATAACCCGTAGTGGGGCTTCTGCCCTTATTGAAGTGGACGGAGGTGTCAACCCGGAAAATGCTCCTTTGCTGCAACGTGCCGGAGCAGATGTGCTGGTGGCCGGTAGTTCTGTTTTTAAATCGCCGGATATGATAAAAGCTATTCAGGAGTTGAAATATGTGGAGTAAGTATTGGGAGCTTTACAATCTTTGATAGCGTACCCTTTGTTCCGGTTGACTATTTGTCTGGCAACCGGAATTTTTTTATTCGACACGTTGTGGCCGGAAAATCTTTCATGGCAATATGGGGCTGCGATATGGTTGTTTTTTGCCGGTATTTGCGGAGGAGTATTCTGGTTTTCCCGTTGGCGGTGGAGATGGCTTTTCGGTGGAGTGGCTGGAGGGGCTTTTTTCTTGTGGGGAGGAATATCGGTACTTCATCAGAGAGAAACAGTGCAATATAGCTGGGATGGAGCTCCCGCTATATATAAAGGTATAGTGGAAAGTGTGCCGGAAGTCAGAGGGAAGACACTTCGGGCGGAAGTGCGTGTAGAAGTGCAGCGGTTGTCGGGTGACAAATGGAAAAGGGTAGACCGGAATATCCTTTTGTCGTGGATGCCGGACTCCCTGTCAAGTCCTTTAGCTTGTGGTGACAGTGTTTGTTTCTATGCAAAAGTTTCACGTCCTTTTTCTGAAAAGGAACTGACCGGATTTGATTATGGGGATTATCTTTTGCGAAAAGGTATTAGCGGAACGGCTTTGGCCTATGCCGGGAACTGGCGTTGTACGGGAAAGCCTCATTCTTTGTCTTTCATGCAGCGGGCAAAGGTGTGTCAGCAAAAGGTGGTAGATGTGTATCAAAGTTGGGGGCTGGAAGAGGATGTACAGGCTGTGGTGTCGGCATTGACAATCGGAGAGAAAAGTGAGTTGACTCCTGAATTGAAAGCGGTGTACAGCGCGGCAGGTGCCAGTCACGTACTGGCGTTGTCGGGGTTGCATGTGGGGATTTTTTCATGTATTCTTTTGTGGTTGTTTTATCCGTTGACTTATCTGAAGCACGGGCGCAAAATGCTGGCTCTGCTGGTTGTCTGCTTGTTGTGGGGCTTTGCCTTTATCTCCGGATTAAGCTCGTCGGTGGTGCGTGCAGTGGTGATGTATAGTCTATACACCCTTGCCTCATTCTGTCTGGAAGAACGTTTTTCGGGTATGCACTCCCTGGTATTGGCTGCTTTCCTGATGCTGGTGTATAATCCATTCTTTCTTTTTGATATAAGTTTTCAGTTGTCCTTTGTTGCCGTCTTTTCCATTCTGGCGTTTTATCCTTTGTTCTCGCGTAGCTTATGTATCAAAAATCGTGTGCTGCGTTATATCTGGAATACCCTCAGTCTGTCTATGTCGGCTCAGCTAGGTACGCTGCCTTTCATTCTGTATTACTTTGGAAGTTTCCCGACTTATTTTCTGCTGGCTAATTTGGTTGTAGTTATATTGGCTGGTGTAATACTGGTGCTGACGTTTGCTGCGTTATGCTTGGCTTCCGTCCCTATAGTGGGAAATACGGTGATTACCTTGTTGGAATGGGGTACTTTGATCTTGAATAAATCTATGCAGGGAGTACAGCAACTGGCCGGTTCTCAGATTACTTCCGTCTATTTATCATCTTCTCAAGCCTGTCTGCTGGCTGGAGTGATTATTTGCCTTTATCTTTGCTGGGCATCCGGAATACACCGCAAGGCTTCCGACTGGATTCGTTTATTGGTGGTTTGTAATCTGTTTGTGGCGGTGTCTTGTGTGGAATATGCAGGAGAAGCTCCGGAACAGTTGTATTTCTTCCGTTCGGAAATCTACACCCGTAAGAAAGACTGTGTCTCCACCCATCGTTCTGAAACGGGGTTGTTGTGTATTCGAAATATGCATATTGCAGTGTTGAATGATGCCCGCTGGAGAACGTATGAGTCTTCATCGCGTTTCCCTTTGGAGTATGCATATATTTGTAAGGGATTTAAAGGAAGTCTTTCACAGTTAGACAAACTGTTTGCCATTCGGCAAGTAATTTTGGACAGCTCGCTGAATGATGCTTTCCGTGAAAAGCTTATAAGGGAATGTCAATTACTTAAAATATCTTATACAGACCTTTCTGTTCAAGGTTCTTATTCCGTTGTGCTGTAGTTTATAAAAATAAATTTGTACTTTTGCTCCTTTCAAAAGTGTAAGTTTAAGAAAAAGAATATGTTGTCAAAAGTAATTCTTCAGGCCCATATTGATAAAGTTGAGACCTATTTTGACCGGGCTGATAAAGTGGTGATTGTGACCCATGTTTCTCCTGACGGAGATGCGCTGGGTTCTTCGTTGGGCTTGTATCATTTTTTGTCTGTACATGGCAAGACCGTGAATGTGATTGTACCTAATGCATTTCCAGACTTTTTGCGGTGGATGCCTGGAGCAAAAGATATTATTCGTTATGATAAATATGCTGAGTTTGCCGATAAGCTGATTGTTGAGGCAGATGTAATCTGTTGTCTTGATTTTAACGCATTGTCGCGTATTGACCGGATGGCAGATGCAGTAAGAGATGCACAGGGAAGAAAGGTGATGATTGACCACCATCTGAATCCGGAACCTTTTTGTCGGGTGACTATTTCACATCCGGAAATTTCTTCTACTTCGGAGTTAATCTTTAGATTGATATGCCGTCTGGGATGTTTTGATGACATTACTTTGGAAGGTGCAGAATGTATCTATACCGGAATGATGACGGATACGGGAGGTTTTACTTATAACTCCAATAACCGTGAGATTTATTTCATTATCAGCGAACTGCTGTCTAAAGGCATTGATAAGGATGACATCTATCGTAAGGTGTTCAATACGTATTCAGAAGGACGTCTTCGTCTGATGGGGTATGTGCTTTATGAGAAAATGCAGGTATATCCTCAGTTCCGTGCTGCTTTAATCTGTCTTTCAAAGGAAGAACAGGGTAAATTCCGTTATGTAAAAGGAGATACGGAGGGCTTTGTAAACATTCCTCTCCAGATGAAGGGAATTTGCTTTTCGGTATTCTTACGTGAAGATACCGAGAAGGATATGATTAAGGTTTCGCTTCGTTCGGTAGGAGCATTCCCTTGTAATCAGGTTGCTGCTGAATTCTTCAATGGAGGTGGGCATTTGAATGCTTCCGGTGGAGAGTTTTACGGTACGATGGATGAGGCTGTAGACTTGTTTAAGCAGGCTTTGGTGAAATATGAGAGCTTGTTATTGAAAAATTAGTGAGAAATTTTTATTCTTGAACAATATTAGACATAATTGGACAAAATAGGAAGGATGTTTTTGAGACATTTTACTACATTTGCCCTTGTAAACATGCTTATTAAGATGAAAAAGAACTATTTGTTGTGGGCTGTAACTGCCCTGATAATGTTGGCGCTGCAGAGTTGTAATAACGGAAAGACCTACGCTGAAATGAAGGAAGAGGAGGCAGATGCTATTAATAAGTACATTTTGGAAAATGATATAAAGGTGATTTCTGAAGCAGATTTTGCTGCGCAGGATTCTACTACGAAAGAAAATGAATATGTGCTGCTGGATGAAAGCGGAGTGTATATGCATGTAGACAATCGTGGGTCTGGTAAGGAGGTGCTGGGTGATGGTACCTATGATATATTAGCTCGTTTTGTTGAAGTGGCACTTCAGACACGGAGTGATTTAGGAATTACGGCCGGAGACACATTGCTGGCTAATTTTCATGTATCTAATCCTTCGTATACGATTAATGAAGAGATTTTTAGATTAACAATTAGCGGTGAATCTTATTCTGCTTCGTTTACTCGTAATGATTCTTATAGCATGTATGGCATGTATGGGACGCAATCTGTGCCTTCTGGTTGGTTGATACCATTTCGCTATCTGACACCAGGGCGAACAACTGATTCTGAAAAAATAGCACGTGTGAAACTGATTGTGCCGCATAGTCAGGGTACTTCTTCGGCTACGCAGTCTGTGTATCCATGTTTTTATGAATTAACTTATAATATGAAATAGAACAACCTAAAAACCTAAATAATTAAAACCTTTATTTATGACACTTATTAAATCTATTTCCGGTATTCGTGGCACTATAGGCGGCCATGCCGGCGAAGGATTGAATCCTTTGGACATCGTGAAATTCACTTCAGCGTATGCTACATTGATTCGTAAGACTACGACCAATAAATCAAATAAGATTGTAGTGGGCCGTGATGCACGTATCTCTGGTGAAATGGTGAAAAATGTGGTTTGCGGAACGTTGATGGGAATGGGATTCGATATAGTAAATATCGGGTTGGCTTCTACTCCGACTACAGAACTTGCTGTAACTATGGAAGGAGCATGCGGTGGTATTATTTTGACTGCCAGCCATAATCCGAGACAATGGAATGCATTGAAGTTGTTGAATGAACATGGTGAATTCCTGAATGCGGCAGAAGGTAATGAGGTATTGCGTATTGCTGCTGCAGAAGAATTTGAATTTGCAGACATCGAACATATCGGTAAGTACCGTGAAGACAATACATACAACCAGAAACATATTGACAGCGTGTTGGCGTTGAAACTGGTAGACGTAGAAGCTATCCGTAAGGCTAATTTCCGTGTAGCAATTGATTGCGTAAACTCTGTTGGTGGTGTGGTATTGCCTCAGTTGTTGGAGCAGTTGGGCGTACAGCATGTGGAAAAATTGTATTGCGAACCGACTGGCGACTTCCAGCATAATCCGGAACCTTTGGAAAAGAACTTGGGTGACATCATGGGCTTGATGAAGAAGGGAACTTGTGATGTAGCCTTTGTGGTAGACCCTGACGTAGACCGTCTGGCTATTATCTGTGAGAACGGAGCTATGTATGGCGAAGAATATACACTGGTTACAGTAGCTGATTATGTATTGAAACATACTCCGGGTAATACAGTTTCTAACCTGAGTTCAACTCGTGCACTGCGTGATGTAACTCGTAAATACGGCATGGAATACAATGCTTCTGCAGTAGGCGAAGTAAATGTGGTAACCAAGATGAAAGCTACTAATGCGGTTATCGGTGGTGAAGGTAATGGTGGAGTGATTTATCCGGAATCTCACTACGGACGTGATGCATTGGTAGGTATTGCTTTGTTCTTGAGTCATCTGGCACACGAAGGAAAGAAAGTAAGCGAATTGCGTGCTACTTATCCTAATTATTTCATTGCGAAGAATCGTATTGACCTGACTCCGGAAACAGATGTAGATGCTATCTTGGCGAAGGTAAAAGAACTTTACAAGAATGAAGAAATCAATGACATCGACGGTGTGAAGATTGATTTCCCTGATAAGTGGGTTCACCTGCGTAAGAGTAACACAGAACCGATTATTCGTGTGTATTCAGAAGCTTCTACAATGGAGGCTGCTGATGAAATCGGTAAGCAGATTATGGACATTGTATACAGTCTGGCTAAATAAGAAGAGTGTTAGCACATTCTTTTGAAAATAAAATGAATTCCGGAATGAAATAAAGCGGTTAGCTGGTTTTCATTCCGGAATTTTTTTGTGAATGTGTGATAGAGAAAATGTGTGTAGGGGTTATTCCTTTTCTGATTTTTCTGAAGAAATGAAGTCTAATTCTGAATGTAATGCCGACTCTTTTTGTGGTGAAACAATAGGGGACGAGTTTTCTTCTGACGAGAAACCAGCATGGAATAATGCGTAAAAGAAGGGCAGAATAACTTTTTGAGTTTCCATAATGCGTTGTTTTTAGGGGTTTGTAATGAAAACGCCAAAATGTGAATATCTCCCCTATTGGGGAAATGTTAAATAATCTAATCGTCTACCCATAGCAGGTCGCTCATGATTCCATCAGAAATAAATATCCCTTTTTCTGTGAGCTTCATAATGTGATTGTCGAGTGTCAGGAATCCTTGTTTCAGATGGGGAGAAGCCATGCGCATGCAGTAATCAAATAAGGCTCCTCCAAATGTTTCTTTCAGTATATGGGTGGGGATGCCGTAAGCAGTGCGTAGGCGGGTAATGATAAAGTCATTATAGCGCGTATACAAATCAAGCTCTTCCTTTTCCTGATAAGGTGTTCCTTCTTGAATACCTTGTATATACTGAGGAAGAGAAGCTACGTTCCATTGTCTGGAAGTCCCGTCGTACGAATGGGCAGAAGGACCGCAGCCCAGGTATTTTTTGCCTGTCCAGTAACTGGAGTTGTGGCGTGAATGAAATCCTGGGCGGCAGAAATTGGATATTTCATAATGTTCATATCCGTTGCTCTTGAGGGTATGTATCAACTCCTTGAATAAGGAAACACTTAAATCTTCATCCGTTTCTTCCACTTGATGTGCTTCTTTCAAGTTCCATAAAGGAGTACCTTCTTCATAAATCAGGTGATAGGCTGAAATATGCTCCGGACGCATCTGAAGGGCTGTTTGAAGGTCTTTTTGCCAATCTTCTAATGTTTCTCCGGGCAGCCCGTACATCAAATCGATACTGATATTCTGAAAACCAGCTTCTCGGCAATGTTGGTATGCTTGTTGAGCCTGATCAGCCGTATGCCGGCGGTGAAGCAGACGAAGAGTATCTTCCTTGAAGGTTTGTATACCCATGCTTAACCGGTTAAACGGGAGGGTACGCAGCATGGCTATGTATTGAGGTGTCAGGTCGTCGGGATTTGCTTCAATCGTAATTTCGGCTTTTGGGTTTATGGTATATATCTTATAGATGGTTTCGAAAAGTTGGATGAAATCTTTTTCTTCTAATTGTGAAGGCGTACCTCCACCAAAGTAGATGGTGTCAATAATTTCTCCATCCAGGTAGTCTTTCCGCAGCTCAAGTTCTTTGGATAGAGCCTGTACGTATGTGCTTTTTTTATCATTTTCTGTCGTAGAAAAGAAGTCACAGTAAATGCAACGTCGTTTGCAAAAAGGGATATGAAGATAGATGCCAGCCATAATTAATCTACTGTAAGAAGTTGTTTTACGGGTGTAAAGATACGGATAATTTATGGGAGGAAAGAAGGAATGCAGATTTTGTATGTCTGAAAACATAGTTTAGTAACACGAAACTTTTTATTGTTTTTCTGAATTATAATCTCTAATTTGCGCTTCGTTAAAAAATAAGAGATATGAAAAGCATATCCTTTCGTTACTAAACTAAATCTTGAAATACCATGAAAGTATATCAGACAAACGAAATCAAGAACATTGCCCTTCTCGGTAATGATGGCTCAGGTAAAACCACTCTCACAGAAGCTTTGCTCTATGAGAGTGGTATTATAAAACGTCGCGGAAGAATTACTGCCAAGAATACGGTGAGTGATTATTTCCCGGTAGAGCAGGAATACGGATATTCGGTATTTTCTACTGTATATCATGTAGAATGGAACGGAAAGAAGTTGAATATTATCGACTGTCCGGGAAGTGATGACTTCGTGGGAGCTGCCATTACCGCATTGAATGTGACTGATACAGCCATTTTGTTATTGAACGGGCAATATGGTCCGGAAGTGGGTACACAGAATCACTTCCGTTATACTGAAAAACTGGGTAAGCCGGTGATTTTCCTGGTAAACCAGTTGGATAGTGAAAAATGTGATTTTGACCATGTGCTTGAACAGTTGAAAGAGAATTATGGTTCTAAAGTTGTTCCGGTTCAGTATCCGCTTAGTACAGGACCTGACTTCAATTCGTTGATTGATGTACTTTTAATGAAGAAATATTCTTGGGGACCGGACGGCGGTGCTCCAACCATTGAAGACATTCCGGCAGAAGAAATGGAAAAAGCGCAGGAATGGCATAAGACGCTGGTGGAAGCTGCGGCTGAACACGACGAGAGCCTGATGGAAAAATTCTTTGAATCTGAATCGCTGACAGAAGATGAAATGCGTGAAGGTATTCGTAAGGGATTGGCTGCCAGAGGTATGTTCCCGGTATTCTGTGTATGTGCAGGTAAGGACATGGGCGTGCGTCGCTTGATGGAATTCTTGGGCAATGTGGTACCGTTCGTGGATGAAATGCCGGTAGTTCACAATACACGTGGTGTTCCTGTTCCTCCCGATCCGAATGGTCCTACTTCACTTTACTTCTTTAAGACAGCTGTGGAACCTCATATCGGAGATGTACAGTACTTTAAAGTAATGAGTGGTGTGGTGCATGAAGGCGATGATTTGAGCAACGCAGACAGAGGTTCGAAAGAACGTATGGCACAGCTTTATGTATGTGCAGGTGCCAACCGTGAAAAAGTAGACGAACTGCGTGCGGGAGATATTGGCTGTACAGTAAAATTGAAAGATGTGAAGACGGGCAATACCTTGAATGGCAAGGATTGTGAGAACCGATTCAATTTCATTAAATATCCGAATCCGAAGTATACGAGAGCTATCAAGCCGGTAAATGAAGCCGACACAGAAAAGATGATGGCGGTGTTGAACCGTATGCGTGAAGAAGACCCGACTTGGATTGTAGAACAGTCTAAGGAATTGCGTCAGATTCTGGTACACGGTCAGGGAGAATTCCATCTGCGTACATTGAAATGGCGTCTGGAAAACAACGAAAAGTTGCAGATTCAGTTCTATGAACCTAAGATTCCATATCGTGAAACAATTACTAAGTCGGCTCGTGCAGACTATCGTCATAAGAAACAGTCGGGTGGTGCCGGACAGTTTGGTGAAGTTCACTTGATTGTAGAGCCTTATTATGAAGGTATGCCTGCTCCGGAAGTGTACAAGTTCAATGGTCAGGAGTATAAGATGAACGTGAAGGGTACGGAAGTAATCGACTTGGAATGGGGTGGTAAGCTCGTATTTGTCAACAGTGTAGTTGGTGGAGCAATTGATGCCCGTTTCATGCCGGCTATTTTGAAAGGTATCATGAGCCGTATGGAACAAGGACCGCTGACTGGTTCATACGCACGTGATGTACGTGTTATTGTGTACGACGGTAAGATGCACCCGGTAGATTCAAATGAAATTTCCTTCATGCTGGCTGGTCGTCATGCGTTTAGTGAAGCATTTAAGAATGCAGGTCCGAAGATTTTGGAACCGATTTATGATGTGGAAGTATTCGTTCCGAGCGACAAGTTGGGTGACGTGATGAGTGACATGCAGGGTCGTCGCGGTATGATTATGGGTATGACCAGTGAAAAGGGATATGAAAAGTTGAGTGCTAAAGTTCCATTGAAAGAAATGTCGAACTATTCTACTTCTTTAAGCTCATTGACCGGAGGTCGTGCTTCATTTATTATGAAATTTGCCAGCTATGAACTGGTTCCGACGGATGTACAGACCAAGCTGATGAAGGAATTTGAAGAGCAAGAAAAGGACGAAGCATAATATTAGTTGTGATTTTTATAGATAAAAAAGCCGTGTTTCTTAAAAAGCACGGCTTTTTTTGTTTAACTTAGCTTAAACAAAACCCTCTATTTATTTGTTATTAATCTAAAATTCTATTATTTTTGTAATGTATAGCTGCTTGAAATAATAGATAGTGTAGATTTTATCAGGTAAAATTTGATTTATGGTTAATATACGACAAAATCTTATTTAAAGCTTGTTAATCTGTTAGCGTCGTATTTGTCAGGTTGTTAAATTTGTCCGTATGAAAAAATCGACTATTTGGATATTAGGAGTTGTAATGGGACTGTCTTTCTTGAGCTTGCTTTATTTGCAGGTAAGCTATATTGAGGAGATGGTCAAAATGCGGCGTAGTCAGTTTGAAGAGAATGTAAACCGCAGTTTGGGAAAGGCTGTGCATAACCTGGAACTGGTTGAAACGAAAAAATATCTGGAGAAAGATGTGGCAGCGCAGGAACGTGCGGCATTGTTGTCCAGACAATACCAGGAAAAGAACGATGCAGGCGAGAATGTGGTAGAACATCATCAGTATACGATTACCGCACCTGACGGTTCTACTTACTCTACTTTTGAGCTGAAGACCATTATGAATCGGCCGTCGAATGTGCCTAAGGTGGTCATATCTACGGGAAGAACTATTCCACAAACATCGCGTGCATTGCAGGAGATTCTGAAAGAACGTTATGTGTATCAGCGTGCATTGCTGGATGAGGTGGTGTATAATATTCTTTATACGGCAAGTGACAAGCCTCTGAAAGAAAGAGTCAACTTTAAACAGCTTGACCACTTCCTGAAAACAGAACTGTTTAATAATGGCATCGATATTCCTTATCATTTTTCGGTGACAGACCGGGATGGGAAAGAGGTGTACCGTTGTTCAGATTATGTGCATGACGATGAAAAAATCTATTCTCGTTTGCTCTTTGAAAAAGATCCTCCTGCTAAGATGGGTTTTGTGAATATTTTCTTCCCCACACTGGATAATTACATATTCAGTTCAGTGAAGTTTATGATTCCATCCATCATCTTTACGGTGGTTTTGTTGATTACGTTTATTTTCACGATTTACATTATTTTCCGTCAGAAACGCTTGACTGAAATTAAGAATGATTTCATCAACAACATGACGCATGAGTTTAAGACTCCGATTTCTACCATATCGTTGGCTGCCCAAATGTTGAATGATCCGGCAGTGGGTAAATCGCCTGTGATGTTTAAGCATATATCAGGAGTTATCAATGACGAAACGAAGCGTTTGCGTTTTCAGGTAGAAAAGGTGTTGCAGATGTCTATGTTTGAACGGCAGAGTGTGACACTTAAGAAAAAGGAAATTGACGCACATGAGTTGATTAATGGAGTGGTGAATACTTTCCGTTTGAAAGTAGAGAAAAACAATGGTACGCTGGAGGCGGAATTGAATGCGCAGGATCCGGTGATTTTTGTGGATGAAATGCATTTTACCAATGTGGTATTCAACTTGCTGGATAATGCAGTGAAATATAAGAGTCCGGATCGTGATATTGCCTTGAAAATCCGTACATGGAATGAAAACGGAAAGCTGTGTATTTCAGTGGAAGATAACGGTCTTGGAATCAAGAAAGAGAATTTGAAAAAAATATTCGATAAGTTCTATCGGGTTCATACTGGAAACTTGCATGATGTGAAAGGTTTTGGACTTGGGTTGGCTTATGTAAAGAAGATAATCGCAGACCATAAAGGCTCTATCCGGGCGGAAAGCGAATTGAATGTAGGAACAAAATTTATAATTACTATACCATTATTTAAAGAAGAATAAGATATGGATGACAAATTGCGTATTTTGCTGTGCGAAGATGATGAGAATCTTGGCATGCTTTTGAGAGAATATTTACAGGCGAAAGGTTACAATGCGGATCTTTTTCCAGATGGAGAAGTTGGATTCAAGGCTTTTCTGAAGAGTAAATATGATTTGGTGGTAACAGACGTAATGATGCCAAGAAAAGATGGTTTTACTTTGGCACAGGAAATCCGTCAGGCAAATGCGGAAGTTCCTATTATTTTCTTGACAGCTAAAACACTGAAAGAAGATATTCTGGAAGGATTCAAGATTGGTGCGGACGATTATATTACAAAGCCTTTCAGTATGGAAGAGCTGACATTCCGTATTGAAGCTATTTTGCGTCGTGTACGTGGAAAACGTAACCGTGAAAGTACAGTGTACAAGATTGGTCGTTTTACTTTTGATACTCAGAAACAGATTCTGTCAATTGGTGACAAGCAGACTAAGTTGACTACGAAAGAATCTGAATTGCTGGGCTTGCTTTGTGCACATGCAAATGAAATTCTTCAGAGAGACTTTGCTTTGAAAACTATCTGGATTGACGACAATTACTTCAATGCAAGAAGTATGGATGTGTATATCACAAAATTGCGTAAGCACCTGAAAGAAGATGATTCAATTGAGATTATCAATATTCACGGAAAGGGATATAAATTGATTACTCCGGAAGGTGAATAAAGACTTTTCGGAAGTGAGCAATAAAAAAGCCTGAATGTTTAATTCAGGCTTTTTTATTGCTGTTGATTGAAAAAATCAATCTGTAATTCTTTTGTTCAGGATGATATATGAAATCAATCCGGCAACAACGAGCAACAAAGAAACTCCCAATACTGCGTTGTTGTTCACATTACCTGTTGCATAGCTTGCAATGAGAATCACAGCACCGATGATAACCAATATCACTCCTAAATTCTGTAATAAGCTTTTCATGTGTGTCTTCTTTTTTATGGTTTATTTATTCATGGTTACAAATTAAAGCATAATTCTTTTATCCAAAAAATTATTTCGTGAAAAAAAACGGAAATTTGAGCATATATATAAGCCGTTTTATAAAAGCTTGACAAATGAAATGATTTTTATGCTTCTTGCTGAGGGTAACAAGTCTGAATCATTCCACTTTTTTAGTCTTTTGTGTTGGTAAATATTTTCCGAAGCACTTCCTGGCTGATTCTTAATTCCTCCAATGTAAGTCCGTGTAAGGCTTCTTTTAGTGTCTTGTTGGCGATGAAACGCGCTTTTTCTTCTAATTTCTTTCCATTTTCTGTCAGGTGAATTTTATTGGTCCGACGGTCTTTTTTGTCGGGCACTCGTATAACCAGATGTTGTCTTTCCATGTTGTCAATCAGTCGGGTCATGCTGGGCTTATCTTTAAAAGTGGCGTTGCACAACTCCTGCTGGGTAACTCCATCCTTTTCCCAAAGGTAGAGTAGCACGGTCCATTGCTCCGGTGTAATTTCCATGTCATTTAATCGGAAATTCCGGCTCAGCTTTCTGTTAATGGCAGCCGATACTTTTCCATTTAAAATGGCAAATATCAGTTGAATGTCAAAATTGAATTGTTCTATCATGTAATTATTGTTTAAACAACTTTGCAAATATACGACATTTCACCTATATATAAAGTAGAGAAAAGAGAGTTTGGAAGATAAATATCTCTTTTTTAAGAATCTTTATTGCATAAATATATGGGAAGTCTTGGTTTCTTAATTGAAAAGTCGTACCTTTGCCGCGCAAATAAAAAATCATTATTAATTAATTTAATTAACGAATAGTATGAATCAATACGAAACCGTTTTCATTTTAACTCCCGTTTTGTCTGATGTTC